>JACXTT010000178.1_pt1 | contig 101609 bp, 87 predicted proteins | sample 9270951 | NCBI WGS metagenome assembly JACXTT01 (sample SAMN15532306, study PRJNA645909) | rock metagenome | isolation source: weathered quartz diorite | place: Puerto Rico | collected 2017-06-21 | reverse complement strand
ACTACTACGAGAAGCGCTACCAGGCTAACCTGCTCAACTCTCTTGGCAAACGTGCCGCCCAGTTTGGGTTCGCTCTCGTCCCTATCGAGGAGGTTCATTAGAAGCGAAGTCGAGGGACCGCCCGCCCACCCGGGTCCCTCACGACCCTCGTCCGAGCCTGAGATAGTCCCTTCTCCCCCGCGCACGGGGGAGAAGGTGCCCGAAGGGCGGATGAGGGGCGGTTTTCCGTGTGAGGCACCAACCCCTCATCCGCGCTCCGCGCACCTTCTCCCCTCGCGGAGGGGAGAAGGAACTAGGCATCGCCAGATTCGTTGTCATGTTCGCAAAACGGGCGCGCAGCGACGTCGCCCGCTCGGGATGACAACGCCCCATGGAGCGCGGCCGGGACGGCCGCGCTCCACACAAGGCTTTATCTCGCCGGCCGGGTCCGGATCTGCGTGACTTTGACTTCGACCGATTTGCGCGAGACGTTTCCGCTGAAGTCGGCCGCTTCGACCACGATCGTGTACTTGCGGTCCTCGTTCCCGGCGCGCTCGGCGCGCAGGTTCAGCGTCAACGATCCGGTCACTTCCCAGTCAGGTGCAGTGTCTCCATCGCCCGTGCCATTGATCGGTTGATTCGAGGAAACCGAGGCGATGTGCGCCGTTGGATTCGTATCGGCCGCGTCGAAGAGAATCGCATCGATCTTCACCGGAATCATCTTGTGATCCGGCGGCCAGAGAATCTCAGGCGACGCCGTGAGACGCAGGATGTCCGGAGGAGTCGTGTCCTTCACCGTTACATTGAACGAGCCTGTGCCTGTGTTGCCATGAGCATCCGTCGCCGAACACTGCACCGTTTTGGTTCCCAGCGCGAAGGTCGAGCCGGATGCCGGTGTGCAACTCACACTGACATTTCCATCGACCAGATCAGTCGCCTTCGTGACCCACGTGACCACAGCACCCGAGGGTGACGTTGCCTCGGCTGTGATATCCGCCGGCAGCGTCAGGGCGGGCGGTGTCGTATCGACTACGGTGATCTTGAAGCTGCCGCTCGAAGAGCCCGCAGAATTCGTCGCCGTGCAGTTGACGGTCGTCGCACCGAGGGCAAAGGTAGAGCCCGAGGGCGGAGTGCAAACGACCACTCCGTTTTCAGTCGCTGTGACATTGAATGTAACTGCGGCACCGCTCGAGCTCGTTGCTTCCGCCACGATGTCGGCGGGGAGCTGCAACACTGGCGCGCCGCCGTTGACTGTGACCGTGAACGACCCATACGCGAAGTTCGCAAACGAGTCCTTCGCTACGCATTCCACTGTCGTCACGCCCGCCGGGAAGGTGGCCCCCGACGATGGCGTACAGGTCACCGGCACGGAACCCGCGATCGCATCCGTGGCACTGGCTGCATAGGTGACAACCGGATCGCTCGTCACGATTGGACCTGGCAAACTCAAAACCGGCGCAACCGTGTCCGTCACGAAAATGCTGAATGCTCCGCTCGTCGAGCCGAAGCTGTCACTCGCCGTGCAATTCACAATCGTCGCTCCAAGCGGATAGAGCGCAGGCGACTGGTGGTCACAGCTTACGGAGAGACCCGATCCTCCCTGACTGACGCCAGTGGCATTGAAGGAGACGACTGCTCCGTTCGGACCCGCCGCCTCAACGACGATGACTTCGGGGATCGCGAGCAACGGCGGTGCTTCGATCACCTGCGCGACGACATCGAAAAACGCCGGCCCGAGATGGCGAGTGGTTCCACCCACATCCTTCGCATAGACATCCATCGAGTACCGTCCCTCGGCCGCCGTCACCTGCACCGGTACCCAGACATCGAGCCGAGTATCAGAGACGTTGCTGGGGACGACTTCGAACTTGCCGGCAGGTCCTTCGAACAGAACCAGCGTCGAATCGGAACCAGCCAGACCGGTGCCGAAGAGAGCGATGAATTGCTCAGGATTGCCTGCGAAGAACGACGCCGGCGAGACGCGATCGATCGAGTCAGCCGACGCGGCGAGCGAGAAAAGAGAAGCGAATACGAGGGCTACGAAGCAATCGCGCATCGGGAGAGTATGCACTCCACTGTTCCGGCAGTAAATCTATGAGTATTACTGAAAAAAATCGTGAAGTTGTGTATGCTGCGCCATTTCTCGCGAACTCCGCTGGCGTTCCTGCCTTCGGCGATGGATATAATCCGCCGGCCATGCCTCCCGCACTCCTCGTTCTCGAAGATGGAACTGTCTACCACGGCACTTCGTTCGGTGCCTCGGCGAATGCCCTCGGCGAAGTCGTCTTCAACACGTCGCTGACCGGCTATCAGGAGATCGCGACTGATCCGTCGTATCGCTTTCAGATCGTCGTGATGACCTACCCGCACATCGGAAACTACGGAGTCGAGAAGTTCGTGCGGCAGAGCGAATCGCCGCAGGTCGCGGGCTTCGTCGTGCGCGATGCAATCGAAGAGCCGTCCAACCCACACGCTGAAACTTCGCTCTCCGCCTACTTCACGGCCACGAACATCAGCGCAATTCAAGGGATCGACACGCGCGCTCTCACGCGCCGCATCCGCAACGAAGGGGCGATGCGCGGCATGATCACAACGGAAGCCGAACGTTCGATCGACGACATCGTCGCGGAGATTCGCCGCGCGCCTTCGATGTCGGGACTCGATCTCGTGCAGCGCGTGACCACATCGTCGAAGTACGACTTCGACGAGAACGCCGCGGGTGCGAAGCGCCGCATCGCGGTGTACGACTTCGGCGTGAAGCGCGACATCCTCCGCCAGCTCACGCGCCAGAATTGCGACGTCACGGTGTTCCCGGCGAAGACCGATCCGAGTGAGATTCTCGAAGCGAAGTTCGACGGCGTGCTGCTCTCGAACGGGCCCGGCGATCCGGAGCCGGTCACGTACGCACAGGAAAACATCCGCAAGCTCATCGGGAAAGTTCCCGTCTTCGGCATCTGCCTCGGCCATCAACTCCTCGGCCTCGCACTCGGCGGCCGCACGTACAAACTGAAGTTCGGACATCGCGGCGGCAATCATCCGGTAAAGGATCTGCGCAGCGGACGCGTCGAGATCACCGCGCAGAATCACGGCTTCTCCGTCGATCCCGACTCGCTGAGCGAGAACGATGTCGAGTACACGCACATCAACCTCAACGATCAGACGCTGGAGGGGTTCCGGCACCGGCGCGAGCCGGTCATCGCCGTGCAGTACCACCCGGAGGCGGCGCCGGGTCCGCACGACTCGTTCTATCTCTTCGATGACTTCATGAGGATGATCGAGGAGTGGCGTGTATCTCGCGATTGAGATCACCGCGGTTCTCATCACCGCACTCAGCGTCTACCTGAGTGTGAAAGAGAACATCTGGTCGTGGCCCACGGCCATCGCCGGGGTCCTGCTCTTCGTCGCCGTCTTCTTTCATTCGAAGCTTTACGCCGACATGTCGCTGCAGTTCATCTACGCGGCGATCTCGATCTACGGCTGGTATGAATGGCTTCACGGCGGCAGCAACAAATCAGTCCTGAAAGTCTCGAGCGCGTCGACAACGACTCTCGTCATCGGTGCGATCATCACCGCGATCGCGATCCTGCCGATCGGCTACATGTTCCAGCGCTACACCGATGCCTCGCTCCCCTTCGCTGACTCGTCACTGGTTGCGTTCAGCCTCTTCGCACAATTCCTGATGGCGAAGAAATACATCGAGAACTGGTACTTCTGGATTCTGGTCGACGTGTTCTACGTCCCGCTCTATTCGTACAAGCAGCTCTATCCGACGGCTGCGCTTTATCTGGCGTTCATCCCGCTCTGCGTCGCTGGATTGATGGAGTGGCGCAAGTCGATGGCGCTGGCATTCAGCGGGCGATCTTGAACTCGACGCGCAGCGTGGTGTCGAGAGCGAAGGGGATTCCGCCGCGCGTTGCCGGTTGCCAGCGCGATTCCATCGCCGCGGTGCGCGCCGCCTCCTCGAGACCATAGCCGCGCGGCTGGCCCATGAGCTCGGCGTGCGTCACACGGCCTCGCTCATCGACGGTCACGCGCAACTCGATGGTGGCTTCGATACGCCTGTCGCGCGCCATCGCCGGATAGCGCGGCACCGGAGGAACGAGGAGCTGTGGCGGAACGATCGCGACGACTTCCGCGGGGCGCTGGGGCGGACTTTCCACGGGTTGTGCCGGCGAAGGCGAAACGACCGCGGCCTGTTGTGGCGGCGGGAGAGGTGCAGGTTTTGGTGACGGCTTCGCCTCGAGCCGCGCGTTGAGATCGCCGATCTGCGCCTGCAGTTTCTGAATCTCGACCGCGCGCTGATCCGGCTGCGGATCGCTCTGCTGGCTGCGCTCGCGCGTCAGCTGATCGATCTTCGCCTGCAGGGTCGCGATCTCGAGCCGCAACTCCTCATCGTTCGCCGTCCGGGTCCGCACGGTCGGATGCGGCATCGGCGCGACGACGATCGGCCGATCGTCCATCGTCATCACGATCGCCGACATCACCATCGCCGCACCAAAGCCGGCCGCGAACCACCAGACGATCCGCCGCCGCATCCGCGCGCGAGCGGCATTCGCCTTCTTCTCCGCATAGAGCCGCTCGTCCGCACGTGCCAGCAACGCGCGGCGCACCGCACTCTCGACTGGCCACGATGCGACGCCGACCGAAAACGAAAGCGGCACACGGATACGAACGCGCTCTTCCGGCGTGAAGAATTCATGCGAACGCATCGCGTCGCGGGCACGCTCGCCGAGCCGCTTCGCTTCATCCGCGTCGACGCCGGGCAGCAGCACGATGAACTCATCGCCGCCGTAGCGGAAGATCATGTCGCCTTTGCGAAAGTGCGTGCGCAGCAGATCCGCGGTCGTCCGCAGCACGTCGTCGCCGGAGAGATGTCCGTAGCGATCGTTCACCTGCTTGAAAAGATCGAGATCGATGAGCACGAGCGCGAGCTTGTCGCAGAGGCCCGCCATCTCGTCCCAGCGCTCGTCGAGAAGGGACGTCAGCAGCCGGGCGTTGTAGAGGCCCGTCAGGTCGTCGCGAAAGGCCAGCGCCGGCTCAGGAGGCTGCAGCGGTGCCAGGACGTTTCGCAGGGGCGCGTCGTTCCCGATCATTGGACTGACTGACGGTACTACTCGTGACGCAGCGCTTCAACCGGATTGAGCTTCGCGGCGCGGAACGACGGGACGATCGTCGCGGCAAACGAGACGAGAATCGAGAACGCCGCGATGATGACGAGGTCCATCCACTTCGTCACGAACGGAATCGACGACACGTAGTAGACCTCGGCGATTTCCGGCGGAAACGACAGCAACTTGAAGCGCGTCATCACCCAGCAGATCAGAGTGCCGAGCGTGATCCCTGTCGCGGTGCCGGCGAAGCCGACCATCGAGCCGTACCAGACGAAGATACGCGCGACCATTTTTTGCTCGGCCCCCATCGATGTGAGAATGCCGATCTCCTTGCGCTTCTCATGGACGGTCATGATCAGCGTCGACACGATGTTGAACGTCGAGACGAAGACGATCAAACCGATCACGATGAAGAGCACGATCTGCTGCAGCTTCAACATCGAGAAGAGCTGGCGATTCAGATCACGCCAGTCGCTGACGGCGTAGTGATGTTCGGTGCGATTGTCGATCTCGCGCACGACTTCGTCGGTCGACGCGCCGGGCGCGAGCTTCACCTCGATCAGGTTCGCGGTACCGCTCATGCCCGTGAGCCGCTCCGCCTCGCGCAAGTCGATGAAGAGCCAGCGCGCGTCGTACTCGTAGAAACCGGTGTCGAAGACGTTCGTCACGACGAACGACGACGACTGCGGCATGAAGCTTCCTTCGCGATCGCTCGGCACGGTGATACTGATCGATGACCCTGTCGTGACCCCGAGACGCTTCGCCATGTACTTGCCGAGGGCTACGCCGCGAAGCTGGCCGGAGGGACCGACGACTTTGGCCAGCATCGGCGACGTCTTCGCCCGTGCGGGATCGATCCCTTTCAGCGTCACCTCGGCACCCGTGGCGTTCGACTCCGTCGTCACGAGCGCGATCTTGAAGACGACGGGCGAAGCCTCCGCCACTCCGGGAGTTTCTCGCAGGACCTTCACCACGGAGGACGTGTCGGTGATCGGTCCACCAACGGAGTAGACGTAAACCTCGGCGTTGCCTCCGAGCAGCTTGCGTTGAAGATCGCCGCGATAGCCAGTCATGAGCGCCATCGAGATGACGAGCGCCATCACACCAATCACGAGGCCGAAGATGGAAACGAGCCCCACCGCCGACACGAGCGCGTCAGTAGGCCGACGGAGATATCGCCATGCAATGAGCCGAGGAAGATTCACGTGCGCGCTAGTTTGTCATGTCACGAAAGAAAAATGACCTCTCCTGTCGGCTCGGCGCACAGGCGAGGGCGCCTGTGCCTCCACAGGGCTAACGGGTGATGCGGCCTTCGATGGCTGTCGTGATCTCGTGATCGGGGAGAGCGGCGATCGTCGCCTCCGTGGCTTTGCGGAAGTCGAGAGTGGGGCGGTCGGGCGGCGGTAGCAGCCTGGGTTTCGCGGGATTGGCGTTGTCGAACAGCGTGTAGCCGTCTTCGACACCTCGCTCGTATTCGAACGACACCGTTCCCGCCGTATACGTCGCCGCAGGATCGAGTGGCTTGCCTCCCACCATCACACTCGTCACGACCCCTTTGCCGTCGACGATCCTGTATTGCAACTTCATGCCGGAAATCTGCAGAAAGCGTCCGTCACCTGCCTCGACGAGCGACACGCTGTTGTTGAGGATCTCGAGCAACTGCTTCCCCGTCAGAGGAAACCGAACCAGCGGATTCGAGTAGTAGAAGATCCCTTCGATGTCATGTGAGCGTACCGGCCCGGGAGGAATGTTGTCGTTGATGCGGATCCCTCCCCCATTCAGGAACGCGACATCGGTTCCCATCCAATCGCGGATGACATCTGCTAGAAAGTTGCCGAGCGCCGACTCGCGCTGACGAACCGCGGTCTCGACACCTTCGAGCAGATTCTTCGTCGTTCCGATCTGCACGTTCGGGCCGAGCTTCTCATCCAGCGCCTTCAGCCACTTCTGCACTTCGGCGTCGACCGCAGGATCTTTCTCGACCGTGGAGTCGAGCTTCACACGCCGTGTCGTGATCTTCGGCTCCCCTTCATCCGGTACGACGACATCCCACACGATCACGCTCACCGCGTCGGCATCGCCCTTCGCGATCTTCGTCTTCCCCGCGGTACGCTCCATGTATTGATGATCATGTCCGCCAACGATGAAGTTGATCTCCGGAAACTTCGACGCGAGTGCAACGTCATCGCCGAGATCTTCATGGGTGAGAGCCACGATCAACTTCGCGCCCTTGCGATGGAGCTGATCGATCGCGGCACGCACGTCGGCGAACCGCGCCTGTTCGTCGCGGAAGTCGACGCGAAAGTAATCCGACTCTCCGCTGTCGGTCGTCAAGCCAAGGATGCCAACCGGCACGCCGCCGACGCGCACGATCACGTTGTTGTTCATCGGCGTGAGGCGTGACGCGAATGTCTGCGTGCACTTCCCTCCGCGGCAGTAATGAACGTTCGACGCGACCCAGTGAAAGTCCGACTCGGCCACGCGGCCCATCACGTACATCGGGTCCGAGCGCTCCAGCTCGTGATTGCCGAGGGTGACGAACATCGCGTCGTCCATCTTCGCAGCGTCGCCGTCGAGCATGTTGAGGACGCGGATCATCGCCTCGCCATTGAGGTACTTGCTCATGATCGACGGAAAGAGCAGATCGCCGGCATGAAGCACGAGGAGCGGCGTGCCGTCAGCCTCGAGTTGCTTCCGCAGCGTACGCACACGGGCGAGCCCGCCCAGCGTGCCGTTCTCGAGGCCTTCGATTTTGTAGACGTCGTTGAGCTGCAGGATGCGGAAATGTTTCTCGGCGGCAAATGAACTGAACGCGACGAACGTCGCGAGAATCGTGACCAGAACCTTTATAGCTTCACCCCCGCGCGCAACAGAATCCTGCGTCCCTGCATACGATAGTCGAACGGAAAATCGTTCGTCTTCACGAGCGTCCGATCATTCTTCCCGAGAAGATTCGTCCCCTGCACGCCCAGTTCCAGCTTCTCTCCGATGCGGTAATTGAACACACCGTCGAGCGATAGCCACGAGCCCACGCTGTTCCCGCGGTGCGGCAGGAACTGCGCATCGATGCGGTCGCTCTCGCGGCGATTCACCTCTCCCTGATAGTGCGCCGACACCGACGCCTGCCACTTCCGCGCGTCGTGCATGTAGCCGGCGTTCGCGATGTGCTCCGGATACCAGGTCATCTCGTGCCTGCTGACTGCGATCGTCGGATCGATGATCGTCTCGTCGAGACGCCGCGCGAAGGAGACGTTCGCAAACGCATAGTCCTGCGGCGTGCCGAACAGCGACTCGAGCTCGAGCCCCGCCGTCTTCAACGAGAAGACGTTCGTGCTGAGATTCGCATTCGCAACGCTGTAGGCGATCTCGTTCTTGAAATTGTTGCGATAGGCATTGGCGCGGAGCAGCAGATCGTTCGTCGCCCGCCATTCCGTGATGAACTCGAGACTCGTCACATTCTCCGGCTGCAACTGCCGCGGATTCGACGCGAGCGAGTAGGTGTTCGCGCCGAACATCTCCGTCGGTGCCGGCGCGCGGAACGCGCGTCCGATGAGCGCCTTCATCGTGACCTTGCTGTCCGGCTTGAAGATGACCCCGATGCGCGGGCTCGTCTGCGCGAACGACTTGTTCTCCTTCGGCGTACCGGCGAGATCGAGAGCGTTCAGCTTGAACGACTGCCGGTCGTAGCGCAGCCCTGCCGTCACTGCAACTTTGTCTCCGAGCTTCGTGCCACTCGAGTACTGCGCGTAGGCGCCGAGATTGTAGACAGGATTCCCTTTCACCCAGGCCAGCCACGGACCGAGCGGCTGCATCCGATTCTGATCGAAGGGCTGATAGTCGCCGCCGTAGTTGATATTGACGTTGGAGAAGTGCTCGTTGTCTCCTCGATAGTCGAAGCGATCGGTCTCGACGCCCGTGACGATCGACGCGTTGTTGTTCATCGGAATCGACACCTGCGCCCGTCCGAAGACATCGTTCGCCGAAGTGTCGAGAAACTCCCAAAGTCCCGCGGGGTAGAAATCTCCATACGGATCGGTCGCGTCATTCGGGTAGTAGCGCTGGTTCCAGCTGATCGAGTGGCGCTGATAACGGACGACGTACTCATGCTGCCACTTGCGCGCATCCGTGTGGTGATACGCAAGCGAGGCGATCTGCCGCGTCTCGTGCATCGCTTCCTTGAAATCGGGAATGTAGAAGATCCAGCCTTGCCCCGTGCCGAAGTTCCATCCCTGCCAATGCATCTGCAGGGAAAGACCATCGAGAGCACCGCGGCCGTCGAGCTTCATCAGGACGTAGTCGTTGCGGCGGCGATCGTGCGTGCGGAATGCGAGGAGGTTGCCCGCGGAGTCCGTACGCCGCGAGCCATCCAACGACTCGTACTCGTTCCCCTTCGTCTCATAGCCGCTATAGCCGGCGACGAACGAGACGAGCTCCGAGCTCGCGCCTCCGATGACATCCACGTTTCGCGTTCCGAAGTTGCCATAGCGCAGGGTGCCGGTGACGGTGCGGCCGATATCTTCCGGCTTGATCGTGGTGATACTCACCGCGCCGTTCATCGCGTTCGATCCATACAGTGCCGAGCCTGGCCCGCGTAGCACTTCGACGGACTTCGCCATGAAGAGCGGTGTGATCTCCGACGTGTACGCGCTGCCATAGAGGTTGTCGTTGACCGGCACGCCATCGATGAGGAGCAGCAGGTGGTTGTTGTTCCACCCTTCGAATACGCCGCGCGACGAGACGGTGCGGCGGTCGTAGTCCATCGAAGGCGCAAAGCCCGGCTGCGCATAAAGGACTGCGTTGAGGCTGTTCCAGCCGAAGCCCTGCAACTGATAGTCGGGGATCACTGTGATCGATGCTGGTGCATCGCTCACGAGCTGCGAGAGTTTCGACGCCAGCGTGACGAACGTCGACATCAGCTCGTCGAGGCTCATGTCCTCGACTTTCTTCTGCGGGGGTGGAGTCTGCGCGAACGCTGAAAGGGCGAGGCACAACGCAAGGAGACAGGCGACCCAACGACTCATCATGTCCCTCCGATGTTCCGAGTATACGGCGGAGGGCGGGCGCTCCTACAAGCTCACCAGCTCGAGGCTCTCGATGTCGCGCGCGAGAAACTCCGCAGCGATCCTGCGGAAGCGTTCCTCCGCATCGGTCACGAGGAAATGATGCTCGGGCTCACCGTTCGACGATTCGCCGACGATCGCCTTCACCCACGCGGCCGTCGTCTCCGCGCTGTCGACGATTGCCATCGCATCGCCCACGACCTTCTCGATCGTTCCGCGGAGAATCGGGTAGTGCGTACAGCCGAGAACGAGCGTGTCGACTCCCGCGTCGATGAGCGGTTCGAGATACACCTCGGCGACTTCGCGCGCGACGTGCGTGTTCGCCCAACCCTCTTCCGCGAGCGGCACGAAGAGCGGCGCAGCGCATTCCACGACTTCGACCCTCGGATCGAGTGCATGGATCGCCTTCTTGTACGCGTGCGACTTCACCGTGCCTTCGGTAGCAATCACGCCGACATGTCCCCGCGTCTGCGCGATCGCCGCGCGCGCTCCCGGCTCGACGACCCCGATCACCGGAATCGGCAGCTTCTCCTGCAACGTGGGCAACGCGGCCGCGGTGGCCGTGTTGCAGGCGACGACGAGCATCTTGATGCCGCGCTGCATCAGATGGTTAGCTGCCTCGAGCGAGTAGCGGATGACGGTCTGCGGCGACTTCGTCCCGTACGGCACGCGCGCCGAGTCGCCGAGGTAGATGAGGGGCTCGTGAGGGAGCTGACGGTGAATCTCGCGATACACCGTGAGACCTCCGACGCCCGAGTCGAATACACCGATCGGTGCGTCAGCCGGCAGGCTCGCCATCCCCTGCCGCTCCCGCGCCAGCCTCGCGCCTGATGTTGTACTGCTCAATTTTCTTGTAGAGATTCGAGCGCGGAGTATCGATCGCCTCCGCGGTCTTCGACACGTTCCAGCCGTGTTCTCGCAGTTTGGCGAGAATGAAGGCCTTCTCCGCCTCGTCCTTGAACTCCTGCAGCGTGTTGAGACGCATCGCTGCGGAGATGATGTCGGCCGGCGCGCGGAAGAACTCGGAGGGGAGATCCGTCACATCGATCTCTTCGTGCGGGACCATGATGACGAGCCGCTCGATGAGATTGCGCAGCTCGCGAACGTTGCCCCGCCAGGTCGCATCCGAGAGCGCCTTGAGCGCCGCCGGTTTGAACTTCTTCGCGTGGAAGTTGTGCTCTTCGCTGAAGAGCTGCGCGAAGTGCTGCGCGAGGACGGCAATGTCATCACGACGCTCGCGCAGCGGCGGCGTGCGGATCGGGATCACATTCAGCCGATAGTAGAGATCTTCGCGAAAGCGGCCCGCCTTGATCTCTTCCTCGAGATCCTTGTTCGTCGCAGCGATCACGCGGACATCGACCTTCACCACCGTCGCCGATCCGACGGGCTCGACTTCCCCCTCCTGCAGTACGCGCAGCACTTTTGCCTGCGTGCGGAGCGACATGTCGCCGATCTCGTCGAGGAAGATCGTCCCGCCGTCGGCGGCCACGAACTTGCCGGTCTGCTTGCGCACGGCTCCCGTGAACGAGCCTTTCTCGTGCCCGAACAACTCGGACTCGATCAACTCTTCGGGAATCGCGGCGCAGTTCACCTGCACAAAACTTTGTGCACTGCGTGAGGAGCGGCGATGGATCTCGCGCGCGACGAGCTCTTTGCCTGTGCCCGACTCGCCGGTGATCAGCACCGTCGCCTTCGTCGGTGCCGCGCGCTCGATCAGCGTCTTGAGCTCGCGCATCGGCTCCGAGTCGCCGACGAGCTGATAGACCTTCTCGCTCTTCTCGCGAAGCTCGCCGACCTGCTCTTCGAGTTTCTGCGTGCGGACCGCATTGCGAACTGCGAGCAGCAGCTTCTCGCGATTGAGCGGCTTCTCGAGAAAGTCGAACGCGCCGCGCTTCGTACATTCGACCGCGGTCGAGATGTCGCCGTGGCCCGAGACCATGACGACCGGCGTCATGATCTTCAGCTCCTTCAGGTTCTCGAGCACTTCGATGCCGTCGAGGACGGGCATCTTGATGTCGAGCAGGATCGCGTCGTACGGCGTCTTCTGCGCCTTGTCGAGCCCATCCTGACCCGACCGCGCCTCATCGACGCGGTAGCCCTCGTACTCCAGTGTCATCCGGATCGCTTCCCGGATGGCGGTTTCATCATCAACGACTAGAACGCGATACGGCATATGTGCAAATGACCTCAGTGCATGAGCTTGGCCAATTGTATGTTGCTGTCCCGAGGTAAGCTGGGATGGAGATGGAGTTCGAGCGGGTTTTGACGACGTTCATCGAGTTCTTCGATCGCGAGGGGATTCGGTACGCGATCGTTGGAGGATTGGCCGTTCATGCGTATGGGCGGTTGCGCTCGACGAAGGATGCCGACTTCGCGGTCGATCTCGCCAACCAGGAGCGGGTCATCTCGCTCGCTGAATCATTGGGCTACGAGACTCTTCATGTAAGCCGCGCCTTTTCCAATCATGCTCACACAGATCCGATTTGGGGTCGTGTTGACTTCATGTATCTCGATCCTGCCACGGCATCGAAGGTTTTCGCGGATTCGCGCCCACAGAAAGTCATGCCGGACATCACGGCAACCGTAGCCTCACCAGAACACGTCGCGATGATGAAGGCCCTGTCCATGAAGAACAATCCCCACCGGGTTCTCTACGAAGGATATGACGTGCAAGTACTGATGAGCGCTCCTGGAGTAGATGTTGAGCGCGTGAGGGACTACTATCGAGACCACGGGTTGTTGGAACTATTCGATGCAATCGTCAAGAAAGGTTGAGCCGCTCACCGAACTCGCCGAAGTGCTGAAGCTGACCCCGGAGGAAAATCAAAAACTCTGGGACATCAAGCAGCTCGACTGGCTCCCATGGGATCAATACCTCGCCTGGTGCTCCTATCTCACCAGGGACGAGCCTCCTTCCCGCGAGATCACCCCTCTCGACATCGAGCCATTCACGCTCTGATCCCCACCTGCTGTCTGCTGCCTGCTGTCTGCTGCCTGCTGTCTGCTGTCTGCTGTCTGTCACCTTGGTTGGCAACCAGATACAATCCGCCCTCGAATGAAAGTCGAATTAGTTCGCCAGGCAAAGCTGTCCAAAACAGATCATCTCTTTGTCGTTCTCGCGGAAGGCGTGAAGCGTGAGACGACGTCCGTCAATGACCTAGCCGAGAAGCTCGTCAGCGATGCCGGCTTCACCGGCCGCGCCGGGGAGACGATCACCGTGCTCTCGCGCTTTCCCCGCAAGGTGTCGCTGGTCGGCATCGGCAGGAAAGTCACGGTGCGTGCGCTGCGCGGCGCGCTCTACGCGATCGGCAAGATCGCGCAGCGTCAGCGCGATGCGCGAATCGCAGTCGCGATTCCCTACACGATTCCCGGCTTCGACTCCGCGTCCGCGGCACGCCTGCTCACGGATGCACTCGCCGCCACCGACTACAAGTACGACCGCTTCCTCTCCGTCTCGAAGGATGAGCCGAAGCGAATCGCCATTGATGCGAAGCTGATCGTCCCTGCGCTCGACGGCCGCCGCATTCGCGTCATCAACAACGAAGCCTCCGCGATCATCGACGGTGTCCGCACCGTCCGCGATCTCGGCAACGCGCCCGCGAATCTCATGACCGCCACGTGCATCGCCGAGCGTGCGGTCGAAGTCTCCAAACAAGTGGGCGTGAAGTGCACGGTCTACGGCAAGCGTGAGATCGAGCGGATGAAGATGGGCGGCCTCCTCGCCGTCAATCGCGGATCGGTCGAAGAACCGCGCTTCATCACGATGGAGTACACGCCGAAGAGCTACAAGAAGCACGTCGCGCTCGTCGGCAAGGGCATTACCTTCGACTCCGGCGGCATCTCGATCAAGCCCGCCGAGCGGATGGAAGAGATGAAGTTCGACATGTGCGGCGCTGCTGCCGTCATCGGCACGATCGAAGCCGCAGCGAAGCTCGGGCTCCCGGTGAAGATCACCGGCGCGATTCCATCGACCGACAACCTGCCGAGCGGCAGCGCCTACAAGCCGGGCGAGATCATCACGATGATGAACGGCAAGACCGTCGAGATCGTGAACACCGATGCCGAAGGCCGCATGATCCTCGCCGACGCGCTGCACTGGGCTTCGCAAAAGAAGCCGGATCACATGCTCGACTACGCCACACTCACCGGCGCCTGTGTCGTCGCCCTCGGCAACGAAGCCGCGGGGCTCTTCACGAGCGACGATGAGCTGGCTCGGAAGTTGATTGAGTGCGGTGAGCGGGTTGGCGACCGCCTCTGGAGACTGCCCGAGTGGGACGACTACAGAGATCTCATCCGCAGCGAGTGGGCCGACATGAAAAACTCCGGCGGACGCTGGGGCGGCGCCATCACCGCCGCGATTTTCCTGAAGGAGTTCGTCACTTGTCCCTCATGGGCACATCTGGACATCGCCGGCACGGCGTACATGGAATACGAGACGCCGCGCGAGGCGAAAGGGGCGACGGGCGCGGGAGTGCGCGTCACGATCGAGTTCCTGGAATCGCTCGTGCGATGACGGAGGCGCGGCGGATCGCCGCCGCGCTTCTCCTTCTTCCTCTGCTGTTGTCCTGCGAGCGCGATCGCGCCCTGCCGCCTCGCGCCGCAGCTCCGCACGAGGAAATCAACTTCACGTCGCTCGACTCGCCGAGTCTGCAGTTCCTCCCGCGCGGACAGGAAGCGCCGCGCTGGCAATTGCAGGAAGATCCGATCGTCGTGCCCACGCGTCAGCTCGTCAGCTATCTCGATCACGACGGCGCGCGCTTCGCCCATTACGAAGCGTTCGATGTGACTTCGGGCAAATATCAATCGCTCGATGCCCCCGATGGCTTCGCGCTCGTCGAGATCTTTCGCTTCCCCGATTTCGTGAAAGCGTTCGGCGCCTGGTCGACCAGCAAGACCGACGCGAGCAAACCGTTCGAGCTCGCCAATGCCGCATTCGAGAATCAACACTCGTTGCATCTCTGGCGAGGACCGTTCTACGTGCGCGTCACGGGCGGCGGCACGCCCGATGGACACGAATCACTGAAGCGCCTGCTGCTGAGCGTGTCAGAGAAGATGCCAGCAGCTCCCGGGTTGCCCGCGGTGCTCAACTTTTTCCCGGCCGCAAATCGCATTCCGAGCAGCGAGCGCTATGCGGCAGAGTCGGCGTTCGGCCAGACGTTTCTCGCCAACTCGTTCATGGCGAGTTTCACACTGGCTGATGGACAGAAGGTCGACGGACTGATCATCCCCGCGGCGAACAAAGACGCCGCGACGAAGATCCTCGACGCCTACCGCACACTCTTCATCCACAACGGCAAGCTCCTCGATCCCGTCCCCAACCTCGGCGAGGACAACTTCACGGCCGAGGATCGGTACATGGGGAGAGCGGTGGCATTCCGGCTCGATCGCTTCGTGATTGCGTTCAACGGCTTCGACGACCGCCAGCCGATCGTCGACATCGCCGCGGCCACCGAGCAGCGGATCATCGGCTCGATTCGCAAGCAACTCGTGAGCGCGGACAAACGCGCGGACGAGAGCGATCGTGCGATCGATGATGGGACGCCGGGGTGGGTGACGAAGAGGCGAAATTGAAAATTGAAAATTGAAAATTGGGGCACACTCCATTCAATCGAGTAGTGACTGTTCAGCGGAAGGCAGCTATCGATTGAATGGAGTAGGCCGTCCTGAGAGCTTGCCACCGCCCGGTCGCTCGGTAAGATCGATGGATGAACGATCGAAAACTCTACGAGCAGATTTCTGGGAATCACCTCTCCATGGCTGATCTCTATTTAGGCTCAGGCTCCAATCCACCTCTTTATATCGGAGAGCTCGAACAGACGAGCGTGGTGGTTCCGCGACTTTCTCCAGGAGGCGAATACTCATGGAAGGTTGTCGCGCGGGCAGCGTGTGATCTGACCCGTAACGCCTCCTTCCCTGTCCACCGTTTTACCGTGGCCGCATGCGGGACGCCTTCGGCGCCCGCCGTTTCCGAGACGCAGACGAGCGCCGCAGCCGGTGGAACCTACACGATTCAATGGAGTGATGCGACCGGCATCGATCCCGGAGGGAGCTACCTGATCGAGCGTGCAACAGATGCAGCATTCGGTCAGATCGTAGATCACCAGCAGACCACTGCGGTGTCGGCCTCGTTCCTCACAAAGAACGCCGGCACGTACTATCACCGCATTCGAGCAATCGCCGGATGCGACCCTACGAAGCGGTCTGCACCAAGTGACACCGTACGGGCTACGGTCAATGCTGCCGCGCCGATGGTCGTCTTCAGCATGCTGCCTCAAGCGGTCATTACGAAGCTCGGCGACAAACTCGAAGATCAGAAAACGACCTTCGCCCTCGAGAACTTCGGCACAACGACGGTGCAAGTACTCGTCGGCCCGCAATTGACCGGATCTGTTCCCTTCTTCACGATCATCGGTCCTTTCGGAGGCGACTCGTCGACCGTGAGTCTGGAGCTTCCGTGGCGCGAGTTTCGCCTCACGGAGCCAACAGGTACCTTCTGATGAGACGGGGTCGATACATTGTCATTTTTCTGGTGACCCTTACGATTCGGGTATCTGCCCAATCGATCTTCACCATTGCTGGAGGAGGGACGGAAGATGGACGGCCGGCTACTGCGGTGGGCCTGACTTCGCCCTTTGGTTTAGCGCTTGACGCTGCCGGAAATCTCTACGTCGCGGACTACTACGACAATCGTATTCTCGAGATCGCCGCAGGAAATGGAATCATCTCCTCCATAGCAGGGAACGGCTCCCGGGGCTTCTCCGGTGACCATGGGCCTGCGACAGCAGCCACTCTCGATGGTCCAACGGACATGGTCTTCGACGCAAACGCGAACCTCTACATTGCGGACAATGGCAATCGTCGGATTCGAGAAGTCGTACGAGAGACTGGAATCATATTGACGATTGCCGGCAATGGCGGCACGGCGTTTTCGGGCGATGGCGGGCCCGCGACAGCAGCGTCGTTAAGCCCTGCAGGCCTTGCGTTTGACGCCGCGGGGAATCTGTACATCCTCGATGGTGGCAACCAGCGCGTCAGGAGAATCGCGGCCGGAACGGGCGTAATTACCACAGTGGCCGGCAGCGGCCCTGGTGGATTCACTCCCGGCTCATTCTCCGGCGATGGAGGCCCGGCAACCGCCGCGGCACTCAATGTGACGATCTCAGGAATTGCGCTTGATGCCGCTGGCAATCTGTTCATCGCCGATTTCTTCAACAACAGAATTCGCAAGGTGAGCGCCGGGAGTGGACTGATCTCGACTGTGGCCGGCAGCGGCTCGGCAGGAGGCAACGGGAGCTTTTCGGGCGACGGTGGTCAGGCAACGGCCGCAACGCTCAATCGGCCGACGAATGTCGCTGTCGACCATGCCGGCAATCTCTATATTGCGGATGAGCACAATGCCCGCATACGAAGGGTGGATTACGCAACGGGATTGATTACTACAATCGCCGGTGGAGGCACCTCCCCGGGGGATGCTCTTCCCGCAACCTCGACATCTCTCATGCTTCCATATGACATTGCGATCGACGCCGCCAGCAACCTGTATATTGCCGATACCTTCGATAATCGAATTCGCAAGGTGTCGGCGAACGGCGTGATCACGACCGTCGCCGGCAATGAGACGCAGGGGTTTCTGGGCGACGGAGGACCGGCAACGGCTGCACACCTCTTTCTTCCTTTCGATCTCGCTCTTGACGCTGCCGGGAACCTTTCCATAGCGGATTTCGACAATCGCAGGATACGCAGTGTGTCGGCAGACAAACAGATCATCTCCACGGTAGCGGGACGCGGCCCGGCCTTCCCTTTTGGTACCGGCTTTTCGGGAGACGGCGGACAGGCGTCCGCCGCCATGCTGGGCGCGTTAGGAGTTGCGTTCGACCTCGCCGGCAACCTCTACGCCGCAGATACAGTGAACAACCGCATACGAAGAGTCGATCGAGAGACTGGCGTAATCAACACAATCGCTGGAGGTGGTGCAGCCGCTAACGGCCCCTTTTCGGGCGACGGCGGACCCGCTTCTGCGGCAACTCTAAACCAACCCCACAGGCTGGTTATCGACACAGCGGGCAATCTCTATTTCTCGGACACGTATAACAATCGGATTCGTCGTGTGGAGTTTGGAAGTGGAATCATCACGACTATGGCTGGCAGTGGATCCGTCGCAAACGCACCCGGTGTAGCGGCCCCCGGCGCTTATTCCGGAGACGGAGGGCCTGCGACGGCAGCGATGCTCAATGGACCGCAAGGTGTCGCAATAGACCGCAGGGGAAATCTGTTTATCGCAGACACCTCGAACAACCGCGTGCGGAGGGTCTCCCTGGGAAACGGAATCATCTCAACCGTTGCCGGCGGCGGCAGCGCCGGAGACGGTGGCCCGGCGACCGCGGCCGCAATCGCCGCTCCTCAAGGTGTCGCGGTCGACGTCAATGGAAATCTGTTTATTACGGACTCGTTCCATCGCATCCGTAAAGTCGACGCGGTGAGCGGTGTAATCACCACAGTGGCTGGGAATGGCTCTTCTGAATTTTCGGGAGACGGCGGACGAGCGACGGCGGCCGGCTTGGCGGGTCCCACGGCCATAGCGGTCAATGCTGCCGGAGATCTGCTGATTGCCGACGCTGGCGCGAATCGCGTCCGCATCGTACCGGCCTGCGCTCCTGTGAGCTCCCCAGCATTACAGCAACCGGCGGATGGCTCGGCCAGCGTTTCGCTCGATCCCAGATTGGCGTGGAGTGCCGTAACGAGCGCCTTGCACTATGACATCTACCTCGGTCGCACGAATCCACCACAGACGATGGTCGCTTCCGATGTCGTCACTCCGCAATATGGGCTTTCGAACCTCGACCCTTTGACGACCTATTACTGGAGAGTCGTCGCAAAAGGCGACCCGCTCTGCGTGCCCCCTTCGTCGTCGGCGTCTCCGGTGTTTGCCTTCGTAACGCGCGGAGGCTGTAGTCCTCCTGGTGCGTTCGTAGGCGAGTGAATGCGACGGCGGCTTCCTCAAGGACCCGGCGTGAAGGATTCTGCGCGCTGTCTTTTCGAACATTGAACCCGCTTCCGGCACCGGCAAGGCTTCAATGTTGAAGAATCGAGGCGTTCGGCCCGATTCGAGTTTGGTGATCCGCCTTTGAAAGGAAGCATCGACTGTGCGCGTACCACGTCGCTATAGAGGGTAGACAACGCAAGGTGAGCACCAGGATCTTCAACCGGCTCATAAATTAGAGCGCGCGACTCGTTTGGGGCTGGCGTCACCAGAGCTGGCCTCCCCATTTTCAATTTTCAATTTTCAATCTTCAATTTTTCAATTCTTTCCACTCACCGCTCCCAGGTCCCGCTCTTCCCTCCCGTCTTCCTCACCAACTGCAGCCCTTCGATCACCATCCCCTTTTCCGCGCTCTTGCACATGTCGTAGATGGTTAGAGCGGCAACGGCGCAGCCGGTCATTGCTTCCATTTCGACGCCGGTCTTGGCTTCGCAGCGGACGATCGCACGGATCTCGATCGTGCCGCCCTTGGGGTCGAGATCGAAGGTAATGTCGACGGAATCGAGCGCGATGGGATGCGCGAGTGGAATGAGAAACGGTGTCTGTTTCGCGGCCAGCACGCCGGCCACTTTGGCGGTCGTGAGCACGTCGCCCTTCGGCAGCGCGCGATCGACGAGCTTCTTCAGCGTGGCCGGCTGCATACGCACGGTCGCGACCGCGACAGCCTCGCGCGACGACGTACGCTTTGCGCCGACGTGCACCATCGAGATTCCGCCGGTTTCATCGAGATGGGAGAATTCGTTCATCGATCCGCCTCGCTTCTTCTAACTCTTCTGCCGTATTCACGTTCATCAGCGGCTCGCCTGCAAACCGCGCGCGCAATTCCGCCTCGCCGATCATCGTCACATGGGCCTCCGCGAGCAAGCCACGAAGATCGAAACGCCGTTCCGCGATTCGGGCCTCGATGCGCGGAAGCATCGCCGGCGCGTAGACCGCGCAGAGCAGCTGCGGGACTCCGCGCCAGACCGGCACCAGCATTTCTTCACGAAACGCATCGCGCAGGAAGCGCAAGACCTCGCTGGTGATCAGCGGGTAGTCGACGCCGAGGATGAAGCAGGGTGCAGCGGAATGTTGGAGGGCGCGCGCGACGCCGAAGACCGGCGCCTCGTCCTCGTGCGGCGGCTCGAAGATCGTCTCGATCGGCAACTGCGCGCCATCAGCGCGTTGCACCGCGATCACCGCGTCGAATACGTCACGCGCGGCGGCCGCCACGCGCTTCAGAAACATCGCCGGCTTGGATTGTCCCATCCGCCGCGATCGTCCACCCGTCAGCACGTAGCAGTTCATTGCCGTGCCTTACGTTACCATCGCGGCGATGAAGGTCGCCGCGATCATCCCCACGCTCAACGAGGAAACGTGGATCGTCGCTTCGATCGGCGCCGCACGCGCCGCAGGCATCGACGAAGTGATCGTCTCCGACGGCGGCAGCAGCGATCAGACGGCATCGATCGCCGAGTCGTGTGGCGCGCGTGTGATCACCGGAGAAAGAATCCGTGCACGACAGCTCAATCGCGGCGCGGAAGCCGCAGCGAGCGACGCCCTCGTCTTCGTTCACGCCGACACCCTGCTCCCCCTCGGCGCCGCGCGCGCGATGAGCGAGGCACTGCGCAGTCACCGCTTCGGCGGATTCCGTCTGCGTTTCGCCGAGCCCGAGCCGAAGCTCCGCATCGCGGCCATGATGATCAACACCCGCACGGCGCTGACGAAATCACCCTGGGGCGATCAATCGCAGTTCGTGCTGCGTGAGAGATTTCTCGACGACGGCGGGTTTCGCGACATCCCGATCATGGAGGACTATGAGCTCGCGCTTCGAATGAAGCGCCAGGGATCGACGACGGTGCTGCCGCTCCACGTGATCACGTCGGGGCGCCGCTTTCTGGAGAAGGGATTGTGGAAGACCGCGGCGCTGAATTGGCGGATCATCGCGTCGTATCGATTGGGGGCGGATCCGGCGGAGCTGGCGCGTATTTATCGGGGGTAGCGCCATCCCGACCGAGCGCAGCGAGCGGAGGGATCATCGCAGGCACCGCGATGCGAGCGCCAGGATCAGAGCAACGAGGCACTCGCCTGCCGGTGCCGTCCCTGATCCCTCCATTCGCTTCGCTCAGTCGGGATGAATCACTCCCTCCGCCGCGGCTTCCGCTTCTCTTCCTCTTCCACCTTCTTCGCGTGGCGCGCCTGGCCGAGACTGACGTTGATCGGGTTATTGCGATCGAGGAAGGGAACGGAGGGGCGTGCGCGAACGCCGAGCATCTTGCGCACAGCCATGAGTCCGTCGTGATGCTCGTTCAATTTCAAACCCGCTTCGATCGTCTCCAGCGCCTTCTTGCGATTCCCGGCCGCCAGGTAGACGCGGCCGAGATTGGCATAGTGATCGGGATTGTAGAACTCGAGATCGATGGCGCGGCGGCAGAGATCGATCGCATTCTTGTGCTGCTTTCTCACGAGCGCGAGGCAGACGCCGAAGTACGACAGCCCTTGCGCGAGCTTCACGGTCTGCAATGACGGCACATCGTCAGATCCATACGCCTCATCGAAGATCAACAACGCGCGGAGGTAATCCTCAGCCTTCGTATAGAGGATGGCTTCCGCGATCTGCTTCACCAACTTGCTCATCAGATCAACTCCCTTGAACGCAGACGATGAACGTATCGCTCGACGCGCTCCTTCTGGTCTTCCGTGAGCTCGACGAAGCGCAGCCCGTACTTTGCCATGGTTCCGCAGAACTCCGCGCGCAGCACCTGCGCCTCGACCTGCAACGGCCGCGGATCACCCGGCAGATAAAAGTGCAGCCGCACCAGTCCATCGCCGGGAAGCATCCGATCGACTTCGAGCAGCATGCCGCTCGCTGAGATATTGAGGCTGCGGCCGAGGACGAAGCGGCCGTTCTTCTCCAGCGAGACTTCGATCTTGGTGATCGTGCGCAGCTGCCTGCGAACGGGAATCGTCGTCAGCTTCTCGACCTTCGAGTCGAGCTCGCGGCGTTGGATCGGTCGGAAGATCACGTCATTGCATCCGGCGGAGAGGCAGAGGTCACCGTGATCGGGATTATCACGATCTGCGATGAGCAAGAGCGATGCCGAGCGCGTCTGTTCGTCGCTGCGAATCTCCCGGCAGAACTCCGGCGCAGTCATGTCAAAGAGGTCGAATCCGAAGATGATCAGATGCGGCACTTCTTCGCGCGCTTTCTGCAGACCTTCGGTGCCTGCCAGCGCGGTGAGGATGATCGTGTCGCGCCGGCGAAGGATCGTCTCCTGAAACGTCAACGCACCACGAGAGTGGTCGACGATGAGAATGCGCCCGGTCGCCGTGCTCATGCTGAAATCTGCCTGAGCTTCGCCACACCACGTTTGAGATCGTCGATCAGCATCGCCGCATGCTCGGCGGTGTTCGACGTCCCCAGACCAATGCGGATGGATCCCATCGCCGCAGCCTCACCCACTCCGATTGCGGTCAGTACGCGCGAAGGGCCGCGCTCGCCGGTACTGCATGCGGAACCGGTGGACAACGAGAAACGCCGCATGCCCAGGATCAGCGATTCGGCCTCGACTCGGTCGAAACTGACGTTCAGGTTACCCGGCAATCTTAAATCCCTTGGGCCATGAACGGAAACATCCGTGATTTCCGTAGTGAGCCGATCCCACAACTCGTCGCGGATCGCCGTGAGCCGCAGCGCTTCATCCGTCATCTCCGCGCCGCGAAGCTGGATCGCTGCCGCGAGCCCGATCACACCAGGCACGTTGACGGTCCCCGAGCGCATGTTGCGCTCCTGTCCACCACCGACGATCAGCGGAGGAACCTTGATGCCGCGCCGGACGAAGAGCCCGCCGATGCCCTTGGGTCCGTAGATCTTGTGCGCCGAGAACGACGCGAGATCGACGTTGCTCAGATCGAGAGCGACCTTCCCCGCGGCCTGCGTGATGTCGCTATGAAAGAGGATGCCTCGCTCGCGGGCGATTGCACCGATTGCCGCGATGTCCTGCAGCGTCCCGATCTCGCCGTTCGCCGCCTCGATCGAGATCAGCTTCGTGTTCGAACGAATCGCCGAGCGCACTGAGTCAGGTGCGATGAAGCCTTCTCGATCGGGCCTCAGAATCGTCAGTTCCGCACCGCTCTCGTGCAGAGGAGCGAGCACGGACTTGTGCTCGATCGCGCTGGTGATCACATGATCATTGCGGCTGGCAACGCGCAGCGCGATGTTGTTCGACTCCGTGGCGCCCGCCGTGAAGTAGATCTCCGCGGAAACCACCCCGAAGAACCGAGCGACCGCGATCCGTGCATCTTCGACCGCCCGCGAGGCTGCGCGCCCATGCTCATGCACGATGGCCGCAGGATTCCCGAAGATCGTCGTGAAGAAGGGCAGCATCTTCTCGACCACGCGCGGATCGCAGGGAGTGGTGGCGTGATGGTCGAGGTAGATCATGATGCTACGGGTTTCGAGGGTACGGGGGTACGAGGGCACGCGGTTGTTGATCTGCTTTTCCGCCGCGAGCCCTCGAGCCCGCGAATCCGCGCAACCTCTCTTATCTCCTCCGTCTGCGCCGCCGTCTAACCGGCTGCTGCACTTCGCCTTCCCGTCTCGCGCGCACGGCAAAGTGGTGCCACTGCTTGTACTGATCGACATACCTGCCGGACGACAGGGCATAGAGCTCGAGCAGTGCGAGCGCGTCGTTGAACGGCTCGCGGTGCACGGCGCGGAACTGCGCGCGGCGATCGGTCGGCGGTTCCAGCAAGCGCCAGAGCGTCTCGAGTGCCTGTTCGATCTGATGGCGCGTTCCCGCCGCGAGTGCCATGCGCGCGCAGAGCGGTTGCACGAGCTCGCGGATGAACGTCAGCACTTCGCCGATGCGCATGCGCGAGTCGCGTTGAAGCTCTTCACGCTCGATCTCGGCCACGACCCACGGCAGCATCAGCACGGAGAGCAGGACTGCATCCGTGATCTTGCGTCCCGCCTGCACGGTCCGGTCGAGGACCTCGAGCATCTTCCAGAAATACGGCGCTCGATCGCCGGAGATCGCCCCATACACCTCCGGCAACAGTGGCTCGAGCAATCCCGAATCGACCATCCGCCGGATCGCTTCGCGCGACCAGCCCCGGCGAAGAAGCTCGAGAATCTCTTCCGACACGCGCGGCGCCGACGCCTTCAGGATCTCGCTGCGATGCCGCTGCAACGCGTCGTACGTCGCCTGCTCGATCTCGAAACCGAGCCGCGATGCGAACTCGATCGCGCGCATCATCCGAACCGGATCCTCACGAAAGCGCACGTCGGGATCGCCGATCATCCGCACGCGCTTCTGCTCCATGTCCTCCAACCCGCCGACGTAATCGATCACCGAGAAGTCCGCGATGTTGTAGAAGAGTGCGTTGATCGTGAAGTCGCGCCGCTTCGCATCCTGCAGCGGCGAGCCGAACGTGTTGTCGTCCGTGATCAGAAAGTCTTCGTTCTCTTCATCGGTCGAGCTCCGCTCCGGCTCCCGCCGGAACGTTGCGACCTCGACGATCTGATCCTGAAAAATGATGTGCACCAGCCGGAAGCGCCGGCCGATGATGCGGCTGTTGCGGAAGAGACGGCGGATGTCACCCGGATGCGCATCCGTCGCGATGTCGAAGTCCTTCGGCTGACGATTCATCAGCAGATCGCGCACGCTTCCGCCGCACAAATACGCGCGGTAACCGCTGCGGTGCAGACGGTAGAGAACCTTCAGAACGTTTTCGGGAATGCGGCGGCGAGAGATCGAGTGATCGCTTCGGTCGATGACCGTCGCGCCCGCCGCATCATCGGCCGGCGTCGAGTCATCCGTCTCAGGACCTGTGGGAACCTCTGTCATTGGAGCTCGTTCACTCCTTCGATCGGCTCCTCGGCGTGATAGTGGTACTTCTTGTCGATGATCATGAACATGCGATCCCAGCGCGTGCGCGAAAAGAAGTAACGCACGACGTTCCCCAACTCCTTCGCGCGATCCTGCCACCTCGCATCTGCCATCGTGGGAACACCGCGAAATGACCAGTAGACCATGAATGGCCGCCCTGTGATCATGCTCCGCGGAACGTTGCCCCAGTAACGGGAGTCTCGCGAATCATCGCGATTGTCGCCAAGGACGAAGTACTGATTTGCAGGCACGACGCGATGGAACTGCCCGCGATAGAGCGGCCGGTCCTGGAACTGGACATATGGCTCGTCGAGCGGCTGACCGTTGATCGAGACCCGCTTGTCCACGATATCGACGGTTTCTCCCGGGAGCCCGATCACGCGTTTGACGAAATCGGTTTCCGGCTGCACCGGATAGCGGAACACGACGATGTCGCCTCGGCGAATGTCGCGCATGGGAAGCAGGAAACCCGGTCCCGGGCCGAAGATGAACTTGTTCACGACGAGGTGATCGCCGACCTTCAGATTGTCTTCCATCGAGCCCGACGGGATCTTGAAGTTTTGCGTGACGAACGCCTGCACGAACCGTACGAAGATGATCGCAATGATGAGCGCTTCGAAGTACTCGCGAAGCAGCGACTTGCTCTCCCCCTCCTCGGACGGAACCATTCGGAACGGGATTGTACGCCAGGCTCAACGCCCACCAGAAATGGCGCCGAAGCAACGTCACTAACTTACTGAAAACACGAGGCAAAACGATTGGCTGCTCGATTGCAAATAACTGCGTTCATGGACCTGCAGAAAAACCTCATCGAATCACGGGACAGGACCGGCAAGAAGCGCAAGTGGAAGCCCTACCTCGGATCGATCGTCATGCATGGGCTACTCATCGCGCTCGTTCTGGTTCTATCCATGACCTCGGCGAAAGTCGTGAAGGCGGACAAACCGATGCGCGCATATCTCGCGCAAGGTGCAGCACCTCCGCCGCCGCCACCTCCGCCTCCACCACCCGCTCCGCCAAAGTCGTCTGGAGGATCACCGAAGCCACAGCTCGTGACGCAGATGCAGTTGCCGAGCACGCCGCGCTTCGTCGCACCTGTCGAGACTCCAAAAGAGATCCCGCAGCCAACGCCATCGACACCTCAAGTGTTGAAGATCGACGACTCTAACGCGCTGCCGCAGTCGATGATGTCGTCCTCGTCGAGCGAGGCCGGAAACGGCTCAGGCGACTCGACTGCCGGAGTCCCGGGCGGAGTTCCCGGCGGCGTACCTGGCGGCGTTGCAGGCGGTGTCGCAGGTGGCGTCGTCGGTGGACAAGTTGGCGGCGTAGAGGGTGGTGTGGTTGGAGGCGAAACCGGCGGACAGCTCGGCGGTACTGGCTCCGGCACCGCTGGCAATGGCACCGAAGGAAAGGATGCGCCGCTGCGCGTCGGCGGCGACGTCAAAGCGCCGACCGCGATCTCCAAACCCGAGCCGAAATACACCGAGCCGGCGCGGCATGGCCACATCACGGGCGTCGTCGTCGTCGAAGCGGTAATCAACAAGCAGGGAACAGTCGAAGAAGTTCGCGTGCTGAAAGGACTGCCGATGGGTCTGTCCGAAGAGGCCGTGGAAGCGGTGAAGAAGTGGCGCTTCCATCCCGGCACGCTGAATGGTCAACCTGTTGACGTTATCTTCTCGCTGACCGTGAACTTCAAGATGGACTGAAGGAGTGGCGAGTGATGAGTGACGAGTGACGAGTGATGAGGGATCCACTCGTCACTCTCAACTCGTCACTCATCACTGAAGCACCTACTCCCCCACCCCGGCCGGCTGGGGCGCTGACTTCTGTTTGCGTGACATCGCCTTGGCCTGCAGGAAGAGGCCGAGGTAGTCGCGGCCGCCGGCTTTGGAATCGGTGCCCGACATGTTGAACCCGCCGAACGGATGCACGCCGACTAACGCTCCGGTGCACTTGCGGTTGATGTAGAGATTGCCGACGAAGAACTCTTCTTCCGCGCGGCGAATCTTCTCTTCGTTGTCGGTGAAGACCGCTCCGGTGAGACCGAACTCCGTGCCGTTCGCGATGCGCAGCGCGTCATCGAAATCCTTCGCCTTGATGATCGCGAGCACCGGTCCGAAGATCTCTTCCTGCGAGATCGTCGCGTCTTCGGCGACATCGGCGATGACCGTCGGCTCGACGAAGAACCCTTCGTCCGGGCGCACATTGCCGCCGGCGACGAGGCGCCCTTCCTTCGAGCCCTTGTCGATGTACTCCTTGATCTTCTTCATCGCCTTCTCGTTGACGACGGGGCCGATCTGCGAGTCGCCCGCTTCGGCGGATCCGATCCTCAGCGCTTTCGTCTTCTCCGCAACGAGCGGCACGATCTGGTCGTACACCGCCTCGTCGACGATCAGACGCGAGCAGGCCGAGCACTTCTGTCCCTGGAATCCGAAGGCCGACGCGACCGCGGCGGCCGCGGCTTCATCGAGATTCTTCGTCTCGCGATCGATGATGATCGCGTCCTTGCCGCCCATCTCCGCAACGACGCGCTTGATCCAGATCTGCCCCTTGCGCGGCTTCGCGGCTTCCTCGTTGATGTGCAGCCCGACTTCTTTCGATCCCGTGAACGAGATGAAGCGGATGCGCGGGCTCTGAACCAGCGGATCGCCGACTTCACCGCCCGAACCGCTGACGAAGTTCACGACGCCCGCCGGCATCCCTGCCTCTTCGAGCAACGCGAAGAATCGCCAGGCGATCCACGGCGCATCCGACGACGGCTTGAGTACCACGCAGTTGCCGGTGACCGCGGCCGCGGTCGTCATGCCGGCCATGATTGCCAGCGGAAAGTTCCACGGCGGAATGACCGCACCGACGCCGAGCGGCAGGTAGACGAGCTCGTTGTCCTCGCCCGCAATCTTCGTGATCGGCTGCTCGCCGCCCCAGCGATACGCCTCGCGCGCATAAAACTCGCAGAAGTCGATTGCTTCGGCGGTGTCCGCATCTGCTTCGGCCCATGTCTTGCCGACCTCGAGCACCATCGCCGCGGAGAACTCATGCTTCCGCTCGCGCATCAATGCCGCTGTTTTCACCAGGAGTCCGGCGCGCGTCTCGACGCTGGCCCTCTTCCATGTTTCGAATGCGTTCCAGGCGGCATCGATGGCCTGCTCGACGTGCGGCGTCGTTCCCTTCTGGAAGCTGCCGAGGACCTGGGACTTGTGGGAAGGGTTGAGAGAATCGTAGGTCTTGAGTCCGGTGATGTGATGGCCGCCGATGACAAGCGGGTACTCGCGGCCGATTTCGGCCTGAACTTTCACGAGCGCGGCTTCCATCGCGGCTTTGTTCTCAGGTTTGCTAAAGTCGGTCAGGGGCTCGTTTTTGAATTCGCTGAGCATTAGGTTGCGTTCCTCCGGTGAAGCAAGGGTGGGTATGTACTCGAAATTGAGGGCGATCGCAACCGGCGTCATCGCACTGGCCTGGGTCAGTTGCGCTGGTGTTCTGCCGTGGCACAACGAGCCTGCCGGCAGCGAGGTGAACCTCGCGTTCACTCTTCATAACAATCTCCTCTTCCTCTCGACGCCGCGGATCGAGAATCGGCGAGGCCGGTTCTTCCTCTCGACGGCCAGCGCACGCTCGGCGATCGACCCGCAATTCGCGGCATCGCTCCAGGCGCGGCCGCCGTTCACCTTCGCGATCAGCGAAAAGGAAGCCGTGCGGCTCGATCCTGTGGTTGTGGATCTGGGCGGTGCCGGCGACGCGATGATCGGCGCCGAAGTGTGGGGCGGCCACACGATCACGATCGACTATCACGCGGGACTCGTCACGTATCAGAAACAGCGGATGGAATCAGCGGCGATGACGCTGCACCGCTTCGGCGACGCACCCACTGTCGAGGTCGGCGTCGATGGCAGAACGATCGAAGCGATCGTCGACACGGCGCTGCCCGACACGCTCGTCCTGCCCGCGGAAAAACCTGCGCGCGCAATGTCTCACGTAATCATCGCCGGCGCCGACTTCGGCATGGTCGATACGAAATCCGCCAACGTCGCAATGCCGCGCATCGGCAATCGACTGCTGTCGCGGTTCCTGCTTACAATCGACTACGGACAGCGTGTGACAGGTCTGTGGCGCGATCCTCGGATTCCGTTGAAGCCCTGAGCACAAGGAGGACCCGATGTGGCGATCCGTCGTGTTTGCCGTGGTCGCAGGACTCGCGTTTTCGCTTTACGCCGCCGATCCGAATGCAGCGATCGGCCAGGCGAAGCAGCTGATGTCGCAGAAGCAGTACGACGCGGCGGCCAAGCTCCTTCAGGATGCGATCCCCGACGCCGCGAAGCTCACCGATCCGCAGCGCACGCAGGCGATCTCCGCTCTCCATTTCTTCTCGGCGATGGCGTATAGCGCGGCGGAGAACGAGTTGCGCTCGCGCGAAGAGCTCGAGACGTTCTTTCACATCACGCCGCAGATCAAGTCGATCGATCCGCAGAAGTTCGATGCGCGTTTCGTTCGCGCCTTCAACGAGGTCTACAACGCGCTGCACAACGAGGGCTCGGGCACGTTCGACTCCGTCTATCCCGGCTTTGCGCTCTTTCAACAACGCGAGCCGAAAGTGCAGAAGATCGAGGATTGGGGCGACGGCCCCGAGCTGGTGCTGCTCGGAACAGGGGAAGACAAGAAGGCCTGGCACGCGCTGACGGACAACGAGAGCCGCCGTCAGTTCGTCGAGCAGTTCTGGAGCAGGCACGACAAGGATGGCTTTCGCAAGGAGTTCCTCCGCCGCGTGGCGTTCGCCGATGAGACATTCACGGGCGGCAAGCAGCGCGGCGCGCTGTCGGATCGCGGCCGCGTCTTCTGCTTGATCGGGCCACCGCAGGTCATTCGCCAGAAGCCGCTGACCGCGCGCGAGTCGACGACGCGCATCGGCGGACCGACCGGCGTCGGCGATTCCGCCGCGCCGAAGGCGGCCGTCGACCGCGGTGACAGCCTCGCCTCCTCCGGTTGGCACGCGATGGCCGTCGACAACAAGAACATCGAGCAGATCGCGCCCACCCCGATTGCCAAGGGAACCGTCGAGCGCTGGATCTACAACCGCGATCAGTTTCCGGCCGGGATTCCTGACGCGGAAGTCGTCTTCAAGTTCATCACGCAGGAAGGCTATGGCGATCACGCGCTGCAGCGCGAGTTCATGGTGACGAAAGTGCTGGCCGACGCCGCCGCACACAAGTAGTGGTAAAAGGCGCCCTCGCCTGTCCTACAATACTCGAATGCAGCGGGTGGTTAGGGGCGTCGCGATTGTCTTTCTCTGCCTGACCGCGCACGCCCAGACGCTGCGAGTCTCAGGCTTCCTCTCCGGGGGCGGCGTCTATGCAACAGGCCCTCGAAGCTGGCTCGCCGGCGGCTTCGGCCGCCTCGATCAAAGCCGCAACGGTCCATTCGCGCAAGCGCAACTCGGTCTCGACTGGGCCCCCACGTCCTGGCTCGACCTTCACGCGCACGGGATCGGGCGGCACGATCGCGAGCTCGATCATGCGGGTGTCGCCGAGGCGTACGTGGCGGTGCGCAAGACCTTCACTCACGATCAGATTCAACTCAAGGCAGGACAGTTTTTCCTTCCGACCTCGCGCGAGAACCGAGACAACCTCTGGACTTCACCGTATGCCATCACCTTCTCCGCGGTGAACAGCTGGATGGCGCACGAAGTGCGGCCGATCGGCGCAGAGCTCGAGTACCGGCACGAGTTTCCTTCGCTCTCCGCGATCACGATTGCCGGCACCGCGTTTCGCGGCAACGACACGATGGGCACGCTGCTCGGATGGCGCGGCTGGGCAATCTCGAGCCGCGTCACGACCTATGACGAAGCGTTGCCGCTGCCCCCGCTTTTCTCGTTCAGCAATCCGAAGATGTTCCTCGATCAGCGCCGCGACGGCACCCTCCCCTTCGGCCGCGATCTCGACGGCCGCACCGGCTTCGCGACTCGCGTCCGGTACTCGATCCCCGAGCGCGGAATGATTCAGTTCGTACGGCTCGACAATCGCGGCGATCGCAATCTCTATCGCAATCAGTACGCATGGCGAACACGATTCCATCTCTTCGGCGGCGAGTTGGGATCCCGCGAGTCGACGATCCTCGCGTCGGAATTCATCGACGGCGACACGGGCATGGGATTCCGCGGCCGCGGCCGGGGCTGGGTTCAGGCGGATTTCCACGCCTGGTACGCACTCGTGTCTCACAAATACGGCCGCTCGCGATTGACGGCGCGCGTCGATCAGTTCGCCACATTCGAGCGCGATCACTCGATCGCGGAGAACAACAGCGAGCATGGCCGCGCGTGGACGCTCGCCTGGCTGTATGAGCTCACACAGCACTGGCGGCTCGGAATGGATTTCACGAACGTGACCGGCGCGCGTCCCGCTGCCGAACAGTCAGGCGTCGATCCGAACATGGACGGCCGCACTTTCCTCGTGGAAGCACGCTACGGCTGGTAGATGGGGTCAGGTCGAAAGTCGAAAGATTGATCCACACACAGTAGGGAATTTCGAAATTCTTGACATTCGAAATTGCAATAGCTCGTGACATCTCACTCCCCACGCACTGCGGGAGAGGCGCCGCCCAGCGGTGCCGAGAGCCCGGGCGGGAATGACGTGAGCGATCGCTCGAACGCTACGCACGGTGGACAAATGTTTCGACTTTCGACCTGACCCCATATTATTGGACGTCCGATGTCACTTGCCGGCATAGTCACGCTTCTGACGTTGTTCACCTGGAATCCGCATGGAAAAGCGACCGTGAAGCAGTATCCCCGTATCGTGCATGCCGGCCGCAACGATCGCCTGCTCATCGTCGCTCCCCACATCGACGATGAGGCCATCGGCGCCGCCGGCTACGCCTTCGACGCCGTGGCCAATGGCGCGGAGGTGTATGTCGTCTTCCTGACGGCGGGCGACTGCAATCGGTTCGCCGCGCGAATCATGAACAAGACGCTGGATCCGACCGCGGCGAATTTCCTGGCCGTCGGTCACGCGCGCATCGCCGAGGCACACACGGCGATGCAACTCCTCGGAGTTCCTGCGGATCACTACTTCGTCCTCGGTTATCCCGATCGCGGCTTGCAGGCCATCCTCGACGACAAGACCGCCATCATCCGCTCCCGCGGCACCGCGCAGAAGGCGGTTCCGTATCAGGAAGCAATGTCGCCCGGCTCGCCGTATCGCTTCGATCACGTGATGCTCGATCTCGAGCGAGTGATCGAGATCGCGAAGCCGACAATGGTCATCGCTCCCGTCGACTTCGATGAGCATTCCGATCACGCAGCAACGGCGGCATTCACCGACCTCGCTCTGCAATCTCTTCACAGTGACGCCCATCGCCTCGGCTACCTCGTGCACGCGGGGCGGATCCCGCGGTCGCTCCTCCGCACGCCGCGCCGGGCGCTCCTCCCGCCGGCAAGCATGCGCTCGTACGCGTGGGCGACGTATCCGCTGACGCCGGAGGTGAAGAAGCAGAAGGACGCGCTGCTGCAGACCTACAAGAGCCAGCGGCCATACATCTCCCTCGTGCGGAATGCATTCGTCCGGACGAACGAGCTCTTCTACGTGTACCGGTGAATAGCTTGCATGAGGATCGCGGCGCTTTTCATCGCCCTCGCGTGCACGCATTCGCCTTCGACTCCGGCACCACATCCTGATTTCGATCTGATCATCCGCAACGGACAGGTGATCGATGGCAGCGGTGCGGCTCGCAGCCGAGCGGACGTCGGCATTCGTGGCGATACGATCGCAGCCATCGGCGACCTCTCCCGCAAGAGCGGCGCAGCGACGATCGACGCGCGCGGCCAGGCCGTGACACCCGGCTTCATCGACCTCCTCGGCCACTCGGAAGGCTCGGTGCTCATCGATCCGCGACTCGAAGGCAAGGTGCGGCAGGGCGTGACGACGGAGGTTACGGGCGAAGGGCACTCGCCGGGCCCGATCGACGACGCGATGGCCGCGGAGATCGATCGCACACGCATCCCCGGCTTCCCCGAAGCAACGTGGAGATCGCTCGCCGACTTCATGCGCGTGGTCGAGCAGCGCGGCTCGGCGATCAATTTCGCGTTCTACATCGGCGCCGCGAACCCGCGAGAGATCGTCCTCGGCACCACTGACACGACTCCGACTTCAGCGCAACTCGCGCAGATGCAGCAGATCGTTAGCCAGGCGATGAAGGAAGGTGCGACGGGCCTGACGAGCGCGCTGATCTATCCACCCGGCCGTTTTGCCAGAACGGAAGAACTGATCGCACTCGCCACGGCCGCGGGTAACCAGGGCGGCGCGTACTGGACGCACATGCGCAGCGAGTCCGCTGACATCATGCCGGCGTTGGACGAGGCGTTCCGCATCGGCCGCGAAGCGCATGTTCCGGTGAACATCTTTCATCTCAAAACCGGCGGCTCGATGCGGGGCCGCATGCCGGAAGTCATCGCGAAGATCGAAGCCGCCCGAAAGAGCGGCCTCGACATCGAAGCCAGTGTCTATCCCTACACCGCGACATCGACCGATCTGACTTCGATCGTTCCGGCATGGGCGCTGGAGAAGGGCTATCTCGCGTTCGTCGCATCACTGAAGGACCCTGCGACGCGCTCACGGATTGCGCAGAACCTGCACATCGACGAGCCGAAAAACATCCTGATCCGCAACCTGCCGAACGCGCCTGCGGCGAAGAAATCGCAACTCGAGCGCAAGCGGCTCGACGAGATCGCGCGGATCCTCGGCACGACGGCGCCCGAGGCGGTGTTGCGCTTGTTCGAGCTGAGCAGCGCGTCGCCGATTGCGATCTACTTCGGACTGCGGGAGGACGACCTGCAAGCTGCCTTGAGACAGCCGTGGATTGCCGTCGGATCGGACAGCGGCGCCGTCGTCGGTGCGATGCGCGATGCCGGCGCGCATCCCCGCGCCTACGGCACGTTTCCGCGCATCCTCGGTCATTATGTTCGCGACGAACATCTGTTCTCGCTGGAGGAGGCGGTGCGAAAGATGACCTCACTCGCCGCGTCTCGCGCGGGCTTCAGGGATCGAGGGTTGCTGCGGGTTGGGATGAAGGCTGATATCGTCGTCTTCGATCCGCGTACGATTCGCGATGTATCGACGTATGAGGATCCTCATCACTTCTCCGAAGGGATCAGCAACGTGATCGTCAATGGAACCGCCGTTTTGAGGGACGGGACGATGACGGGCTCACTGCCCGGACGCGTGTTGCATCATTCGTCGCAATGACGGCGCGCCAGTATCGGACCATCCTCGCGATTCTCTGTGCCATCGCGGTCATCCGCGTGGCGGCGACGTATCGCATCTTCTGCGCGACGACGGATGAACCGGCGCACATCAACAGCGGCCAGGCGTGGCTCACCGGACGCGCCTACCCCCTGGACCTGAATCATCCGCCGCTGGCACAGGTGCTCGAGGCACTTCCCCTCGCAATCGCACATCCTGCGGCGCCCGAATCGAAGGGCTTGCTGGAAGGGGGGAATGCGCTGCTCTATCACGATCACGCGTACATGAAGAACGTCGCGCTCTCGAGGATTGGCAATCTCCTTTTTCTGATCGTGGGGATCGTGTCGGTCGCGGCGTGGGGCCGGCGCCTCTTCGACGATGTCACCGGACTCGTTGCCGCGGCGATCTTTTCGGCTCTCCCTACGGTTCTGGCGCATGCGGGAGTGGCGACCACGGATATGTCGGTCTTCGCCATGCTGCCCGCGGGATGGTTCGTGCTCGAGCGCTATCTCGAGCGCAGCAGCATCAGCCGCGCAATTCAGCTGGGACTCGTCATCGCCCTCGGCTGTCTCGGCAAATTCTCGTTCATTCCTTTCTTCGGACTCGGCGCGCTGATCATCGTGCCCGCACGAGCGAAGCGGTGCGAATGGCGGAGAATTGGCGCAACCGCGCCAATCGTCGTCGTGGTGACGACGTTCGTGATCTGGGCTGGTTATCGGTTTTCATTCGACACGATCGCCGCCTCGAATCCCGATGCCCTCGCCTGCATCGCAACAGGCGCTCCGCGTTTCACCTGGATCGCGACGCACGTTCCGATGCCCGCTCCGGCATTCTTCGGAGGCATTGGCGCAATCGCGGCATACAACCACGATGGCCGTCTCGCGTTCCTCTTCGGTCAATATTCGATGCGCGGCTGGTGGTATTACTTTCCAGTCCTGCTCTTCTACAAGACGCCGCTCGCATTCTGGCTGCTCTACGCAACAGGACTGGTCTACATCGTGCGGCGGCGGACAGGCTTCGTCCCCGCTCTCATCGGTATCGCCATCCTGCTCTTCGTCATGCGCGGCCACATCAACATCGGCGTCCGGCACGCCGCTCCCGTCTATGCGCCTCTGACGCTGGTTGCGGCGTTCGCCCTCACTTCGCTGTTTCGCGAGCGAAGGGAAATTCGATGGACTGCTGCCGCAGCGGCCTTCTGGTTCGTGATCAGCGGAGCGGCTGCACATCCCGACTATCTCGCCTACTTCAATGAAGCCGCGGGATCACATCCCGAGCACATCGCCGTCGACAGCAATCTCGACTGGGGCCAGGACTGGATGCGCTTCATCGAATGGCAGTCACGATGGCATCCCGGTCACGTGTTCATCGTATGGAGCGGAAGCATCGATCTGGCACAACACCACATCGATGGCGAGGGACTGCCGCCTTATGAACACAGAACGGGCTGGATCGCGGTGAGCGAGACGCAGAAGGCACTGATGACGACGAATGGTCAGGACTTCGGCCAGCCCTACGCGTGGCTGGACGCCTACACGCCGGTGCGGCGGATCGGGAAATCGATCCGCCTTTACTACATCGATCGGTGAAGCGCGCTGCCGGATGCGCTCAGCCCGCATCCTTGAACTCGAGCGCGATCGATGGCGTACCAACTTCCTGCCCATTCGCCTCAGCGTGCGGATAGATGAAGTAGTTCAGCGGTTGCGCGGTACGCGGCTCGAGCACGAGATCGCGCCCCATCGTAAACTGCACGCGATCGGGATCGAGATTGCCGAAGAGATACGACCGGACCGCAGGATCGCCCGACTTCGACGCCTCGGACGGATCGACCGGAATCCACCCCTTCCCTTTCACATAGAACTCCGCCCAGCAGTGATAGCCCTTCACCTGTCCGTCCTTCGCGGTCATCGGAAAGCCGATGATGAAGCGCGAAGGAATGCCCTTCGCTCGCGCGAGCGACATGAAGAGCGAATGAAAGTCGGTGCAGTTGCCGGCGCGAATGTCGCACGCTCGCTCGCTGTCGCCCTTCCCCCAGCCCGGCGTCGTCTTGTCGTACTTCATCGTCGCCAGGAGATGGTCGTAGATCGCGTGCGCCTTTTCGATCGGCGTTGTCTTGCCGGCGGTAACTTCGGCCGCCAGCTTGCGCAAGCGCGGAGACAGCGTGACCAGCTTGTCGGCGCGCAGTGCACGCTCGAGCTCGCGTTTCGTCGCTTTCTGTTCGGCGATCGCCGACATCGTGATCTCGCGGCGCTCCGCCGTGAAGTGCACGCGCACGGTGAGCTCGCCGGCAGGAGGATGCTCGATCGTCGCGAACGCGTACTCGTCGCCGAACTCCTTCTCGTGATAGCGCTTGAAATTGAAGGGCGAATCGATCGTCACCGCGGTCACGTCCTGCGAGCCGCGAGAGACAGGCAGCGGAATCCAGACATCCAGCTTGTCGAGTCCGGCCGGGATGTTGGCGACCGTCGCGGTGTAGGTCGCTTCCACTTTGCGCACCGGTGCAGCGGATAGTTGGGCGGTGAGCAGTGCAATCACGACAGCGGCGTTCTTCATCGGATCTCCCTTAGAATCGGCGAATCGTGTCGAATTTCGATCTCGTTCTCAAACTGTTTCTACAGTTGACGGTCATCCTCGCGGTTTGTCGTGTGGTTGGCTGGCTCGGCCGTTTCGCGGGACAGACGCAAGTCGTCAGCGAAATGATCGCCGGCGTCCTCCTCGGTCCATCGCTCTTCGGCGCGCTCGCTCCTTCTGCACAGCATTGGCTCTTTCCAAAGGCCAGCATGCCGATTCTGTACGCGATCAGCCAGATCGGACTCGTGCTCTACATGTTCATGGTCGGACTCGAATTCGATACGGGATTGATCCGAGGAAGACTGAAGAGCGCGGCGGCGATCTCGGCCTCGGGCATCGTCGTTCCGTTTACGCTTGGTGCAATCCTCGCGCTCAATCTCAACAGCAATGCAGGCTTCTTCACGCCGCATATCTCCCGGCTCATGGGGGCGTTCTACATGGGCGCCGCAATGTCGATCACGGCTTTCCCGATGCTGGCGCGCATTCTCGACGAGCGCGGGATCTCGAAGACGCGCATCGGAACGGTGAGCCTCGCAGCGGGATCGCTCGATGACGCGATGGCGTGGTGCCTCCTGGCGTTCATCCTCGCCACGGTGAAGTCCGATTCGTCGATCGCGATTGCCGCCATCTTCGGCGGCGCGGTCTTCGTCCTGGCAATGGTCTATCTCTTCAAGCCTCTCCTCGCGCGCTTCGAGCGTGCGGTGGATGCGAAGGGTGAGCTCAGCGTGACGGCAGCCACGATGATGCTGATGGTCGTGATGCTCAGCGCGTGGGCCACCGACGCGATCGGGATCTATGCGGTGTTCGGCGCATTCATCTGCGGCACGTGCATGCCGCGCGGCCGCTTTGCGGAAGTCGTGCAGGAGAAGTTCGGCCTCGTGACGGGAGCGCTGCTCGTTCCCGTCTTCTTCGCCTACTCGGGGCTCAATACGCAGGTCGGTCTTCTGAACTCGGCCGCCATCTGGCGTCTGGCCGGCGTCGTGATCCTGCTCGCGATCGCGGGGAAAGGCGTCGCCTGCGCGCTCGCCGCACGTGCGACCGGCGAGCCGTGGCGCGAGTCATGGACGATCGGCACGCTGATGAACGCGCGAGGACTGATGGAGTTGATCATCCTCAACATCGGACTGGAGCGCGGACTCATCACGTCGACGCTCTTCACCATCATGGTGCTGATGGCGATCCTCACGACCGTGATGGCCTCGCCCCTCTTCTACTGGATCTACGGCCGTCAGATGAATGGCGTCAGTGCTTCGCCGTCCGGCGTCGCGGCGGCGTATCCTCGAACGTAAATGCCGCATGCGCGGTGACGGTTTGCCCGGACATCGTCACCGCAACATCGACCGCGCCGTTTGCGTGCGCAGGTGCAGTGACCGTCAGCGTTGCCGCATCGACAACCGCCAGGTTCGTGCCCGCGACACCGCCGAACGTCACTGAAGCGCCTGAAAGTGCCGATGTGAATCCGGTGCCGCTGATCGCGACGAAGGAACCGCCCTGATTCGATCCGCGCGCAGGAGTCACCGTCGTCACGGACAACGGAAGCGCCGTGTAGCGGAAGGCTTGCGTGGCAGTCGCCACCTGGCCGTCGGGATTCTTCACCACGACATCGACCGGAATCGTCTGCTGCTCAGTGGCAACGGCGACAGGCGTCACGAGCGTGATCGAGGACGCGCCGATGCTGATCACCTGCGCGGCCTTCCCACCGATCGTCACGGACGCGCCGTTCTGAAAATTGCTCCCGCTGATCTGTACCGACGTGCCTCCGTTGCTCGGGCCGGATGTTGGAGCTACTGAACTGATCGACGGCGCAGGGATCACATACGTGAAGCTGTTGAAGGTCGCGCTCTGACCATCGGGATTCGTGACCGTCACGCTGACCGAACCTGGATCCTGCGAGGGTGCGGTGGCGATGATCGACGTCGCACTCTGCACCGTCACGCTCGACGCCGCCACCGATCCGAACTTCACCGTCGCGCCGCTGACGAAGTTCGTGCCGGTGATCGTCACCGTTGTTCCTGAGGTTCCGGAAGAGGGCTGCACGCTCGAGATCGCCGGCACCGCTGCGGCCGTCACGACGAAGTTGCCCTGCATCGTCGAGTGCCCCGCGCCGCACGAAGACTGATTGCAGATGAATAGGAACGTGCCTGCCTGATCTGCCGTGAAGCTCACGTTTCTCGTCGTTCCCTTGTCGAGCTTGAGGCCGGAGCCGAGGACATAACGCTCCATCAGGAAGATGTGCTGCACGTCGCTCGACGTGCCGTTGATGACAACCGTGTCGCCGACGTTGGCGACGAAAGGCGATGGCGAGAATGTGAACGCCCACTGCTTCGCGGTCAACGTGTAGGTACGCGTGACGCCGGTCGGCGCAACGGGAATCGCTTCCGGCGTTTCCAACGAAAAACCGGCTTGGTGATGATGCTCCTGAGCAACGGCAACAGGAGCGAGGAGCGCGAGGACCAGGAGAGCAGCGAGCGAGCGCATGGCGACCATGATAGAGAATCGACGCGCGAACCCCACGTTCGGTTTACATGAATCGAGTTCTGAGTTCTGAGTACTGAGTTCTGAGTTCTGAGTATCTGCCGATGCGTGAGCAAGCTCAGATCTCCGTCATCCCGAGCGTAGTCGAGGGACCCGGGGTGGGCGTGTGGCACGGAACTCATGTCGCGCGCCCCCCACCACCCGGGTCCCTCGACTTCGCTCGGGATGACGGGGGATCAGAGTTACCCACTGAAAAGTCGCAAGGTCCAGAACTCAGAACTCAGTACTCAGTACTCAGAACTCCCCTCACACTCGCAGCATGATGTTGCGGCGGTAGAGAATCGTCAGGATGCCCAGCCACAGCGCCACGAAGCAGAGTCCCCACAGCAGCGACGCAAATTTTTCGAGGAAGAACGGCTCGAAGAAGAGCGCGAACGTCGCTTGATGCAGCGACGTCTTCTCCCCTGTCCACGTCACCTTGACCAGTGAATCGATCGTCCGCGCCATGACTCCCGAGCCGACGAATGCCACGAGCGGATTGAGCCCATAGATCACGAATGGCTTCGCCCAGCGTTTGAACCCGAGATAGTCGATCAGCCACATGCACGTCGCGAGCACCATGCAGGCGAAGCCGGCGGTGAAGACGACATAGGAGCTCGTCCAGAGATTCTTGTTGATCGGAAAGAGCCAGCCCCACAACGAGCCGGCGAACGTCGCGAGCGCGCCTGCGCCGAAGAGCGCCGCGATGCGCTCGATCAGCGGCTTCTCCTTGCGCGAGATCCACTCGCCCGCGAGGATGCCGAAGAGCGCCGTCGCGATTGCGGGCAGCGTCGAGAGCGGACCTTCGGGATCCCACGTCTTCGTGCTCGACCAGATGTGATTCGCGCCGAGGAGAAGGCGATCGACGCGCGCGGCCATCGTGACGTCGGGCGGCTCGAGCGGTGCGCACAACATCACGCCCCAGTAAGTGATCAGGATCGTTGCGATCACGATCGCGCGCTGACGCCACGCCGTCACGGAACGCGCGATCAATGCGGAGATCGTGTAGACGATCCCGATGCGCTGCAACACGCCCATGAATCGCAGATGTGCGAAGCGATACGCGACGCGTTGCAGAAACGCCGGATCGGGAACGCCGGCGATCTTCCCCCACCAGAAGAATGGATAGGCATTCAAGAGAAGCCCGAAGAGCACGATGAGAGCGCCGCGGCGAAGGATCGCCTTCGGCTCCTTGCGCGAGAGGTGCGTCGTGATCCCGACGATGAAGAGGAAGAACGGGAAGACGAGATCCGTCGGCGTCCATCCGTGCCACTCGGCATGTTCGAGCGGCGCGTAGATGAAACTCCAGCTGCCGGGGTCATTGACGAGCAGCATGCCGGCGATCGTGAGACCGCGAAACGCATCGAGCGAGAGCAGGCGCTCTTTCGGGTGTGAAGGCTCTGGGGCTTGCGGGCTCGCGCTGTCGATCATTCGCGCAATCTCCGATAGGCGGCGAGATTCCGCAGCGCACCCGGCTTGTCGCCTTTCCGCTCGAGAATGCCGGCGAGGTTGTAATGCGCGTCGGCGTTCAGCTCATCGAGCTCGATCGCTTTCTCGTACGCTTCCTCCGCTTCGTGCAATCTGCCGAGATCCTCCAGTGCGACGCCGAGGTTGAACCAGGCGACGCCGTGCTCGGGATCGGCATCGAGTGCCGCGCGATACTGCTTCGCCGCAGCCGCCGCGGCGCGCGCCTCGTGCAACAGCCGTCCGAGATTCACGCGTGCATCGGCGTGTTGAGGATCGATGGCGATCGCTTTCTCGTAGGCGTCGCGCGCCTTCTCCACCGACGTCATCTCGAGCTCGCAGCCGAGGAAGTACCAGTCGTCGGCATCATCTGCGGTCTCCGCTGCCTGCAGAAGAACGGGCGCGGTCTTCGCCGCAATCTCCGACACCGCGAAGTCGAACAGCGCCTGCCCCGACTCCGGATTCCACACTGCATCACCATCGCTGACGACGACTCGCTCACCATCGGCGGCGATCCGCACCGCGGTGATCGATCGACCCGCCGGCAGTTGCTCGCGGAGCAGCGAGAGCACGCGGTGCACTTTCTTCGGTGGAATGCTCGCGGCCGTCAGCTCGCCCGCGGTGCGCAAGACGATGAGATCGCGAAAACCGAAGAGCAGCTCGCCGCGCGTCCCGCGCTCGGGATGAAGAAAACCCTGATTCGCGAACGAGCGAATCTGCGCCGGCGTCAGGCCGAGCATCGCCGCAACTTCGCGGACCGAATAGGACATGCCGCGATGCTATCGCGCTTTGGACTTCGCGGCGGGAGCAGCCTTGCGCGCCGCCGGTTTCGCCGGCTTCCTCTTCTCCTCGGTGCGAATCGGCATCTTCGTCGGTGCTGCGTTCTTCGCGGAGCGCGACGCCGAAGGTGCGGCCCCACGTGATCCGCCGCCGAGGCTCGCGCGCAGCGCTTCCATCAGATCGATGACCTGCGCGCGCGGCTCTTCGCTCGCCAGCGAGGTGATCTCTTCGCCTTCGATCTTGCGTTGGATGAGTGCCCGCGTCCGTTCTGTCTGCTCGTCGCGATAGTTCTCCGGATGGAACTCGTCGGTCGCGCCCATTTCGGCGAGTTGAATCGCCATCTTGAGCTCGTTGTCCTTTACCGGTGCGTCGGTGAGATCGAGCTCGTCGATCGATCGGATCTCATTCGGATAGTAGAGCTGCTGCATCACGAGTCCCTTGCCGAGCGGGCGGAGGATCGTGAGGTATTGCTTGCCGCGCGCGGCGTACTTCGCGAGCGCCCAGCGTCCGGTCTCCTGCAGCGCCTTCGACAGCAGCGAGTACGCGCGGTCGCCGCCGCGGTCGGGACCGAGGTAGTAGGCCTTGGAGAAGAAGATCGGATCGATCTCGGTCGACGGGAGGAACTCCGTGATCTCGATCGTCTGCGTCGCTTTCTCTTCCAGTGACTTGATCTCTTCTTCGCTGAAGAGGACGTACTGGCCTTTCGAGAACTCGTAGCCCTTGACGACTTCGGAGCGATCGATCGTCCGTTCGTCTTTAGGGCAGAAGAGCTGCTGCTGGACGCGGCTGCCGCAATCCTTGTGCAGCATGTTGAAGCTGATCTTTTCCGAAGACTCGGCTGCGGAGAAGAGCTTGACGGGGATGGCGACGAGGCCGAAGGCGATCTGTGCAGATGCTATGGCTCTGGGCATGATGGAACCTCAAAAACACTCACATTCACACGCTTGTTCCGAACGGGTCACTGCCCAAGGGAGTGTGCAATCCTAGCACGATGAGCTCGCATTACGAACGGATCTGGTCGGTGGTGAAGAAGATCCCGCGGGGAAGAGTCGCGACGTATGGACAGGTCGCCGAGCTTGCCGGGCTGGAGGGACATGCGCGGCAGGCGGGCTACGCGATGCACGCGCTACCGGCGAGCAGTACGGTGCCGTGGCATCGGGTGATCAACGCGAAGGGGGAAGTCTCCCCGCGCACGAGCGGCGATTCGCATGAACTGCAGAGGATGCTGCTGGAGGCGGAGGGGGTTGAGTTCGACGCGAAAGGGCGTTGCGATTTGAAGAAGTACCGGTGGGTGATCAAGGCACGCACGAAGGCGACGAAGAAAAGTTAAAACCGGTCTCTGGCTGGGGGCAACATTCGGATGACCGCTAGTAAGTCCGCCGAAACAACCGACGAGGACTCGTCATTCAGCCTATCGCAGCTTGCGTTAGGCCGAATCCCATCAGCCTATCGCAGGCCGATCGACGAACTAGGCTGACAAGTGAGTTCGGTTCCGACCAGAGTAAGATCAGCACGGTCAGCTGGTTGGCGGCAAGGAGCCGAGATTCCGCGTTCAATGCGATCGAATGGTACGTGTAATCAGCTGAGGAAGACGTTAGCCCGACGGAAGACGAGCAGCAGTGAAATACTCCGCCCGCGTAACGAACGTACTGCAGTCCGGAATCCACCGGCGATGGGTCGGAACTCGGGATGGTGAGGACGTTTTCGAAGACTTGCCTTGTCCTTCACGTGTCGAAATCGAACTGGACGGCAATCCTTCAGAGCCGTGCATTTTCTATCGATACACTGAAACGGGTGAGCCTGTGGGAGACACGTGGCACGAGAATCTTCATCTCGCCTTAGCTCAAGCGAAGTCCGAATACGGCATCGAGCCAACCGAGTGGACGATCGAAGGCAACTCAGCTTCATGAAACTTCGAAGGGCACATGCGGCGGCCCTCCGCACTGCTCCGACGGCCGCGGTCTAACTCGGCGCTGCGGATGCCGTGCCGTTCGTCGCCAGCTTCCATCCGTACATCGGGTTCGACTATTCTGCCGTGTGAGGCACGGCGCGGCTGAGCGCCAATGCCGTTAGACGACCGTGGACTACGACGATAGTTGGAGCAATCTGCGGACCCGTCGGTTGGCCGTCGCCGGAACTCTTGGCGCGGTCATTCCTGTCGGTATCCTCGCTGCTACCATCAGCGGTCGCGAGTCTACGCTCTTGCTTCTCGAGACGCCTGTCGTTCTGGCTTTCTTTGCCGCCACGATGTGGCACCATCGATTTCGGTGTCCCGCGTGTGGCACGTTCTTCTTTCATCGTGGTGGGCAAAATCCGTTCGCGAGTGCATGCCTGCACCGTGGCTGTAGGATCGGTTCACCCGGGCCTTCGGGCAACAAGTCGTCTAACTAGCCACTGCAGCGGATGCCGTGCCGTTCGTTGCCGCCTTCCACTCGAGGGCCGTCGTCAGCTATTCTGCCGTGTGAGGCACGCTGAGTGGCCATCCCGTTGGGCGAAGAATGCTGGGCAGGTTGACACGAGATGCATCGCACCCTTACTCTTCGTCTCGAAATGATCGGATTGACGTTCCTGCAACGTTCCTGCTGTTGAGGCTCTGAGTAGCCTCCGGCATCGCATTTCATTCCCAAGCAAGAAAGACGTCGTGACCGAGTGGCCAGGTAACGGTCTGCAAAACCGTTTACACGGGTTCGAATCCCGTCGACGTCTCCAAGTTTTGCTGGGTCGTTCAACGGTAGGACGCTGCGCTTTGAACGCGGAGATCGAGGTTCAACTCCTCGCCCGGCAGCCAGACTCGCTTTCACATTTCTTGGGCGCGTGTCGGCGTTCCGGCCGCGATTCGAGAGTTATCTCGTAAGACTGAGAGGATCAACTTCGCTTAATGGTGAGAGTCGTCGCCAACTCGCGCTTGCACCGGGCGTGAACCGCTGCTTTACTGTGCTTCGACCCGTCACGTTCAGCACTACATCAAGGAGGCCACATGAGGAACGGTACATGCTCCCGCTGTAATAGCACCGATGTCTATCGTCACGCCGGGCACCCGCTGCAGAACGAGAAGGTCACACTGAAACCAAGCCTGGTTTTCGGTAAGACCAGCGCTCAGGACACATACGCCTGCACCTCGTGCGGCCACCTCGAGTTCTACTTATCATCCGCCGAGGATCTCCAGACGATCCGCGACTCGTGGGAGAGGGTCACTTCCTAAGAGCCAAACATCGCAGCCGGCGCCGTGCGGTTCGCTGCCGTGTTCGGCGTATCATGTTCGTCGTTCGCTCCCCGCCGCGTAAATCACGGCGCGGCTGAGCGGGGAACGCCAGGCGCTCTAGTGATCACGTTCGTTCGAACCTTTGCAATCATTGCGTTGCTGGCCTGTGCGTTCAACGCGTTCGCCGTGCGCCGCCGCGCCGTGCGGCCTCCCGGGCAAGCTGCTCTCGCGCCTTTGTCGGTCGTTGGCAACCACATCGTCAACGCTGGCGGACAGACCGTTCACCTTCATGGCGTCGATCAAAGCACCCTGGCGTTCGGCTGCACTGGCATTCACATTTTTGCATCCGACTTTCAGCTCATGGCTGATGCCTGGCATGTGCACGCCGTTCGTGTTTCTCTGAATCAGGATTGCTGGCTTGCTGCTGCGGCGAGATACGATCCGAACTATGCGACACGGCTTGATTCCGTGATTGCCGCTGCTGAGACAGCAAAGATCTACGTCATTCTCGACCTTCATCTGTCCGACGCAGGAGACCTTTCAACAGGCAACCCTGGTCAACAGAAGATGGCCGATCTCAATTCGATTACTTTCTGGCAGCAGGTCGCAGCCCGTTATGCAAATCGCCCCAGCGTGCTTTTCGAGCTCTACAACGAACCGCATGACATTCCGTGGTCCATCTGGCAGAACGGCGGCAATACTGGAAGCTTCGTCGCCGCCGGAATGCAGCAGCTCTACGACGCCGTTCGCGGCACAGGCGCGCAGAACATCGTCCTGATCGGCGGATTGGATTTCGCGTATGACCTGTCCGGTGTCTCGACGCATCGGATTCAGGGGACCAATATTGCTTACGCGACCCATCCTTACGACAAAGCGGGAAAGCAGCCGGCCAACTGGGACGCCGGTTTCGGATTCCTGACAGCGACAGATCCCGTTGTAGCCACCGAATTCGGGCAGTATGAATGCGGGACTTCATACGTCGCGCAATTGATCCCCTACATGGACGCTCACGGGATGTCGTGGACCGCGTGGGTGTGGTATCCCGGTGACTGTAATGGCCCGCGCGTCATTGCCGATTGGAATGGCACCGCGTCGCCCGGAATGGGCACTCAGGTCCAGCAAGCGCTGCTGGGCTATTGAAGCCTTCGACCTGGCGTGACCGTCGTTGCGCACGATCGGCAGTCACGCTCACAACCCGCCAACCTTCCTCGCGTATTGCAGGCTCGGATCCTGCGAAACATTGTCCGTCGTCGACCCATAGATGATCACAGTGCCCGAATTCATCGTGAAGGTGATCGTGTCATTGTCGCGAAGCGTCAATCCGACGAGCGCGTTTGCGCTGACCTGTTCGAAAAAGTTGGGGACGGTGTTGTACGCCTTCGGCACGGCCGTGCGTTGCACCCCGTCCTTGTCACGCACGGTGATGAGCATCGATGCATTGGTGCCGATGATGCGCACGCCGATGTTGAATCGCGCCTTCGATGGCTCCGGCGGCGCGATCAGCACGCCGCTCTCCCCCGGTCCGATCGCCTCCGCCGTTCTCACGGGCTCCTCCGTCATCCCGCTCGTCCCCTTGCTGCCGGCGTCATTGAAGATCCGCACGACCGCGACTGGATAGCCGCCAGTGAATGCGGCGTCGACGCTGCCAAGACCCGAAAGACCGATCTCCGGCAGGAAGTCTGAAAATACGCGAACAGTCCCCGGCGCAATGTTGAAGCCCGTCGCAGTACATGGAGCGGTGCCTGTTGGACAGTAGTTCAAGTTCGCGGCGATCGTGACGGGCCATGGGTTATAGAACTGGATCGCGGTGCGGAAGAACGAACCGAATGAGCCAGCGACCGAGCCGACGACAGGAATCACCCGCGTCTCGCTGCCCGATGATGGCGCCGCCGGAAGAGCGCGCGCAATCTGCAGACTCGGATCCTGCGTGATGTTGTCCGTCGTCGAGCCATAGACGATGGCGCTCCCCGCGTCGAGGCGAATCGTAATGACGTCGGATCCCGCCACAGTGAGACCGAGAAAGTCCGATGACGTTCTCTGTTCGAAGAAGTTCGGCCCGTAACTCTTCGTCAGCGTCGTGCGCGAAACGCCATTCCTGTCGGTGACGTTGATCGTCATCGAGACGCTGCTCTCGAGTGTTCGCACGCCGATGTTGAAGCGCGCTTTCGAGGGATCGGGCGGTGCAATGAGCACTCCGCGCGAACCGCTCTGCAGCGCATCGCTTCTCTTGAACAGATCCTCAGTCAAGCCTGATGTCCCACCAGCTCCCGCGTCATTGAAGATTCGCGTCACGCTCAATGGCGCGCCGCCGTAATCGGCGAAGATGTCCGCGCTTCCAAGACCTCCCAATCCGATCACCGGCAGGTAGTCCGCGTAATAGATCGTCTGGCCGGAGCCGAGCACATACGTCGATCCGGGGTCGGCCGCACTCCCGGATGCGCCCGCCGCGTGATAGACGATGCGTCCCGACTGCGTCCCCGTCGTCGGATTGTGTAATTGCATCGCGGACTTGAAGAAGGATCCGAGGCTGCCGGGAGCGGAGCCAATGACGGGAAGGACTCGCAGATCGGCGGCCGGTATGTAGACGGTCACGGTGATCGTTGCGGTGGATGTGTTTCCGCTCTTGTCACGCGCGGTCACCGTCACTCGATGCGTGCCGGTCGAGAGATTGGAGACCGTGATCGACCGCCCCGTACCGAGCGATCCCTGCAGGTTGGATGCATACGAGAGCGCTGACCCCGGCAACTCGCCATCCTCGGTGTCGTACCCGAGACCGGTGAACGTGATTGCCTGACCAGCCGCTGCAGCATAGCCATCGATCGGCGATTCGAACGCGACGAGCGGCGGCTTCGGCGCGATCGTGAAGGGCGCATCCGAGGTATCGCTGGATGACAAGACGCCGTCGCTTGCGGTGATCATGATTCGCGCACTCGTGCTGCCTCTGGCCAGCTCCGTCTTCCAGTCGTACGAGGTCGTCGCGAGATCCGTCGCCAGAGTGGTCCACTGCACTCCGTCGGGCGAATAGAGGACGGCATAGGTCAGCACGTCGCCATCGGCATCCGATCCGCTCCAGCGGATCGTCGTGCTCGCACCGATCGTTTCACCGCCGTTGGGCGCGAGCACTTTGACGAGCGGAGCGTTCGACGAAATCGTCCGGCTCGCGAGCTCCGTCGTCCCGTGCTTCACCACGACGCGTTTGGCGGTGGTGGGGAACACGACGGGCACTTCAAACGGGAAGGCGGCTGCAGTGGTCGTGCGGTGCGGCACTTTGAAGCTGATGGGAAACGTGCGCGAGGCGACGACACTGCCTCCGGCGTCGCGGACCTCGACGCTGTACTCGCCCGACGCGAGGGACGTCAGCGCGTCGTGACCATCGTACGAATCGAATGGATCGAGCGTAACACTGTCGTCCGGCCTGATCCTCCCGCGCACGACCAGCCAGCGTTGCGAGGGTGCGGCATCGGGAAGCCCCTTGCCAGTTCCCGTCAGCATGAACAGGGGGTAGAGATAGTCCCACGTGCGCTTGTCGATCCACCGTTGCTGCAGCGGGTTGTTGCCCATCACATCGAGCTTGGTGAACGACGAAGCCGTCGAGAGGACCACGGACAGATCTCCGGAGAGCGTATCGACATGTCCAGTCTCGACTGGACAACCATGAATCGATTGGCAGCTCGGATTGAGGCGCGAGCGATCCTCGCCGCCAGGCGGCTCATTCGTGTATGTGTCGCCGAGAAAAAAGTGATGGCCGATTTCATGAGCGAGCGAGGCGTGAGAATCCGGACCTTCCCAACGGATGATGGAGGACAACCCCCAACAGGAGATGAACCCCGAGCTGCCCTCGGAACACGCGCTGGCGCCCGGCGACATGCCTGTATTTTCGGTAATCATCAACGCGTAGGTCGTCGCCGGCTCGTTGTGAATCTGCTCGAACATCGCAACGTGGTGCAGGCGCCGCAGTGTGTCGATCACCGGATCGTTGTCGCCGCTGAACGTGTCCTCATACATGCTCAACCCGACCGTGATGAGGTCCTTGCTCACTGGGAATGCAGCGCGCGTGAAGTCCTCGACATTCGACGTATCGATGGGCCGCAGGCGGCGTGCAGCCGGTGCCTGATCGATCATGTAGGCGAGGTGAATCGCGCGATCGAAACGGCTTCGCTTGAATGGCTGCAGCTTCAGATCGCGCACCAGCCTTCTGTCGCGATCCTCGACACCTGCCGGTGCCGTCGAAGGTGCGCGCGGATCGATCTCGAAGGTGAAGTCGTACGTTCCCTCGCCGAGTGCCGCGTCACCGGTCAATCGGAAGTTCAACGCATCGCCGCCCGAATGCAGCGTCGCAGAATCGAACGCCGTCCCGGCCGTCCGGACGCGCATCGAAACCGGTTGTGGCGAGAAGGGGGATCCGCTGATCGGGCTGCCGTCCTTCTTCACGTGCAGCCGGCCGCGAACCGCGGTCTTGCCGCTTTCACATCCGTTGCCGCTGCACGGGATCTTCACGCGCACCCATGTGTCGTGGTCGGCAACACAGGGACGGTCGGAACTGCACGTCATCGGCACGCCCTGATTCACTTCGAGCGAAGGACCGAGACTGCTGACGAAGAAGAGGCCGGGGCTCGTCTGCTTCGAACCGTTGGTGTTCGTCACCGTCAGGTCGCGCTGCCCTTCGAGCAGTCCTCGAAAACCTGTGACCTTTGCATTGATCTGCGTGTCGCTCACGACGACGACGTTCGTCACCGAGAGATCGGTGATCGCTACCTGTGCGTTGGCCTGGAATCCTGTCCCGCTGATCGTGACGGCGAGTGGATCGTCGGTGATTCCCTCGATGTTGGATGCCACCGACGGAACGATGTTCATTTGCGACTTCGCGACGAGATACGTCGACGTGATGGTGAGCGTAACGAAGCTGGTGCTGTCCGGACGGACATTCGTGGAACTGCTCGAGGTGAATGCCGAGATCGTGATGAGTGTCTTGATCGTGGCCGCCCAGGCAGTGCCGCGATCGGTCAGCGCGAGCTTCGTGAACGAGCAGTCGATCGTCGGGGTGAACACCTGATTTCCGGAGACCTTCGTCCGCTTCTCTTCCTTCGAGCAGTCGGGAGCGGTGTCGCCCTGCTGGACCGAGGTCGAGCTGGTGTTGACGGTGATGTCGTTCGTCCCCGACTTGGCTACGCCGAGAGAAGGAGCGACGTGGATCGCGAACGCCGTTCCTGGTGTGAGGTAGCGTTGCGCGCCATCGATGGCCGCGTTTTCGATCGTCGCAGGAAACGTCACGCTGATCGAGCCGGTGTAGTGCGTGTCGAAGTAGGTGTAGTCGACCGGGATGGAGACCGAGGCCGCCGTGAACGTCACGTCGTTGTCCGTGTTGAACACGTGTTTCTCGAACGTACCGCGAAGGCTCTGTGCCTGGAGCGCGTGAGCGATCCACATCACGAGCACGAAGATCGCGGCACGGCGCGCCGCGCACAGCATCGTCGAAAGCCTCATGGCTTCCTCCCTATGCGCTGACAACCATTTGCTTCGTCGGAACCCGTGATTAGAGTACAGCATTGAGAACAACGTGCTGGTTGCTCGCCGCTGTCCTTCTCGTCCTCTCTGCGGCCGCTCAGTAACCTGCGCCTGCGGGGAAGTCCTCGCCGCAGATACGGCGAAGACGACCGCTGGCGGCAACAACTTCATCGCACCCCCGGGTAGTCGCCACGCGGAAGGAACCGGATGGCGAACTGACATTCGTCACGATTGCGCCGGGCATGGACGGAATGTGTTCACGGAGACGGCAATCGTCGTCTTCGTATGCCACCGTGGCCGGCGCTTTGCCCTCTAATGAGCGCTCCCCGGTGGCGGCGGAATGACCACCTTCTGCGGCGGGTGCTCCTTCAATTGCTGCATCAACACCTCGATCGCCTTCTCGAGTGACGGATCGTGGCCCGCTGCCACGAGATCCGGGCGATCGACCACCTCGATGTCCGGCGGCGTTCCCACACCTTCCACCGCCCACATGCCGTGCGTATCCAGGAAACGGAACGTCGGCACTGTGATGCTGCCGCCGTCCATGAGATCGGGGCTTCCGCTCAAGCCGATGAGACCACCCCATGTACGCGTGCCGATCACCGGCCCGAGCTTGCGCTCGCGGAAGTAGTACGGCAGCGCGTCGCCGCCGGAGCCCGCCAGTCCATTGGCCAGCATCGCCTTCGGACCTTCGTGCGCGTACGCCGGCGTCATCGCCGGCTCGAGGTTGCGCCGCACCCAGTAGTTGAGCAGCGGACGATCGAGCAGCTCGATCATCCTTTCCGGGATGAATCCGCCACCGTTGAAACGATCATCGATGATGAGCGCTTCCTTGCCGGACAGCGGATAGAAATACTTAAAGAGCTCGCGATTGCCCTCCCCTGCCGTATCCGGCAGATGGATGTAGCCGATACGCCCCTCCGACGCCTTGTCGACATACGCGCGCCGCGCCGCGACCCAATCGAGATAGCGCAGGCTCGTCTCATTCGTGATCGTCCGCACCTTCTCATCATGCGACCCCGCCCCCTCGGCACTCGCCGCGAGCGTCAGCGTCACGACTCGCTTTCCCTTGTTCTCCAGCAGCCGGTAGAAATTGTCGACGCCCTTCGTCGTGACGCCGTCGACGGCAAGGATGTACTCCCCTTCCTTCGCCTTCACTCCCGGCTCGGTGAGCGGCGAGCGCCGCGTCTCCTGCCAGTTCTCGCCCGGATAGATCTTCGCGATGCGGAACACACCGTCCGCCGCAACGATCTCCGCGCCGAGGAGACCGCTGTCCATGCGGGTGACAGGATCGACGTCGGAGGGCGACTGAACATAAACGTGGCCTGCACCGACTTCACCCGCAAGCTCGCCGAAGATGTAGTCGAGATCGGTGCGGTGCGCGACGTACGGAACGAGCGGCGCGTACTGCGCGCGCACCGCGTTCCAGTCGTTGCCGTGCATGTTCGGGTCGTAGAACCAGTCGCGCAGAATGCGCCACGCGTCCGTGAACTCCTGCGCCCACTCCGCGCGCGGATCGATCTTCATCTCGAGATGATCGAGATTGAGTGCGTCGCTCATCTTCTGCCCCGGCTTCGCCGCGACGATCGCATACGACTCCCCGGCATGAACGAGCACCTTCTCGTGATCGGCAGAGAGGTCATAGCTGCTCACGCCGCCATCGATGACTGTTTCCTCTTTGCGATCGTCGATGTTGTAGAAGGTCAGCGCCGTCTTCGCGCCTGTGCCGCTGAGGAACAGCACGCCGTTCGCGACTGCAGCGAGCTGCCGGTAGTTGCCTGAGGATCCTGGGATGGCGCGGACCCGCGATTCGAAGCCGGCAAAATCGATTTTGACTTTGACCGCTTCGTCCTTCTTCGCCTCCTTCTTCTCGTCCTTCTTCTCGTCCTTCTTTTCATCGGCCGCAGGCGCCGCGGTCTTCTCCTCGTCGGTCTGCGGCAGGAAGAGCGCAGGGCCATCGGCCGCGAGCACACCGACATACACGCGCGCCGGATCGGTATAGACGTAGTTGAACTCGAACGCGCTGAACGTCAGATTGAAGTCGCGATTCGAGGTGAAGTAGAGATAGCGGCCTTTCGGGTCGAAGGCCGGATCGCTGTCGCTCGTCATCCCTCCCGTGAGCCGCGCCGTCTTCGCATCCGGCACCGAGTAGACCCAGATCTCGTCGAAGCGCGCGCGATTCGCCTTCACATACGCGATCCACCGGCTGTCGGGCGACCAGACGTACGTGATGATGTCGTCGAACAGACCCTTGTCCGCATCCACGATTCTTCCCGTCGCAGCATCGATCACGTGAAGCGTGTGCTCCTTGTCCGCATACGCGATGAGCTTCGAATCGGGTGACCACTTCGGCGCGAGGTTCCAGGCCTTGCTCTGCTTCGTCAACTGGCGCTCGCTGCCCGTGCCATCCGCGGGGCGCACGTACAGCTCGTACTCATCGCCGTTGCGATCGCTGAGATACGCGATCGTTTTTCCATCGGGCGACCAGGCGGCATCACGCTCGCGCACGCCGGGCGACCGCGTGAGATTACGGATCTCACCGTTCTTCGCAGGCACGGTGAAAAGCTCGCCGCGCGCCACCATCACCGCACGCGCGCCGGCCGGCGACACGGACGCATCCTCGATGTTGCCGCGCACGTTCTTGAAGTAGGGAAGCGCGCCGCGGAAATCGCCGACGACGCGGATCGGGATCCGCTCGTCTTTCCCGTTGCGCGTGTCGTAGCGCCAGAGATAGCCGCCGCACTCGTAGACCACTTGCGTTGCATCGGCGCTCGGCCAGAGCACGTCGAAGTCGGAGTGCTTCGTGACTCGCTTCGTCTGCTTCGTCTTCAGGTCGTACGACCAGAGATTCAGCTTCCCGCTTTCGCGATCCGAGGTGAAGTAGATCGTGTTGCCGAGCCAGAGCGGCTGGTTGTCGGTCATCGGATCGTTCGTGATCTGCTCCGCCGTGTTCTTCACGAGGTCGTAGATCCAGACGTCCTGCGCGCGCCCGCCGCGATAACGCTTCCAGGTCCGGAACTCGCGGTCCCAGGGCGTGTAGACGAGCTTCGTGCCGTCCGGTGAATAGGAACCGCCGCCGCCCATCGGCATCGGCAGCGGCTGCTCCATGCCTCCCGTTGCCGGAATGACATACGGCCGCGCGAGACGATCGCTCTGCGCGACGCGATGCGAGAGAAAGAGAATCGACTTGCCGTCCGGCGTCCAATCGACGACGCGATTGTCGATGCCGCCGCGCGGCGGCAGCCCGCCCACATCGTTATAGAACGTCAGCTGCCTCGGCGTCCCGCCCTCGGCGCTGATCACATACACCTGACGCGTCCCGCTGTACTCGCCGCAGAACGCAATCCACTTTCCATCCGGCGAGAACTTCGGAAACAGCTCGATGCCGTCATCGGCCGTGAGCCGCCGGGCTTCGCCGCCGCTCGTTGACGCAAGCCAGAGATCGCCCGCATACACAAACACGACCTTGTCGCCATGAATATCCGGCTGGCGAAGAAGTCTCGTGAGGTTTTCCTGAGCGAAGGTGGTGAGGGAGAGCGCGAGTAGAAGCGCGAGGCGTTTCATGTCGCGTGACGTGATAGCACGATTGCGTGCGCGCCGGGTGTCACGGAGAGGTGAATGGGTTCGCGGTCACGCGGATACGCGGGTTCGCGGATACGCGGTGAAGGGACGCACCTGCACCCCGAGCCCCCGTGCCTGCGTAACCGCATACCCCACCCTCACAGCCACTTCACCACGAAATCGATCAGCTTCTGCTTCCACTTCGTATACGGCGGATACATCAGCTGGATCGCGGCGAACTTGAATCGTTGCTCGACGACTCCGCGTGCGTTCGAGAACGTCTCGAAGCCGAAGCGGCCGTGTGCTTTTCCCATTCCGCTGTAGCCGACGCCGCCGAAGGGAAGATGGAGTTGGTAGAAGTGGATGAGCGTGTCGTTGACGACGGTTCCGCCCGCGCTCGTTGCATGCAGCACGCGCTGCTGGACGGCGCGGTCGCGGCTGAAGAGATAAAGAACGAGGGGCTTGTCGCGCGCGGCAATGGCAGCGAGCGCTTCGCCCAGGTCGCGATAGGTCACCATCGGGAGCAGCGGTCCGAAGATCTCCTGCTGCATGAGGTGAAGCGCTTCCGGCACGTGCTCGAGCACGGTCGGCGCGATGTCTCGCTCGTTGAACGAGCCACCGGCGACGATGTTGGCGCCACCTTTCACCGCCTCGTCGAAGAGATGCTTCATCCGGCCCGCGTGATTCTCGTTGACGAGCCAGCCGCGCTCGCCCTCGACCGAAAGCGCGTCGAGCTCCGCGCGGAGCTTCTCGATGAACGGAGCGCGCACCGACTCGTCGACGAGCAGGTAATCAGGCGCGATGCAGACCTGCCCCGAGTTGAACGCCTTGCCCCATGCGATCTTCTTTGCAGCTTCGCCGAGATCCGCCGTGCGATCGACGATCGCCGGCGACTTCCCGCCGAGCTCGAGCGTCACCGGCGTCAGATGCTCCGCCGCCGCCTTCATCACGAGCTGGCCGATGCGCGGACTGCCGGTGAAGAAGATGTGATCCCACCGCTTGCGAAGGAGCGCCTGCGCAACCGACGCATCGCCTTCGATCACTGCCACCTCATCCTCATCGAACACTTCGGCCACGATGCTCTTCATGCATGCCGTGGCGTTCGGTGTCAGCTCGCTCGGTTTCAGGACCGCACGGTTGCCCGCGGCGATGGCCGACGCGAGCGGCCCGAGGGTGAGGTTGATGGGAAAGTTCCAGGGGGAAATGATGAGGACGACGCCCTTTGGCTCGTAACGAATGGTCGATCGTGAGCCGAGGAGCGCGAGCGGCGTTGCTACGCGCTGTGGCTTCATCCAACGCTTCAGATGACGCGCGGCGTGTCGCGCCTCCTGGACGGAGGGGAGAATCTCGGAGAGATCGACTTCGGCCGCCGGTTTGCGATAGTCGGCCCAGAGGGCGGCGCGAATGTCGTCGCGGCGTGCGAGGAGCGTGTCGTGAAGCTTGCGGAGTTTTGTGATGCGCGTTCGCGCGCCGGAGGGAAGCGAACGCGCGCGCGCCTGCTGCTGCGCGTCGTAGATGCGATCGATTTCGTCCGCAGGTGTCACCGCGGCGAATTCTATGATGGAGAGCGTTAGGACAGGCGAGGGCGCCTGTCCCCCATCGGACCGTCCAGTGGGGCACAGGCGCCTCGCCTGTGTTACGGCAGGTTCACTTCGGCGACGTTCACGAGGTTGAAGTAGACGAACTGACCGGTGACGTGATCGCGCGCCAGGACATCGGCTTCGCTGCCGAAACAGGAGTCGGTCAAAAATGCGCTGGACGTCTGGCCGTTCTTGTACGTGACCTGGATGGACAGCACCTGACCGAGGTTGCAGCACTTCGCGTTGGACTGAGGAGTCGCCGGCCCAACGATCTTCGAGATCTCCGACCGATCGGGGTGCGAGGCCGTGCCATCGGCGAGACAGAAATTCGCCGTGTCGCTCGACGAGTAGCCGCTGAACGTAATCAGATACGCGAACTTGAAGCTCTCGGCATCAACGACCGCGGTATTGCCTTGCGTGTCCTTGATCGTCGCTGTCGGTGTCGACTGCAGCGAAAAGTTGAGCGTCGTCGCGTCGGTGGTGCTCGTTGCCGTGACGGTTTGCGTCGCGGACGAGTAACCGCTGCGCGCTGCGGACATATGGACCGGAAGCCCTCCGACTTTTGCAATCAGCGTGTACTTCCCCTGGCTGTCTGTCGTCGCCCTGGTCTTGAAGTTTTCGACGGAAATCAAGGCATTGACGACCGGCTTCTGCGTGGCGGCATCCACGGCAACTCCGGTGATGGTTACATCGTAGGGGGTCGTGGCCGAATGACGGCGGGCGGGCGCGGCTGCGCCGAACAGCGGCAGGGCGGCAATCGCCGTCGAACAGGCAACGAGTAGCAACTTTTTCATTCTGGGAACCTGAGTCATCGAGTCTCCTCGGGCAGTTTTGAAATGCGACGCGGCATCATCGCGTGAAGTTTCGCGATCCTACCACCGCGGGTCTGTTACGGACGGCACGCGCGAAACGTTTGAGCTCCCTGCACGTTTCGTGACCGGCGCCACAATTTTTCCTTGAATCCGACATTAATCTGTCGAAACAGAACGAAATGATCTTCTCATCCGTATTTGGTTGAGAGAGAGCGCAAACGATGTTCGCCATCAAGATCGACACAGACCTTTCGCCCGAGCAAGTGCGAGGCCGCCTCAACCGCGTGGTAGGACCTCGTGTCCGCAACGCGTCGGAGACCGCAATCCTCCGTCCGCTCGTGGGGCGAGTGGATGACGGTTCGTTCCGGATTCGCCGGCGCACGCCGCAGCGAGCGATGTGGCAATCGAAGATCAGCGGCAGCTATCGCGCAGCCGAAGTTGGAACGCGGATCGAGCTCGACATGCCGGCCGCGGTGCCGCTCCTGATGATCGTCGTCCTCACTGTGGCAGCCGTCGCGAACGGCGACGCGGCGATTGCGGGACTCCTGGCGATGGTCGTCGCGATCGCGTCCGCAGCCGTTGCGTACGATGCGGGCCGCGCGGTCGCGATCGTCCGCACAGCAGTGGACGGGCGGCGCGAGCACCCTCAGCGGGTTTGCGCCGTCCACTCCGAACGCAAGATCGCGTAGAAGTCGACGTCGACGAACTCGTCCCACTTCTTCGTCGACTCTCGAAAACGCCCTTCGTATTTCATCCCGACCTTCTGCATCACGCGCCCCGATCCGGGATTCCTCGAGAAGTGTCCCGCGTCGACGCGATGCAGCTCCAGCTCGCGGAAGCCGTAGTCGATGATCGCAGCGGCCGCTTCGGTCGCGTAGCCGCGATTCCAGTACTCGACACCGATCCAGTAGCCCAGCTCAGCGCGATCGTGATCGCGATTGAGCACCAGGCCGATCGTGCCGATGAGCGTATCTCCCGCCCGCAAAAAGATCCCGAGGTTGACCATCCTTCCTTCTTCGAAGGACTTCAGATTGGATTCGATCCAACCGGCAGCTGCACCCTCGGGATACGGGTGCGGAATCCTGAGCGTGTTCAGTGCGACCTCATAGGCCGAAGCCAGGCGATGAAGCTCCGGCGCATCCTCGGGCTTCATTGCGCGGAGTGTCAGGCGTTGCGTCTCCAGGACCGGCAGCGTCACTTCCATGATTGTAGAAAATCACGCGTGCGAAGTTCGATCTCTTTCTGCACGTCCTCGATTTCGATCCGCTCGCGATCGATGGCGTCCAGCAGTGAGATGACCGCGCGATAGGCGTCGCCGCGGTCCGTCGATTCGCGGAGCAGCGCGGCTTCGTCGACGCCTCTCGCCGCAAGAAACGCCTGCAGGTTCGCTCGCGTTTCCTCGCGCGGGCGGGTGATGGCGCGAACGCGCGCTCGCAGCGAGAGCGTGCGCCGGATGGGGATCATCGTGAGGCTGCAGATCACGATCGCAAGGACTGAAACCGCAATCGGTTGGAGTGCGGACGTCTCGGCAACTGTGTGCGGACGAGGCGTCCGCACGCCACCTGGTTGTGCAGCAGTCACGTTCAGACTCTTTGCCTCGCAGCGCAGATCCTGTCTGCCGTTGGCCGGCGAAAACGCGTGTGCGACCAGCGGTGGCAACATGAACATGCCTTCGTGTGCAGGAAAAACGAGCAGCTTCCAGTGGCGGGTCATCGTCGCGCCATCCGCCGCACGGACGACATTCACCTTTCCTTCTTCGATCTGCGAGCTGCCGCGCAGCACACCTTCCCACTGAGGCGGCTGCGCGTTGCGTAGATTCGCACGGCCGCTCAACGCCACGTCGATCGTGATCGGTCCGCCGTTGGCCTGCACCGGCTTGCCGCAATTGAGAGCGAGATCGCCGACGACATCGACGGCAGGTCCGGGCGGGAGCGGTTGCACATCGATCTGCAGCGGCGCACTGTGCCGCGAGATGTCGACGACACTCCCTTCGAAGGCACCGAACGGAGTCCCAAGATCGATCTGCCGCACGATCCGCGCGGCGACTTCCAGCGGATCGATCGTCAGCGTCCCAGGCTGCAACGGGAACACCGCGAGGCGTTTCACCACGAGTTTCTGCGCGGTCAGTCCACCCAGCGTGACCTGTTGCGCCTGCTCGTTAGGAGTCCCCAGCTCTTCCGTCCAGAAGTTCTGCAGCTTCGGCGCGTTCGTGATGTCCCACTGATCGACACTGGCCGCGTTGTAGACCGTCCAGGTGAGCACGATCTGCTCGCCGACGAATGCCTTCGTCCGATCTGCTTCGACGACGACGAAGAAGGGATCGCGCCGCGTCGAGAGGAGCTCGCGAAGAATGCTCGCCGGATCGCTGGTCTGGGCCGCGAGATCCTGCGCGACCTGAATCGTCAGCTGCGGCAGCGTCTCACGCGCGCCTTCCCGCGACTCGAGCGTGAGCGGCCCGACGGTCGAAGTTCCCGCCGCCAGCGGCCGCGCCAGATAGCGCAGCGACTTCCGCTGCGTCAACGTCCCGTTCACCCACGTGATCTCGGAAGAGGTCGACGGTCCGCTGATGATCTTCAGATTCGTGAGCGGAAGCTCGACGGAATCGAGTGACGTGAAGGCACCGTCCAGCGAGACGGTGATCATGATCGTGTCGTCGACCATGACGGATGTGCGATCGACGGTCAGGGTGTCGGCAAGGACGGCGGTGGAGAGAATCACGGACAGCAGACAGCAGGCAGCAGGAGCGAAGATCTCCTGCTGCCTGCTGCCTGCTGTCTGCTGTCTGTCCCTCACCACCCCACTCCCGCGTTCTCCGCTTTCCCCTTGCGCATGCGCGACAGCTCTTCTCTCTCCTGCTGCTGCACCGCGCGCAGGAGCGCTTCGGCACTCGTCTGTCCGCTTTGTTGATTCGACGGCTTCTCGCCGGGAGCGGGGGCGCGATTCTGTTGCTGCTGATTCTGTTGCGGACCCTGCGGATTGTGCTGCTGGCCCCCGCCATTCTGCTGTTGCTGCGACTCCGCTTTCTTCTTCAGCGCGATCTCGAGATTCCGTTTGGCCTGCGCATCCTCGGGACGCATCCGCAGCACCTCCTTCAGATCGCGAATTGCCGCATCGAAGGCATTCGCGGCGAGCGCGCTGCTGCCGCGGTTGTACAACGCATCGGCGCGCAGCTTCGGATCGCGCATCGCGTTCGAGAGCGTCTTCGAGCCCTCTTCCTGATTGCCCGACGCGACTTGCGCCGTACCGAGATTGAACTGCGCGGGCGGTGAATGACGGATCGCCTCTGCATCCGCGAACGATTTCGCCGCTTCCTTGTACTTCCCTTTTGCAAACTCGGCGATGCCGCGCGATGTTGCGGCGGGCGAGCTCGTGGCCTGCGTCAACTTCTGCCACAGCTCAGTCCAGGTGATGAGCAGCACGATCGCGATCATTCGGCACCTCGATGCGCGAGCGATCCGAGCAGCAATGCAACGAACGCGAAGGCGAGCGGCCATTGATAGCGATCGATGGGAATCCGCACCTGCTTCTGCTTCGCAATGCCGCTGCCGCTCGACGCGAGCGCATCGAGCGCGTGCTCCGAAAATGGATTGAAGAAGAACAGTCCGCCGGTCTGGCTCGCGATCGACTGCATCACGTCAGGATGCGCAACCGTGCGCACTGGAGTGCCTTCGTTGTCGATGAGCGACTTGCCGCCGCCGATCGGAATCGAGCCGCCGCTCTCACTTCCCACGAGGATCGTCGACACCACGATCCCTCGCCCCTTCAATTTCGCGAGAGATTCGGTCAGGCGGCGGCCCTGCTCCTCGCCATCGCTGATGAGGACGACGTCCGCCTTCTGCGTCGAATCCGCATCGATGAGCTTCAACGCGGCGAATAGTGCCTTGCCGATGTCCGAACCGGGATCGCCGATCTCACCCGCGGCAACGGAATCGAGGAGCTGTGCGACCGCTTCACTATCGCTGGTCAGCGGAGAGATGACTTCGGCATCCGCTTCGAAGATGATCATGCCGATGCGGCCGGGATGCGCGGCGATGATCCGCTTGGCAACCGACTTCGCCGCATCGAGGCGCGACGTTCCGACGTCTTCGGCCAGCATGCTGTTGGAGACATCGAGCACGATGATGCGATTCGCCTCGCGCGTCTCGACGGTCTGCAGGAGCGAGCCGGACTGCGGCCCCGCGAGTGCGAACAACGCAAGCGCAATACCCGCGGTCAGCAGCCAGGGACGAACCGAGCGAATCGTGTTGGAGCTCCCGCGCAATCGCTCCGCCACGAACTGCCGCGCAAGACGATCGCGCATGCGCTCGCGCGCGATGAGAAAGAGCGCGACGAAGGGAATCGCGGCGAGCAGCCAGAGGTAGCGAGGATCGCGGAAGGTCATGACCCTTCCCCTGGGTACGCGGTCACGCGGGCTCGCAGGCTCGGAGGTGAGGCGTCGTTTCCACCGCGAGCCCGCGAGCCCGCGCAACCCCGTATCCTCCCCCTCACGCCGCCACCTTCATCCACAACGTCTCCCCACCAACCAGCGCGAGCGCCAGCAATGCGAGCCCGTATACCAACGGCTGCGCGTACAACTCCTCCACCTTTTCGTTGCGCGGCGCGTTGAGCCGCGTTTTTTCGAGTTGATCGATCCGCTGCAGCACATCGCCCATCGAGCGCGCGTCCGTTGCGCGGAAGTACGCGCCGCCGGTGCGCCGCGCGATCTCGGTTAGCGATTCCTCATCGAGATCCGCGCGCACGAGCTGGTAGGTCGTCTCGATCTCGCCCGTGAATGCGTTCTGACGCTTGACCGGCATCGGCACCGCGCCGCGGCTGCCGACTCCGATCGTGTAGACCTTGATTCCATACTGCGCAGCGAGCGAGGCAGCGGTGAGCGGATCGATCGACCCCGCATTGTTCACGCCGTCGGTCAGAAGAATGATCACGCGGCTGCGCGACTTCGATGTACGAAGGCGATTCACGCATGTGGCGATCGCGTGGCCGATCGCAGTGCCATCTCCATTCTCGCCGACCTGCGCCTTGCCCAGAATGGCCTGCGCAACGTCGCGATCGAACGTGATCGGCACGCGCGTCGCCGCACGAACGCCGAAGGTCACGATGCCGATTCGATCGTCCTGTCTCCGATTGATGAAATCGCCGATCAGCTCCTTCGCCACGCCGAAGCGATTGCGCGGACGGAAATCCTCCGCCGCCATGCTGCCCGACGCGTCGAGTGCGATCACGATGTCGATTCCATAACGATCATTCGCCGCCATCCGGATCACACGTTGCGGCCGTGCCAGCGCGTAGACCAGCAGCGCCATCGCAGCCAGCTCGAGCGCGAAAGGAATCCACGCGAGCGCGGAGCGAAACGTCGCGCGGTTGCGGACGAGCGACAACGAAGAGAAGCCGAACACGCCGAGTCCCGAGCGCCGATCACGCAGCAGCAGCATCACGCGCGCGATCATCACGAGCAGAAGCACGAAGAACAGCGGAGCGGCGAAACGCGTCACTCCTCGCCTCCGATGACCGGCCTCGTCGCAATGAGCGAGAGTGCGCTGCCAGCGGCAGCGTCGAAGTCGCCCGGCTGCGCGCCCCACGGCGCGAACTTCTCGAGATCGCCCCGGTGCAGGATCGTCTGCAGCGGCGCCGGCATCGCATCCGCGCGCAACAACTCCTCGGTCGTCAGCTCGAGACCGAGGCCGCGATGCTTCGACGCGAGATAGGTTCGCGTCGCATCCGCGAGCGCTGCCCACTTCAGCCGGCTGCGCGCCGCCGCTTCGACCGCCTGCCGGAAGCGCTCATCCGCCGGGATCTCCGGCTCGATCGCGATCGACGTCATCCGCTTCGACCGCCGCCAGACGAAGAACCACGCGGCCGCCGCGATCAGTGCCGCGATTGCGATCGCAATCCATGGAACGCGCGAGGGCTCGAGGGCGCGCGGTGGCAGGAGCGGTGCGGGCTTGAGCGCATCGTTCGGCGCGAGCACGGAACGAATCGCAATGACGATGTCCGCCGCGTCACCATTCGCCGCACGTGCATGCACGGTGATCGGATGCGTCTCGAACGTCCGCAGCACGACGCGCGCGCCGCTGTGCGAAACGATCTCGTAGTCCGGCGACGGCTGCACGATGACCGGCTGCGAGTAGTTGATCGTGATGCGATCGCCGATCGCCGGTGAAGCCGGCGCAAAGGTCGCGGTCACGAAGAGGACGAGGAGCGTGATCATCATCTGCGGAGACTGCGCTGCCGGAAGAAGCGAAGCAGATCGCGATCGTACGGAATCGCCGTGCTGAGCGCGAGCCAGTCCGTGCCGGTGGTCTTGAATCGCCGGTCGAGTTGAAGGTGCCGCTGTCCCGCGCGGCGGCTGACTTCACTCGCCGCAAGGTCGACGAGCCGCAGCTCGCCGGTCTCGGCATCGCGCAGCCGCGCGAGACCGCGCGAGGGAAAGCGCTCCTCGCGCGGATCGAAGAGCGCCATTGCCACGACGTCATGACGGCGCCCGAGGCGTTGCAGGGCGCGCTCGAAGTGGAGGTCGAGAAAGTCGGAGATCACGATCAGCACCGCGCGATGCACGTTCACACGATCGAGAAACGTCGCGGCGAAATCGATGTCGGCGTTCCCTTCACACTCTTCCATCGCCGCATCGGCTGCCGCGCGGACGAGCAACTGCGCATGCGCGTGGCCGCGCCGCGGCGGAATGAACTTGCGCACGCCGTCGGAGAAGAGCAACAGTCCTGCGCGATCCGCATTCTGCACGGCGGAGAACGCGAAGATCGCGGTGAGCTCCGCGGCGAGATCGGCCTTGCGCCAGTCGGCGGAGCCGAATGCCATCGACGCCGAAACGTCGGCGACGATGATGATCGTGAGGTCGCGCTCCTCCACGAACTCTTTGACGAACGGCGTGCCATGCCGCGCCGTGACGTTCCAGTCGATCGAGCGGATGTCATCGCCCGGTTGATACTCGCGCACCTGCGAGAACTCGATGCCGCGGCTGTGAAACGCCGATTGATAATCGCCGGCAAACCCGGCGCGCAGCAAGCGCGCCGACGCGATCTCGAGATCGCGCACGCGCCGCGTCATCGGGCGCCGGGGAGCGGGTGGCTTCGAGAAAAACATAACCTATTCAGAGACAGACAGCAGACAGCAGGCAGCAGACAGCAGGAGGAAGGCCGCGCAAGCCCGCTTCCAGCTGCCCGCTGCCTGCTGCCTGCTGCCTGCCCCCTGCATCACGGGACCGGCACCGCGCCGAGGATTTGATCGATGACGCGATCGGAGGTCATCTGCTCCGCTGCCGCCTCGTAACTCAGCACGAGACGATGACGCAGCACATCGTGCGCGACATTCTTCACATCCTCCGGAATCACGAACGCCCTGCCGTGAATGAAGGCATGCGCCTTCGCGACGTGCGCGAGTGCGAGCGTCGCTCGCGGCGATGCACCATATGAGATGTACTGCACGAGCGTGGGCAGCCGGAAGTCGAGCGGACGCCGCGTCGCGGTCACGAGTTGCACGATGTAGCGGCTGATCTTGTCGTCGACGTGCACCGTCGCGGCGAGTTGCGCGACGCCATGAATGTCGGCCAGGGAGAGCACGGGGAAGACGTCGGCGATCGTCGCGGTCGGATCGAGATAGAGATTGAGGATGCGCAGCTCTTCGTCGGCGCTCGGATAGTCGACCTTCAACTTCATCACGAACCGATCGACCTGTGCCTCGGGCAGCGTGTACGTCCCTTCGTGCTCGATCGGATTCTGCGTCGCGATGACGAGGAACGGATCGGGCAATGCGTAGGAGGCATCACCGATCGTGACCTGACGCTCCTGCATCGCCTCGAGCAGCGCGCTCTGCACTTTCGCCGGCGCGCGGTTGATCTCATCGGCGAGCACCAGGTTCGCGAAGACCGGGCCGAAACGAGGGTTGAAGGTGCGCGCAGCCGGATCGAAGATCAACGTGCCGGTGATGTCCGCCGGAAGAAGATCGGGCGTGAACTGGATGCGCTTGAACGAGGCGTCGATCGCGCTCGCGAGCGTCTTCACGAGCAGCGTTTTCGCGAGGCCGGGAAGACCTTCGACGAGCACATGCCCGCGGATGAGCAGCGCGGCGATCAAACGATCGACGACTGCCTGCTGGCCGACGACGACCCGGGAGACTTCCGTGCGGAGACGGAAGATGACTTCGTGAGCTGTAGAGATCGCTTGCTGGGTGGTGAGTTGATCCATCGCGTGTTTGAGTCTATATAGTTCGAGGCAGACTTCAGCGGTCAAAACATTGGAACGAGGTGCACCGTGCGCTTGGATCGTCTCCTGTTCGTTGCCCTGTCTTGTCTTCTGATCGTCGCGCCAATCTTCGCCAACACCACCGATCTTACCGGGACGTGGTCGGGAAACATCACCGAACAACTCCCGTGCCCAGGTGGCGGCAGCGTTCCGGCGACCTTCGCCGTTGCGCTCAGCTTGCAACAGTCGGGCACGAACGTGAGCGGCCCGCTGACCGGCGTTGGTCCCCACGATGCCTGTATCTCGCAACAGACCGAGACGATTCAGGCCGAGACCATCGGGACGTTGAATGGCTCGACACTCTCAGGCCAATGGTTCGGCGGAGGACAGCAGGGAGCGTACAGCGCGGCCATCACCTCGGCCACGACCATGACTCTGACATTCACGTTTCCGGATGGCGTGAGCGCAATCGGCACGCTGACGAAGCAGAGTGCCGGCAGCAGCCTCTGCAATCTCGGAATCAAGATCATTTGCAACCAACAGGGCAACTGCACCGCCGTAACGACGAACAACGGCGCGACGCAGTGCAGTGGTGTATTCGTCACGGGATTCGAGACGCCGGGCGCCGCGGCAGGATCGCTGACGAACTTCAGCTCCGGCCTTACTGGCGCGCAGTGCTCCGACTCGAGCACGATTCCGGGCGCGACACTTCCGTTCGTCTTCTGCTTCGGACAATCCACGCTGGGAGCGGGCGCATCCTTTACGGGAACGGTTCACGTGACCGGCACGGCGGATCAACCCGTTCTCGCATTCTCCGCATTCGCGGACTCCAACAATCCTACTGCGTCGCCGATGATCGTGTACGCATATGCCACCGCTCAGACGCCGACATGCACGCCGACGGTGAGTGCACCAACCATCGCGCAAACGGGATCGAGCTATCGCATCTACTGGTCACTCACGAGCAATCCGAACACGCAATATCAGATCGATGAGTCGACGACTTCCGATTTCTCGGCGAATGTCACCTCGCAGACGGTGAGCGGCTTCTCGACGACCTTCACACACAGCGTCACGAGCAACACGAACTACTACTACCGAGTGCGGGCGACGAGCTGCAATGGGGGGCCTGGTCCCTTTTCGACGACCGTCACGACGGTCGTGCAGGCGCAGACGACCTTTGCATCGAATGCGAAGACAGGAGCTGATGTCGCCGTGCCGGTCGGTTCGACGGACCCTGTTGCCGTGAAGATGTTCATCCCATCACCAACCGGCAAGACGGGCAGCAACGATGTCGGATTCTCAGCGGGCACGGACAAGCCGTACATCACCGTGAGCCCATCGTCGGGAACGATTCCGGCGGGAGGCACGACTGTCACAGTCACCGCCAATCCGGCGCTGCTTCCGACAGGCGCAAACACGGGCACTGTGACGGTGACGACGCCGGCGGGCACGAGCAATGTGCCGCTGTCGGTCAGCGTGGTCACGCCCGTTGCGCCGGGCGCCAAATCGCTGCCACCGGGAAACGCACTGATCATTCCTGTCGTCACGCACGTCAATGGAGCGAGCAGCTCGTTCTTCTCGGATCTGCGTCTGACGAATGCATCGTCTTCCACGATCTCCTATCAACTCACGTTCACACCGACGCGGACGAACGGCACGACGAGCAGCAAGGTCACGAACGTCACGGTCAACTCGTCGCAAACGGTGGCGCTCAACGACATCGTGAAAGATTTCTTCGGCTATGGTGCGACCGGCGCTTCGAGTGACGTCGGTTTCGGCGCGCTCGAGATCAGGCCGCTGGCCACGTCGAGCAATCTCACGTATGCCTCGAGCCGCACGTATGCGAGCACGGCGCAGGGAACGTTCGGCCAATTCATTGCGGCGATTCCGTTCGCGAAGTTCATCGGCTCGACAGGCGCGCTCTCCTTCCCCGGCGTTCCTGTGACGGCAACGCCGAAAACGCTCAGCCTTCAGCAGATCGCTCAGTCAACCAAGTTCCGCACCAACCTCGGCATCGCCGAAGGCTCGGGCTCGGCGGCCAGCGGCTCCATCCGCGTTTACGACGACGACGGCACGCTGCTGAAGACCGTACCGTTCTCTCTCCTACCCGGCGAGCATCAGCAGCTCAATTCGTTCCTGGCCACGAACGGCATCGCGAGTCTCGAGGATGGACGCATCGAGATCACGGTCGAGTCTTCGACCGGTGCCGTGAGCGCGTACGCATCGGTCCTCGACAACCTGACGACCGATCCGCTCGCCGTCATGCCCGCCATCCCGCCGCAGATCAGCGCGACACGCTTCATCCTGCCGGGGATCGCGGACCTCAACAACGGCGCAGCGAACTTCCACTCCGACATTCGCATCTACAACGGTGGAAGTTCTCCGGTCACACTGACACCGACGTATTACCCGCAATCGAATCCTGGCGGCGCGACAGCCGGCACGGCGTTCACGGTTGCTCCGGGAAAGGTGAAGACGTTCGACAACGCATTGCCGGCGATGTTCAACGTGACGAACAGCGGCGGCTCGATTCTCTTCATCGCGAATGCAGCATCGTCGGTCGTGATCACCGGCCGAACGTACAGCATCGACGTGAGCGACAATCCGACGAAGGGAGGAACGTTCGGACAGTTCATCCCGGGCGTGACACCAACGGACGGAATCGGCGCAGGCGACAAACCGCTGCAGATTCTGCAACTCGAACAGTCAGCGAACTTCCGCTCCAACCTCGGGCTGGTCGAGCTCACGGGAAATCCGGTCCATGTGCGCATCTCGCTCTACCTGCCCGACTCGAAGGTCACACCGACGACCGAGCTCGATCTCGCTGCAAACGAGTTCCGCCAGCTGTCGAGCGTGATCGCAGGACTGAACCCGGGAAGCACCTACAACGCACGAATTTCGGTGGAGGTCGTCAGCGGTACGGGACGTGTGTCGGCGTATGGATCAGTGATCGATAACGCCACGAACGATCCGACCTACGTGCCGGCGCAGTAGATGGGTGACGAGTGAGAGTAGCGAGTGACGAGTGACGAGTGACGAGTGACGAGTAGAGGGGATACTCACAACTCGCCACTCACAACTCGCCACTCACAACTCGCCACTCAGAACTCAGCACTCAGAACTCGTCACTCGTCACTCATCACTCGTCACTCATCACTCGTCACTCAGCCATGGCGCATCCGAAAAAGAAATGGGGACAGAACTTTCTTCGCAACCGCGCGGCGGTCGCGAAGATCGTCGAGGCGATCGACGCACAACCGGGCGAGCTCGTGCTCGAGATCGGGCCGGGGGAAGGGGTGCTGACGGAGAAGCTCGTCGAGCTGCCGAATGAGCTCGCGGCCATCGAGATCGATCCGGAGCTGGCGGCGAAGCTCGAGGCGCGTTTCGGCGAGCGAATCGCGCTGCGTCATGAGGATGCTGTCGATGCGGAGCTGCCGGCGCGGCCCTATCGCGCGGCCGGCAATCTCCCCTACAACGTGGGGACGCCGATTCTGCGCCGCGTGATCGCCGATCCGAATTGCCGCCGCGCCGTGTTCATGCTGCAGAAGGAGGTTGCCGATCGCGTGACCGCGAAGCCGGACTCGGATCCCTACGGCTTTCTCACGCTCTACGTCGCACTCTTCGCGAAGGCGCGAACGATCATGACGCTCGATCCGCGCTCGTTCTATCCGCCGCCGAAAGTGCGCAGCGCGGTCGTGGTCCTCGATCCGCAACCGCCCTCGTATACGTCGGATCGCGCTCTGCTTCTCGATCTGATCAGCCACGCGTTCCGGATGCGCCGCAAGACATTAGTCAACAACTTGACCGGTTGGCGGGACCACACTCGCGCGGACATCGAAGAGGCGCTGCGGCAGGCGTCGCTGCCACTCACCGTTCGCGCCGAGGCGCTCTCGCTCGCGGACTTCGACAGGCTCGCCGCTCATGGGTGAAGCCGCCGCGCTGTTGCTCGTCGGTGCGATCTTCGCCCTCGTTGGCGTTGCAATCCTCGCGCTGTTCATCAAGAGCTTCTTCGAATCCTTCGCTCTGACTTCCTGCAATGGCGTCGTCGTGGAGGTGGAGCAGCGCAACGGCAGATACCGTCCGACGGTCGAGTACATGCCGATGTACGGTGCTGCGAGCCGCGTTCGATCTCCCTCCTGGAGCAGCGTTCAATACGGTGTGGGGCAGCCGGTCGAGGTTCGATACAACGCCGCCAGACCGGGCGAGGCACGGATCGCCGGCGGAGCAGCGGCTCAGCTGCTTGGCAACATCATCATCCTCTTTGCCGGGCTCGCCTTCTTCGCAATGGGCGCCGGAGTCTTCTACGTAGGACTGAAACGCCCCGAGCAATTGAAAAAACAGCAGGCGCAAGAGGCCTTCATCAATGCCGCGGGCAATGGCGAGCTTTCGTCGGTGAAGCAGATGCTCGCCGCGGATCCAACGCTCATCAACGCGGTGCGCGTGAGGAGAACCGGAGGCGCAGTCGTCGATCGGCCGCTGCACGCCGCGGCGAAGGGCCTGCATGCCGATGTCGTCGAGTTTCTGATCGAACACGGCGCGGATCCAAACGGCACGCTCGTCACGGGCGAGACGCCGCTCGTCATGGCCGGATCGAAGATCGCTCTCAGCGATGACGCCGCTTCCGCGCGGCGCATCGAGATCCTCAACCTGCTCCTCGATCACGGCGCACGCGTGAATGCAGAACGCGGCAGGACGTCACCTCTGCACGCCAACGCACACAATCAAAAGGCGGCCGAGCTGCTCATCGCCCACGGCGCGGATGTGCGCGCAACGGATTCCGGCGGAGACACGCCCCTGCACTCCGCCGCGGATTGCAGCTGGGATAACTCCGGCACGGTCGACCTGCTTCTTCAGAATGGCGCCGTCCTCGACGCGCGTAATCAGAAGAATGAGACGCCCCTCTTGAAAGCTGCCTACAACGCCCGCACCGCGAAACCGCTCATCGATCACGGCGCACGGACGGACATCACCAACTCATCCGGCGAGACACCGCTGCACATCGCGGCGCACTACGCGAACAATCCCGGAGTGGAAGCGCTTGCGTTGCTCTGCTCCTGCGGGCTCAAAGCGGACGCGCGCGACAACAACGGGAACACGCCGCTCGCCCTTGCCCAGCAGCAGTTGCAACAGGAAACGGATTCCGTCTGGCTCCAGAATCGCCGCGACATCGTCAAGTTCCTGTCGCCCGGCGGCGAGTGCGCGCGCCTCGCGAAGGAAGCGCACGCGATGTCACCCGAGGAGCGGGAGTTTCTCGTGACGCGCGAAGCGTGCGAGAACGGCGCACCCAAACGATGCCGCCATCTCGCCTGGCTCTACGACAGCGGGAAAGGTGTGAAAGCCGATAGAGCTCGCGCTGCCTCGCTGTATGCGAAGCTCTGCGCCGACGGCGACAGCTGGGCTTGCGGCAACCTCGGCTATCTGCATCACAAGGGAGAGGGAGTGGCTGCGGATGAGAAGCGCGCCGCCGAGCTCTATCAACGCGCCTGCGATGGAGACGAGTCGTACGCCTGCTACAACCTCGCGACGATGTACGAGAGCGGCCGCGGCGTTCCGGAAGATCTCACCCGTGCGATCGCGCTCTACAGAAAAGCGTGCGCCGGCGGCGATGAAGACGGTTGCCGCGAAGCGCAGAAACATTGATCGCGGTTGCGCGCGCTCTCGTCACCCGAAGGGATTGCGCACGACCAGCGTCTGAAACTTGCGGCCATCCTGCAGGTCCTCGCTCCAAAGCACGTCACAGCCACAGTTGAGTGCGGCCTGCACCACCATCGCGTCCCAAATGGACAGTGAGTGCCGCGAGGATAGCCGTGCCGCGTCGACCACGTCGTCAGCCGTGGAGTTGTAAACGGGCCACGCGCGGAGATCATCGAGAACGTCCAATGCGGTGCTCGATGACATCCCGAGCTTCCGAGTTGCTGCTGCATAGAACTCGAGCAGAACTTGTGTGCTGAGCCAACCGGCGCGTTCCGCGGCAAGTCGTTCCAGCAGCTCGAGCGACAGTTGCCGCTTGCGAGGCGAGCTGGTGTCGTGCGCATAGATGAGCAGGTTGGTATCGATGAATTCAGCGCTCATGCAGGTCCGAACGAGACCATCCCACGCGCGAGTCGTTCAAGCCGAGATCAAATCCTTTGCGCATGCGCAGAAAGAGCCGCCGGCTCGCCCGTTCGAATCTCTCGTCGCGCTCGACAAGCTGCTCCAACTCCTCCGCGAGCAGACGAGACAGCGAAACGCCCCGCTCGACCGCGAGATGGCGCGCACGGCGCACGAGCTGTGGATCCAGCGTGAGGGTAACGTTCTGAAGGGTTCGCGCCTTTGCCACGAATTCAGTGTAACACAGGAATCGTGTCGGTGAAGAATTGAGGGTGCTGAAGTCCTGTGGGGCGACAGGCGCCCTCGCCTGTCGGCTCGGAGCACAGGGCGAGGGCGCCAGTGCCCCACAGTTACTAGCTTCGCCCCCTTTCGTGATCCAGCTCACGTCCTCCCGCAGAAACGGGTTTACCTTGCTCATTGGGGAACATGTTGGAGGCCCAGTGGACACCGGCCATTTCCGTCGGAGGGACGATGGCGCACACCGCGATCCTGCTCATGGTCTGCGCGTACTGATCGTAGATGACGACCCTTCCTATTCGAGACTGCTCCAGGCCCTGCTAACGCGTGCAGGGTTTGCGATCGAGACGGCGCCTGACGGCCCGACTGCGATTGCTCTGTTGCGCGCGGATGACTTCGCTGTGGCGCTGATCGATCTCGCCATGCCCGGCATGGATGGCGTCGAAACCGCCCGCCGTTTTCTGGCCGAGGAGAATGGGCAACGGCCGTATCTGATTCTGCACACGGCGTACGACGAGATCTCGAACAAATTGCTCGCGCTCGATGCTGGATACGACGACTTCATTCCGAAGAGCGCCTCCACGACGGAGTTGATCGCGAAACTACGCAGCGCGGCGCGCCGGCAGCAGTTGGAACGGCGCCTTCAAATCGAGAATCAGGAGCTCCAGACGCTCGCGCTCACCGACGAGCTCACCGGGATTCCCAACCGCCGCGCTCTCTTTCGTGCAGCCACCGGCATCCTCGGTCACAGCCGCACGCTCAGCGTCGTGATCTTCGACCTCGATCACTTCAAGGAGATCAACGATCAGCGAGGTCATCTCGAAGGCGATCGAATCCTCGCGGAAGTTGCGGCCATCCTGAAAGCGAACACGCGGTTGGGCGATGTCGTCGGACGCTATGGAGGGGATGAGTTTCTTCTGCTGCTCCCCGACACGAATGCCGAGGAGGCGCGAGCGATTGCGAAGCGCGTGCGGCAGATCGAGGGACTGCCGGTCAGGATGAGCTTCGGCGTCGCGACGTCGTCATCGTCGCGCGAGACCCTGAACGACCTGATCGTCGTGTGCGATCGCAGGCTCTATCGCAACAAACGCGGTCACGGTGAGGAGAACGGCGTTCGCGTACGCGCGTGATCAGCGCGGCGGAGGCGGCGGCCGGCTCGCGTGACGGCGTTCCCATCCGGCGGAGACCGATCCCGGATCCGTCTGCACCCAGACCACGTCATCGCCGAACGGCGTCGTGAAGAAATCGTAGTGATAGGTTTTCTTCGCGCTGTCGGTGATCGTCAACGTGCCCGTGCAGTCGGCCTTCATCGTGTACGTCGCGGTGTACGTGCCACGCGTGATGGTGCCGTTGGTACTGATGGTGGAAACGCCTCTCACTTTTCCGGCGCCGTCGTAGGACTCCTTGCCGCTTTGCGCGAGCGGCTTGCCGGAGGCCGTGCCGTCCTGCGCGAAAAGGTAGTCACCCTTCAGTGTCGCGAGTGAGCATGACTCTGGAGGATGCTGTGGGGGCTCCTGAGCAAAAGCAACGTTGGTGAACAGAAACGAAAGAATCAGTAGAGAGCGCATCGCTCAATCATAGGACGACGCCCTCCCATCGGTCGCATCGGTCCCATCCGTCCCATCGGTCCCATTCAACTCCTTCCGCTCTTCTTCTTCTCTCTTCTGCAAGAGCTCCATCACCCGTCCCGGCAGCGGCAGCGTGGCGTCGGGATCGCGATCATCGTTTCCCATAGCAGGCCCTCCGGCTGACCAACGAAGCAGGAGTGATGCCGCGCTTGACATCATCGCGGTTTAGACATAGTCTAATCACCGTGAAGCACGACGCAGCCGAACTGCTACGCCAGCATGGCATCCAGCCCTCCGCTCAGCGTGTGGCCGTCGGCGACTACGTCCTCTTCACGGATGAGCACCCTTCCGCCGACCTCGTCTGGAGCCGCGTCCGCGAACACTTCCCCTGGGTTTCCCGCGCGACCGTCTACAACACGCTGAATCTGTTCGTCGAAAAGGGACTGCTGAAAACGCTCGATCTCGCCGACAACGCCGTGGTGTTCGATCCTCGCATCGAACGGCATCACCACTTCGTCGACGAGGAAGACGGCTCGATCCACGACGTGCCGTGGGACAAGGTGCAGGTCTGCAACATCGAGGCACTGCGCGGCTACGTGATCCACGACTATCAGGTGGTGATGCACGGAGTGAAGAAGAAACGCTAAAAAAATTGGGCAATTTCTAGACATTGTCCAGAATTGAAAGGAGTCGAAAGACAATATGTTGACCGTTGGTGACAAGTTCCCCCAGTTCAAGGCCCAGGCCTGCGTCAGCCGCGAGAAAGGCAAAGAGTTCGCGTCGCTGAGCAATGACAACTTCTCCGGCCAGTGGCTGGTGTTCTACTCGTATCCGAAGGACTTCACCTTCATCTGCCCGACGGAGATCGTCGAGCTCGACAAGCACGCCAAGGACTTCAGCGACCGCGACGCCGTCGTCGTCGGCGGCTCGACCGACAACGAGTTCTCCCACCTCGCCTGGCGCAACGCGCACGAAGATCTCCAGAAGATCAACACCCCGCTCGTCCACATCTCCCCCTCCCTCGGCAATGAGCTCGGCATCATCCGCAAGGATGCCGGCGTCGCTCTCCGCGCGACGTTCATCGTCGATCCGGAAGGAACGATTCGCTGGGTGAACGTGAACGATCTCTCCGTCGGCCGCAGCGTCGATGAGACGCTCCGCGTGCTCGATGCACTCCAGACCGATGAGCTCTGTCCCTGCAACTGGAGCAAGGGACAGGAAACGATCAAGGTCGGATGACATGAGTGCGCCCGTGAACGCCATGGAAGAGCTGCGCGCGTCGATCTCTGAGCCGGCGCGCGACATCAAGCTGAATCTGCAATCCGTTCTTGCACCTGGCCTGCTCACGCCCGCACAGCGCTACGGTGTGGCGATCGCTTCGGCGGTCGCCACCCGCAATCACGCGCTGCGCGACGCACTCATCGCCGATGCACGCGGCGAGGCCGGCGACGCCGTCATCGACGACGCGCTCGCCGCCGCGTCACTCATGGCGATGAACAATGTCTACTACCGGTTTCGCCACATGATCGGCAAAGCCTCGTACAGCGAGCGGCCGGCAAGATTGCGCATGCAGCGCATTGCGAAGCCGGCGACGAACAAGCCCGACTTCGAACTCTTCTGCCTCGCGGTAAGCGCGATCAACGGCTGCGAGCTCTGCATCCGCTCCCACGAAGAAGCCGTCCTCCTCGGCGGCCTCACCGAGGAGCATGTGCACGATGCCGTGCGAATCGCGGCGGTGGTGAACGCCGCAGCAGTGGCACTCGAGCTGCCGGTCGTAACGGCAGTGCCCGCCTAAAAGGACCCCTGATCCCGCGCTTCGCGCACCTTCTCCCCTCGCGGAGGGGAGAAGGAACTACTGTTGCACCTTCACGCGCCTCATGGGCTTACGTCGCCGCGCCGTTGGCGCGGAAGTTACCTCCAGCGGCGTTCATTTCCGCGCCTGGGCACCGGAGCGCCGCTCGATCTCCGTCGTATTCGACGACGGCGACGAAGCGCCTCTCACGCGCGAGCCCGCCGGCTACTTCAGCGGATTCGCGAAGAGCGGCCGCTATAAGTTCCGGCTCGATGACGATCGAGATACGTATCCCGATCCTGCATCGCGCTTCCAACCCGATGGACCGCATGGCTCGTCCGCCGTCGTCGACCCTTCGACGTACCGGTGGAACGACGCCGAATGGCGCGGCATCACGCGCGAGGGCCTCATCTACTCCGAGATTCACATCGGCACCTTCACGCGTGAAGGAACCTATGCGGCGGCCGCGGACAAACTCCCGCTCCTGAAAGACACCGGCATCAACGTCATCGAGATCATGCCGCTGCACGAGTTCGCCGGAACGTTCGGCTGGGGATATGACGGCGTCGATCTCTGGGCGCCGTCGCATCTCTACGGCACGCCCGACGACTTCCGCGCATTCGTCGATCGCGCGCACGCGCTGCGCCTCGCCGTCGTGCTCGATGTCGTCTACAACCACTTCGGTCCCGATGGCTGCTACCTCCGCCAGTTCGCGCCCTCCTACTTCGCCCAAGAAAAGAACGAATGGGGCGATGTGCTCGACGTCACGCAGGAAGGCGTGCGTGATTTTCTTGCGGACAACGCCGCGTACTGGATCGACGAGTACCATCTCGACGGTCTGCGGCTCGACGCCACGCAGAGCATCCCCGATCGCTCGCTGATCGGCGAGATCGTGAAGCGCGCGCGCGCGGCCGCGACGACGCGCACGATCGTCATCAGTGCGGAGAACGAGCCGCAGGAAGCATCACTGATCGAGCAGTGGGAAGTCGACGTGCTGTGGAACGACGACTGGCATCACGCGTCGCACGTCGCGCTCACCGGCACACGCGAGGCGTATTACACCGACTATTCCGGCGTGCCGCAGGAATTCATTTCGATGGCACGCCATGGGTTTCTGTATCAAGGACAGTGGTACTCGTGGCAGAAGAACAGGCGCGGTACACCGTCGCTGCACTTCGCGCCCGATCGCTTCATCTGCTATCTCGAGAATCACGATCAGATCGCGAACTCCGCGAGCGGCGCGCGGCTCCATCAACTGACGAGTCCCGGCCGCTATCGCGCGATGACCGCGCTCCTCTTGCTGCAGCCGCAGACTCCGCTGCTGTTTCAGGGACAGGAGTTCGCCGCCTCCTCTCCATTTCTCTATTTCGCGGATCACAAACCGGAATTGGCCGAGGCGGTGGCGAAGGGGCGGCGCGAATTTCTGGAGCAGTTCCCGACCATCGCGAATGGCGAATGCGAGCTCGCACGTCCGCATTCAGTCGAGACGTTTCTGCGGTGCAAGCTCGACTTCAATGAACGCGAGCGCAATCGAGCGATCGTCGAGCTGCATCGCGATCTGATCCGGCTTCGTCGCGGCGAGCCGCTGATCGGAGCGGCAATTCTCAGCGCGGAGGCGTTTCTCCTGCGCTGGGCCGAGCGCCTGCTCATCGTGAACCTCGGCCGCGATCTGCATCTCGATGTCGTGCCCGAGCCGCTGCTCGCGCCGCCGCAGGATTCAGGGTGGGAAGTGTTGTTGTCGACGAATGCGCCGGAGTATGGCGGGAATGGGACGCCTCGCGTTGAGACGGATGGTGGATGGGTGATTCCTGCGGAGTGCGCGGTGTTGCTGAGGTCGCGCAATGGGTAATTGTGCCGGCGGGTAAACCGCGCCCCGTCATCCCGAGCGAAGTCGAGGGACCTGGGTGGGCGGGAGGCGCGCGACATGATCTGCGTACCGCCCGCACCCGGGTCCCTCGACTTCGCTCGGGATGACGAGAGCGGGCTTACCCTCAAGAAGTACGCGCTCGTTTCAGCCGCGGGCGCTCGGGATCGCTGAGATCGAGCTCGTCCCACCGCACGCGTTGTGCGCTCGGGCTTGCGCCTGTAGCACCGAGGCGGCGCAGGATCGTGCTGCCGAAGTGGTGAATCGAGAAGCGCTCCACGAGGCCGAACGTGCCGATCAGGAACTCTGTCACGACCCACTCGCCCTTTCGTTTTTCAGCGACGGCTTCTTCGATGCGGCCTGCTTTCTCGCCGTTTTCATCGAAGACTTCCCTCCCCAGCAGCAGCTCGAGATGAATCTGGCGTTTCATTTCAGAAGCTCGCGCCACCAACGTTCCCATGCAAACGCCGGCGATTTCTTCGTATCGATGTCGACCTTCACATCGATCTCGTGATCGAGCACTCGATCGAAGGCGATGCGATAGCGCGGACTGCGCACACCGAGCTTGCGATTGAGCGCAACCGCCCAGCGTTCGAAGCGTTTGCTGACCCGCCGCGCCAGCGTCGCGGAGCCGAGCTCGAGATACGCGACGCGCGGCGGCTCCCCCTCGCGCAACTCGAGAATGACGCCGTCGACCTTTCCCAGCTTTTCGTCATCGCGGCCGCGGATCTGCTTATCGAGTATGTCGCGCACGAGCTCCACGTTCAGCTCCCTCCCGCGAGCTCGAGCGGAATCGCGACCAGCGCGATGATCGACGCGAACAACACCACGATCACGACGACCGTGTTGCCGATCCAGCCGCTGCGATGCTTGCCGACGTAGTGCTCATCATTCACGAGCAGCAGGAACGGCACCGTCACTGCCGGCAGGATCACCACCGTCAAAGCCATCGAGAAGAGGGTGAGCTTCAGCGGATCGAGGCCGATCGTCATAATGAGCGTCGCGAGCGCGATCACGATCGTGTACGTCACCGAGAAGCGCGCATCCTGCGCCGGTTTCCTGTCCTCGCTCCAGTTCCACCCGAACGTCTGTGCGATGAGATAGCCATTGGCGAGGGCCAGCTCGGCCGCCGCGCCGAAGCAGCAGACCGCGAGCGAGCCGATGAACAGCGGAAATCCCCAGCGGCCGAGGGCCGGCGACATCATGACGGCGACCTGCTCGTACGAATCGACGTGGATGCCCAGCGGCTGAAAGACCCGCGCGCTGACGATCAGCACGCCGATCGACATCAGACATCCGAAACCTATCCCGATGATTGCGGTCATCCGATTCGAAGTCAGGCTCTTCTCATCCCACTCCTCCTCCACCGCGCCCGACGAATAGAAATGAAACATGTAAGGCGAGATCGTCGAGCCCGCGATGCTCACCGCGAGGAACCAATACTTCGCTGCGCTCTCCGAAGGCCGCGAGGGCAGAAGTCCTCGCAGCAACTCATGCGGATCGGGATGGAGCTTCCACGCGGCAACGACGAATGCGATCGTCATGAGACCGAGGATGGCGGTGGAGTTTTCGATCCAGGAGAGAGTGCCGAACCAGAGCGTCAGCCAGAGGGTGAGTCCGACCGGAATCGCCCACGCGGCGATCGGCCAGCCGGTGATCAGCTTCAGTGCGAGGCAGACGCCGCCGATCTCCGCCGCGAGGACGAGCAGATTCACGAGGACTTCGAGCAGGCGCGGAAAGATCGTGAAGACGAATCCGAATCGCTCGCGCACGGCATCGGCAACCGCGCGCCTGGACACGGCCGCGAGCCGGCCCGACATCTCGATCAGAAAGACGAGGCAGAGCGTCGAGAAGACGATCACCCACAGCAGCTTGTAGCCGAAGAGCGCGCCTGCGCTGGCCGCTGTCGCCATCGACCCGATCTCGAGAAAACCGCCGATGCTGGTGATGATGCCGAGCGTGAGATTCAGCAGATCCTCGCGCCTCATCGCTGCTCCTCCGCGAGCCGGCCGGCGAGCGCGATGATGCGTGTTGCTTCTTCACGCGTCGAGCGCGAATGCGGCTTCTTCAGCTCTTTCGCGATGTCGTCGGCAGCCTGCCTCGCGACCTGCTTCGCGTAGCTCGCAGGAACGTTGTGCCGCTCGCGCTGCAACTGCACGAGCTCGATCGTGCTTCGCCACGAGCGCAACGTCTCGCGCGTGTCGTGTTCTTCATCCTTCTGACACGCAGCGGCGACGAGCAGCAGCCCCGCCGCTGCAACATTCCGGAGCGCCATCAATCGAGTTCATGAGCAACTCTCGCACCATGAAGCCCCATCGCCTCCCACCCCTCTTCGACGAACTGAATCCCCTCATCCCCCACCGTGATCACCGTCGACGAGCGAGTGCCGTAGCGCTCGCCGTTCACGAAGACATTGTTCTCGAGCGGCTCACCCGGCGAAGGCGTGGCGAGAAACGCGAGCAGCGGTGCCACGACATCCTGCTGCCCCATCGCGTCGCGCATTGCACGAACGCCCTTCTCGACCTTCACCCATTGCGCGCCCGGACTCCCGTTGCTGACGCCGTGGATGCCGGGCGGCAGCTCGCGAGCTTCATTCATGCCGCTCGCGAAATGCGCAAGCGACTCGCCTGCCACTCCCGCGAGCAGATGAAAGCCGGCGTAGGAATCGGCTTCGCGCGCAATCGCCGATGCGTACGCGATGGGCGATTGATTGCCAAGCACGAACGACGAGACGAGCTCGCCGCGCGACCGATGCTCCGCGTGCTTCGCCGATCCGCGCATGTTCGTCACCGCGGCCCATCGGCCATCGCGCCGGATCGCGAGCCAGCTACCGCCGGCAAGCAGATCGCGCCCGCCGATGACGTCCGGCGCCTCGTCCCAGTGGTGCGCGGAACGCGATGGGCGCAAGTGGTCTTCATCGCGATTGGCAGCGATGACGAGCGGGAAGGTGGAACTGGCGTGATGCGCGACGATGATGAGGCACATGGGAGGTCTGCTGTCTGCTGTCTGCTGCCTGCTGTCTGCTGCCTGCTGCCTGCTGTCTGCTGTCTGCTGTCTGCTGTCTGCTGTCTGCTGCCTGCTGCCTGCTGCCTGCTGTCTGCTGTCTGCTGCCTGCTGCCTGCTGCCTGCTGCCTGCTGCCTGCTGTCTGCTGCCTGCTGCCTGCTGTCTGCTACACCGATGCTATCGTGAAGCCTTGCGACTCGATCCCGGAACGCGACTCGGCGCGTACGAGATCGCCGGCCCTCTGGGCGCGGGCGGCATGGGCGAGGTCTATCGCGCGCACGACGCGCGTGTCGGCCGCGACGTCGCGATCAAAGTCCTTCCGCAGCGGCTCGCGCGCGATGAGGACGCGCGGCATCGCTTCGACAACGAGGCGCGTGTCGTCGCGGCGATGTCGCATCCCAACGTCGTTGCGCTTTACGAATTCGATTCGGAGGGAGAGACGCCGTATGTCGTGATGGAGTTGCTGGAGGGAGAGACGCTGCGCTCCCTGCTCTTGCGCGGCCCGCTCTCCTGGCGGCGCGCAGCGGAGATCGGCGCATCGATCGCGGATGGCCTCTCGGCCGCGCACACACGCAACATCACGCATCGCGATCTGAAGCCGGAGAACATCTTCATCACGACCGATGGCCGCGTGAAGATTCTCGACTTCGGTCTCGCGCGGTCGCGCCCGCGTCCCGCACCGCTCGATGACCAGACGCCGACCGAACGCCTCGCGAGCGACGAGCTCGAGGACGACGCCATCGTCGTCGGCACCGTCGGCTACATGTCTCCCGAGCAATTGCGGGGCGAGCCCGCCGGTCCTTCCTGCGACATCTTCGCGCTCGGCTGCATTCTTTTCGAGTGCGTGAGCGGCCGCGCACCGTTCATCTCGTCGAGCCCTGTCGAGACGATGAGCGCAGTGCTGCGCGACGATCTTCCGGAGATGACCGAGTCGGGACGGCGCGTGCCGTTCGAGCTCGAGCGGATCATCCGGCGCTGCGTCGAAAAACATCCGCATGCGCGCTTTCAATCGGCGGGCGATCTTGCATTCGCGCTGCGCGCGCTCACGACAGGTCCGGCGCCACAGCTGCAACAACCGTCGATTCCGAAGCCGCTGCTCTGGATCTCGCTCGCCGTCATTCTCGTTGGTGCCGGCATCTTCACGGCCGTGCGCCAATTCCAGTTCTCGCACGCGCCGGTCATCCACTCGCTCGCGGTCATGCCGTTCGTGAATGCCGGCGGGGAGAAGACGAACGAGTACCTCAGCGACGGCATCACCGAATCGCTGATCAACTCGTTGTCGAAAGTGCCGAATCTCTCCGTCGTCTCGCGCACGTCCGTCTTCCGCTACAAGGGAAAGGATGTTCAGCCGCAATCGATCGCGCGCGAGCTTCGCGTCGAAGCGCTCGTGACGGGCCGCATCACGCAGAGCGGCGACGACGTGATCGTCTCTCCCGAGCTGATCGAGGGAAGCACGAATCGGCATCTCTGGGGCGATGAGTATCGAATCCCGATGTCGGATCTCGCGCAGTTGCAGACCACGATCTCACGCGCGATCGCGGATCAGTTGCGCTTGCAGATCAACGGTGAGACACGGCGCGCCGTCGACAAGCGCTACACGGAGAACGCGGAAGCCTACCGGCTCTATCTCGAAGGCCGCTACGAGTGGAACAAGCGCACGGCCGATGCATTCGTGCGCGCGATCCGCTACTTCAATGCTGCCATTCAGCGCGATCCATCCTACGCACTCGCCTACGCAGGCCTCGCCGACACGTACATCCTTCAATCGATCTACAGCGCGGAGCCGCCGATGACGGTGCTGCCGCTCGCGCAGCAGGCCGCGCAGAAAGCGCTCGCACTCGACGACTCGCTCGCGGAGGCGCACACGTCGCTGGCGTACTTTCGGATGAACTACGACAAGGATCTGCACGATGCAGCGGAGGAATTCGAGCGCGCCATTGCGTTGAATCCGAACTACGCGACGGCGCATCAGTGGTACGCGCGCTGTCTCGTCGAGATGAAGCGCTACGACGATGCGGTTCGTGAGATCCGGCGTGCGCAGACGCTCGATCCGTTGAGCATCGTGATCATCTCCGAGGCCGGCGGCGTCTACTCGGACGCCGGGCGCTTGAATGAGGCGGCCACCGAGTGTCATCACGCGCTCGAGCTCGAGCCGTCGTTCCCGCTCGCTCATTTCATCCTTGCCGGCGTCTTGCTCCGTCAGCAGAAATTCGGCGAGGCTGCGCACGAAGCGGAGGCCGCCTGGCAACAAGGTCACGATCCCCGCTCCCTCATCCGCCTCGGTCTCTGCTACGCGGGTGCCGGCCGCATGGACGACGCAAAGAAGATCGTGGCCGAGCTCGAGACGCTGAAGCAGCAGCGGTTCGTGCCGTCGTACGCGTTGTCGACGCTGCTGCACGCGGTCGGGCGCGAGCAGGATGCGCAGGCGGCGCGCCAGGCGGCGGCGAACGAGATTCCGCCGGGACAATACGCGCGCTTGACGCAGTAGAAGGCAGGCGCAGGCGCAGACAGCAGACAGCAGGAACGTTCCTCCTGCTGTCCGCTGTCCGCTGTCTGCTGCCTGCTGCCCGCTGCCTGCTGTCCGCTGCCTGCTGCCCGCTGCCTGCTGCCCGCTGCCTGCTGCCCGCTGCCTGCTCCCGTGAAGGCGTACAATTGAATTTCAGCCGGTCCTTCCATGCTCGACAATTCACCGCAGCATGACTATGCAACGCAGGCCGTTCGCGTCCCGCTCGTGCGTCTTGGTGCGTGCATCATGGGAGCTCTGGCGGTCGCGGCCCACAACATTTACGTTCTCCGCGATTTCTCGCTGCGGCCATTCCTCTTCCTGACCGCATTCCTGCTCGCGTACGGCTTCGCTTCGCTGATCATTCTGAGAAGCTATCCAGCAGTGGCGTGGTTCTTCCACATCACAGACATCGCGGCCTGCACCGTCGTCGTGTATGCATCGGGTGCGGAGCACAGCTGGCTCTTTGCGCTGCTGCTGATTCCGGTCTGGAATCAGACGCACACGAACGCGCGGCGCGCTGCGATCTCCGGCGTGCTCGCCTCGCTCTTCTACCTCGGGATGCTGCTGTTCGTCCGCGTCGTCGAGCATCGGCCGCTGGCGACGTCGCTCATCACGTTCCGCACGATCATGATCGCGATCGTGACGTTGTACTGCGTGACGTCAGCAATCGTCGTGCAGCGCTATCGCCGTCACTTCAACGATGCGCTCACAGATGCCCAGCGCGATGCGCTCGAAGGCGCCGCCTATCTCACGGCACTCAACCGCCTGACGCAGGCCGTGACCACTGCTTCCGAGATCACGCCGATGCTCGACACGGCCGCCGGCGAGATGCTCTCGCTCTTCAACGCTTCGAGCTGCATGATTACGCTGTTCGATGAGAAACATCACCTTCTGGAAGTCGTTGCCTGCCGCGCGACACGTCCCATCCCTTCGATCCTGATGGGTCTACGTATCCCGCTCGCGGAAGCAGCGGGCGGCACGATCGCAACGAGAACACGACGTCCACTGATCATCAACGATGCTCAGACCAGTCCAATGCTGGAGGCGACACGCGACGGGCTGCGCGCTCTCTCGGTCCATAGCGTGCTGATCGCACCGATCATCACGCGCTCCGACGTCATCGGCACGATCAACATTCATACGGACGATCCGCGGCGAACCTTCACCGAGGAAGAAGCGCTGCTCGCGACGACCGCGGCCGCGCAGGTCGCTGCGCCGATCCGCAACGCACGCCTCTATGACGCCGAACGCCGCGCGCGGCTCCTCAACGAGCGGCTGCAGCAGGCCGGCCGCGAGATCACCGAGAGCCTCGACCTCAACGAGACGCTGCAGCGCATTCTCGTCAACCTCCGCGGCGTGCTCGATTTCGACGCCGGCAGCATTCAACTCCTCGAAGGCGACGCGATGCGCGTGATCGCGGTGCATGGCCATAGCACCGATGAAGTCGGACGCGTTCGCGACCTCGCAACGCACGGCTACAACCGCCGCCTGGCGACATCACCCGAGCCGGTCATTCTCCATCTGCCGGAAGCGGACGACGTCTGGCCCTACGACATCGGCTTCGAAGCGATCCGCACCGTCCTCGGTCTCCCGTTGATCGTGCACAACAAGATCATCGGCGCGATGAGCATCGACAGCCGGAAGAACAGCGCTTACGACGAGACGGATGCCGAGGCAGCGATGGCGTTCGCACGGGTGGCAGCGGTGGCGGTCGATCACGCGCGGCTCTACACCTCGGTGCGCGAGATGTCGATGATCGATCCGCTGACGAACATCGCGAACCGGCGCTACTTCGATGATCGTCTCGACAACGAATGGCGCCGCGCGGGGCGCCATCGCACGCCCTTCTCCGTGATGATGATCGACGTCGATCATTTCAAGGCATACAACGATCATCACGGACACGCTGCGGGCGACGTCGTACTCCAAAAGGTCGCCGCGGCACTGCAAGGCGCCTTGCAGCGCGCGACCGATTTCATCGCGCGCTATGGCGGCGAAGAGTTCGTCGCCGTGCTTCCCGCGACGAACCTCGCGGTCGCAGCAACGCATGCCGAACGCCTGCGGCGCCGCATCGAGAATCTCGCGCTGCAGCATGGACACTCATCCGCATCGACGGTCGTCACGGTGAGCATCGGAGTCGCGACTGCGGTCGCCGGCTCCGCGGATCCAGCGTCGCTCCTGATCGCAGCCGATCAGCAGCTCTACTCCGCGAAACGCGCAGGCCGCAATTGCGTTGCCGCGGCAGCGATCGTGTCGCAGGAGACGATTTCGTCGCGGCCGGCGTTGGAGGCGTAAGCGGCGCCGGCGGCCAAAAGCGGACAGGCGAGGGCGCCTGTCCCCCACTGGATTCTCTGTCCGAGATCACTGCACCTTCAACGTATCCCCGTCATACACGACTCCATTCTTCACCACCCACCGCACGCTGTTCGTGTTGTGAATGTCGTCGAGCGGGTTGGCGTCGAGGACGATGAAGTCGGCGAGCTTGCCGGCTTCGATCGAGCCCAGATCCGTGGCGAAGCCGATCTTGTCCGCGGCGGAGATCGTTGCGGCGCGGATTGCTTCCATCGGCGTCATCGCCCAACCTTTCGCTGCATTCTCGCCGGCGTGCGCCCAGATCTCCCAGTGCGGGCCGAAGCCCTGTACCTGACCGTGAGCACCCATCGAGACGTTGCCCCCGGCGCGCGCGACGAGCATCGCGCCATGCGCAACCATCGGGAACTGATACTCCGACGGCTCGATCCAGGCGTGGCGGCGAGACTTCGCATCGATCACGAAGTGCGGCGTGAAGCGGCGCAGCTTCGGATCGTCGTGCAGATTCAGCAGCGACTGCCAGAGATACTCCTCGCCCCATGGTCCGCCATACGAGACGATCAGCGTCGGCGTGTAGTACGTCTGCGACTTCGCGACGAGCTGCACCACATCATTGCCGAGCTCCACAGGCAGCGAATGCTCGAATGACGTGTAGCCATCGAGCGCCATCGAGAGATCGGTCACGAGCTCGCCCGCTCCCTCCGCGGTCAGCAGCATGTGCTCGCCGCGCGATGCCTCCGCGAAGTAGATGCGCTGCGAGCGGCCCGGCTGCTGATAGACCTTGATCATCCGCGCGCCGTACGCCTTCATCCGCCGCACCTGCCGCTTCGCATCATCGAGATCATTCACCTCGGCGAAGATGTCGGTCTGCGCGCCGCCGTACAGCACGTCGCCCGATGAATAGACGCGCGGCCCGGCCATCAGTCCCGCATCGACCATCTCCGCCTGCGAGAACACATCGAGCGAAGGCGCCGACGGATCGTAGATCGTCGTCACGCCGTATGCGAGATTCGCGAGGTACTCCCACTTCGCTTCCGGATAGAGCTCGAACGCGGAGTAGTGCATGTGCGCATGCGTGTCGATGATGCCCGGCATGATCGTCTTGCCGGTGCCGTCGATGACCTTCGCACCTTCCGGCGCTTTCACATTCGCGCCGATTGCGGTGATGCGATTCCCGGTGACGACGACATCCGTATGCTCGAGAACTTCGTTCCCCTTCATCGTGATCACGCGCGCGTTGCGGATCACGGTCGTGCCCGACGGTGCCGGACGCGGCATCGTCAGATCGATCGCGATCGACTCCGACTTCGGCACCTTCAGCTTCGGCTCTTCGGCTTCATCCTTCTTCTTCTCATCCTTGCCGGCCTTCTGCTCCGCCTTCTTTCGTTCCGCTTCGACGAACGCCAACGCATTCGCGACGGAGAGCCGATGGAACTGATTGCCGAGGTTCCAGGTGATCGTCTTGCCGCCATCGGCCCAATCGACGTAGCCGCCCGCATCTTCGGACAGCCGCCACACCGGCACTGAGCCTTCCTTCAGCGAGACCGAAGGGGGCTCTTTCATCAGCACGTTGGGAAACGGAGTGACGTAGACGTTGTCGCGCGAGGTGAACGCGATCCACTTCTCATCGGGCGACGGATTGAGATCGCCGATCGCGGGGAAGCGCAGCAGCGCCTTCTTGTCTGTCCCGTCGAGACGAATCGAGATCAGATCGTTCTTCGGATCGTCGCTCTGCTTCGCCGGCTTGATGAAGTCGCGATAGAAGAGGCGCGTGCCATCCGTGCTGAACCATGCCTGCGGGTGAAAGCGGAACGTGTCGGCAATGCTGACCGATGTCACGTACTGGAGAAACGCGCCGTTCGATGGCATCCACATGATGTCGAACGAATCCTCTTCTTCCGGCTGACGCTCGCGCAGCTCGAGACCGCTGCCGCGAATCACAGCGAGCTTGCCGCCATCGCGCGACCATTCGGGATTCGCATAGTGGCCGGAGACTTTCGTCAGCTTCTGCGGTGAACCACCGTTGAACGGTACGCGCCAGACATCGCCGAACTGGGTGTCGGACCAGGTGACGTAGGCGACCCACTTGCCGTCAGGCGAAATGGACGGCGAATACTCGCGCGAGGGCAGCGAGGCATCATCGGGCGTGAGACGGCGCGGAGCACCAGCAGCCTTCCCGTTCTCGATCGATTGCGCCCAGATGCGGCCGAAGGCATCGAACACGACAGCCTTGCCATCGGGCGACTGTGAGGTCCAGCGAAGGATGCGCGCATGAACAGCCGGGCCGCTCTCGACGCGATCCTGAAACGTGACGCGCTGCGCAAGCCACTGCTCCACATCAGCGCTGAACGGAATGTTCGTGACGCTGCCGCTCGCGATGTCGACGCGCGAGAGCTTGCCGTGATGCGAGAAGAAGATCGTCTTGCCGTCGCGCGCGACCGCGTAGTTCGGCCAGAGATCCATCGCGGTGAAGCCTTCCTGCTCATCGCGCGTGGTCTTCGGCACGAGAATGCGCTCGGCGCCGCTGTCGAGATTGCGCGCGACGAGATCCGTGTCCGCGTCGCGGCGGCTTACGAAGAAGAGCGTGTGGCCATCCGGTGATAGTGCCGGACGCGCTGCGCCGCCGATGCCCGACGTCAACTGCTTCGTGTCGCCGGTCGTGCGGTCGTAGCGCATGATCGCCCAGAGACCGCTGCTCAGATCTGGCGTGTAGCTGAAGCGCCTCTGCCGCGCCGCAAAGTAGATGAAGCGTCCATCGGGCGAGAACACCGGTCCCGCCGAGTTGTTGATCTCATCGCTCGAGGTGAGCTTCACACCCGAGCCGCCATAGACGCTCCACATCCAGAGCTCTTGCGGTGGAATGCCGCCGCGCTTCGCATCTTCTTTGCGCGCGACGATGAATGCGCCATCCGGCGACCATGCGGCGGAGCGGACGTAGTGTCCCTTCTCCTGCGTCAGCGCCTGAGCGTTCGAGCCATCGGCATCCATCAGCCAGATGTTCTCGATGCCGCTGCGATCGCTCGTGAACGCGATTCGTTTGCCATCCGGCGAATAGCGCGGGTGGTAGTCCCACGCCGGGCCCTTCGTGATGGCCTTCGCCTTGCCGCCCGCAACCGGCACCGTGTAGAGGTCGCCGAGGAGGTCGAAGAGGAGCGTCTGCCCATCGGGAGAAAGATCGACGGAAGACCATGTGGCCTCGTCAGTCGTAAACATCACATGCCGCGCATCGGGGCGAGGTTTATTGATGTCTTCGACGGGATCGAATGGCTTGGGCTTCGGCGCGTCTTTCGCAATGGCGGTGAAGGCGAGCAAGGTGATGACGAGAAGTTTCTTCAATGCGGATCCTCCAATTGCGATCGCTCGGCGACCGGGCAGTGTACTGAATCGCCAGGCGAGACCGTTGCAACAAATCAGAATCATGATTCGCCGCTTGCTCCTGCTCCTCGCCTTTGCCGTGTCGATTTCGGCTCGCGAAGTCGCGATCACATTCGACGACGTCCCCGACGTCGATGATGATCTGCACTCGCTCGCACGCCAGACGGCGCTCACGCGCGAGCTCCTCACCGAGTTGCAGAGCGCGCACGTTCCGGCGATCGGCTTCGTCAACGAAGTGAAGGTCTGCAAAGACCCGCGGCGCGTCGCGCTGCTCGAGCAGTGGCACGCCGATGGCTTCGAGCTCGGGAATCACACCTGGTCGCACATGAACCTCGATGAAGATGGCGCCGAGGATTTCACGTGCGATATCGATCGCGGCGACGAGATCACGGCGCGAATCACCGGCCGCCAGCCGCTCTGGTTTCGCTATCCCTATCTGGAGACCGGCAAGACGCGCGAACGGCGCGAGGAGGTCGAAGCGTTTCTCTCGCGTCATGGCTATCTCGTCGCACCGGTGACGATCGACGACTCCGACTGGATCTTCGACACGGCGTACGATGTCGCGCCCTTCTGGCGGCGGCGCGCCATCCGCCGCGCCTATGTCGATTACATGCAGCAGCGCTTCGACTGGGCCGAGCACGAGTCGCGCCTCGTCTTCGGCCGCGAGATTCCGCAGATCCTGCTCCTTCATGCATCGAAGCTGAATGCCGACACGTTCGCGGACCTCGCAGGGATGATGCGCGGCCGCGGCTATGACTTCATCACGCTCGACCGCGCGATCAGCGACTCCGCCTACGCCTCGCGTGATGAATGGCTCGGCGGAGGCGTCGGCTGGATCGAGCGCTGGGGCGTGACCCGCGGCATGGACGAAGTCATCTTCGAGAGCGACCCGCCAGTGCCAGAATGGGTTCAGCGGATCGCAAAAGAACGGGAAGAGTAATTCAGGCAGCAGGCAGCAGGCAGCAGGGACGTCCTCCTGCTGTCTGCTGCCCGCTGTCTGCTGTCTGCCGTCTGCAACCCTTTCCCTAACCTTGCGTATTTGCCATCGTCAGAAGAGGAGATATGCGCAAGCTAGGGATCGCTCTCGTTGTCCTCATTCTCATCGCCGGCGGGAGTGCCGGCGTCTACGCCTGGGCTCGCAGCGGGAAAAAGTCCGAGGATGGGCTGAAGGAAGTGGCGGTGACGAGCGGCTCGATTGTCGAGAAGGCAGTCGCCGTCGGGCAGATCCAGCCACGGCAGAAGTTCCAGGTGAAGTCGAAGATCTCCGGCATCGTGCGCCGCGCGCTGGTGCAGGTCGGCGACACCGTGCACACCGGCGATCCGCTCTTCGAGATCGCGCCCGATCCGACGCCGCTCGAAGTCACCGAAGTCGACCGCCGCGTCGACTCCGCGCAGGCCTCCTTCCGGAAGGCCGATGCGGATTACCAGCGCGCGATCGAGCTGTCGAAGTCGGGCGTGATGCCGAAGTCCGACGTCGATGCACGCAAGGAATCGTATGAGCTGGCGCGCGTCGCGCTCACCAAAGCGGAGCAGGATCGCGATCTCACGCGCAAGGGACGTCTAACCACCGCCGGCACCGAGTCGATCATCCGCGCGCCGGCCGCCGGCACGATCCTCACCCGCTCCGTGAATCCCGGCGATCCGATCGTGCCGCTGACGTCGTATCAGCCGGGCACCGAGATGGCGACCGTCGCCGATATGAGCGATCTCATTTTCAAAGGCACCGTCGATGAGATCGATGTCGGCAAGCTCGCGGTCGGCATGACGACGCGCATCAAAGTCGGCGCTCTGCCGACGGACGTCGTCACGGGCAAAGTCTCGCGCATCGCACCGCAGGCGCAGCAGAAGGAAGGCGCCACGCTGTTCGACGTCGAAGTCGAGCTCGAGAAGACGAATCACATCACGCTGCGCGCTGGCTACTCGGCAAACGCCGACGTCATCATCCGCGAGAAGCAGGACGTCCTGACGATTCCCGAGCGCCTCGTCACGTTCGAAGACGGCGGCAAGAAAGCCACCGTCGAAGTCCGCGGCGACGATCCCAAAGGAACCCCGAAGAAACTCGAGATCAAGACAGGCATCAGCGACGGCTTGAATGTCGAAGTCGTGTCGGGACTCGAGAAGGGACAGAAAGTCGTCGAGCGGCCGCCGAAGGAGATCTCGTAATGGGTCGCGCGGGCTCGCGGGTTCGCGGGCTCGCGGTAAGACCTGAAGAAGCGAAGCACCGCGAGCCCGCGGGCCCGCGAAACCTCGACACCACATGATCAGCATCCGCGACGTCTTCGCCCAACTGCTCCGCGATGTGCGCGCGGAGAAGCTCCGCACCTTCCTCACGATCTTCGGCATCGTCTGGGGAACGGTCGCGATCAGCCTGATGCTCGCGTTCGGCACGGGGCTGCATCAGCACCTCATCGTGCAGACCGCGGGACTCGGCGATCGGATCGTCATCGCGTGGCCCGGCGCAACCTCGATTCCGTTTCAGGGGCTCGGCAAGGGACGAAAACTGCGCATGACCGATGAAGACGTCGCGTACATCGCGGCGCAAGTGCGCGATCTCAAAGGCATCTGCGGCGAATACGAGAACAACCTCCGCGTCGAGTACAACGCGAAGAGCATCAGCGCCGACACCGCGGGCGTGAACGATGTCTACGGCAGGATGCGCAATCAGGTCCCGGCCGCAGGCGGACGCTTCATTGACGCGATCGACGTCAAGGACCAGCGCCGCGTCGCCTTCCTCGGCGACAAACTGGCGACCGATGTCTTCGGCACCACGGATCCCGTCGGCAAAACGATCCTCGTCAATCAGTCGCCGTTCCTCGTCATCGGCGTGCTGCAGAAAAAAGCGCAGGACTCGAACTACAGCGGCCCGGACAATCAGAAGATGTTCATCCCGGTGACGACGTATCGCGCACTCACCGGCGAGAAGTACATCGACGACTTGATCTTCCAGCCTCCCTCCGCGTCGGATACGAAACGAACGATCGAGGCCGTCCGCACCGCGCTTGCGCACAAGCTGCGTTTCGATCCGACCGACAAAGAAGCGCTCGCGGCGTGGGACACCACGGATCAATTCAAGTTCTTCGACAACTTCATGCTGGCGTTCAACGCCTTCCTCGGCATCATCGGCGTGCTGACGCTGGTGGTCGGCGGCATCGGCGTGTCGAACATCATGAACGTCGTCGTCGAAGAACGGACGCGCGAGATCGGCATCAAGATGGCCCTCGGCGCGAAGCAGCGCTGGATCCTGATGCAGTTCCTGATCGAGACGATGCTCGTGACCGCGATCGGCGGCGCCTTCGGCTTCGCGATCTCGATCGGCATCTGCGCGATCTTCCCGAAAGCAGCAGAGGAATTCGTAGGACATCCCGAGGTGTCGCCGGCGGTGGCGTTGATGACGGCGCTGGCGCTGGGACTGGTAGGACTCATCGCGGGGTACTTCCCTGCACGTGATGCAGCACGACTCGATCCTGTGGTGGCGATGAAGTTATGAAGAGAGTACCGAGTACCGAGTTCTGAGTTCTGAGTTCTGAGTTCTGAGTATTGAGTAGAGACGCGAAATGACAACGATAACGATGCACCCTGACGGGGCTCCACTCAGTACTCAGCACTCAGTACTCAGTACTGACATCAAAATCATCGCAACTCTCTTCGCCAGCTCCGCGCGGCTGCAGAAGAAGCGCGCCTACCTCACGATCGCTGCGATCGCGTGGGGCACGGTGGCGATTCTCATGCTGCTTGCGTTCGGTGAAGGGCTGAAGCGGCAGCTCGACAAGAATCGCCGCTCGACGGGCGAGAACCTCGCTGTCATGTGGCCGGGGCAGACATCGAAGACCTACAAGGGACTGCCGGCGGGCCGCTCGATTCGTGTGCGTGTGGGCGACATCGAATGGATTCGTCAGCGCATGCCGGAGCTGCGCGCCTTGCACGGCGAGCTGCAGATCTGGCGTCCGGCGACCTACGGCCGCAACGTCAAGAATCTGCGCATCATCGGAACGAACACGTCGTACGGCGAGTCGCGCAAACACTATCCGGTGGCGGGCGGCCGCTTCTTCAACGAAGACGATGAGGCGCAGCGCCGCCGCGTGATCTTCCTCGGCGACGACGTCGCGAAGGATCTCTTCGGCAAAGAAGATCCTGTCGGCAAGACGCTGCTCATCGCGAGCTCGCCGTATCTCGTCATCGGCGTGATGCAGCACAAGACGCAGATGGGTATGTACGGCGGCCCCGATGCGAATCACGCCGTGATTCCGATCTCGACGTTCCGCGCGCAATTCAGCCGCGAGGTGCTGCAGGAGCTCGTGATCGAAGTGCAGGACCCGGCCCAGATGAAGTCGGAGCTGCGCAAGCTGAATGAAGTGCTGGGACCGAAGTACGGCTACGACCCGACCGACGATCATGCGATGCAGACGTGGGACATGGTGAAGAGCTCGCAGGTGACGAAGAACATCCTGATGGGCATTCAACTGTTCCTCGGCATCGTCGGCGCGCTGACGCTGATCATCGGCGGAGTCGGCGTCGCGAACATCATGTACGCGGTCGTGAAAGAGCGGACGCGCGAGATCGGCGTGAAGATGGCGCTCGGCGCGAAGCGGCGGTGGATCATCGTGCCGTTCGTGCTCGAGGGACTGACGTACACGCTCGTCGGCGGCGCGCTCGGCATGACGATCGCGACGCTGCTCGTCTCCGCGACGAGTTTCATTGACATCGAGCACAACAAGGTTTTGTCGTTTCTCGGACGGCCGACGTTGTCGCTGCAGATCGGGATCGCGACTTCGTGCATCCTCGGGCTCATCGGAGTTCTGGCCGGTTACTTCCCCGCGCGCCGCGCGGCTTCGATCGATCCCGCCGCAACGCTGCGCTATGAATAGGAGACTCGCATGAACCGCAACGGATCGATCATTCACATGTCGGGCATTCGCAAGGTGTACGACACCGGCAAAGTGAAGGTCGAGGCGCTCAAGGGCGTCGATCTCGAGATCAAGAAGGGCGAGATGGTCGCGATCGTCGGACCGTCGGGCTCGGGCAAGTCGACGCTGATGAATCTCCTCGGCTGTCTCGACACGCCGACGTCGGGCTCGTATGAGCTCGGCGGCGATGACGTGGCGGGTGTGACGCGCGATGAGCTTGCGGAGATCCGCAACCGGCGCGTCGGCTTCGTGTTTCAGAACTTCAATCTGCTGCCGCACATCAGCTCCCAGGAGAACGTCGAGATGCCGATGCTGTTCGGCGGCGTGCCGGTGCGCGAGCGCCGCGAGCGCGCGAAGGAGCTGCTGACGCGAGTCGGCCTCGAAGAGCGAGTGGATCACAAGCCGACGGAGCTTTCCGGAGGTCAGATGCAGCGCGTGGCGATTGCGCGCGCATTGGCGATGGATCCGGCGATCATCCTCGCCGACGAACCGACAGGAAATCTCGACACGAGCTCGGGCGGCGACATCATGTCCATCTTTAACGAGCTGTGGCAGCAGGGACGGACACTCGTGATCATCACGCACGATCCGGCGCTGGCGAAGCGCGCGTCGCGAGTGGTGGAGATTCGGGACGGGGTCGTGATGAACGATCACGTGAACTGAACGAAGCCCTCGTCATCCCGAGCGGGCGACGTCGCTGCGCGACGCGACTGAGAGAAAGAAACCAAGGCACGCGATCGCAAGCCGCCGTCATCCCGAGCGAAGTCGAGGGACCCGGGTGGGCGGGCGGTACGAAGATCGTGTCGCGCGCCTCCCACACACCCGGATCCCTCGACTTCGCTCGGGATGACGGGAGCTCCCTATTAGGCCGCAACCCCGCATTAACACTGGAAGTTTCTTGGAAGCGAAGTCGAGGGACCCCGGTGGGCGTTTGGTACGAAGATCATGTCGCGCGCCTCACACACCCCAGGTCCCTCGACTTCGCTCGGGATGACGTGTCCTCATTTCTTCCGTGCTCCGTGTCGCATACGATTCACCCCGACATGAAGCGAATTACGCTCCTTCTACTCCTCGCCCTCCCCACCTTCGCGCAACTCACGCCAGCCGACTTTGCCGGCATCAAAGACGTCGGTTCACCGAACATCTCTCCCGACGGCAACTGGATCGCGTACACGGTCAAGCAGCCGTCGCTCGAAGACGACAAGAATCGGACGCACCTCTGGCTCGCGAGCTGGGACGGCAAACAGAATCGCCAGCTCACGTTCGGCAAAGACAGCGAGGCCTCGCCGAAGTGGAGTCACGACGGAACGCGCATCGGGTTCATCTCCAGCCGCGGTTCAGAGGATGAGATCGATCAGTTGTGGATGCTCGATCTGCGCGGCGGAGAGCCTGAGAAGATCACGGACTTCAAAGGCAGCGTGCAGGATTACGACTGGTCGCCCGACGGATCGCACCTCGCGCTGATCGTCGAGGACGCGGAAGAGAAGATCGACAAGGACAAGACGAAGCCGCCGATCGTCGTCACGCGCTTTCAGTTCAAGCAGGACAAGGAAGGCTACCTCACCACAAAACGTCAACATCTTTACCTCTTCGATCTGGAGTCGAAGAAGAGCGAAGCGCTGACCGCGGGCAAGTACAACGAAGCCCTCCCCGCCTACTCCCCGGACGGCAAGCGCATCGCGTTCGTCAGCAAGCGTCATGACGATATCGATCGCACCAACGACTGGGATGTCTACGTCATCGACGCGAAGGGAGGTGCGGCGCCGAAACAACTGACCAGCGCACCGTACGAGGACAACGATCCGGAGACGGAAAGCCCGCTGGCCTGGAGTGCGGATGGGAAGCAGATCGCGTTCATCCAGGGCGGCGATCCGAAGCTGATCTACTACGCGCCGCATCATCTGGCCACCGTCGATCTCGAAGGGCACATCAGCGCGATCAGGACGGACGGCGCGCCGAGCAATCCGAAATGGATCGACGGTCGTTTCAGCGCGCTCATCGAGCACGACCGCACCGTCGCGTTCGGAGAGAATCGCAAGGCAACCGTTCTCGATTACGACAACGCCGCGGGCCACACGGTGCTCCTAACCACCGACAGCACCCATCCCGCCGAGCTCTTCACATTCGATGGCCGGCAGATCACCCATCACAACGACGCCTGGCTCGCGGCGCACAAGCTCGGCGAAACGCGCGAGCTCGATTTCAAGAGCAAGGACGGCACGGAGATCCACGGCTTCGTCGTCCTCCCTCCGAGCTATGACGCGTCGAAGAAATATCCCGCGATCCTCCGCATCCACGGCGGACCCGTGTCGCAGTTCACGCACCGCTTCTCCTTCGAGTGGCAGCTCTTCGCGACGAACGGCTACGCAGTCGTTGCCGCCAATCCGCGCGGATCATCGGGACGCGGCGAGGCATTCTCCAAAGCGATCTGGGCCGACTGGGGAAATCTCGACGGACAGGACGTAATCGCCGCAGTCGACACCATCGTCGCCAAAGGCATCGCCGATCCCAGCCGCCTCGGCGTCGGCGGCTGGAGCTACGGCGGCATCCTGACGAATTACGTGATCGCGCAGGACCATCGCTTCAAGGCGGCGACCAGCGGCGCATCGATCTCCAACGTCCTCGCCGGCTACGGCACCGATCAATACATTCGCGAGTACGAGTACGAGCTCGGCAAGCCGTGGGAGCATCCCGAGGCATGGGCGAAGATCTCGAATCCGTTCCTGCACGCGGATCGCATCACGACGCCGACGCTCTTCCTTTGCGGCGAAAAAGATTTCAACGTGCCGCTGCTCAACAGCGAGCAGATGTATCAGGCGCTGCGCTCCGTCGGAGTGCCGTCGGAGTTGATCATCTATCCCGGACAGTTCCACGGCATCACGAAGCCGAGCTACGTGAAGGACCGGTATCAGCGGTATCTCGACTGGTACGCGAAGTATTTGAAGTGAGGCGGCTCCGCTTGCGCGCAAAGCTCTCTGCAGCAAGCTCCAGCCCCTCGCGATCGATGGGGAACGCGGGAGCCAGGAGGAAATTCTCGCGGGCTTTCGCGTCGGTGTAGAGAGTGGCGAGGGTCTTTTCGATGGGAGAGCGGGCGTCTCGCCCGCAGTGCGCGGGCGTCTCGCCCGTGTAGCGGTTTTGATCGCCGGACGAGACGCCCGGCGATTGCGGGCGGGCCGCCCGCTCTCCACGCGCTCTATCCATCTCCCCGAGCAACTCGGAGAACTCCGGATAGCTCCCATCCCTCTCGATCACCACCATCGTGCCGGCGTCGAGAAGCGTGAGCAGCTCGAACACTTCGTCCGGCACCGCGTGCAGATGATCGTCGAGAATCCGATTCCCCTTCACGCGGCGCCCTCCCGCGAGGTGTACGTACGCGACCGGCAAGTCAGAGATCGCGGAGATGAATTCCTGCGCTGAGAATCCGAAGTTCGTTGCGTTTGCGTGCAGGTTGTGCAGATCGAGCAGCAGGGGCACGCCACACGTTCGAATCGCGCCGCGCACGAACTCGCTCTCGCTCATCGTGCTGAGCGGCGGATCGATCAGCGTCGCGACGTTCTCCAGCGCGGGGGCGATACCGGTGATCCTCAGCGCGCGTTCGACGTTCGCCGCGAGTCCTTCGATCGTCTCGCTCGTCCGCGGTGGTGCAGCGAGATGTCCGATCTCGATTCCTCCCGCGCGCACGAAGGCGAGATGCTCCGACCACATCAGCGGCTGCACCTTGTCGATCAGGCGCGCCGTCCGCTCGAGCCTGCGCGCATCGACGGGATGCGTCGATGCGAGTCCGAGCGACGTCCCGTGCAGAATCAGCGGCGTCGTCGCGCCGAGGAGACGCAGCGAGCGCAGATCGCGATCGCTCGCCTCGAACCAGTCGTCAGCGATCACTTCGACGACATCAATGCGATCGATGTTCGCGAAGATCGCCGCCGCGAGCTCCGGACGCCAGCCGAGTCCTACCCGCCGCATCCGCCGCAACCTCCTCCGCATCCGCCGCCGCAACTGCTGCCACACGAACTGCCGCAGGAGCTTCCGCACGAGCTGCCGCTCCCGGACGCCGCTGCTTTGGGGAACAACTGCCGCATCCACGGGAAGCGATCGTTCGGCAGCGCCCCCGCTCCGAACACGGCGACCAGCATCGCCACCTCGTTCGTACTTCCGTGAACCGGCACCGATGTCGCGCGGTTCTTCAACCCAGCGAACAGCCGCCGCGTATCTTCGATGAATTCCTTCCCGAGTACCGTCTGCCTCGGAAACGCAACCTTCGCGAGGATGATGATGAAGACGACCGTCAGGATGATGAGAAAGCCGATGTTCGTACGGCCGCGCGCGAGCGCGACCATGATCTTGATCGCGGAGACGCTGGCGAGCAACGCCATCATCACGATGAAAATCGAAGAGCGCTCCCGGTCGACCGCCGGATCGGAGATGAGACGGAGACTGCGCAAGGTCTTCTCGTACTCGTCGCAGATCGCTTTGGCCCGCGGATCCGAAAAGAGATCCGACGCCTCGCCGCTGACTTGATACTTGCCGATGATGTATTGCTCGACGTGCCGGCGCGTGTGCTCAGGCTTCACGCCGTGAATCGTCTGCAGCTTCGTTCCATCCGCGCGCACGAGTCCCCGGTCGACGAGCGAGATCGTCGCGACGCGGAGCGTCTCGTTCGTGCCGCCGCGAAGTTGCGCGATGAGATAGGGATCAACGACCTGCCGAGCCTTCGACAAAAACCCTTCTCCCGCAATCGCACGCTCGCGCAAACGACGGAACATCGAAGTAAGGATGAAGACGACGATTCCGAGGACTATGTAGAAGAGAAGGAACTGCGGTCCACGGAAGTCGAAGGGGTTCACGGCATCTCCGCTGCCCGCTGATGCAGCCACTCCGCGAGGCGTGCGACATCGAAGAGCACGTTGGGGGCCACGCCAGGCTCCAGCAATCTCCGTTCGCGCGCCTCCGATACATAACGCAGCACAGCCGCATGTTCCGAGCCCGCGACGAGCGTTGCGAGTGCTGATTTCGGATCCGCAGCGGGGCGTCCCTCGAGCTCGAGCATCGCTGCCGCCGCGGCGCGAAGCGGCCCCGCCGCATCGGCGATCGCGGCCGCGGCTTGTTCCTCGCGGAGGCTGCGCTCCGCATAGGCATCGCGCAAACGGAGCGTCTGATTGAGCAGGACCTGCCGCACGCGCCGTACGAGTGCGTCGCGCGAGATGGTCAATGTCTTGACGACATCGTCGCCGTGCAGAACCACGTGCCTCCGCCTGATGTCATCGAACTTGTTCGCAAACGCCTCGGCCGCCTCGTTCAGCTCCGCGTGCAGAACGAACATCGCCTGCAGGTTGAGCGCGGCGTGCGCGATGCGCAGCGGCTCGCGAAAGGCGTCCATCTGCGCGCGCTCGAGCGCATCGAGCACGATCAGGATGTTCACGTCCGAGGTTGCTCGCATCTTCCCTTCCGCGGCCGAGCCGAAGAGAACGAGTGAGCGCAGATTCGACCCGAACGCGCCCTTCGCAGCATCGGCGAAAAGGCCGAGGGCCTCCGAGACGGAGTCGGCGAGCGGCGGAAGTTGCATAGCGTGGCCTTAATGTAGCACCGGCGGCCCCTCGTCGCTCGGGCGGGGAATCGGCGCGGCGCGCCCGTCTTACGAACATGACAGCGAATCTGGCGATGCCTAGTTCCTTCTCCCCTCCGCGAGGGGAGAAGGTTGCGCGGAGCGCGGATGAGGGGTCTGTGCCTCACACGAAAACCGCCCCTCATCCGCCCTTCGGGCACCTTCTCCCCCGTGCGCGGGGGAGAAGGGACTATCTCAGGGCTCAGACGAGGGAGGGATGACGGGTCGCGCGTGCGGGGCACACGGTCACGTTGTCAGCAGGTGCTTCTGCACTTTGCCCAACGCCGTGCGCGGAATCGAATCTACCTTCTCAAATCGCCGCGGCACTTTGAACGAGGCAAGCTGCTCGCGGCAGATGCGCTCCAGAACCACCGCGTCGAAGTCGCCGGTGAGGAACGCGACCGGCACTTCGCCGCGCACGTCATCCTTCACACCGACGACCGCGGCCTCCGCAACGCCAGGCTGCTCGAGCAGCAACTCCTCGATCTCGCGCGGATAGATGTTGAAGCCGCCGCTGATGATCAGATCGCTCCTGCGGCCCAGGAGAGTGTAGTAGCCGTCGTCGGACACGGAGGCCATGTCGCCGGTGGGGAAGTAACCATCAGCCGTGAACGGAGAGCCGGTGCGGCGCCAATAGCCGGAGAAAAGCGCCGGCGATTTCACGAGCAGCTCGCCGTCCTCGATGCGCGTGGAGACACCCGGCAGAGGAAAGCCGACCGTTCCCGCGCGCCGCTCGCCAACATATGGATTGCTGATCGTCATGAACGTCTCGGTCATGCCGTAGCGTTCGAGAATCGTTTGTCCGAACAGCGCGCGAAATCCTTCGAGCACGTGCGGCGGCAGCGGCGCGGAACCCGACACGCAGAGGCGCATCGCTGCGCCGATCTCGCGCGCCGCTTCGGGCGGAGTCTCGAGCAGACGCACATACACCGTCGGCACGCCGAAGAGCAGCGTCGGCTTGAAGTCGAGCAGCTCGGCGGCCGCCTTCGCGTGCTCGAAGCGTTCGAGCAGACGCATGCGGCAGCCGCTCATGAGCCAGCAGTGCAGCCCGTTGCCGAGCGCGTGAATGTGAAAGAGCGGAAGCGGCAGAAGAAACCGATCGCGCTCCGTGATCTGCCAGGCCGTCAACAAGTTGACGGCATTCGCAGCAAAGTTGTTGTGCGTGAGCACCGCACCTTTCGACGCACCCGTCGTGCCCGACGTGTAGATGATCGCGGCCGGCGTGTCGCCGTCCAGCGCAACCATCGGGCGCGACGAATCCTCCGCGTACGGCACGTCACCCGTGATCACCTCGCGCGGCTCGGCATCTCCAACGATATGGGCGATCTCACGCTCGCGATAGAGGATGTTGATCGGCACGAAGATCACGCCGAGCTTCACGCACGCGAGAAAGAGATCGATCATCTCGATCGAGTTCGCGAGATAGACGCCAAGCCGGTCGCCCTTCGTGAAACCGCGCGCGCGAAGCGCGTGAGCCACACGGTTGCTGCGAGCTTCGAGCTCGCCGAAGGAATACGTCCGCCCCTGCCATTCCAGCGCAGGCGCGGCAGGACGGCCAACCAGCGAGAGATCGAACAGCTGGAGAAGATTCATGCGCAGTCAAGCATAAGCACATGAACGTGTGTGCGCGAACACCGCGACATCCCGTGTCGCTGGCTTACCTTGCCGCTCATGAGAAGAACACTCCTCTTCGCCCTGGCACTTCTTTGTGCAACCGCAACGCTTGCCGACGACATGGGAATGATGTCCGCGCTGATCGCGCCGGACGGGACCGCGCTTCTTCGGAAGACCTCGGCCGACCTCGGCAACATGATGTCCGGCAGCGGCGCGATCAACTCAGAGCTGATCGCGGTGAGTGCCAGCGGAGCCGTGAAGTGGCGCTTCAAGGGCGGCACGATGATCATCGATCTCGCCATCAGCGGTGACAAGGTGATCGTGCTGAATCTGACGAAGAGCGGAACGGAAGTGATCGCGCTGCGGCTTGCCGATGGTGTGCAGGCGTGGAAGACGACGTTCGATTCGTTCGGCAGCGGTGTCACCGCCACCTCGACGTTGATCTATGTGACGAGCGTGAAGAGCGCGGCGCTGATGAGCCCCGGCGTCATTCACGGACGGCCATCGGCGTCAGGGCCGATGATGCAGGCCGGCGTGACGTTGACCGCATTGAATCCGGCAAGCGGCGCCCTGGTCTGGACGGTGACGCCCTAAACCATCGTCATCGTCTCGTGCGCTTTGAGGAAGGTGTCCGGCTTGCTGAACACCTTCGCGATGTTCATCCCCTTCCGGACCGCGTTGAACGACACCTTCCCCATCGCGAGTGCAGCGCCGAGTTGGGCGTATGTCTTGATCTTCCCCTTGTACTTGTAGCGGACGTCGAGCGCGTGTTGCCAGAGTCCGGAGTATTCGGCGTAGAACTCAGGCAGTGGCAGCTTCGTCGGCAGGACGGCGTGGACGATGTCGTACATCTCCCAGTCGTACGTCGTCACATCCATCTTCGCGGTGTTCCAGAGATCGGTGCCCGGCAGCGGCGTCAGGATCGAGAAACCGCTGTTGTAGGCGCCCATCTGTGAGATCCATTCGCGCAGGCGCGTGAAGTCTTCGCGGTCCCACGCGGGATCGACGATGAAGTTCGGCGTGAAGCCGACGCCCATCTCCTTCAGCAGCTCGATCGCCTTCACGTTGTTGCACGCCTTGTTCTTCTTGTTGACCGCGGCGAGACCTTCGTCCGTGACGGATTCGAGGCCGAGGAAGATGGCGAGGCGGCCGCAGTCCTTCCACATCTCGATGAGATGCGGGAACTTCACGATGATGTCCGTGCGTGTCTGCACCGTGAAGAATTTCTTGATGCCCGACTTCTTGATCTGACGCGCCATCTCTTCGCCGCGCTTGACGTCCATCCAGAAAATGTCATCGGTGATGAAGATGTTCGGCGCCTCGATCTGGCGCAGCTCTTCGACGACACGCTCCGGCGACTTCTGCCGGAACGTCGCCTCGTGAAACTTCCAGACCGAACAGAAGTTGCAGCGGAAGGGACAGCCGCGCGCGGTCTCCATGAGTGCCAGCGGCTTGTTGAAGTTGATGTAGTAGTGCGGTGCGTACTGTTTGATGAGATGGCGCGCCGGCATCGGATAGCCGTCGAGGTCAGGGCGCGTCGGCGCGTGACCCGTCGAGGCCCATTGATCCTTGTCGCGAAGGAGGAGTCCCGGCACACCGTGGAGATCGCGGCCGTCCTTCAGCGCGTTCACCAGCGGCGGCATCACTTCTTCGCCGTCGCCGATCGCGATCACGTCGATCGAGGAATCGTGAAACCAATCCGGATCGCGCGACGCGTCATGGCCGCCGACCACGACCATCGTGTCCGGCATCTCGCGCTTGATCCGCTTCGCGAGGCGCACGGTGCGATTGCGCTCCGTCGTGAAGTTGCACTGCAGGCCGACGACCTGCGGTCCGAACTTCCGGCACTGCGCCATTCCGTGCTCTTCGCCATCGATGCGCAGATCGATGACCATGCACTCGTGACCGTCGCGCTCGAGACAGGCGGCGACGCAGATAGGACCGAGCGGCTCGACGAAGGTGAGCATCTCCAGGCCGAGGATTCCCCCGACTGGAGGCTTGATGAAGGCGACTCTCATGTGGGCGGGATAAAAGCTACAGCAGGAGAATCATTCCGGCAAGCGGCGAATCCTTCGCCCCTCCGCGAGGGTCTCCGTCATCCCGAGCGGGCGACGTCGCTGCGCGACGCGACTGAGTAAGAGAAACTCGTGGTGCGGGCCATCAGTTCCTTCTCCCCTCCGCGAGGGGAGAAGGTGCGCGAAGCGCGGATGAGGGGTTCGTGCAACGCGCGACTAAGCGGCCCCTCATCCGCCTTCGGCACCTTCTCCCCCGT
>JACXTT010000177.1_pt1 | contig 101631 bp, 92 predicted proteins | sample 9270951 | NCBI WGS metagenome assembly JACXTT01 (sample SAMN15532306, study PRJNA645909) | rock metagenome | isolation source: weathered quartz diorite | place: Puerto Rico | collected 2017-06-21 | reverse complement strand
AAAGATAAAGGTGTATTTGACCGGCTCGCCGGACTTGACCTTGCCAAAATCATAGACCGGGGTGGCGAACTGGATCTTGGGTCCGATGGCGCCGATGGTAACGGGCGCGGCGGGAGCGGCCGCGGGCGCCGGAGGCGGAGCCTGCTGGGCGAAAAGGATTCCCGTGACTACGGCCAGGAATGAACATGCAAGAGTCGATTTTACGATCATCATTTTCATAACGGATGCTTCTTGTAATTAGCTTTTGCAGACCACGTGTCGGTATTCGAGGGTGACACTAGCACATCACAAGAGAAACCGACAATGGCCCACTGGGAGTATTGCCTCGGGAGAAGATTGCGGGTTAAACTGAGGTCCAATGGCAATTCTGGTTCACCGCCGTTCCGCATGCGGCATGTGGATTTCCTTGGTGCTAGGGCTGGTAGGGACGCAACTGATTGTGTCTGCAGGGGAGATTCCAGTTCCGGCCAGTTCCACAACCCCTTTGCTCACTAATGCTCAGCAAGTGCTGGTTCTTAGCCTGGAGGCGGCACGACAAACTTTCATGCCCGTTCGGCTCCAGGGGCTGGTCACCTACCCAGATGCCGCCGAGCACATCGTTTATGTGCAGGATTTCTCAGCGGGCATTCGCGTCGTCTATACCAACGCGGATTACCAGCCTGCTTCCGGCCAAATGGTGGTCGTCGAAGGAACTGCGGCCGGGGGGATGTTCGCGCCCTTCATTGATTGCGCCAGCGTGCGCATAATCGGCTCGGGGGCAATTCCCGAACCGTGCGAAGCGCCCGCGGCGCGAATGGTCGCCGGTGAATTCTTTGGGCAGTGGGTGCAAGTTGAGGGGGTGGTTCGCGATGTGGCCAAGGACTCGGAAGGAGCGCTGTTATTTGTTTCCTCCGGCGGTTTACGGTTTCATGCGGTGATTCAACCTTTTCCCGGAATGGCCCTGCCCGTGGATTGGCTGGACGCGCGCGTGGCACTGCGTGGCGTGTGCTGGACCGAAGTCGATGCGGAAAACAAGCCCACTGGCTTCACGCTCTACGTGCCGGGAACGAATTACCTCTTTGTTCTGCGTCCCGGCGAGCGTGATATTTTTAGCCAGCCTGCGTTGTCTATGACTCGTCATCCCGAGCTTCGCCGGCAATCGGATGCGCGCGTCAAGGTGGCAGGGACAGTCGCGTTTCATTCTCCGAGCGGGTATGTGTACCTTGCGGGGGAAGACAGCGCTGTTCGCGCGCGGTTGCTCGTCCCATTGGCCCGCGGAAAGCCTCAGGCGCGCTACATGGAACGGCCTCCCGTAACTCAGCTACGCCCGGGCGAGCGAATCGAATTGGTTGGCGCGCCGACAGCCTCAACTTTTGCGCCGCTGCTTCAGGATGCTGAATTTCGCCGCATCGGCGACAGCCCGCCGCCCGCGCCGACCCCAGTCAGTACGGGCGAAGTCTTCGAGGGCAAATTCGATGGCCGATTAGTGTCGCTCAAGGCGCGGCTGTTCGCCTCGGAGACCCGGCAAGCTGGGGTCCTCAAGCACCAAGTACTGGTCTTGCAGACCGGTGACACGATTTTCGAGGCGCTCTGGGAGTTCGCTGGCACGAACGCCCTGCCTGTGCCGCCCCGGAATTCCTATCTTCGCGCCGCTGGCATCTGCGCGCTGCAACTGGGTGAGTTAAATCAGATTCGCTCGTTTCGCTTGCTGTTGCGCGGACCCGCCGATCTGAGCTTGCTCGGACGTCCCCCCTGGTGGGAGCCATTGCCGGCCGGCAAAATTCTCACTGCCATTCTCGCGCTGGCGGGCGTGGCATTCGTGTGGATTTGGCTGTTGCGCAGGCAGGTCTCGCAACGCACTGCGGAACTCCAGGCAGAAATCGGAGAGCGTCAGCGCGCTCAGACTGAGCTTCACCACGCGCTGGCAGCGGAGCGCGAATTAAGCGAGCTGCGTACCCGATTCGTCTCGATGGTTTCGCACGAATTCCGCACGCCGCTGGGCGTGATTCTGTCCGCAGCCGAAAACCTCGACAGCTACTTCGAGCGGCTCAAACCTGAGCAGCGCCGCTCGCAGCTCGACAACGTCATCCAAGCGACTCGCCAGATGGCCAAAGTGATGGAAAATGTGCTTTTCATCGGACGGGCTGAAGCAGGAAAGCTCGAGTTCAAACCAGTTGCCCTGGATCTGGCCAGCTTCTGCACGAGTCTGGTCGGCCAGGTCCAGTCCTCGACGGAGAACAAATGCCCTATCCGTTTCCAGGCTGGGCCGCTGCCGGCCGCTAACGGTGACGAGAGTCTCCTGCGCCATATTCTGACGAACCTGCTGACGAATGCCGTAAAGTACTCAAAGAACGGAGCTGCCATCGATTTCAACCTTGGACGGCACGATGGTGAGGCTGTGTTCCGCGTGCAAGACCATGGCATCGGCATTGCCGCCGCCGACCAGAAGCAGCTTTTCACCGCTTTTCATCGAGGGCGTAATGCCGGTCAAGTCCCGGGCACCGGTCTGGGACTCGTCATCGTAAAGCGCTGCGTGGAAGTGCATCGCGGCCAGATCACATACGAAAGCGCGGAAGGCATCGGCTCAACGTTTACCGTTACACTGCCGCTTTTCTCTGGCTCTTAATCTTAATCATACTCTTACTCTGAACCACAAAGATTAGGATTAGGATTCAGATCAATACGAAGAGTGCATGAGCAAAATCCTGGTGATCGAAGACCACCGCCAAATGCGCGAGAATCTCGCGCTGATGCTGGAGATGGAAGGCTTCGCGGTTTCTCGCGCCGAGGATGGCCGGCGCGGTCTCGAGCTGGCGCGAAGCCATGCGCCCGACGTAATCTTGTGCGACGTCATGATGCCCGGCCTCGACGGTCACGGCGTGCTGCGGGCGCTGCGCTCCGATCCTGCCACCGCCACCATTCCCTTAATCTTTCTAACCGCGAAAGGGGAAAAGGTGGATCAACGCGCCGGCATGAACCTCGGGGCCGACGATTACCTGGTCAAACCGGTGGCGAAAGAGGAGATTCTCTCCGCGATCCGGGCCCGGTTGCAGCGCCAACAACAGCACGAACACAACACCCGGGCACAACTGAGCCAGGTAAAATTTTCGCCAGATTTTTCGTCCGCCGCGCCGCTGGAATCCCTCGGTCTTTCCCCTCGCGAAGCGCAGGTGCTGCTCTGGATTGCCCAGGGCAAGAACAACGAAGAGATTGGCCTCATCCTCGGCGCCTCGCGCAATACGATTAAAAAGCACGTCCTTCACGTGCTCGAAAAGCTCGGCGTCGAGACCCGCAACGCCGCCGCCATCCGCGCGATTGAGCTCCTCAGCGTGCCGAAGGCGCGGGAGGAAAAACGAAGATAAGCCAGTGAACTGTCGGTTCCTCGGGCGGACCTGTGAAACGGTGCCGGCATTGATAGGTTCATGAAAACTGCTATCCTTGCTCTGTGACTGCATCGGCGGCATTGGAAAAGCAGATTGAACACTATCGCCAAATGACGGGCGAGGAGCGCCTGGGCCTGGCGTTGGAGCTGCATGAACTGTCATGCGACGTGGCGCGGGAAGGAATTCGCCGGCAACACCCCGAAGCCGATGCCGCCGAAGTCGAACGCTTGCTTCATCGCCGTATCGAGCTTGCGCGCGCCCGATGAACGAGCGCGAGCTTCTCGTGGACTGTTTACGCCGTCTGAACCGGAGCGGCGTCACTTATTATCTTACCGGTTCGATGGCCAGTAATTACTGGGGGATCCCGCGCACGACGCACGATTTGGACTTCGTGATTCAAATGCCGCCGTCCGCTGTGTCCAAAATCGTCCAAGCTTTCAGCGTGGACTTTTACCTCGACGAAGCCACGGTCCGCGCGGCCTATCAGCCGCCGCATCAATTCAATGCCATTGATACTCGCTCTGCGTTGAAAGTCGATTTCTGGCTGCCGAAACCTGAACCGTTCGACCGTGAAATGCTCCGTCGCCGCGTAGGTGCTACCCTATTCGGCGAACCAGCGTGGATTTGCACGGCGGAGGATGTCATCCTGCACAAGCTCAACTGGAATCGCACTTCGCCATCGGACCGCCAGTTAGGTGACGCCTCGGGCGTGGTCGCCGTGCAAGCGGCTTCCCTGGATAAGGACTATCTGCGACGGTGGGCACTGGAACTGAAGCTAAAGGACGAATTGGAGCGGCTGCTGAGCGGGGAAACAAAACCGAAGCAAACCTGAGCAGAGCTTGAATCACCACCGAGCTTGGACGAATCAACCGGGCGCAAGGAGCCAAGCCTGAAACTGAGCCGGACGGGCTAAGGTTGCGGGAGCGTCACCTTCTCCCCGGACCACTTCTCGTACAGGCGCGCGGCGTCTTCGGGCGTCGTGAATTGTCGATAGACGGCTCGGGCTCGAAAACTGAACTCGCGTCCCACTTCATAACGGCGGCGGAAATAAACAAAATCCCAGGCTGGATTGCCCTTGCCGCCGCCTGAAGGCGACTGCGCGAAGCGCAGCTCACCCTCATCTTGCGTCCGCTCAAACATCAGAACAAACACATCTTTGCCAGACCTGCCGAAGTAAAATGGATAAATGTACTCCAAATCCGAGATGCCCTTTACAAGGTCCACCTTGAAGCCGTCATCCATCCCAGGATCCCACTGACTGCCCGCCGGCCGATGGTTCGCGCTCAGTCCGTGTTTCTCCGGCAGATGGCGAATCCACCGCGGTCGCGAGTCGCCGCCACCAGGACGGGAACGACCGATGAATTGAATGGCCATGTCCTCCGGCGCCTGGATATAGGATGCAAAAAAAATGCCAATGTAGCCGTGCTTGGCCCAGGCATTCGCCAAGGGCGTGCCGTAGTAGGTGAAATCGATCGCGTCTCCATGCGCTTCATAGACCAGGCGACTGCGCAACGGCCAGTTCTCAGTGCGCTCCTGCTGCAGTTTCGCCCGATTTTTTGAGAGTCGCGCCAGTTGCATCGGGGCGCGACGCGGCTCAAAAATGTTCCACACAAAGGAACCGGCATCCCCGCTAAAGATGTGCTCGAGATTCAATCCGGCGTACATAGGAACAAAAAGATTCTTGGCGTTGCCGGAACCCAGGCGCAGCTCAGCGACCCCGTTGTAGCCAGCCCGATGTTCTGCCCCATAAGCTTCGTTGTCCGCGACTACCAGATGGAGCTTATCGGTTTCCAAAGGAACGGTGTGTTCGTTTGTGGCATCGGCGCAAAACCCCGCAGTTAGGGATGTCAGGAGCACCATGCTGAAAGTGGCACCGGCCAAAGGCCATCCATAAGGTGGATTCGGTCTCAGGCAGTTAAGGAGTTCCATGGAAAACACTTCACTTGCGACTTGGCTCGTCCGGCCCGCCGCCAAATTGCTTCCAGTAGGCAGCCTTGAATGGGTTCACCTTGGGGCCAACGGCATTTTCGTTTTCCAACGCCGGCAAAATCTCTCTCCACCACTGCTCGTAGGCGGCGCGCATTCGAGTAACGACCTCGGGATGTTCGTCAATTACGTTCCGCGTTTCACTTGGGTCCGCTTTGATATCGTACAGCTCGGCGTTGTTCACCCAGTGAAACCGCGCGTTGCGAACCGCGCAGTTTTTGAATTTCGCTTCCTCCACTTTGCCCCTTTCCCAACGGCCAACATGCGTGAACAAGTAACGGTCGGGCCAATCCGCTGCCGGATCTTTGAGCAACGGCACGAGGCTGCGTCCGTCGAGTTTCAGGCCGTCAGGAAGTCTTGCTCCGACAATTTGTGCCAGCGTCGGAAAGATGTCGATGTGCGCGGTGAGCGCAGAGCAGTCGCGTCCACCCTTAAATCCCGCCGGCCAGCGCCAAAATGCGGGTACGCGCGTGCCACCTTCATACGGCGTTACTTTCTGGCCACGCATGCCGGCGTTGAAAATCTTCACGCCGGCCGTGCCGCCGTTATCGGTCATGAAAATGACCAGCGTCTCTCTGGCGATGCCCCACTCGTCAAGCTTGGCGAGCAGTCGGCCAAAATTATCGTCGATGTTCTCAATCATGCCATAGAACTTCGCCACGCTTGTGTCCACCTTACCCGTGTAGCGCGCCGCGTATTCTTCGGGACACTGCAGCGGAGCATGGGGCGCGTTGGGAGTGATGTAGGCGAAAAAAGGTGAGTTCGCCTTTCGCTTCGCATCCATCCATTTTAAAGCTTGGGCAAAAAACAAATCAGTGCAGTAACCCTGGGTTTTCTCGAACTTGCCATTGTGACGGAGCGCGGGATTGAAGTAGGTGTTTCCGGGGGCGTCGCCGCAACTGCCCCTGTAGGTTTGTCCGATGCCGCCGGCGCCGTGGATGAACACCTCATCGAACCCTCGTCGCCCCGGCTGGTAGGCATCCTCGTCCCCGAGATGCCACTTGCCGAAAATCCCTGTCGCATAACCGGCGGATTTCAGCACTTGCGCGATAGTCGTCGCTTTGAGGCTCATCCGCTCGCGCTCGAAAATGGTGTGGGTGACTCCGGAGCGAAACTCATGTCGGCCAGTCATCAGGGCGCAACGCGTCGGCGAACAGGTTGGGCTGACGTGGAAGTCGGCGAAGCGGAGGCTCTCTTTGGCAAAGGCGTCGATCTGCGGCGTATGGATGATCGGGTTGCCCGTCCAGCCCAGGTCGCCATAGCCCTGGTCGTCGGTCATGACGAGAACAATATTTGGCCGCGCAGGTGAAGCGGCTGCGACCGCTAGATGGAATGCCATTACGACCGTCAGCGAAGCTAACGTTTGGACTATTCTGGATTTCATGGCTATTGGTCCAGCTCGCTTCTGAATGGATTTGCGAATTGAATTTCCCGCAGCATAACGACCCCCTTTACCCTTGCCAACCTTGAGAGAACGCTGCATTCACAGGCTGTGCCGGGCCGAACCAAGTTTGTCTATGGTTTCATCATCGTTGCCTGCAGCGCTGTCACTGCTGGCTGCGCCGAACAGAGCCATGTTCCTTCCAGCATTGGTCTTAAGAAAGAAGCCGACATCGTCATCTACCAGGACGATAAATTTTACAGCGCCTTCCCTTCCGTTGTCCGGCGTCCGGACGGCGAGCTGCTGGTCGCCTTCCGGCGCGCCCCGGAGCGGCGGGCGTTTGGCGAGACGGGCACCAGTCACACCGATCCTAACAGTTATCTGGTGCTGGTCCGTTCGAGAGATAACGGCAAGATCTGGAGCCAGACGCCCGAACTCATCCATGCGCATCCGTTCGGCGGCTCGCAGGATCCCTGCATGGTTCAACTCCACGACCGCTCCATTCTTTGCTCGAGCTATGGCTGGGCTTTGCTCCAACCCGAGGCGGCGGGAAAACTCAAGGGCGCCTTTCGCCACGGAAATTTCGTTTTTCTGGGCGGTTACTTGTTGCGCTCGATGGATGATGGGCACTCGTGGCAGGGACCCATCCTGCCGCCGGCGGTCCCGGGGGAAAGCACGCTCGGCCTCTTTGGCCAGCCCGTGCCGGCCTACAATCGCGGCGCGATGTGCGATGGAAAAGATGAACGGCTTTACTGGGTCGTGGCCGCCAATAATTCTTTGTCGCCGCGCAAAACCGAGACCCATTTGCTGATCTCTTCCGACAAAGGCAACACGTGGCAATACTCATGTCCGGTCGCCCGTGACGAGAAAGTGACCTTCAACGAAACCTCGCTCTACCAAACGCCCAAAAGCGATCTGGTCGCGTTCATGCGCACTGCAGATTTTGACGATCATACGGCCGTGGCCCGATCAGTGGACGGCGGCAAGAGCTTTCAACCCTGGCAGGATGCCGGCTTTCAAGGACATCCCCATTACGCGCTGCGACTCCCGGATCGGCGCGTGTTGCTGGTCTATGGTTATCGGCACGCGCCCTTTGGCATACGCGCCCGCGTGCTGGACGCGGAATGCGCCAACATCGCGACGGCCAACGAAATCGTTCTGCGCGATGACGGGGGTAATGGGGATTTAGGTTATCCCTGGGCCACGATGCTGTCTCGCAACCGTGTGTTGGTCGTTTATTACTTCAACATCGGTAACGGCACGCGTCACATCGCCGGCACGATCCTTTCTTCAGGGCCCATGACCGAGTAGCCACCGACGTAACAGGCTGTGTGAAAACTCGGTGCAGAATTTGTAAGTCGTTGATAAACTCTTGTAAGTGGTTCATGCGACTTTTTGGCAAGCTGAATTTCGGAGTTTTCACACAGGCTAGTCAGTCGGCGCCGTTACCCGGCGTTGAGTTCCTCACCAGTCTTGTGCTGTCATCGGGTTCCACGAGCGGGGGGCTTGAGCCCGGCGTCGTACGGCACTTAGAGATGAATTCAGATCCGTGACGCTCAATGCCAATTTGTGGCTCACGGGTCGTGTCACGGGGAAATCGCTGGCCACAGTTGCCTTGACAGATGAAACGCTTATCCTAAGCGCCATGATCAATACTGTGGAAAAGCCACCCGTTGACCTGGAATTGAAACGCCGCATCCAGGAACTCATCGACCGCAAGGGTGGCGGGTACAACCAGGAAAACGTCGCGGACATCATCGAAAATGCGCTCAAACTGTTGACCGATGTAAAAGACACCGGCGATGTGAAGGTGATTCAGACCGCTCTGCGGGAACTCCGCTATGCTTTCCGGCTGTTTGCGCCCTATGCGAATACTCGCAAGATTACGATTTTCGGTTCCGCGCGGACTCAACCGACACGGATGGAATACCAGCAGGCCATGGAGTTCGGGCGCAAGATTTCCGAGGCCGGGTTCATGGTGATTACCGGAGCCGGCGCCGGGATAATGCAGGCGGGGCACGAGGGCGCCGGCCCGGAAAGAAGTTTCGGCGCCAATATCCGACTCCCCTGGGAGCAAAGTGCCAATCCGGTCATCCGTGAAGACAAGAAGCTGATCACCTTCAAATACTTTTTTACGCGGAAACTAATCTTTATCCGTCATTCAGATGCTCTGGCGCTGTTTCCCGGCGGTTTTGGCACCATGGACGAGGGGTATGAAGCGCTCACCTTGATGCAGACGGGCAAAAGCCAATTGATGCCGCTCGTCCTCATCGACCGGCCGGGTGGCACGTTCTGGAAGACCTGGGACAAACACGTGCGCGAACATCTCTTGCGAGACCAGTTGATCTCCCCGGAAGACCTGTACCTCTATCAAATCACAGACGACACGGACGAAGCCGTGAAGATGATTACTCGGTTCTACCGGAATTTCCACTCCAGTCGGTTCGTCAAAGACCTGTTCGTCATCCGCCTGAAGCATCGGCCGAGCGAGTCGGCAATTCAGGCCATGAACGAAGATTTTGCCGACATTATCGTCGGGCCGGAGATTCGAGCCATCGACCCGACGCTGGAGGAACTGGAAGATAATGACAACGTGAAGATGGCGCGGATTGGCTTCGGCTTCAACCGGCGCGATTATGGTCGGCTGCGCCAACTCATCGATGTGCTGAATGGATTGTAAGGGCGAAGCGCGAGTCTAAGTTACGCGCGCAAGCGGGCGAAGATAGTAGGCCCACAAAGCGGCCACCTCCCGCGCAATACAGTACGGTAACTGACGCAGCAGACGAGGTTCGTTAGCGGGCACAGTATAGACTTCCCAGCCATCGCGTTGAAACGCCAGTTTGATGCGCGGCAGGTGGTAAAAATGGCTGACCACCAATACGCGCGAAACGCGAAGCCGTGAGCAGATGGCTTCAGTATTGTGCGCGGTGGCTCGAGTGTTCAGTCCTGCTTCATCGACCAGAATGTCCTCCGCCTTGACGCCGAGCCGCAGCGCCATTCGTTTCATGGATTCAGTCTCATGGATCGCGCCTTCACCCGGTCCACCGGAGAATAGCAGCTTTCTGACCAGGTGCTCGTGATAAAGCTGACAGGCGGTTCGCACACGGTCGGCCAAGGCGTCCGAAGGGCGGCCGTCAGCGTACGCCTTCGCGCCCGGAACGACGGCCAGATCTGCGGGCCGACGATAATCGGTCTTGCCGAAGCAAAACATCTGCGCGACGGGAAGTACAAAGGCGCATGCGACGCACATGATCATGGTCCGCACCAAACCCCCGTTGCTGACTTCCCCTCGCGTGCCGGTCACGGACACTACCGAAATCAGAGCGAAAGCAGTTGCGATCAGCAGCGACAGGGGAATCGGCACTCCGGCATAGACCGCCTTTCTCGCCAAGAGCAAATAAAACTGCGCAGTGTTGGCCGACGCGGCGAAGCAAAGAAGGCCAGCGCAAACCACCGTCAGGCCTCGGCGCCACAACGAGCACGCCGGTCGAACTCCGAACGCGATCAGGCACACGGCTGAAACCATTAGGAAAGTCACCCTGACGGCGTCTGGCATTCCACGGAGATCAATCCACCACAGGTTGGCATCGAAACCAGGCACTCCGAGGCCGCCGGCGCAATTGAGCAGCGAGAAACCACCGAGAAAGAGGGCCAAACCGCGCGCAACGACTGCGCAAGCTTCTATGCAACTGCGGCGTGGCTGGCGATTTGGAGCTTGTGAGTTGGTGTTTCCCTGGAACTTGGAGCTTGGAACTTGGGGTCTTCCTCTCACCTCATCGCCCTTTCTGATCCAGATTCTGCTTCAATTGCTCGGGCGTAACTTCGCTTTGTACCCCGTCGGCCGGTACTTCGGCCTTGGCCGTCCACAGAATCGCGTTCAGCACCAGCTTGCGGAAATTGTCGTTGCCCCAGTTCTTGTGAAAGTGCGCGCCGGTCCAGCCGAACCCGCGCCCGCCATCGGCGCGTTCACAGGCCCAGGCCATGTGCTGCGGCTCACGGTTCTTGACCGCCTCGCGCACCGCCGGATTGCCCGAATGGGTGCCATCGGGCCGGCTCATCGTGCTCTCCGGAGGCACGGCCGTTAGAATCGGAGTTACGCCTTTCATACCCTCGCGGAACCGCATGTGAAAATACCACTCGTCATGGATCGCGAACGGCTTCACCCCGCGCGTGATTGGGTGGGTCGGCAACTGTTTGTATTCCGCAGTCCAGGTCGGGTTGACGGACCAATTGATCTCGAAGGCGCCGCCGATCCAATCCAGAAATTCCTTTTCGCCCTTCTCTTTGGTGGGCTCAACCGCGTAATGGATGCACACCAATCCGGCGCCTTTGTTCATCAGCTTGCCGATGGTTTTCAAGTGCTCATCCTGGAGCAGCGGGTGGCCGCCGCCGCCATCGCTATAAATCACAATGGTGGCCGCTCCAGCCAACGCCGCACCGGGGTCTGCCGGCCAGCCGTTGCTGTATATTTCCGACGTAATTCCGGGCACTTTGTCGAGGCAGGCTTTCAGCAGGAGGCAGCCTGCGCGATGCTCGTGCTCGCCCGGACCGTGGCTGGGACGGCCCGCCATGAACACCACCTTCCGCGCGTCCGTCGCGAGAACGCTTCCGGCGACCAGCATCAGCCCCAACCCGATACCAATTAGCTTTCGTTTCATTCTGTCGTTCATTTCTATTCCAGCGTTTTGAGCCGCAAATTGCGGAACTGGGCGGTCATCGGCTGGCCGGCGTGCAATTGAAGCGCCAGCACGCCGCTACTGGCGCGCTTGGAAGCGCAGTCGTCAACGACATCCACCATCTGCTTGCCGTTGATGAAGTGTTGCAAGTGGTTGCCCCGTGCGATGACGATGTAATCGTTCCAGTCGCCCCGCTTGATGAACTTGCTGAGCTCGTCGCTGGTCCCGAAAGAACCGACGACTTGCTTGTTGCAATCCTTGTCCCAAACGACTTTCTCTCCGCGCGCCGCCATGATGCCGCGAGTCATCCGTTCCTCGTAAAGAATGCCTGTATAAGTAGGCCCGGCCTCCATGTCTGCCTGGTAGCCGCCCACCACCCAATGAGCCGGGTCCAGGACTTTGCTGCGATATTGAATTCCGGAGTTGGCAAAACCCTGCTCGTTGTTTGCAGTCAGTCTGAACTGGCAGTGCAGCTCGAAATCGCCGACCTCGCCGTTGGTCCAGATCAGAAATGTGTTGCCTCTGGCCGGATTCTCCTTCGTGGTCTGGCCGGTAATAGCGCCGTCCTTGACCGACCAGAGCCGCGGGTCGCCAGTCCAGCCGGTGAGATCAATGCCGTTGAGGATCTTTTGAAAACCCGATTCTCTGGTTCGGTCATCCAGCAAGGTTTGGCCCGGCGAAGGCTCGCGTTCTTGTTCGGCAGCCGGTATCAGGACGGGCGCGCCGGCCATGACCGCGGCGACGACGAGATTCCAGAAGAATTTTAGTTTCATAAGTTCATTCAGCAGTGTTGAGGTTTCAGATTCATCGTCAAAAACTGGGCACGGGGGCGAACAATGCGGGATTCCATTCCGGGGCGGGACACCGCTTCACACCCAGCGTTTTGCGTAAAAACTTTAACCCTTTCGTGGCGATTTCGTCGCGCGTCGGTTCGATCCGCCGCCAGATCGCCGCCGCCCGCGCAATGACTTTCACATCAGTGGTAAACGATTCGATTACCACGTCGCCCTGATAACGAATCTGTTTCAATGCTTTGGCGATCGGCTTCCAATCGATATGATCGTTGCCCGGCGTGCCACGATCGCTGCCGCACGCGTGGAAATGGCCCAGCAGCTTGCCCGCTTTGCGAATCGCCGCCGCCTGATCCTTCTCCTCGATGTTCATGTGGAAGGTGTCGAGGTGCAATTTCAGCGCCGGGCTGCCGACGTCCTTGAGCATTTTCAACCCTTGGTTGCAGGTATTGATGAAATCCGTTTCAAAACGGTTGAGCGGTTCGAGGCATACTTGCCTGCCTTTCCTCTCGGCGGCACGGCAGAGCGTCTGAAGGTGCTGCACCACAATTTTCCATTGCTCTTTGTACTCGTCGGGCGGCACCGCGTCGGCGCGGCCCACGGCGGAATAAACCGGCCCGATGAGCCGTGGGCAGCCCAGCTCAACCATTTGGTCCAGCAACTTGAGCATGTAGTCCAGGCCGGTCTGCTGTTGCTCGGGCGTTCCGCGCAAATCGCGGTCCGGTCCCATGCAGGCGCAGACCGACCCGCAAACGAGCCCGTGCCTGGCCAGCTCTCGTCGCACGTGCGCGGGGTCGATGTGCGATGTGTCCTCGACCGGAATCTCGACGGTGTCGAAGCCCCAGCGTTTGAATTGCTTGAACAGTTTCGTGCTGTCGTTGATGAAGGGCGAAGTGAAGAGAAAGGTGTTGATGCCAATTCGCATAACGAAAACCGAGGCTAGTGGTTCAAGCCAATCTGTCAACCTCGCGATGGAGAGTGGCGACGGCGGGGGCGCATCTCACGTCGTCTCCCACGATATCGGCCACACTATACCTTCTCCCGTTTTGATGTATGGTATCTTTGTGATGAAGCCATCTGACAGATGTCGAACCAATATGCGGCTTTTGAAAACAACGATGTGGCGCGACTCACTCCGCTTCGTGCCGCTCCAGACGCTTCCGCGCCACGGCTTTTGCGAAAGGTAATACTATGTTTGTCATGGAAGAAATGCCGGAACTCAAGACCCGTTCCGGCCAAAAAGCTGAACTCCGCGTTGAACCCACGGACATTTCGTTTCATGATTTGGCCGGTGACAAGGTGCGGATTCAGGTAACGGTACGCAACGCAGGCGATGGTCGTTCGCTGCCAACAACAATGAGGCTCGAATCCGCCCCGCTGGGAGCGTTTGTCCCCTGGCAGCCCTTGACCCGACTGCACGTACCGGCATTGGAACCCGGCGAGTCGATTAAACTGAGCACCGAAGTATCGCGCCCGCGTCCAGCCCCGATTGGGGATTTCAATCGCATCCCGCCGAAGAGGCTCCTTACCACGGTGAACGCGCCAGATCAATCGTCACCTCAGTCTGGCTCCAGCTTACTGGCGATGCTCGGCAGGTTTCGTGGAAGACGAACGGATGGCCGTCCAACCGCGCCTTCGGTTGGAAAAACGTTGCTGGCGCCGGACCTTTGGGATCTGGTCGGGCAAGGTCAGGAGCATTGGGCGGGAAACATCAACGTCTTTGTCGGCAGTGCCCCTGTAGAACGACATCTTGCGAGGGCGCTGAGAGTTTATCCAGGGCGAATCAACCTCGCCATGTTCGTCGTGGGCAGCCCGAGGAAGCCTGACGCTTACTCGTTTCAACTCGTGGGGCTGGCTGAGGACTGGAAAGCCAGTTTGCACGATGCGACGAACGGTAGAAGCCTACTGGTCAATCCCGCGGAAGCAGCGATTGAAGAGGAGAAATGGCTGGAAGCGGCTGGAAATCTGTTGGTGATCCTGGCGGCGCGCCCACCGGAATACTGCCAAACAGGAAACCTGCAAGTGCATGTCACGCAGCGATCATGCCGAAAAACTGCTGTGGTTGAATTCGATCTGGATCCCACGGCACAAGGAGCAGGTTGTTTCTACGTGTGAACGCCAGCGGGGGCTTCACACTTGAACCCGGTCACTAACAGAGTTGGTCGACAGGGTGGTCTGGCCAGGGCGAGTTACAAAGTCGGCGTAAGGTACTGTAGGAGACGACGTCAGGAGGCTCTGATAAATAAGTTGCGCGACGAGCCAGTGTCTGGTCACCCGACAAATTCATCAGAGACTCCTGATGTCGTCTCCTACAGCCGATAAAGGGCGTTGCGCGGGTTACTTTGTCAGTTCACCGGGCACCACAGATCGCGATCGCGGCAATTGCTTTGATTCCTGGTCAGGCGGGCAATACTCTCGCGCCCATGAGAGCGGCAAGCCTGTTTTTGATCGGAGGAACTTTACTGGCCACTGAAGCGCGCGCGGACGTCCCCACGGCCAACTCATCTTACAAGGTTCGAGATTTCGGCGCGAAGGGCGATGGTACGACGCTGGATACTTCCGCCGCGCAAAAGGCCATCGATGCCTGCGCTGCTAGTGGCGGCGGGACCGTCTATTTTGGCCCCGGCACATACCTGAGCGGCAGCTTGCGTCTGAAGAGTGGCGTTTATCTCTACCTGGACGCCGGCGCCGCACTGAAGGGCAGCACGCAGGTTACCGATTACGAGAAATGCGAAGAGCTCGGTTTCCGTAACGATGCTGACTCCGAGACGTCCTTTTTCCACTTCTCCTTGATCTGGGCCGAGGACGCGGAACGCATCGGCGTTATTGGCGAAGGCACGATTGACTCCAACTACACCAAACGCCATGGCCCGAAAACGATCGCCTTCAAACGCTGCCGGTTCGTGGACATCAAAGGTCTGCGCCTGCTCAACGCGCCAAACTACAATATCAGTCTGCTGGGCACGGATTACGTAAACATCGACGGCGTCACCATCCTGAACGGGTTCGCCGACGGTATCGATCCCGATGCTTGCCGTAACGTGCGTATCTCCAATTGCCACATCGAGTCCCGCGACGACGCGATCGTGCCCAAGACCAGTTTCACGCTCGGTCAACGCCGCTCCTGCGAGAACATCACGGTGGCCAACTGTTTCCTCGCCAGCCGCGCCAACTGTTTCAAGCTCGGCACAGAAAGCGGCGGCGATTTCAAGCACATCACGGTTGCAAACTGCGTCATGAGCAATTTTGCGGGCGACACTCCGGACGCTAGTCACGCCACCAGTGGCATCTCGCTGGAATCGGTTGATGGCGCGAATGTCGAGGATGTTCTGATCTCGAATGTGAGCATGTACAACGCCTGTGCTCCGATTTTCATTCGGCTGGGCCGACGCTGCCGGGACAATGCTCCATCGGCGGGCAGCCTGAAAAGTATTAGCATCAGCCACGTGGTAGCGCTAAATGCGTCCTGGACCAGCTCTATCACTGGCGTTCCCGGCTTTTATCCCGATGGCATCACCCTGTCTGACATTCGGCTGGTGTACGCCAGCGCGGCGCTGCCGCTTGCCGGCAAGAACATGCCGGTGCCTGAGCAGGAAAAGGAGTATCCCACTGCTAACATGTTCGGACCGCTTCCGGCTTATGGTTTATACCTGCGCCACGTCAAGCACGTGACAATGTCCAACATCCAGTTGCTTTGCGCCGATAACTTCGTCCGCGTGCCCCTCACCAACAGAAAGCGCAACAACCATCCTTACTGGCAGGCATCCGGCGCGCCCGCCGGCTCACTGGCGTCCGAGAATCCCGGGACCTCTCTTGTTGCCGACGACGTTGAAGGACTCGACGTTGACGCCTTGTCGGCCCGGGCCGGCGCTCAAGGCGAGCCGGTGCTGCAGTTCACCAACGTCCGCGACGCTTTCCTGCTCTCCAGCCGCGCGCCCGCCAACACGGGTGTCTATCTCGACCTTAATGGAGCGCAAACGACCGGCATCGAGTTAATGGGAAATCAACTGCAGAGCGCCAAAACTCCCATCCGCCGCGCGCCGGAGGTAGCACGAAAAGCGGTCAGGTGTTTGCCGTAGGTAAGCGGCGGAGTGCGCCCGTCCCCGGGCGCAGCAACGTAGAAAGGGTCGCAACGCCGTGGAAATCTCAATCCGCAGCTCTTCACGGAAATTGCTGCGCCCGGGGACGGGTGCACTCCGGCACCACCCAAAGCGGGCGAATCTGATTGACAACGATCGCTAGCTTCTTAAGCTGGTGCCATAATCCCGGACTTCATCAACCAGCGATACCAGCTCTTATGACTCGCACAACCCGGCTAATCGAACTCCGTTTTGAGCCACCAGGGCCAGGAACGTGGGAGCAGGACCCCGTTCATTTCCCGCGCCCGTTGACGCGCTACTTCCAGGAGACCCATCCTCCCGCCTTCAAGAAGGGCACCAACGACTTCGCCCGGTTCTACGGCTTGCTGATTGACGGCCTTCTTTCGGGCTACGTCAACGGCTTCTGCTACAGACAGGTGCCGCCCGCTCCGGAGACCGAAATCCCCGAGCGCTTTAAGCGCGCTGAACAAGTCTTCGCCCAGAAGCTCTGGCGGGAGCAGCTTCGCGATTGGGACACGAATCAGAAACCAGCCTCCATTGCCAGGCACCGGGAGCTCCAAGCCATTAATCCGGACGCCCTCTCCGACGCGGAGCTGGCCGTCTATCTCAAACGCTGCGGTGACCACCATTCGGCCATGCTCGCCCAGCACATGCGCTTCACCGCCGGCGCGCTGCTTCCAACCGGCGACTTCCTCGCGCAAGTCGGCGACTGGACGAGCCTGCCGCAGTCCGAGTTGCTGGGCCTGATGCGCGGGTCCTCTGAGGTGTCCGCTGGCGGCTCTGACGAGATGGTCAGCTTGAAGAAGGCGTTCGCGCAGGACGCGAAGGCCCGCGAACTCCTCAACTCCAGCGGCGATCCTGCCCAGGTGCTGGCGAGCCTGCGTTCCCTCAAGGGCGAAGCAGGCACAGCCGTCTCCGGCTATCTCGACCTGATCGGCAACCGCCTCCTTGACGGCTTTGACATTGCGGAGCCAACGGCGCTCGAAGTGCCGGACGCGCTTCTCAGGGCCATTCGCATCGCCGTCTCCGGTGAAGCCCAGGCGGCCTCGGACGTGGATGCCCGCGTTGCTGATGTCCGCGCCAGGGTCCCCGCGGCACACCAGGCTGAGTTCGACGAATTGCTGGGCGAAGCACGTCTCACCTATCGCCTGCGCGACGAGCGTGGCGTCTATAGCGACATTTGGGCTTCGGGCATAATGCGTCGCGCCGCCCTTGCGGCGGGCCGGCGCGTCGCCGGCCGCGGCCTCATCGGCGCACCTGAGCACATGCTGGACGCCAGCCTTGACGAGATGTGCGCGCTGGTCACCGGCAGCGGTGGCCCATCGGCGGAGGAGCTCGCCCGGCGGGCGAAATATCGCACGACATACACTTCGAAAGATGCGCCGCCCTTGCTTGGCCCGCCGCCACCGCCTCGGCCCGACCCCAAAGGCCTGCCACCGGCCGTGGGCCGCGTCATGCGCGCGATCTCCATCACCATAGGCCAGGTCTTCGAAAGTTCTCAGGCGCAGAACGAGGAAAAAGTCCTCTTCGGGCTCGCCGCGAGCAAAGGTGTATATGAAGGGCCCGCCCGCCGCGTCTCCGGCCCCTCCGAATTCGGCCGAATCGCCAGGGGCGACGTGCTCGTCACCGCATCGACGACCGAGGCCTTCAACATCCTCCTCCCACTCCTTGGCGGGATCGTCACCGACAACGGCGGACTGCTTTCACATGCAGCGATCGTCTCGCGCGAGTACGGCATCCCGGGCGTTGTCGGGACTCGCGAGGCGACCGAACGCATCGCCGATGGCGTCCGCGTCCGCGTGGATGGGGACGCCGGCGAAGTGACGGTGCTCGCGTAGAAGTGAAAAAGGTCGTCCCATTCGCGAAAGCCCACGAGAAATCGCTCTATGGCTCCAAGGCGGTCGGGCTCGGCGACGCCGCGCGCCAGGGCCTGCCGGTTCCGCTGGGCGTGGCGCTATCTGGCGACCTGGTCGAGGCCGTCGCCTCGGGAGAGCACCGAGCCGTTGAAAAGCTGGCGAAAGCTGTCGCGGCCTTGACACCGCCGTTTGCCGTCCGGTCCTCCGCCGTTGACGAAGACAGCGCGGCGGCCAGCTTCGCCGGTCAGCACCTCACCCTGCTCAATGTCCATTCGGCGGCCGATGTCCCCGGCGCCGTCCGCGAAGTCTGGTGGTCAGCGAACTCGGACTCGGCAATTACATACCGACAAAAGGTTGGTCTGTTCACGCGACCAAGTGTCGGCGTCGTCGTCCAGACGCTCCTCAATCCCACCGCTGCCGGGGTCATGTTTACCGAAAACCCGGTCACCGGCGCCGATGAGCGGATGATCGAAGCGAGCTGGGGTCTTGGCGAGGCCGTGGTCGCCGGCCTTGTCGTTCCGGACAACTTCCGCCTCGGCCGCTCCGGCCAGGTGTTGCAACGCAGGCCCGGCCGCAAGCGCGTCGCGGTCCGCTCGCTCCCGAGCGGGGGCACCTTCGAGGAGCAAGTGGCGCCCGCGCAGATGAACCAGCTCTGCCTGGACGACACCCAGCTCGCCGCCCTGAGCGAGCTTGCTCTGCAGTGCGAGAAGGTTTACGGCCCGCGGCGCGACATCGAATGGGCGTTTCAAGAGGGAAAACTCTACCTCCTCCAGTGCCGCGCCGTTACCACCGGGAAGGCCCGCAGCGACGCGCCACCGCCCGGCCCGCCCCCGCTCGACCCCGTGGCTTCTCTCCAGCGCGTCGGGCTCTTCGCGGACATGGACCGGAGGCAGGCCGAGCAAATCGCCCGTCTGCTCAAGGTGCGCCCATTCACGAAAGGCGAGACCGTTATCATGGAAGGCTCGGGAGGAGCCGCGTTTTTTCTCATCGACTCCGGCGAGGCCATAGTGACGAGCAAAGGCGTCCAGGTTGCCACCCTCGGCCCGGGCGACTACTTCGGCGAGCTGGCCCTGATCGACGGCGGCCCTCGCTCGGCGACTGTGACCGCCGCGACCGACCTGGTTTGCTACGGGCTCACCTTCTGGGAATTCCGCCCGCTAATCGAAAGGAATGGCACCATCGCCTGGAAGCTCCTTCAGGCGCTGGCGAAGCGGCTGCGCGCCGCCGACCCCAAATAGGACCATGAGCGGCATCAAATCGTGTAGTCTGATGTTACTTCCGGTCGCGCTCCTTGGTTCACAAGCCCGCGCTCAGTCAACAGTTTACTGGAACGAGCTACACCAGCGGATTGACGGCTTTGGCGCATCATGTGCATGGACGGCGCAGAACCTGTCCGACAATCAGGCTGATATGTTTTTCTCCGTGACAAATGGCATTGGCCTTTCGCTTTGCAGGAATCGCATCGGGCCGGACGGTACGACGTGGGAACGAGTCACGATGCAGAAGGCCCAAGCGCGCGGCGCGAAGGTCTGGAGCGCCCCGTGGAGTCCCCCGGCCACATTCAAAGATTCTGGCACGGTGAACGGAGGTGGCTTTGTTTCGGTCAACAACCAGGCTTACGCCAATCAACTCGCCGCGTATGTGGCCAGTATGAAGAATACTTACGGCATCGACCTGTATGCTATTTCAATTCAAAACGAGCCGGACTACAACACTACAGCTTACGAATCGTGCCTTTGGAGTGGGCAACAACTTCACGATTTCATTCCATACCTTTACAATGCGCTGGCCAGCAAAGGCGTTTCTTCGACCAGGATCATGCTGCCCGAGAGCGCAAACTGGTCTTTCGGGCTCGCCGATGCCGCGATGACCGATGTGACCACCATGAACCAGGTGGGCATTTTGGGATCTCATGCCTATTTCAGCACCGCCTCCCCGGTGAATAGTTCCGGCAGGGCGCTTTGGGAAACCGAGGTGTCCACTTTTGACGCTTATGACGGAACCATGGACAACGGCATTTATTGGGCCCAGGTCATTCACAGCTACCTGACTGTGGGAGAAGTGAATGCCTGGCACTTTTGGTGGCTAATCTCCGGCAATTCCGACAACGAAGGACTCACCGACCAGACCGGCAATCCCGCCAAACGCATGTACGTGCTGGGCAATTTCAGCAAATTTGTCCGCCCCGGCTACAACCGCATCGGCGCGACCAGCGACGCCAGCGTGCTTGTCAGCGCCTACAAAGAGACTTCCTCCAGCAAATTCGCCATCGTTGCGATCAACACCGATTCGGCACCGGTCGCCGAGACCTTCAACCTCAATGCCTTCACGCCCGCCTCTGTTACACCGTGGATCACTTCCAGTTCGCAGTCCCTGAGTGTGCAGACGCCAGTCACGATCTCCGGCAACTCGTTCACTTACACGATGCCGGCTAGGAGCGTCGTCACTTTTGTTGGTCTACTTCTCTTGTTGACCATCGAACAAGACGGCAGCGGGGGATTGTTCCTCCGCTATACCGGCACGCCCGATGTCGCCTACCGCCTACAACGTGCCGGTAGCGTGACCGGCCCGTGGTTCGACCTCGCCACGAACACCGCGCCCCCATCTGGCTTTGTGGAGTATCATGAAATCAACCCGCCTGTGGGCGCAGGGTTCTACCGCACGCTGCAGCAGTGAGGGTATGTAGCCAGCTTCGTCGGCGATTCGCTGGCTCCACCGCCCGGCCCGCCCCCGCTCGACCCCGTGGCTTCTCCCCAGTGCGACGGGCTCACCTTCTGGGAGTTCCGCCCGCTAATCGAAAGGAATGGCACCATCGCCTGAAAACTTCTTCAGGCGCTGGCGAAGCGGTTGCGCATCGCTGACCGGAAATAACACGGGGGCTTTTAGCTTCGTCATTGAAAGGATCGGCAAGCCAGTCCGTCGGAAGGCCCGAATCATGTTGCTCCATGCCGGTCCACCGCAGACAGCAGGTGGCCTTGAAACCAGCCCGCCGATTGACTTGTGTATCAAATGTGATACAGTTCGAAATGATTGAAATCGGAGCGTCCTCTGGACGTAATCTTTTTCAGAACGGTAGCCGGCAACGAGCCAGCGCGGGAGTGGCTCAAGAGCCTGCCGAGGGAAGATCGGCACAGCATTGGGGAAGACCTCCTGACTGTGCAGTATGCGTGGCCGGTCGGCAAGCCCTTGGTGGACAACGTCAGCGAAGGCGTATGGGAGCTGCGCACAAGACTGTCGAACCGCATCGCTCGAGTGCTATTTATCGTCTCTGGAGAGCAAAGCGCTGTGCTCCACGGCTTCATCAAGAAAACGCGAAAGATTCCGGCACAAGAACTCCATTTGGCCCAGAGGCGCAAACGAGAATACGAGCAAAGCCATGATTAAGAACAAACATCGCGGTTCCAGCCTTCGTGATCTCCTGCGTGAAGATGGCGTCCTGGAGGCAGTTGAGGCCCGCGCCGTTAAAAGGGCCTTAGCTTTGCAACTGACCCGTTTAGCTGCGGAGCAATCGCTGACAAAATCCGAGATGGCAGTCCGCATGAAAACAAGTCGTGCTGCGGTGGACCGGCTACTGGACGCTTCCAATCCCGCGGTCACGCTTACCACTCTTGGCAATGCTGCAAGAGCGCTGGGCCGAAAAATCAAGATCGAGTTGGTCCCCGGCTGAATGGCGGGGCTAACGGCTGTTCGTTGGCCAGGACGCGGGTAAGCGTGGCTGAGCGAATTAGCGCGTGTGGCTCGCCACGCCCGTCCGGGGAGACTATTTCGGCGAGCCGTCCCTGATCGACTTGGCGAGAGACTCGAGGATCACCCGCAAATTATCCCAGGTCGTAAAAAGCGCGGCAGGGAATTTTTTACGTGTGGCTTCGACTTTGTCAGGTTCGCCGTCGAAGAAGACGATTGGAATCGCGCGACCCCATTTGGTGTACCAGATTGCGTCCGCAACTTCGCACCCATGCGACGGCAAGCGCCGCAGCGAAATGACCACGGCGTGCGGCGGATGCGCTTTGAGTTCCTTCAGTTCGGGAAGACCGGCTTTGATTTGCCATCCCGCGGCACGCAATTCGGTGGCCAAAATTTTCGCTTCTTTTTCGTTCCAGTGAACCAGCACAAGCCGCCCGGCTTTTGCATTCGCGCTCATAACAACAATCAAGTCTTGCGTGCCAACGCCTCTCTTGCCGCTTCGTAGATCTGTTTCAAAGGCACCTTGGACTGCTCAGCCAGCTTCCTGCACGATTCAAACTCAGGCGCGGCCTGGATTATCCTGCCATCCAGTTTGCCGAACTTAACCTGAACCTCACCAAAGGGCGTCTTCACGGTGGCGGACTCGCGCAGTAACTTGCGGCGCTCGGCCAAGTGGCGGCGGACACCGAAGGTGCTGGTTTCGCGCAGCATCAATTCGCAGAAGCGATCGGCCTCTGCCTCGGCGCAAAGTACGGTGAGCAGCGAACCCGGACGATTTTTCTTCATCTGGACCGGCGTGTAGAACACGTCCAATGCGCCCGCAGCCAGCGCCTGCTCGACGAAGTGACCCAGAATCTCCGGGTTCAGGTCATCCACGTTCGCCTCGAGGACGGCAACGGTGTCGGTCTGCCAATCGTGCGCGGCGGCGCCGGCCGTAGATTCACCTAGTATGGCGCGCAGGACGTTCGGTCGGGTTTCGTTGTCGCGTTGGCCGAGGCCGAAACCGATCTTGTCGGCAACCAAATTGCGCATCGGTCCAAAATTCTCGGCGAACTCGGCAAGCAGGGCGGCGCCGGTCGGCGTGACAAGTTCGTGCGGTTCGGCGCATTGCGAAACGCCAATGCCGCGCGCTCCCAGGATCGCCAACGTAGCCGGAGCGGGAATCGGGAACCGCCCGTGAGCACATTCAATCCACCCCGTGCCTTCGACGACCGGACTGGCCAGCACGTGCGGCTTGCCCAGCATTTCGAGCCCAATGCAGGCGCCTACGATGTCCACAATCGAGTCCACCGCGCCGACTTCGTGAAAATGCACCTGCTCGGCGGGCACGCCGTGGATTTTGCCCTCGGCGGCGGCGATGCGCTGGAACACGGCCACGGACTTCTCTTTCACCCAATCCGACAAACGACTGGCGGCAATGAGCTTTTTGATCTCAGAAAACGTGCGGCCGTGATCATGGTCATGTTCATCGTGCGACCCATGATCGTGCTCGTCCTCGTCCTCGTGTTGGTGATGATGGTGGTGGTGATGGTGATGATGCCCGTGAGAGTGACTATGACCGTGGCTCTCATCATGCTCGTGATCTTCGACATGAACATCGAATTTCACGCCCGAGATGCTCGCCTTCTGGCCGCGCGAAATGTGCAAGTGGTAATCGTGAAGCGGGAGTTTGGCCAACTCGCTCTCCAATCGGCGCCCATCGACGCCCAGATCAATAAGCGAACCGAGGAACATGTCGCCGCTAATGCCGCTGAAAATGTCGAGGTAGAGGGTCTTCATCGGTTATTGCCCCCGAGGGCGTTGATCTGGCTGGCGGCATAGCCGGCGCCAAAGCCGTTGTCAATATTGACGACCGTCACTCCACTCGCGCAACTGTTGAGCATGCTCAGGAGCGGCGCCAAGCCGCCGAAACTTGCGCCGTAACCGATGCTAGTAGGAACGGCGATGACCGGGTGCGAAACCAGGCCCGCCACGACGCTCGGCAAGGCCCCTTCCATTCCTGCAACGACAACGACCACATTGGCTTTCTGAATAGATTCCAATCGCCCCAGGAGGCGGTGCAAACCGGCTACACCCACATCCGTAATGCGCTCGACGCGGTTTCCCATGATCTCGGCCGTGACTGCGGCTTCCTCAGCGACGGGCAGGTCACTCGTGCCGGCGCAAACTACGGCGATCGCGCCGGGCCGTTTGGCCAACGGCTTGCGATCAATTGTGACGCACCGCGCCATTTCGTGGAAGCGGGCGTGCTTGATCTTGTTTCGCAAGACCCGCGCGTGGTCGGATGTCACGCGCGTGACGAGGATGCGCTTTTCTTTTTCAAGGAGTTTGAACGCGATTTGCAGAACCTGCTGCGGCGTTTTGCCGGCTCCGAAAATGACTTCCGGAAAACCTTTGCGCAGCGCGCGGTGCGTATCCACCTGGGCGAAGCCAAGGTCCGCCACCGGCGCGGCCTGGAACGCTCGCACGACCTCGTCGCGGCCGACGCCGCCCGCGCGAAATTGTTCGAGTAGTTCGATAGCTTCCTTCGTGGTCACGCGCGAAAGATGCCATACGAAAGGAACGAGTGTCGAGGGGCGAGTGTCCGGACTTCAATTCGACCCTCGACCCTCGACTCTCGACCCTCCTCACTTGCTAATGGTGGTGATGCCGGAAGAGGCGATGCCGATTCTGAAACAGGTACCACACGATAAAGATGTTCAGCGCCAGCACGATCAGCACCAGTACCGGGTGGCCGTGCCTAGTGGGGTCGCTGCCCTGCGCAATCAGCTCGTAGATCTCAATGGGAATGAAGAACGCAGATTCGCCAATCGCCAGCCAGCCGGCCCAGCTCACGCGGAAGATCAATCCAATGCCTTCGACGAGCGAAAACATGCTGTAGACCAAAGTGCCGGCGGCGGCCCATAACACTTTAGCTTCGGTGAGTTGGCCGATTTGCTTGGCCACGTCGGCCCAGAAACGACGCTCGGGGTTCAGGCGCAAATGATGGAGCAGATCCCGGTATTCCTGAGGTAGGTCATTATCCGACAAAGTATAGGCCACGATGGCCAGCGAGACGAAGAGCAGCCCTTTGAGGAGCTTGATGGCGATAATGACGTAGAGCGTTGGCGCCCGCTTTTTGACCGACTCTGTATCTGTACCCATTTTAAATCCGAGTTTCGAAGATCGAAACCCGAAAGCCTAATTACTCGCTTCGATCGCGTGTTTTCGGCTTGATTTCAAACTTCGACATTTCGATCGCGAATTTCGTTCGGATTTCGACATCGAAACTCCGAAATCAACGGATCTTTTCGATTAACAAGCCGGCCAGTTCGCTGATTTTGACCCGCTGTTGTTTCATACTGTCGCGCTCGCGGAGCGTCACGGTGTCCTTCAACTCCGGCCCTTGCTCGCCAAGTGTTTCAAAATCCACCGTCACCCCGAAGGGCGTGCCGGCTTCGTCCTGGCGCCGGTATCTTCGGCCTATCGCGCCGGCCTCGTCGTAAAAAACCGTCAAATGCGGCCGCAACAAGTCCCGGATTTCTTTGGCCTTCTGGACCAACTCCGGCTTGTTCTTGAGCAGCGGAAAGACGGCAACTTTGATTGGCGCGATCCGCGGATGGAATCGCATCACCACACGGGACTCGAGCTTGCCCTTCTCGTCCGGCGCCCGATCTTCGCCATAGGCGCTGCAAATCAGGGCCAGCGCCAGCCGATCCACGCCCGCGCTTGGCTCGATCACGTGCGGGACATAGTAACCTTTGGTGAATGCTTCGGCATCCTCGCGCGCCTGCTTCTCGGCTTTGTCCGTCACGTCGCCCATTTTGCTCAGATACTTTAGCCGTGACTCCCGGTAGCGTTCGAGCAATCCAGTCTTGCTGGCGTCGTCCAGCTTCGCCCAGGCAGCCTTTAATTCTTCGTCGAACACCGTCATCGGTTTGCCGGAGAAACGCTGATGCTGCGAGAGATCAAAATCGCTCCGGGCGGCTATGCCCTCCAATTCCTCGCCTGCGAGTTCCCCTTTTTCGTCGCGCTTGCTGAAGGGGAATTTGTACAGAATGTCCACGGTGGCCCTTGCGTAATGGGCCAACTCTTCCGGCTTCTGCCAATACTCAACCAGCGAACTTCTCGGCAGGCCGATGCTCTCGTAGTAGTTGATGCGTTCCTCGACCCAATACTTGTGCCACATTTGCCAGCCCCAGTTGGGCTGAGGGCTGCCCGCCTCCACTTCGTTTCGGCGCGGTCGCGCCGAAGCCGGAGGCGAAGGCGGAAGGGCTGAAGGTTGTGGGCCGCCCGGTGTAGCGACAATGCCGCAGATGGCTTCGATGGCTTCATCCGGCCGAATGAAAAATTCAAGCTCCATCTGCTCGAATTCGCGCGAGCGAAACGTGTAATTGCGCGGGTTGATTTCGTTGCGAAACGCTTTGCCGATTTGGCAAATGCCAAACGGAATTTTCTGCCGCGCAACTTCGAGCACGTTTTTGAACTGAGCGAAAATGGCCTGGGCGGTTTCCGGGCGGAGGTATGAGACATTGTCCTCGCTCTCGACCGGTCCCACATAGGTCTTGAGCATCAGGTTGAACGGGCGCGGTTCGGTCAAGAGGCTGCCATTTTCGGGATTGTAGCAAGTGGAACGTTCGACCTTTTCAGTACGCTCCCCCAGCAGCGTTGGATGTTCGACGCCGCGCTCATGGTAGAACTGGGAGGCGACCTTGCGGGCGCTTTCAGGCGGTTTTCCCGGCGGGAGCAGCACCGAGTAAGGGTCCGACGATTTCGTGTTGGCGTTTTCGTCAATGGCGCCCGAGTAAAAATAGGCGGTGCCGCTCTGCGGCTCGATTTGATCGGCGCGGAACCGTTTTTTCGTCAGCAAACAGTCCACCATCAGATCGCTGAAGGTGCTGGTATGCCCGCTGGCTTCCCAAATCCTTGGATGCATGATGATCGAGGCCTCGAGGCCGACGACATCATCGCGTTGTTGGGTCATTGCGCGCCACCATGTTTCCTTGATATTGCGCTTGAGTTCGGCGCCCAGCGGGCCGTAATCCCAAAAACCATTCAAACCACCGTAAATCTCCGAGGATTGGAAAATGAAACCGCGGCGTTTGCACAACGAAACGATTTTTTCCATCAACTCGGTGCTCTTGGGCTCGGCCATAAAGCCGGCAGTGTTCTGGAATGAACCGCCAGTGTCAAGGTGACCGCAGACGTTGTAGCCCGGGCAGTGACAGCGCCACTTGAGAACATTGTAGGAGGCGACGTGAGGAGGCGCTGACCGAAAAATCCAAACCCCAAAACCCAAAATCCAAAACTGATCAGAGCCCCATCCTGCCGGCTACGGGGCATCTCGGGTGTTCTTCAATCCTCGCTGCTCTCCGGACTCAGCAAATGAGAATTGCAGAAACCGTGTTGCTTAAGTCACTCCCGGCCGAAGCAAACAGCGGCGGTCTCAATTCTCGCAGATGGGTATAGCGACTCGGCCAAGGGAAGCAGTTCTGCTTTTGTCCAGGCGGCGAGAGTGGTTGGCGTCGTGGATTCAGATGTGCATGGTTCCGCGCGAGAGATGCCACGTGCCAACTCGGCGAGCATGGCTGTTTGTCTGCGGGCAAATTGCACGCTTGCACCTGAGCGAATCAGATCTTGGACATACTCCTCCGCGGACGCTTCCCGATAGCGCACCGGTTGGTCCAGCACGCGCTCGAGGATGGTGGCTGCCTGAGCCAAAGAGAGATCTCCTGCGCCGTGAACCCGGACGCTTTTGATGTCATCCCAACCTGGTTTCACTAACCAACGAAGAGCGACATCAGCGACGTCTGTGGCCGCAACCATAGGCAGCGCGACATGGCCGGACATAGGATAGGAGAAGAGGCCGCGCCCGAAAATCCGCTCCGCTTGCCGGAGGAGGTTTTCCATCAGCCAACCACAGCGTAGATGGCGGATGGCAGCCCCGGATTGGTTGAGGATGTTCTCCACAGAGTGCATATCGGAAATGGGGCCGGCATTGCGCGCTAGCCCTTTTCCGACGGCGGACATAGTGACGACTCGAGGAGTTCCTGCCTCTCGAATGGCCTCGCAGCCAGCCCGGGCGAATCGTTCGTAGTGGTGCTCAACCCCGGCGGCTAGCCAGCGTTCTGACGGCACGCACCAGAAGATCGCCTCCACGCCGTCCAACGCTTGACGTAAGACTGCCGCGTCGTCAGCCGATCCCTGGATGATCTCAACTTCTTCCCGAATCTCCGCCGGCAACCGCGAAGGCTCGCGCGCGATAATGCGCACGGAGAATTCCGGCGCAAGCAATTCACTGAGAACCCTTCGCCCAATCTGACCTCCAGGGGTCGTGACAAGAATTTTCATATTTTTCGCGCTTTCCAGTTTCACTTTTTGATCCACCGATCGTTCAGTTCGATCTACGACGAACCAACTGGTTGATTCGGGACATTTCTGCCGCCCTCTTCTCACTTTCAAAAAAGACAGATGCCGATGGCGAGCAGCCCGCATCCCCAAAGCAACAGGGAAATGGATGCTTCCCAAAGCTCTCCTCCTGCATCGCGCAAATGGTGAGAATGGTAGCCCTGCTCCGTCGTTCTGGTGACGCTGGGACCCGACAAACCTCGGTCCACCTCCTCGGAAAGATGGGGCGGCATTCGAATTGAAAGTGTTTTTGCGTTCATAGTGCGAAGAAGCTACACCATGGCACTGACAACCCTATGTCAGGAGACTTTGCCAAATCGCATTAGGCCGCCTTTCCTTTAGCCCTTGGCTCGGGAAACCCAATCAGGCCAGCAGGTAAGGCGGAGAGCGCCCGTCCTCGGGCGCAGCGACGCGGAAGGATCCCAACACCGCCGAGTCGGAATGCGCTCTGCCCCGGAACTCGCTGCGCCCGAGGACGGGCGCTCTCCGGGCCACCGTGCTCAGCTTTTACCGAGGCATTACGCCAGCAGGCGGTTTTCGAGTGGCAGCGAGCGTGCCGCGGGCTTTCGCGGCGTGTCATAGATCCCGGCGACCTGGCGGGCTTCCGTGGCGACGAGGTTTCTCAGTTTTTCAGGAGCGAGCACTTCCGCCCTCGACCCAAATGAAAAGATCCACTCGGCGAGCCATTCCAACGAGTAGGCCAGCAACGTCACAACTACACCGTCGCCATCCGTTTTCTCCTCGACGAGCCGGCAGGACCACTCACGGCGAACACGGTCTATCATCTCGGGCTTGAACCTGACCTGGCCGGCCTCGAACTTACCCTCGCGAGCAGCCGTATCGAGGTAGCGCTGGAGCGAAAAATCGCTATGGCCCACGAAAAGTTCGTTCACTGGCCGGAGTGTGTGGATTCGGTCGGTGCGAAAGTCGCGCACGTCACGTCGCAAGCGGCAATAAGCGATGAGATGCCAGTTGTCAGAATAATAGACAAGTCCCAGTGGCTCGACCTGGCGCCGGGTCAGCTCACGACGCTGCGCGCCCTGATAGTCCACGGCCAGCACACGCCGTTCCGCAAGCGCTCGCTGGATCGGAATCAAGGTGCCGCTCGACAGCCGCGGAACCGGGTTTGAGCCGGGAGAAACCACCAGGGTCGATCGTTCCAGACGGTCGAGATAATCCTGGCGGTCGCGAGACAGCACGGACCGGATCTTCATTACGGCGGACTCCATCTGCCGACGCAGTGAAGCGTCGGTGAGGTGTTCGACGAGCTTGCCGCCCATGAATAGAGCGCTCGCTTCCTCAGTCGTGAACATCACGGGCGGCAGATGGTATCCCTTCACCAGGCTGTACCCGACGCCGGCCTCGCCGATGATCGGGATGCCCGCTTCGCCTAGCGCGGCCAGGTCCCGATAAACTGTCCGAACGCTGATTTCGAAATGCGCGGCGATGTCCTCGGCGCGGACGACTCGCCGACTCTGCAGGCGCACGACCATCGCCATGAGGCGGTCCACTCGGTTCATAGGCCAGAAGATAGCACAGGCAGCAAAGTCTTCAGCACGTAACGAGCAGAATGAGGTATTGGCCAGCCACAGCCGGCAGCGCGCGGCCGTCCTCTGCGCTCCTGGCGATGGCGTCGCAGCGGCGCGGAGGCTGGCGCGGGACAGTCCGAGTTGGGACTGCCCCTGGTGCAAGGCCCCGGCTCTCGGCGCTGGCTTGCCAGAACTGAGAACCTTGACCACAATTGTACGCGGTTATGGCGTCCGGAGCACTCGACCAACAGCGGTCGGGCAAAGCCCAGGCAGGGAGTTCGATACTCCCGGCGGCCGACCACCTGGATTTCGTGGACAATCTGCGCTGGGTAATGATCGTCCTGGTGGTAAGCATGCACGCTGCGGTCACCTACAGTCACGTAGGCAGTTGGTATTTCATGGAGTACCCGGAGCCCGGCATCGGCACAAAGGCCTTCTTTGCTACGTACCAGTCCTTCCTTCAGGCATTCTTCATGGGATTGCTCTTCCTGATTGCCGGATATTTCGTGCCGGGAGCTTTCGACCGGAAGGGCTTTCGCAAATTTCTGCGCGACCGCGCAGTGCGCCTGGGAATACCGTCGCTGTTGTTTATGGTGCTAATCCAACCCATCACGGTCTATTGGCTGCTGCGGGATTTTGCCGACCACTCCCGGCCGTCGCTGTCCCAGGCCTTTTGGCCGTATCTAAGCAGCGGGCGATTTCTCGGCGGTTCCGGGCCGATGTGGTTCGCGGTGGCGCTGCTCGCTTTTTGCCTGGTGTACGGGATGGAGCGACTCGTGAGTCGTAGCCGCCGACGTCAGGAGGCGGAGACGGGAGTGATCCATGATACGGACTCTGTCTCCTCACTCCAGCGGCTACAGGGTGCCGACAGTCGTCAAACTCGTTCAGCAGATGCGCTGCCGAGCCATGGCCAGGTCCTCGCGCTCGCACTCGTGATGGGAATATGCACGTTCCTGGTCCGAATCGTTCAGCCGATCGGCACCAATGTTTTGAACATGCAGCTCTGCTTCTTCTCCCAATACATACTTTTATTCGTAGTCGGGGTCTGCGCCTGGCAGCGGAACTGGCTGTTGCGGATTCCGTACGTCTTCGGCATGCACTGGCTCAAGCTGGCTCTAAGCGTAGGCTGCGCAGGATGTCTGGCTATCGTTTTCGCAATCCTCAAAACCCATACTGAAGCAAGGGTAATGGGAGGCTTCACCTGGCAAAGCGCGGCCCTCAGCTTTTGGGAATCATTCTTCTGCGTTGGGGTTTGCCTTGGCCTCTTGGTCATGTTCCGCGAAAAGTTTAATCGGCAAGGAACCGTCGCTCGGTGGTTGAGCGACAATTGTTTTGCTGTCTATATGTTCCACCCTCCACTTCTAATCGCTGTCACCCTCTGCCTCCGCGAGTTCGAGGCGCCGAAGCCGGTGAAATTCTTGAGCGCGACCGTTCTCGGGGTTGCGGTCTCATACCTGGCCAGCAGTCTGGTGTTCAGGCGAATTCCCATCCTAAAGAGTGTCCTTTAGACGCGATAACCACGGTCTGGACTTCGGACTACTTCTGCAGGAGTTGCGCCCTTGTTCGCGGAGTGGCGCTGCCGGCGCCGCCCAGTCAGGTCATTTCCAGGTTTCCCGGTGAGGTTTGTGGTCGCTGTTCCAACGGCGGCGCGCCAACTCCGAAGGCTCATTCCACTTTGGCAGTCTGGCGTGCTCGACGTGAGCGTCACAGAAGAAGGCATTGGCGCCGCGGCTATGCCGGCCGGCCAGATGGTCGCCATCGTCCTCGTCACTCTCATTTATCACATATTTGTTCCCCTGGACGGAAGGGAAGATGTCGGCATCCTGCCCGATCCGCAGACCAGGATAATCGCCTGAGGCGATCATGTCGCAAGGGGCAACGACTTTGGTTTCAGACACAGGCACCCAGACGCCTCGGGTGCCGCCAATTCCCAGAGTCCCATGATCATCCGTCCCGCCCTGGTTGTATCCATAGCTCTGGTTGGCTTGCGGCACAGGGCTGTTGGTCCACCGATACTTCGGTTTGTTCGCTGGACAGAAAAAGACATCGCGATTCCCCTGGCAGTACACCAGTACTTTGCCATCCCAATAAGTTGTGACGCCATGGGTCGGATCGGTGCAAAGCGGGTATTTTTGAAAATCTCCTACGTACATATTCAAGCCCACGGCTATCTGGCGGAGATTGCTCTTGCACTGGGCGGATTTGGCCGCGTCTTTCGCCTTGGCCAGCGCCGGCAACAGAAGGGCGGCCAGGATGGCGATAACTGCGATTACCACCAGCAGTTCAATGAGAGTAAAAGCCGGCCCACAGCCAGCCCTCAGCCCGCGGTTTGGAGTTCTTTGGCGGCTTCGCATGTCCGACTCCTGAGTAAAAAGGCGGTCAACCCAACGTGGGCAAGCGTAGCCGGGCCTGGGAGGGTGTCAACCAATTATTACTGCCTTATCGGGTTGCGAGCCACTCTGTTCGCTCCCATACTCGCCCGGCTGCAAATAATGAGCTATGAGCGGGCCTGAAGAATCCGGCGCGGAGCTTGTACCAAGAAAGTCTCGAGCCGACCGGCGCTGGTTTCAACTTGGCTGCGCTTTAATTGGCGCGCTGTTCCTATTGCGCCTTGTTTATCTCGCCTCGGACACTATTGAGCTGACCAAGGACGAAGCTTACCAGTGGCTCTGGTCAAAACACCTCGCGCTTTCCTATTACAGCAAGCCTCTGGGAATCGCGCTTATCCAGTTTGCGGGAACCCGGCTCTGGGGTGACATCGCGTTCGGCGTGCGATTCTTTTCGCCGGTGTTTGCGGCAATTCTAAGCCTTGTCATGCTGCGCTTCATGGCGCGCGAAGTGGGGGCGCGCCAGGGCGTGCTGCTGTTGCTGATCGTTTCTTCCGCGCCGCTGCTAAGCATCGGCACCATCCTCATGACCATCGACCCGCCGCTGGTGCTCTTCTGGACGTTGGCAATGCTGGCTGGATGGCGCGCCGTCCAACCGGCTGGCACCACGAAACAATGGGCGCTGGCCGGCGCGTCGGCAGGCCTGGCCTTTCTGAGCAAATACAGCGCGCTCTATCTCATATTTTGCATGGCGCTCTTTTTCCAGTTATGGAAGCCGGCTCGGGTCCAGCTCCGAAAGCCCGGCCCTTATGTTGCCCTGCTGCTTCTGGCGCTCAGCACCCTGCCGGTCTTCATCTGGAATTCGCAACACAACTGGACGACCATTCGGCACGTCGCCGACAATGCAGGTATCGCCTCGGCCTGGAAACCGACGCTGCGGTTCTTTTGGGATTTTCTCTTCACCGAGGCGGCACTGCTGAACCCGGTTTTCTTTGTCGGCGCTTTGTGGGCCATGGCGGCATTTTGGAAGCGCCGTCAAGAAAATCCGCTTTGGCTCTACTTCTTCTGCCTGGGCGGCCCGGTGTTCCTCGGCCACCTAGCTTACTCGCTGCATTCGCGCATTTTGCCAAATTGGATTGCTCCGTCGGTGCTGCCGATGTTTTGCCTGATGGTGGCCTATTGGGACGCGAATTGGCGGGAAGGCGGCCGCTGGATCAAGGGATGGCTTTTGGGTGGATTGGTGCTCGGCCTCGTAGCTGTTGGGATTCTGCATGAGAGCGACGTTATTGGGAAAATAGTCGGCCATCCGTTGCCCGCTGAAATGGATCCGCTGAGGAGAGCGCGGGCATGGAAGGCAACTTCGGTCGTGGTCGAGCAGGCGCGCCAGATGCTTCTCGCTGAGGGCACGCCGGCATTCATCATTACGGACCACTACGGCCTGACCGGCGAATTCACATTTTACTCGCCAGAAGCCAGGGCAGCCATGCTCACACAACCGCTCGTTTACTATCGCATCTCCTCCAGGCCGGACAATCAGTTGTACTTTTGGCCGGAGTACCGTTACCGCAACGGCCGCAAAGGACAGAACGCGATCTACGTCACCGAGCAGGATCCCTACCGATTGGAGAGTGGGTGGTTCTGGAAATGGCTTGCCGGAAAGGAGCCGGGCTACGCCTGGACTTCAGCTCCTGTGGCTCCGCCGCCTTTGATGCTCCAGGAATTTGAGTCTGTCAAGGATCTCGGTGTGAAAGAGATAAAACTTGGCCAGCGCGTCTTCCGTCGCGTGCAGTTGTTCGAGTGCCGTAGTCTGCGGTGAATACACGATTCCCTCTCATTTCACCACCATCATTCCCAAACGCATCCGTCTCGGGTCCCGGAACTTGTAGGTGGCCTCAAAGTATTGAGGCTGGGCCTTGCTCAGAGCCGATCCCGACCATGTTTGCGCCCAATTGAGCAGGGTTTCCGGCGTCAATTCCCCGCGGCGGGCGTCCCACACGATCAGGCAATGCGGCTCTTCACACTTGAAAAGGCCGACCTGTGCCGGGGTGACGATAGTTGTCTTCGGCAGGCCCAACCGCAAGTTGCCGGCAAGCAGGACAGTGTCCGCGACGACGAATGAGTCTTCGGGGACCAGGTACCGAAGTTGGGCTGCTAAGGCGTCGTACGGCCGCATCAAGGGCTCTTCACGATGAAGCTTTGCGCCGAACAAAATCCGACCAGGGATGACGACAGCAACCGCCAGAGTCACGGTCAGGCCCAGCGCCAGGATTCTCCGCAGGCGCACCCGGTCAAGCCGGTCACGGACCAGCGCAATTAGCAGGACCGGTGTGCACATCAGGATGGGTTGAAACCATCTCTCGCGAAAGCCGGTGGCACGGAAACAGAGCACTAGAAGCACACTCACACCAACGATAATCAGCAGCGCCCTCAGCAGCAGTTTCTCGTAAACAGGTCCAGGCTGGAGCACTGCTTGCTGCCTTGGCGCCTTGAAGAAAACCGCCAGATAAACCAGCGTCAACGGCCCGACGAAAGAGACGATGGCGACAATTACGTTCCGAAGAGCGATTGAAACTGGTTTGAGCCATCCGGCGGATTCCGCGAGCTTGAGTTTCGAGGCGGCACCAAAGGCCAGTTGCGGATGAGCCAGGCTCCAGAGCCCGGTCGGGAGCAAAATCAGGACGCAGATCATCGCCGCGAGCCACATCCCCTTGTGCAGCACGGCCGGGCGGAAGTCGCGGAGTGAGCAGGCCGCCACCAAGAGGCCAAGGATCCAAAAGCCGAAATTGAATTTGGAAAGCACGCCCAGTCCGGCGCAAACGCCGAGCAGAACCCACCATAATAGCCGTTTGGTTTCATGGGAGCGCAGAAAGCAGAAGAGTGTTGCGGCCGCCAGGGTTGAGCTGAGCACAGAGTGAGTCAGATCCCTCTGGGATTCCCATGCGAACTGCGGGACGAACAACAGCGAAACCGCAGCGGCGACTCCGCAGAAATGACTACGCGTGATGAGACGCGCATTCCAGTAGGTGAGCACGTACGCTCCGAATAACAGCAGGTTCTTGAGCAGTGCCAGTGAGAAGATCCATTGGCCGAAAACGGAAAAGAACCCGATTTGAAGCCAGGTGTACAACGGCGGGTCGGGACCGTAACCCCAACTCAAGCGCTGCCCGAAAAGAACCTGCTCCGATTCATCCAAATCGACACTCGACGAAAGGAGTGTTCGGATCACGATGTGGAGACCGAAGTAGCAGAGAAAAGCCGCTAACAACTGACAGCGTGTTGGCCAAGCCTCAGTCCCGGAGTCTTGAGGCTCTTGCGCGGTGGTCAGAACTTGGACGGGCGGGGTTGCGCTGGCCATTGGTGCGCGCAATTATGCCGCGAGCCCCGAGAAGTTCAACGCCAGGGACTCAATGGTCTTCGTTCGGCTTCCGGGCGACGTCGGCGGCGGAGAGGAGCAGAACCGGATTGAGTCGTTCGTACTCCTGCTGAAAGCGTTCAAGTAAAGGCAAATCAACCAAATCCCTTTCGCGTCCGCTGGCGCGCTTGCTGGCAATGATGTCACGCAAGTTGGCGACGCGGAACCCCTCGACTTTCAGCGAGCGCGCTTTGGCCTCGGAAAAGCTGGCAATTCCGTCAGGCGCATACACCAGGTCCACGTCGAAAGGACCAGATTTGATCTGCACGAAATCCTTGCCCCCAACAATGCTCTGTTGCAGCTCTGCGGAGAGTTCGAAGCCAAGCTTCTGCAGGGCCCGAACGATGCGCCTTCCATTCTCCGCCGTGCGTGCTGGGAAAATGTCCACGTCCTGGGTCATGGCCGGGAAACCTAGCAGAATCGCGGCGCCGGTTTGAACCCCAGGTAGTCTGGCAGATGTGCGGAGCACCATGTGCGATATTGAGCCATCGTATCGAATGCGCGCCAGGGTTCGTCATCCAGGACCGGTTTATACATCCGGCAAAAGCCGTATTTGATACGCTGCTCTAGTGGCCGTCGCATCTGACGCCGGCACTGGTCGCGAAATTCCTGCCAGCCTCTGTCCTCAGCGGTCTCATTCATGCTCAGAGCATACCAGTGCCCCAGAGCGCTTCCAAGTTCAACTCTGGGGACACAGTCACTTGGCGACTGACAATGTCCCTCGAACACGCTCGCGGTAAGACTGCTCCAGCGCCTCCACCACGACCGCGGCAGTCCTGTCCCACGTCAACTGCTTCGCTAGCGCCCGGCCCTTGTCTGAAAACTCTCTACGAATCGCCGGATCAAGCAAGCTTTCCATGGCTTGAGAAATCTCCTTTGAATTCCTGGGGTCCTCCAGCAATAGCGCCTCGCCATTTTGCGTCAGCTCCGCCGCGCCCGTGTGACGGGCGTTGCTGATGATCGTCGCGCAGCCATGGGCCATCGCCTCCAGCGGCGCAATCGGCGAGGCATCTGAGAGCGTTGGCAGCACGAAAATGTCGGCCAACGCGTAATAATCGTTCACGTTGCTTACGCGGCCCGCCCAAAGAATCCGCTCGCCGACCCGTAGTCCTCGCGCACGTTCCTGGTACGCCGTCGCATCCCCTCCGCCCACGACAACCAGCCGTGGCGCCCGCTCCTGCAGGATTCCCATCGCTTCGACCAGCGCCTCTAGACCCTTTCGTCTGAATTCCGAACCAACGAATAGGGCCACGACTTCATCCTGGCCCAAACCAAGTTTGCGCCGCCACTCCGCCCGCGCCTGGGTTTCATTGGATCCCGGCAGATCAACGCCCGAGTGCGCGATGAAGAAGCACGCATCGGGGATTGGATAATGTAGCTGGACCTCACGTTTGACCATAGCGGAATCGGCTATCCAATACCGCCCGCGGGCCGGTCGGCTGTGAAGTTTTTCCAAAAGCAGATACGCCCAGATGCTCGGCCCGGTCAGCACCTTGAGCCAGGTGCGCAGCGGCTGCTTTCTATCCCCTCGGGCAGAGCCCCAGAGTCCTCCGACAAACGTGCCGACGTGAATGTTCATCACATCGAACCGTGTGACGCGCTCGTGCGAATAGACGACCTCGAATCCTCGGGTCATCCGGGATGTCCACCAGGAAAACCACCATTGATTGAAAAACCTGGGTTTCATTGAGAGTAACGGCACGCGATGCAGCGCCACTCCCGCCGGCTCATGGTCCCATTGCTGGGCGAACACATGCACCTCGTGCACCTTCGCCAGCCGGCGCGTCACCTCGACCGCGTAACGCTCGGCGCCGGCGGTGACGATGAACCGGCGGATGAGCACGGCGATTTTCATCCCAAATAATCGAACATCGTCCCGATGACTGCCGATTGCTCCTCCTCGCTCAGCGCCGGATAAATGGGAAGCCGAAGCAACCTGCCGCTCACGGATTCCGTGACGGGACAGTCCCCTACATTGAAGCCGAGCGAACGTCCGACCGGCGACAAATGCAGTGGCAGGTAGTGAAACGTCGTTCCGATTCCTCGTGAACGAAAAAAGGCAAGGGCGCGGCCGCGAGCCGGTTCATCCGCCATCAACACATAGAAAATGTGGTAATTGGACTCCACATCAGGTGGGATCGTTGACAGGGTCAGCAGCCCGCGCTGCGCCAGCGGCGTCAGCTCCGTCATGTACCGGCCATGAATGGCCTCCCGCCGCTGCTGAAGACCCTTCATTTTGGCCAGTTGGCTCCGCAGCAGCGCGCCGGCGAAATCAGGCGGCAAATAGCTGCTGCCAACTTCGACCCATGTGTATTTGTCCACCAACCCCTGCAGGAATTGTTTCCTGTTAGTGCCTTTCTCGCGGATCATCTCAGCACGAGACATGTATTCGTCGGAACGGGTGAAAAAAGCCCCGCCCTCTCCCGTTGAGAGATTCTTCGTCTCATGGAAGCTATAACACCCCATCACCCCGGTCGTTCCCGCAGGCTGGCCGCGATACGAGGCCCCCACTCCCTGGGCCGCGTCCTCCACAATCTCTATTCCACGCCCGCGAACGACTTGCACCAGCGCGCTTAAGTCAGGAGAAACCCCGGCGTAAACAACCGGAACTATCGCTCGCGTCTTTGGGCCGATCTTCCTGGCCACGTCCGCCGGGTCGAGCGTCAGTGTGTCCGCAACAACGTCCGCAAAGACGACCCGACCGCCCGCGCGTAGCACGCAATTCGCCGACGAAACGAAGGTGAAGCTGGGAACGATTACTTCGTCGCCCGGCTGGAGTCGCAACGCCAGCATGGCCAACTCCAGCGCATGGGTACAGGAGGGTGTCAGCAAAACATGAGGCACCCCCAACAACTCTGACAATTCTTTCGAGGCACGCCTTGTCTGCTCGCCATCCCCGACGATGGCGCGGCTCCGGAGAGATTCGACAAGTGCCTGCTCATCCTGGAGATCGTAGGCGGGACGATGGAAGGGAATTTTCATCGCGGCAGGCCCATGGTGTCGGGACGTCCGCTCAATTGCCAGCGCCAGATCGCCGACTGCGTCTGCCATCGTTGCCGCCAGCGGGTTGCAGCGCCCAGCGTCAACCCGGTCGCCAACCCGCTCATCAGCCAGTCCATCAGCAGTCGAAAACATAAGCCGGCATGCAAGACGCCGCGCGCGAGCCGGCCATAGTGTTTTTGAAAATAAATGTAGCGCGACCGCCAATACTCGATTCGGGCGGCCGACGGCATCTTCCCGACGCTTTGGCCTTGCGCATGCCAAACCTCGACCTGTGGCAAGTGAACCACTTTCCAGCCGCGCTGCCTGGCTCGGATGCAAAAGTCAGTTTCCTCGAAGAAGAAAAAATAACGCTCATCCAGTCCGCCCAGCTCCTGCCAGACTTTTCGGCGAACGAGCATAAAGGCGCCAATTACCGACTCAACCTCAACCGGTTCGCGAAACTGGTGTTCTTTCCCGGGAAACCGCCGCGGAAAAAGCCGTCGCAGCAATGATTTGTTCAGCAACTCGGTGGCCAGCGAGGGAGCATTGGCAATTGAATTCTGCGGCGAGCCATCGGAGTTCAACAATCGCGCGCCGGCGATACCGCACTCCGGGTGCTGGCGCATCCATTCCGCCGCCGCCGCCAGCGCGTCCGGCTCGAGTCGCGCATCTGAGTTGAGCAGGAGCAGGAATTCGCTATCCGCTTCTTTCGCCCCAAGATTGTTCGCGCGCGCAAATCCTAGATTCCGCCCCGCGCGCGCGAGGCTTACCGCGGGAAACTCCCGCTCGACCATGAGGGTCGTGTCATCGGTGGAGCCATTATCAACGACGACGATCCGCTTGGTCAAAGAATCGTGGCTTTCAATTGCCGAGCGCAATGCCTCGCGAAGCAGCGCGCAGCAGTTCCGGGTAACGATCACGATAAGCAGCTCCACGGGAGGCACGGGTGCACCAGGCGCTCAAGCTGCGTCAGCCGCCGCTTGCTTCGCGGCCCGCACTTTCGCGTGGCGCGTGAGCGAGTAGAAAGCGGTCATGCAGGCGATATAGTACCCCTGCCAACCATCCAGAAACCCGAGCCGCAAAAAATACGCCCGAATGAACCGCCAGCCGGGTCGGAAAGCGAGATCCAGCCACGTGGAGGACTTTTGCCGTAACAGCGCATCGCGCATGAAATCCGAGCTATAGGAGGCAATCTTGGCGATTTGGTCGTCGATCCCGATTGCGTTGTAGTGCCGCAGCGGGCTGCGCAGCTTGCCGACCGCTCCCGCCACGATGAGCTTGTCATGCGGATCGACTCCGCCCCATTCCGCTTGCCCTCGCCGCCACAAGCGCGTTCCTCGGTCCGGATACCAGTCGCCGTGGCGAATCCACCGACCGCAAAACTTCGTCAACCTTGGAAAACTGAAGGCTGCAAACGGCTCGAGCTTCTCGCGCGCGGCAAAAAGTGCCTCGATTTCCTGGCGCAGCTCCGGCGAAACCTCCTCGTCCGCATCCAGACCGAACATCCACTCCTGGGTAGCTTGCCGGGCCGCAAAATTCTTTTGAGCAATGTGCCCCCTCCAAGGCGCACGCATTACTTTCGCTCCCTTTCTCCGGGCAATTTCCTCCGTCCCGTCCCGCACCTCTTCATTGAGCACGATTACCGTCTCGTTCGTCCAACCGGCGACGCTCTCCAGGGCACGGCCAATTCGGCCGGCTTCGGCGGCGGAAATCATGCAAACGGAAATCGGCAAGGCAGTCATGGTGCTGCAGGAAAGTAAGCAGGTCAGCCCTGGAAAGCGATAGAAAATCGGGAGTCACCGGGCAGCAAAACATTGCTTTCTCAACGGTCGCCTCTTAGCGTCAGGAGGATGAAAGTCAGCGGATTCACGTTTCTGCGGAACGCGCAGCGGCTGGGATACTGCTTCGTCGAATCGATCCACTCGATCCTGCCAATCGTCGATGAATTCATCATTGCCCTCGGCCCGAGCGACGATGAAACCGAGGCGATGATTCTGCAAATCGGCGATCCCAAGATTCGGATCCTCCACACTCAGTGGAATGAGCGCATCCGGAATGATCTGAAAGTCAAAGGGTTCATTTATGGCCAGCAGAAATCCATCGCGCTGTTCAATTGCACCGGCGACTGGGCCTTCTATCTCGAAGGCGACGAGGTTGTTCACGAGGATGATTTGCCGAACATCCAGGAAGCAATGCGGCGGCACCTCGACAACCCCCAAGTCGAGGCCCTCTATTTTAACTATATCCATTTTCAGGGAAACAGGAACACCTACGTCTGGTGCCCGGGCACCTATCGCACGGCGCCGCGGATTTTGCGCAACACTATCCCGGCCTGGGCGCCCAAGGGGCTTTTCTTCATAGTGTTGGATACGCAAAAGAAAGGGCGTTACCCCAAAGCTGCCGCGGCGAATGCGCGCATTTTTCACTACGGCTTTGTTCGCAGCCCCGTGCAGATGGCGCTCAAACACGCGGCGGTTTACAAGTACTGGAGCAACACCCTGCCCGCCGATTACGACTATGCCGAAATCGATCCCTATGTCCTGCGGCTTTTTGCGGGGTCACATCCCGAGGTGATGGCTCAGTGGTTGCCGCCGGCCGAAGGACTGTTTCGCGCAAATCCAAATCACAAACTTACGGCGGACGAAATCCGGCATCGCATCATGAGCAAGATTGAGGATTGGACCGGAGCCGAATTCAGCCACAAACATTACACTCGCGTGGCCTGATCAGGCTGTCAGTTCCGGATCGCTACGTCCAGCGTGAAACGCCTACGGCCGGTTGCCGATTCTGGCAACGGCGAACTTTTCTCGCTCAATCCGGTCCTCAGGGCCATCCACGTGGTAAAGCGGTTTGTTGCCATAGAACGACGCCCACTGCGAAAAAGAGCTTAACGCCCCGAGAATGTAATCGCATTTCGCCAACGCATACATGTCTCCCACGGGAGAATTCGGCCCGAAGCCAACCTGTAATCCGGGAAATTCGCTCTCGTGCCGCGACTCGTCGCTAACCACCAGAAACGCCACTCTCGCACCTTGAAACTGCTCCGGCATCTCCCGCATCCATGCTGCATACCGCGCGGCGGGAAAATAATGCCTGCCGCCTCGCCACCATGCCTGGTCTCCGTGCCGGATGTGGACTCCGACTACAACGTCAGCCTTTTCGCGCAATCGTTCCACAGCGCGGGCACTGGCCTGTTCCAATTCCTCCGTGGGCCGGAAATAATCCCGAATAATGGGTGCGTGCCTCTCCACCCAGGTCGGCGCGCGGAAGGGCCACCCATACACGAAGACTATTCGCGCCTCGCTGATTTGGGCCTGGACTTCAGGGCTTTCGAGGGAAACAAGCATTACGTCCGGCGGCTCAGTCAAGGTAACGGCTCTCCGCCCGAATAGCCCCAGCCTCTCATTGAGCACACTCGCCATCGACACCGTGCGGTAGCAGACCCGCGTCTCGCGCAAAGCTTTTGCCACGCCAGGCACGACATCGATCCAGCTCCGCCGCTTTGGCCGGGGATACTGGCAGTAAATATCGCGGCGCGTTGTTTCGAATTGTTCGGCATAGGAATGAAAGGCGAAGTTAATGACCCGATGCCCCTGTTCCGCGGCCAGGGCAATAAAGTTCGCGAACAGTATCAGGCGGTTCCCCAGCCGGCCGCAGCGAAGGGCGATGAAAAACAGTTTAGGCTCGGTCGGAACAGAGCTGATGGACGATTTCTTGCTCCCCTCAAGGACGGGGCTTTCGCGGTTTGAAGGCATTGTTGCGATCATCATCCTGGCTCGCGCCCTTGCATCGGCAAGTTCGAGGACTATGCTTAGGCAGGTTCCTGCAAACCCAGTTTCGTTGCGGCCTGCGCCACGTCTTTGTCTCCCCGGCCGCTGAGATTCATGACGATCAATTCGTTCGGCCGCATCCGAGGGGCGAGTTGAATGACTTCAGCCACGGCGTGGGCGCTTTCGAGAGCCGGGATGATGCCCTCCAGAGAGGCCAGCTTCCGAAACGCGTCGAGCGCCTGTTCGTCGGTGGCGTAGGTGTACTCGACGCGCTTCTGGTCCCGCAGCCAGGCGTGCTCCGGGCCGACCGCGGCGTAGTCTAATCCGGCCGACACGCTATGCGTAAGCTGAATTTGGCCAAATTCGTCCTGCAGCAGATAGGAGCGCGTGCCTTGCAGCACGCCGAGCGACCCGCCTTGAAACCGTGCGGCGTGCTTGCCCGCCTGAATTCCTTCGCCGCCGGCTTCCACGCCTACCATCCGGACCGAGGCATCTGGTAGAAACGGATAAAACAATCCCATTGCATTCGAGCCCCCGCCGACGCAAGCGATCAGCATGTCGGGCAGGCGCGATTCCTTTTCTAGAATCTGCCGCCGGGCCTCGTCCCCAATGACACGCTGGAAATTACGCACCATCAAAGGATACGGATGCGCGCCATAAACGGTTCCCAGGATATAGTGAGTCGTGCGGACGTTGGTCACCCAGTCGCGCATGGCTTCATTAATGGCTTCCTTGAGCGTCTGCTGGCCGGCACGAACCCGCACCACTTCGGCTCCCATCATTCTCATCCGGAACACATTCAGCTCTTGTCGTTCGCAATCAACCGCGCCCATGTAAATGACGCACTGAAGTCCGAACATCGCCGCCACCGTGGCTGTGGCGACGCCATGCTGGCCCGCGCCCGTCTCGGCGATAATTCGCGTCTTGCCCATGCGCCGGGCGAGCAGGATCTGCCCGATGCAATTGTTGATCTTGTGCGCGCCCGTGTGGAGCAGATCCTCGCGCTTGAGGTAAATCTTCGCGCCGCCCAGTTTTCGCGTCAGACGTTCGGCGAAGTACAGCGGCGTCGGGCGTCCACAAAATTCCTTCAAGTAATACTCCAATTCACGCTGGAAGGCGGGATCCTGCCGGGCGCGGAGATATTCCTGCTCCAGTTCGTGCAAGGGATGCATCAATGTTTCGGGCACGAACCGTCCACCGTAAGGGCCGAAATGGCCCAGCGCATCCGGAAGATTTTCTGCGGCAGTAGCAATCATCGCGGCAAGGATACCCTACGCACCGCAGGTCGTCGAGGGCGGCGCTTGACGCCCTCTTCTCGTCACTCGACACTCGCCCCTCGACTCTATGGCGAAAATTGATCCCGAACCGACTCCAGTCGCGCAGAATTTCTCGATGCCGGCGGAATGGGAGCCTCATGAAGCGACATGGCTGGGCTGGCCGCACCATCCGACGGATTGGCCGGGCAAGCTCGACACCATCCGCTGGGTGTACGGCGAGATCGTGCGCAAAATTGCGCCGAGCGAAATCGTCCGCCTTCTGGTCAATAACCGAAGCGAGGAAAATCTTGCGCGCCGCTATTTGAGCGGCGCGGGCGCGGACGTGAGCCGAGTGGAGTTTATCCAGTATCGGACGAATCGCGGCTGGACGCGCGATAGCGGGCCCCTGTTTGTGAAGAAGAAAGGAGAAGGGAGAAAGAAGAAGGGGGAGACGGCGATCGTGCATTTCCATTTTAACGGCTGGGCCAAGTACGATGATTGGCAGCAGGACCGGCGGGTGCCGAACATGGCCGCCAAGCTCCTGCGCAAACGGTTGATCCACGCCCGGTGCCACGACCGCGACTTCGTCATCGAGGGCGGTGGCATTGAGGTCAACGGCCACGGCACGCTGCTGACGACGGAGGAATGTTACCTCGACCCGAAAGTCCAGGTGCGTAATCCCGGTCTGGGCCGCAGCAAGATCGAGAAGATGTTGAAGAACTATCTGGGGGTGACAAACGTTCGCTGGCTGGCAGCCGGGCCCGTGGGCGATGACACCCACGGCCACATCGATGATATCTGCCGCTTCGTAAATCCGCGCACGCTCGTCCTGATCCGGGAGAACAATCGAAAGGACGCCAATTACCGCCCGCTGGCAGAGAATTGGGAGCGGGTCAGCGACTTGCGGCTGGAAGACGGGACCCGGCCCGAGGTAGTGCCGCTGCCGATGCCGGCTCCGCTCTATTTCGAGGGGCAGCGGCTGCCAGCCAGCTATGCAAATTTCTACATCGCCAATTCCTCGGTCCTGGTACCAACGTTCAATGATCCGAACGACCGGATTGCGCTCGGCACGTTAGGCGAGCTGTTCAACGACCGGCCAGTCGTCGGCATTCATGCGGTGGACTTGGTGCTGGGCTTTGGGACGCTTCATTGTTTGACACAGCAGCAGCCGCGGTGAATCTTGTAGATGCGCTCTTTACTTCCGTGTGCGATTCTGCTGTAATGGAGTTAGAGAATCAATTCCTGCATCCGGGAATCACAAAACCGTGAGTGCGACGAAGGATAAGATAAAAGTCTTGATCGTGGACGACCATCCGGTGGTCCGAAAAGGCTTGCAGTCCTGCCTGTCACGTCAGGAGCGCCTCAAAATCGTGGGGGAAGCCGCCGATGGCAACGAGGCGCTGCAGCGCGTAAAGGCCCTGGCGCCGGACGTGGTGCTGCTCGACCTGGACTTGCCCGGGATTAGTGGCTTGGCGGTGGCGGAACACCTTCGCAAAGAGACGCCCAAAGTCAAAATCCTGGTGCTTTCGGTACACAGCCACCAGGAGTACATTTTCCGCATTATCAAAGCAGGCGCTCACGGGTATGTGTCCAAATCCGCGAGCCCCGATGAGTTGTTGGAAGCGATCGAATCCGTTTCCGAGGGCGAGGCCTTTTATGCGCCGCAGGTCGCTCAGGCCGCCCTGAATGAATTCGTCAGCAGCGGTGGAAAAAAGAATCCGTTTGTGCAGCTCACCAGCCGCGAGCGGGAGGTTTTGGCCCTAATTGCCGAAGGCCAAAGCAACAAAGCCGTGGCCCGCCATTTGGGCATCGGAGTGCGCACCATCGAGACGCACCGCGAGCGGATCATGGACAAGCTCAACATCCATACGGTTGCCGGCCTGACGCAATTCGCCATCCGCAATGGCGTGATCTCCCTCGAAGGTTCGAAGTCAGTCCCGGGCCAGTAACTGCCATCGGGAACAACTGCCGACCCAGGCGCGGGGTAGTCCCAAGACTCAGCACCCAGCTCCCAAATCCCCGGGGCGCACGGCAAGCGATCCGGCTGTCGGAGCTTGATGTTTATCCTGGAGTTTGGTCCTTGGAGCTTGGACCTTGTGCCCGATTCCGTATCCCGTCCGACGCTTCATCCGTATTCAATCGGGTTGTTTTCCCCGCCGCAGCGGTCATGATGGAATGACCGTCAATTGGAGCTGGCGAACCTACTATCATTGTGCGGGCGTTGAATGAAAACTAAAACCGCAACGGCTGTTCCCTGCGAATCAGATCTGGATCCCACGGCAGATTTTGCGGGTCTTCCGGGAGCGGCGAAGATGCGAACCCTGATCGTGGATGATCAATTGCTGGCGCGGGAATCGTTGCGCCGGATGCTCAAGGATGAGCCAGATATCGAGATCGTCGGCACTGCGGCCAGCGGGCGAGAAGCGGTGGACGCCATCCATTCACTGGCACCCGACCTTGTGTTTCTCGATGTGCGAATGCCGGATTTGGATGGGTTCGGCGTGCTGGCGCAGATCGCGCCGGCACGGAGGCCTGCCGTTATCTTCGTCACCGCCAATGACGATTTCGCATTGCGCGCCTTCGACGTCCATGCTGTGGATTACCTGGTCAAGCCCTGCCCAGTCGAGCGCTTTCAAACCGCCCTCCACCGGGCGCGTCGTCATCTCCTGCGCAATCGGGCCCGGGAGACTCAACGGCGTTTGACCGCCTTACTGGAGGACTTGAAAGCGCAACCGAAACTCGCGGAGCGCCTGCCGGTGAAGTCGGAAGGCCGGATCATCTTCCTGCGGCTGCCCGAGATCGATTGGGTCGAAGCGGCGGACAATTATGTCAAACTTCACACGGGCAACCAGGCCCATCTGTTGCGGGACACGATGACCTCGCTGGAACGAAAGCTGCCCGCTGAGCGCTTCCTGCGCATCAGCCGTTCCGCTATGGTCAACATCGAGCAAATCAAAGAACTGCATCCGATGTTTCACGGCGAATACGCCGTGATCCTGCGCAACGGGACGCGGTTGACGCTCACCCGTGGCTACCGCGCCCAGCTCCAGCGCCTCGGTCTGGCCTGAATCGAGCCCGCTCGCCGGGTTGCAATCCCGGGAAAACGGAGCGCGGCTGTGGCGAAGCCCAGCCGCAGCACGGCCCAATCTGGGGATCTCCGACGAATCGAAGGTGTAAAGCATTTTTGTGCACTGCGGCTGGGCTTCGCCACAGCCGCGCTCCCCTGACCGGTCGCCAACAGTGCAAGAAAAGCCTCGGCAAGCCGATCTTGTGGTTTAGTATCCGAGCGGAACGATGCACGTTCCGCCGCGCATTGTGAAATCGGCTGCCCCAATCATTTCCGACCAGTCCGTCGACCGCGTGCCGGCCCGCTGGCGCCGCAAAGTCGCGCGCATCCTTATTACCGATGACGAAATCGCGCGTCGCATCCGGCAAATGTCCCTCGACATCATGAGCGAATTCTCCGGTCGCGAAATGGTGGTGGTGTCCTTGCTCAATGGCACAGTCATGTTTCTGGCGGATTTGATCCGCAACCTGTCCCTCCCCTTGCGCCTGGATTTTATGGGCGTGTCGAGCTACGGCGCCGGCACCGAATCGGGCGAATTGGTCTTCACCAAGGAATTGCGGCTGGACGTGCGCCGACGTGACGTGCTGCTGGTGGATGATATCCTTGACACCGGAAAAACTCTCGAACGCGTTCTGGGGAAATTGCGCGTTCTGAAACCTCGCCGAATCCGGACGTGCGTCCTGCTCAACAAGGCAGCGCGACGCGTCGCCCCCGTCCAGGCGGACTTCGTCGGGTTCGAAATCCCAGATGTATTCGTGGTTGGCTATGGATTGGATTTCGCCGAGCGATACCGAAACCTGCCGTTTGTCGGCGTTTTGCATCCGCGCGTGTACAAGCAGAACCAGCCCAAGACACATTCTGCCCGGCCCACTCCCTGACTCGCCCTATGCAGGTGACTGTTTGTTTTCACTCATACTTCAAAGACCTGACGGGCTGCGCCCGAACGATTGAAGTTCTGCCTCCGGGCAGCACGCTGGGCGACCTTTACAAAAAGCTCACCCTGCGGTTCCCGAAACTTGAGGCGATGCAGAAATCCACGCTCATGGCAGTCGGACTGGATTATCAACGTCACAGTCACATTCTGAAGGAAGCGGACGAGGTGTCGCTCTTTCCGCCGGTGCAAGGGGGCTAAGGCCGATAGCCGATAGCGAGTAGTAGAGGACCGACTTCAGCGCTTAGCCATTTTCTCCCGGGCGGCTTCGAGGATCCGGCGCTCGCGCTCCGTCAAGCTCTGGATGCCCTGAGCGGAGATTTTGTCCAAAATTGGATCGACCTCGCGACTGAGGAATTCCTCGGGCGGCAGCTCTTCGGCTTCGGCTTTCCGGGCGCGCGCCCAATGGGCGGATTTCTCGAAAGGAACTTTGACCAGGCGCTGGAGTGGCCGGCGTTTGGTCCGGCGGAATCGCGGCCACTGCCAATGGATTACGTGGCGCACGAAAATAATTCCCGTCAGCATGCCACCCAGGTGGGCCGCATCGGCAATATGCGGTCCGTCGTTGGTTTGGCCAGCCCAGAGCATACCGAATAGTGCGATTATTCCTTCGAAGAGCAGCAGGAATTTCGCCCGCATATTCACCGGAATTACGAAAAACAGGAGCATCATGAGTGGCTGCTCCGGATAAAGCACTGCGAAGGCGGCGATCAACCCAAAGGCACCGGCCGACGCTCCGACCACCGGCATCTGCAGCAGCGCCGGACTGCCCAGAATCACTGCCAGCACTTTGTCAAAAGCAATTTGCAGCAGGCCGCCGACCACGCCGCTCGTCAGATAAAGCGTCAGAAAACTCCTGCGCCCGAGCGCGCTTTCCACCTCCCGGCCAAACACGTAGATCGCCCAGCAATTCAGCAGAAGATGCAGCCAACCCCCATGCATGAATTGAAAAGTCAGCAGTTCCCACGCATATCCATGGCTTAGTCCCACCACACTCAGGGCCAAATACCCAAACAATTTCGGTGAACGATCCACGACAAGGGACTGCAGGACAAAGGCGACTACGTTAGCAATCACCAACAGCAGCGTTAGAGACCATCTCGGCGCAAACGACCGGCGGCGCATGTATGGGCGGTCCTCTAGCATTTCAATCTGAACCTAGTCGCGGAGAGGGAATTTTTCAACGCGGAATCCCTCGCTTTTGCCCAGCATCAGGTACGTCTGCATTCCGGGCCGGAGCCCGGCGAGCCGGCGATGGCCGTCCGCGCCGCGGATCAGTAAAGCGGTGGAGAGCGCGTCGGTTTCCGTGGCGGAGGGTAGCACGACTGCGGCCAGCACTGCGTTTTCCGCCGGATGCCCGGTGCGTGGGTCAAGAATATGGCCGAGCGTTTTCCCCTCAGCCTGGAATGATCTGCCCCAGATGGCCGAGGCCGACATGGCCTGGTCTCTTAGACGAATTGGAGGAAACGCAGTAGGAGGTGCGCCGAGGGCCGACGGAGGCTCTTCCAGCGCCACGTGCCAAAACTCCGAATCGGGAGGATGGCCCAGAGCGTAAACGGTGCTAGTGCCGCCATGGAGCAAGGCGCTGACCACGCCCGCTTCGCGCAGCAGCTCAACAGCGCGTTCGATGGCGTAACCCTTGCCGATAGCTCCCAAATCGAGCATCACGCCCGGGCAACTAAACTGGACAGTCAACGTGCCCGCTTCGAGGCAGACCAGGTCCATGCCCACTTTCGAGCGCGCCGCGGCCACGTCTTCCGGGGCCGGCTTCCGGCCGCAGCCGCCCATGAAGCCCCAGCATCGGACCAGCGGGGAAATCGAGATATCAAAAGCGCCGCCGCTTTCCTGGTGTAATTGTTTTGCGTGCTCTAGCAGCGCGAAGAGCGCAGGGCTGACTCGCACCGGGACGTAAGCGGCGCGCGCGTTCAGGCGGGCGATTTCGCTGCCCGGCCGATACAGACTGAGCTGGTCTTCGAGCAGTTCGATTTCGGCGAGCGCTTCCTCGCCTGCGGCGCGCAAGGCAGAGGTATCAGGGCCATACAACACCAACTCGAACCGAGTGGCCATGGCCGAACAGGCCAAGCGAACGGACTGTTGGAGCGATGGAGTAATGGAATGATGAAGTGATGGGATTTGAAGAAATGGAGCGGGGGGAATGGTGCTGTCAGCACTCCGTTACTCCATTAATCCAGTGCTCCGGTTTTTCAGGAAAGTGGAAGCGTGCCGTAGGTGATGGGCACAATTTCCTGCCCGCCGGCGGCGGTCACCCTGCGCGTCTTCTCATCAAACAAACACGCAGTCTTGAGCCGCTCAGACATTTCGGCCAGAGAAATGACGGTCTGCACCCGCACGGCCAGATCAATGCCCGCATTGGGCTGTTTGTTGGCGCGAATGCAATCGAACCAGTTCTTTTCGTGGACGGCGAAGTCCTCGACAGGGCTAAGTCCTTCAAACGTTTCGGGGTCTATTTCGTCGGCGAACGGTTTCTCGGGGATCAGTGTTACCCTTTCTCCGGATGTGCCGATTTCCAGCGAAGCTTTGTGGCCGTAAATCGCGAAGCCCGGGCTCTTGGCGTTGACCGTGCTCGCGGCTACTACGAGGCTCAGCCCGCTTGGGAACTCGGCGATAAGTTCCAGGTGCTCGGGCACGTCCCGCTCCAATGCGCCTTCCATGTTTTTGTCCGGATGGACATTCTTTGTGCCAATGCAGACGACGCGGGAAGGGAACTCGGGTTTGCCCGTAGCCAGCATCAACGGGTGCAATCGGTGTGGAATAAGATCGCCCAGCAGGCCGGCGCAATAAGGATAATACTTTCGCCAGCGGAAATAATGTTCCGGATTAAACGGCGTGTCCTTTTTCACTGAGCCGAGCCATTGCTTCCAATCGAGAGTCTCAGGCTTGGCGTCTTCGTCGATTGGGATATTCCACTCGCCCTTGCGATCGTTGCGGCAATAATAGCCCTGTCCCCAGATTAATGGCCCAATCCTGCCGGCCTGGATCAGTTCGGCGGCTTTGTGCCAGCCAGCCGCGGAGCATCCCTGCGATCCGACCTGGAGAATCTTGCCGGTCTTTTTGACGGTATCGTGGACTTCGAAAGCCTCGCCCAGATAACGAGTCAACGGCTTCTCGACGTAAACATTTTTGCCACTGTTCAGCGCGTCGAGCGAGATGCGCGCGTGCATCGGGTCGTGCGTCGCGATCACCACTCCATCAATGTCCTTTCGCTCCAGCAAGTTCTGATAATGGTCGTAGCCCTTGCAGTCACCGCCGATTTCGTCCTTTGCTCGAGCCACGCGCTTGCTCCAAACATCGCAGACCGCCGCCAAAGCGACGTTGTTTTCCGCCGCGTGAGCTTTAATTTGCGCCACGTGCGCAGTATATCCCTGCGTGCCTACACCGATAAAACCGACTACGATCCGGTTATTGGCCCCTGCCACACCCGCCGACGGCGCCTGGTTCTGGCCATAGACCGGTGTCTTCAGCCATGAAGTCGTGGCGACGGCCGCGGCCGCTGTGGCGGTCCTTTTGATAAACTCCCGGCGCGGCACACCCGAAGCGGTTGGCATTTCATTCTGTTCCATAGCAAATCCTGGTTAATATCAAGTTATTATTGACGAAGCCTAACTCAAAGAAATTCGTGGTCAACCCCGCAAGCGCGGGAGGCGCACCAGCAGCAGATGGCCCAAGACCGACCAGGCGCCAGGGTCGTTGTGAGCTGCGCTAAACGGCGTTTGACGACCGATGGGATTACATTGGCTCATCGTCGCGGTCTCGTTCGGGTCGCACCGACGCGCGCGGTTCGGAGAAGGAGAGTTGGATGCGACTCCAAGCGGCGCGGTCGGCCTCGTTGCGAATGAGGGGGACAAATCCGAACCGCCGGTACAATTGGATTGCGGGCCGGCGCGCTGCCGAGGTCGTCACGTAAACCCTGCGGTGCCCGAGCTCGCGCAGCCTGCGGCAAATGGCCGTCATGAGAGGCTTGGAGAGGCCGCGCCCCTGGAATTCCGGGACGATGGCCACCCAGTGCACGCGGCCAATTCTTTCCCCTTCAAAGTCATCTTTGAACCAGGCTGTCCCCGTGCCGATCACGATCTGGCCGGGGTCGAGCAGATAACATTGGCATTGAGTAAGAATGCTAGCATCCAACCCGAACTGCTTCGCAAAAGTATCAGTTGTGAATCGATTACCGTGATCCGCCAGCAAATGGATCCTGAGCCAGTGCGCCTCGTCGCCGGGGCGATACCAGCGAAGCGCAAAATCGACAGGCGGAGAGAAATCGGGAATGTCCTTCAAGTTCTCGCGAATCATAATCAGTCGAAAGTTCGGTTCGGTGGCGCGATTCATGGTTCCCTATGGTGAAGTGTGATTCTTCCTCGCCCCCTCCACAAATTCCTTGTCTGCGCTTTCCGCTGCGATAGCTTGCCGCCGCATGAAAGTTGAATTTTACGGTCACGTTCGGCAGTACCACAACATCAAAGGAGAAATTGACGCGAACATCAAGGAGGTCCTGGAGAGCGGCCAATACGTGATGGGCCCGATGCTCAAGCGATTTGAAGGGGAGCTGGCCAAATATCACGGGACGAAATTTGCCGTCGGGCTCGGCAACGGCACCGATGCGATTTGGATGGCCTTGATGGCGCTCGGCGTCGGCCCCGGGGACGAAGTCATCACGCATCCGAACACGTTTTTCGCAACCGCCGAGGCGATCTGGATCGCGGGCGCCACGGCGGTCTTTGTCGATTGCGACTCGAACACTCGGTGCATCGACCCGGCCAAAATCGAGGCGGCGATCACGCCCAAGACCAAGGCAATCGTGCCTGTCCACCTTTACGGCCAATGCGCCGACATGAAAGCCATTCGCAAGATCGCCGATAAACACAAGCTCTATGTGATTGAAGACAACGCGCAGGGAATCGGCGCGCGGGGTGACGGTTTCAAAATCGCCGAGTTGAGCGATGCGGCCACGACGAGTTTCATCATTCAAAAGAACCTCGGCACGTTCGGGGACAGCGGCGCCCTGGTAACGAACAACGAAAAGCTCGACGCGGCCGTCCGCAAGCTCCGCAATCACGGTTCCAATCAGCGCAATGTGCACAGCTTCGGCTTTAACAGCCGCCTGGATGATCTCCATGCCGGGATTTTGAGCGCCAAGCTCAAATACATTGATTCGTGGAATGACTTGCGGCGCAAATGGGCCGCGCGCTACACCGCCGGCCTGAAAGGGGCCAAGAATTTCTCCCTGCCCTACGAGCGCAGCGGTGGCCGCCACGTGTATCATCTGTACATTATCGAAACCAGGAAAGCCCAACAGCGAGACGACCTGCTGAGATTCCTCAACGACAGCGGAATCGACGCCAAGACCCATTACTCGATTGCGATCCACCATCAGGCGGGCTACCCCTGGGGCAAGGGCGCCCGCGTCTCCGACTCGCTCGCCAACGCGGAGCAAAACGCCGCGACGTGTATCTCGCTTCCGATGTTTCCTGAGTTGACCGAGCAGGAAGTCGATTTTGTCGTGTCGAAGACGTTGGAATGGGACAAGGCGCAAATGTAAATCCGAAACCCGAATTCCGAAATCCGAAGGAATTTAAATGAGGCAATATTCGGTCGTCATCGTCGGCATGGGCAAACGCGGCATGCACCATGGCGCGGCGTTCAATGCCAACCCCAGATTCAAGGTCACGGGGATCTGCGACATCGATCAAAAACGGCTTGAGGAGGCAGCCGCCAAGCTGGGCCAGCCCAAGAAGAGCACCGATGCCGCCGCGCTGGCCTGGGAGCTGAAGCCCGACGTGTTCTGCTTTTGCACCTTGCCTAATCTCCGCTTGCCTTTCATCCAGATGGGAGTCGAATCCGGCGCGCGTCTGATCGCGTTTGAAAAGCCGATTGCGATGACCAGCGCCGACGGGATGCAGATCAAGCAGGCGCTCGACCGGAACGGAACGAAAGCGGTGGTGAGCCATCAACACCGCTATGGCGAGCATTACAAAAAAGTGAAAGAGATTGTGGCCAGCGGCGCGTTGGGCCGCGTGCACACTGTGTATGGGACCGCGACTGGATGGGCCGCGCACATGCTCAGCCACTTGATCGATTACACGTGCTGGTTCAACGATTATGCCGAGGCCGAGTGGGCTATGGCACAGGCCGCGGGCCGCGGCAAATTGGCGGACCTGCACACCTCGCCCGATTACATCGCCGGCGTAGTTCACTTCAAGAACGGAGTGCGGGGCATATACGATTGTGGCGCCGGCGCCCCGGATGTGCCGGAAGTGCCCTATTGGTGGCGCAAGTGCCGCATTGGGGCCCACGGCGCCGAAGGCTTTGCCGAAGTCATGACCGGCGGCGGCTGGCGCGCGCTTACAAAAAGCGGCGGCTACCAGTCCGGCCCGGGCGGCATGGACTATAACTACGATATGCCGCCCTACGTCCAACAGATGGCTGACTGGCTGGACGATAACGACAAGGTGCATCCCTGTTGCTTCGCCAACGCATACCAAGGGTTTCAAATCATGTCCGCGTTTTACCGATCAGTGGCTGAAGGAGGTCAAATTCCGTTGCCGTTAACGGAGGGCGCAGACGAGATTGCACTGCTCAAAAAGAAGCTTCCGGAACGGAAAGTGTCCCTGACACTGGCGGAGAACGCGAAAGAATATCCGTCATAAGTGGAAGTCATCATCCAGCCGACTGATGAAGCCGCCGCGGCGCTGGTGGCACGGGTTGTCAGCCACGATCTCCGGGCCAATCCGCACCTGGTTCTTGGGCTTGCGACCGGCAGGACCATGGAGCGCGTGTATCGCCAGCTCGTCCGCTTCCACAAAGATCAGAAGCTCGATTTTTCCCTTTGCCGAACGTTTAATCTGGATGAGTACGTCGGCTTGTTTCCTTCAGACCCGAATTCGTATCGGCATTACATGGAGCAACACCTGTTCCGCCAGGTGAATATCGAGCCGCGGAACACACATTTGCCCAATGGCCTGGCGACCGATCTCGACGAAGAATGCCGTCGTTACGAGGCCATGATTCAGCGCTTCGGCGGTATCGATCTCCAGTTGCTCGGCATCGGCCGGGCTGGTCACATCGGTTTCAACGAACCGTTGTCGGCACTGCGCTCCCGCACGCGCGTTAAGGCACTAACTCCAACTACGATCCAGCAAAACGCGCCTTTCTTTGGAGGCGAAGGCAACGTGCCGCGCCGGGCCATCACGATGGGAGTCGGCACGATCATCGAGGCGCGGCGCTGTGTGTTACTGGCCACGGGTAACTCCAAGGCTGACGTGATTGCGCAGGCGGTCGAGGGTCCCATCACCAGTATGGTGACCGCCTCGGCGCTTCAACTGCATCCTCGTTGCACCGTCGTGGTGGACGAAGCCGCCGCTGGAAAGCTCAAGGAACGGGATTATTACCGATGGATTTTCGACAATGAGCCGGAGTGGGAAGAGTATCGGTAGAAATTCCAAATCCCAATCTCCAAATCCCAATCTCCAAATCCCAAGAAAATCCCGACTGTCAAATCCCAATCTCCCTGCTTGCGACAAGAATCAGATTTTGGGATTCGGGTTTTGTTTGGAGCTTCGGTTTTGGGATTTAACTGGTCCATTACTCCATTTTCCCTACTGGCGGCATATATTTCACCAGCAGAGGAATGCTGCTTTCCGACCGGCCATCCAGCGTCAGATCGATCGAGTAAAGTCCGGGATTCTCGAACTTCAATTGCTGAATATTTAAGATAAAGTTGCGAGTGCCGAAGTGCATGTCATCGGGAAGCGCGAATTCGATTGGGATCACGGGTAGGTTGGGCATAATGGAGCGGCCGTCAGCATCGACAAAATTCATCCGCAGTTCGTGCTTGCCCTCGTCACCGCTGAAAAACGTCACCCGCAACGCGATCGAGCATTGCGGATGGACCGCTGGGAGCTGCTGGGTTTTGATGGTGTCGAATGCACCCAGCAGATTGAGCTTGCCGTTCTCGTCGGTCGCCGCGTCGCAAAGCACTGCTACCTGGATGTTCATTGGTTAGCTTTGAAGGCCGCAGCTTAGTCCAAGCTGGCAAAGACGCAATCAAATGACGCTGCTTGAATGCCGAATGACGAATGCCAAACGACGAAAGAATGACGAAGCCGGAAGCTCTAAACCCTCGTCGGCGCGGTCAGATTTTGAGATTTCGTCATTCGGATTTCTTTCGTCGTTTGGCATTCGTCATTCGTCATTCTTGGATCTCGCTTCCAGGAAAGCCTTCAGTTCCGCCGCTGCCTTCCCGCCAAAGCCCGGCACTTCGGCGATCTGCTCGACACTGGCGACGCGGATGCGCTGGACGGAGCCGAATCTTTTCAACAAGGCCGCTTTTCGGCGTTCGCCGATGTTTGGAAATTCATCGAGTATGCTTTCGGAAAGCTTGCGCAGGCGCAGTTGGGCGTTATAGGTGTTGGCCAGGCGATGTGACTCATCGCGGACCCGCTGTAGCAGCTTCAGCGCGCCGCTCTCCGGCGAGAGGCGCAAGGGCTCTTTTTCATTCGGCCGATGGATCTCTTCAAATTCCTTGGCTAATCCAATCACCGGGACGTGCCCCAGCCCCAACTTCTCCAATTCGGCGCATGCGGCGCTGAGCTGTCCCTTGCCGCCATCAATCAGGATAAGATCCGGCAGGCCGGACGCTCTGCTGCCAGGCGCTGCTCCCGCCGCCCGACGACTCCGCACATCAGCCGCCGCCGCGTCGGCCTTGACCGCGAGCCTGCCTTTTCTTTTCCAAGCCGAGCTCACGTCGTCCACCGTCTGCTGCAACTCCTGCGCTACCGCCTCTCCTTCCTCGCTTTTCCGGGCTCGATTCTCTGCCACCTCTTCAACTTTAGACTTTTGACCATGGACTTTGGACTCATTGAGCACGCGCGTGTATCTGCGCCTGACGACTTCAGCGATCGAGGCAAAATCATCCTGGCCCTCGACGGTTTTGATTTTGAAGCGGCGATAATTAGCGCGGTCCGGCCGGCCATTGCGGAAGCTGACCAGCGAAGCGACTTTGAACGTGCCGCTGATATTCGAGATATCGAAGCCTTCAATTCGCAGCGGTGGCGCAGGCAGGCCGAGCGCCTCGCCCAGCTCCGCCAAGTCCTTTTCAGGGTCAATCGCCAGCGGCAAGCTGTACGGAACGCGCTCGAAGTGGCTGGTTTTTGCGGTGGTGCGCCGCAAATTCGACAGCAGGTCGCGCAGCTCCGCGGCCCGTTCGTACTCCTGAGCGGAAGCGGCCTTCTTCATGTCTTCGGCCAATTGCTCCTGCATTTCCTCGCACTGGCCGGCCAGGAATTCACATGCGGCCTGCACCTGCTGCAGGTACTGCTCGCGCGTAACGTTGCCGATGCACGGGGCGGTGCAGTATTTCAGGTGCGCGTACAGGCAATGCCGGTAATCGCGCTCGTTGGGCGTCAGTGGCCGGCAGCCCCGTAAATGATATTGACGCCGCACCAGGGCCAGCGTGCTGCGCAGCGCTCCCGAGTTCGGGAACGGGCCGAAGTAGCGCGCGCCATCGTCCTGCTTGAGGCGAGTGAGGGTGAAGCGCGGTATTGGATCATTCAGGTTTACTTTGAGGAGAAGGAAGCGTTTGTCATCGCGGAAACTGACGTTATAGCGCGGGTGAAACTCCTTGATCAGCTTGCCTTCGAGGAGCAGCGCCTCAGGCTCGCTGCGCACCAGATGGAAATCGAAATCATGGATGCCCTCAACCAGCGCCTTGAATTTCAGGTCCCAACCCATTCGCCGCGAGGGTTGAAAATACTGGCTCACCCGCTTGCGCAGATCCCGGGCTTTGCCGACGTAAATCACCGTCCCGAAACGATCGCGCATCAGGTAAATCCCCGGTTTGTGCGGCAGCGCGTTGAGTTTTTTGCGGATGTTGTCGGCAACCGGCATGGCCACCGTAAGGTAACGGCAGTCCCTGCCTGCTCGCAAGCGGCGCCGAACACACTTGGGGCCCACCATCCCCCCAGGGCCGGACGTGCCCGAGGTGCCTACTGCTCCCGGTAAACAATCTCCCCGCCGATCACCGTCATCACACAATGCGCTCGGAGTATCTCCCTTTCCGGAATCTTCATGATGTCCGCTGAAAGAACGGTCGAGTCGGCGATCTTGCCCGGTTCGATGGAGCCCCGAAGCGTTTCCTCAAAGGCCGCGTAGGCCGGCCAGAGTGTCAGCATCTTCAGGGCTTGGGGACGCGACACTGCCTGCTCCGGATGCCAGCCTTCGCCGGCGAATCCTTTCTGGTCCTTCCGGGCGACCGCCGCATAAAACTCGATCATCGGCTCGCCACGCTCAACCGGCGCGTCCGATCCGCCCGGGACGATCGCGCCGGCCGCAATCAAGCTGTGCCAGGCGTAGGCGCCCGCCAGCCGCGGGAGTCCAAGCCGACTCGGAGCGAAATGCAGGTCGCCGATTGCGTGGGAAGGCTGCATCGAAGCGATCACCCTCAATTTGGCAAACCGCGGGATGTCTGCCGGGTGAATGATTTGCGCGTGTTCGACTCGCCAGCGCGGCTCGCGAACCTTTCTCTGCGGCGGTGGCACCGCCTCAAAGGCCCGCTCGTACTCGTCGAGGATGAATCGGTTCCCACGGTCGCCAATGGCATGAGTTTCCACCTGAACTCCCCGACGCAGCGCTTCCAGCAGCATCGGGCGTAACTCCGCAGCTTTGACAGTCAGGAACCCGGAACTATCGGGGGCGTCAGCGTAGGGTTCGAGCAGGGCCGCTCCGCGTGAACCCAGCGCGCCATCGGCGATGACTTTGATCGCGCGCAGATTATAGCGGTGATCGAAAGCGTCGAGTATCGGTCCCTCGTTCAGGAGTTCATCAGCACTCTTCCCGGGCCCATACACCGCCTGATAAATGCGCAGTTTGATTTTGCCCTGGCCGTAGAGCTTCTTGTAGAGAGCGACATCCTCGTAGCCGCCGCCAGCATCTTGAATTTGCGTCCAGCCAAGCTCGATGCTGCGTTTGACCCCGAGAAGAATTGCGCGCTCAGTATCTTCAGCCGTCCTGGGAGGAAGGTGCCGGTGAACCAGGCCCTGCGCCGCATCGAGCAACATCCCGCTCGGCTCTCCTCCTTCTTTGTTTTTCGAGATCTCTCCGCCAAAAGGATTCGGCGTGTTCTGGTCGATACCGGACAGCTTGAGAGCTGCGCTGTTCACCACCGAGGCGTGACCATCCGCTCGAGTCAGAATTACGGGGTTGTTCGAAGCGATCTGGTCCAGGTCCGATCGCGTGGGAAAGACCGGAGGCTTCCAGTGGGTTTCAATCCACCCACGTCCGGTAATCCAGTCACGAGATTTCGCTTGAGCAACCCGAGCCTTTACTCGGGCCAGGAACTCTTCGAGGCTGGCCGTTCCTTCCAGGTTCAAGGTCATCTCGCGAAACCCAACACCAGAAAGGTGGCAGTGCGAATCCGTCAGGCCCGGCACCATGGTCTGGCCGTGAAGATCGATCACTTGCGTATTCGGGCCAACCCACTTGGCTGCGCCCCGATTCGAGCCTACAAAAGCGATGCGACCAGCCTTAACCGCAACGGCTTCGGCCCTCGGACGCCGCTCGTTCACGGTGTAAATGTTCCCGTTCTTGAAAACTGCATCTGCCGTCTCGTCGGCAGCCTCGGTTGAAAACGCCGGCAGGAGAGCGACGAGTGCGATGATAATGGGGCTGCGGGAGTAGTTCATCACGACGGCCATAGTGTGGCAAGGCAATCGCTTCGTGTAAACCTCCCGAAAGGAAGATAGACCCCCAACAGTGGTGTGGTCTGGATTGGACCCTCACGCCGTCAGCTTCGCGTTGACTTTGCGGCACTGGCTCCAAATCCTTTCCCAGTGTCAGCAAACCGTTGGTTCGTGGCCCACACCCGGCCGCGGCGGGAGAAGAAAGTTGTCGAGTATTGCGCCCGCCACGCCATCGCCGCCACCTTGCCCTGCTACGATTCGGCCCATAAATACCGAGGCAAAACCGTCGTATTCCGGAAGCCCCTGTTCCCAGGTTACGTTTTTCTTGAACTGGACGACGGCCGGAAACAGGGTGTCCGCCAAAACGAACATGTGGCCGCACTGCTCGAGGTCTTCGACCAGGAAACGTTCCAGCGGCAGTTGAAAGAGATCCTGCTGGCGCTGGACGCGAAGCTTGGGGTTCGCCTCGCGCCCGCGATCGGGGACGGAATGCGCGTCCGGATTAAGGGGGGGCCTTTGCGAGGGATCGAAGGGTGGGTGGAGGAACGCCACGGCATGAGCACAGTCCTGCTGCGGCTGGACTTCATCAGCCAGGCCGCCGCCGTCAAGCTGGACGCCGACCTGCTGCAGCCAATCTAAGAATTGTCGTAGCGCGACATCACACACTCAGCAGAAATGCTGCGGCGTCAAATTATGGCGCCAGATTGGCGACTGTTTTCTCCAATGATTGCAGCCTTTGTTCCAGAGCCGTGTTTTGCTCTTTGAGGCGGGCGAGTTCGGCGTCCTTTGCCCTCACCAGGCCGTGCAGTTCCTGGATAGCGGCAATGGCGCTAATCACCGCTGGATGATCGTCCACTTGAAGGATTGGTTTGCCGTCGAGGTTTTCGCCGCTTTCGCCGACGGCTTCCGGAAAAACTTCGGCGAATTCCTGCGCGATGACATTGTAGTATCTCTTGTCCTGGATGGACGGGTGAGCGGCGCGATATTCGGCGGTGTAATGGAAGCTGACCGGGCGTACGCGGTCGATGGTTTCGAGCGCGTGCTGCAGAGGGTGCACACTTGTTTTGATGCGCGCGTCGGAATTTGCCAACCAGCTTCCGGCCACGGTCTTGGAGGCGTTGCCTTCCACCTCGAAGATGTTAGTGGCGGCTGCTCTACCCAGGCCCACCTTGCCGGCGGCGTCGATACGCAACCGCTCGGCTCCGGCAGTCGAGCAGGCGAGGATGTTAGTGGCTGGATTGAAAAGACCGGCGCGAGGGCTCGAAACAAAAGCGAGGCCGGGAAATGCGGCCGACGCGGCACTGGCATACACCGCGCCGACATTCAGGTTGCTCACAATGGTGGCATTGCCGCCAACGTAGAGCCGATTGGTAGTATAGAACCCGTAGCCGGTGGCTGATGCGACCACTCCATAAACGCCAACGGGCTCTCCAATAGTCGCTGCGCCGAATCCGTAAACGCCGATGCCGAGCGGTGCATCGGCTTCACCATAGACCCCAACCGGCACACCCGAAACAGCGGAACCGACACCGAAAACACCCGTGCCATTGGTTGAAGTTGACTCTCCGTAAACGCCGGTGGAGGTGCCGTTGGTTGCATAGGCGAAACCTTCAACACCGGTTCCGTTTGTCGAGGCGCTTTGGCCAAAGACCCCATATTGGAGCCCGCTCGTACCGGTGGCGGAACCGGTGAGTGCAGAAGCCCCATCCGCGCTCGAGGTGTTTTCGACGAACAGCCCGTCCACGCCAACACCGGTCCAGAATTGGCTGAAATGATTATGGTTATTGGCGGCCACCCAAGCCGGCAATGCATTGGATCCCGTCAGCACCTGGCCGACTGCACCAATGGAGCGGCGGCTGAGCGTGTTGGCGGCCGATGCGAAAAGGAGGTCACCCACACTGTAGGAGGAGAGGCCGCTGCCGCCCTGAGTTGCGGCCAATGGGGTGCTCAGTCCGGTCAGCGACGTAATGTCCGCGTTCAGCCCGCTTGCGGCGGCGCCGAGGCTGGCCCGCGCGCCCGCGGCGGTGGTGGCCGCAGTGCCACCATTGGCCACCGCCAAACTGCCGGCGACATCCGTCCCGAGCGCGACCTGGCCGGGTGTCCAGTCTGTGCCGCCGAAGCGCAAGTGCTGTCCGGCCGTGGGCGCAGTCGCCAAAACGTTCACCCCGCGGATCCGCGCCACCGTGGTTGACGCGGCCGGACCGGTCACGTCGCCACTGAGCGTCACCGCGTTGGTTGCGGTAGCGGTCACATTGGTCAGGCCGGCACCGTTGCCGATGAAGGCCCCGATAAAACGATTGTTCACGTTGGTCATCGAACTGACTCCGTTGAACGTGTTGGAACCCGCAAAAGTTTGATTGGCGCTGAGCAACGCCACGTTCGCTGAGAGCCGCGCATCCGCCAAGGTCCCAGCCGCAATGTTGGCCGCGCTGAGCGCCGTCAGGCCCGTGCCGTTGCCGCTGAAGGTGCCGGCGAAATGGTTGTTCGCGTTCGTCATCGCGCTAACACCGTTGAACGTGTTGGAAGCCGCGAAGGTCTGGTTGGCGCTGAGCAACGCAACGTTTGCCGAAAGCCGCGCGTCGGCCAATGTACCGGAAACATCTGTGCCGAGCGCCACCAATGACGGGCTCCAATCCGTCCCGCTGAAACGCAGATGCTGGCCGGCGGCGGGCGCAGTAGCCAGCACATTGACGCCGCGAATCCGCGCGACAGTGTTGGCGCCCGCCGGACCAGTCGCGTCACCCGCGAGCGTCACTGGATTCGTTGCAGTGGCCGTGATGTTGGTCAGGCCCGCGCCGTTGCCGAAGAACGCGCCGGCAAATCGGTTGTTCGCGTTTGTGAGCGTGCTAACGCCCGCGAACGTGTTGGAGCCGGTGAACGTTTGATTGCTAGTAAGCAGCGGAACCGCTGTCGGATTGATCGATAGCACGCCGACGTTGGTAATCGGTCCACCGCTGAGGCCAAGGCCAGTCCCCACTGACGTGACGCTGCCGCCGGACGTGAGGTCTGTGGCCCAGGTCAACACACCGTTGCTCATCTTGAGCACCTGGCCGTCTAACCCCGGGCCAGGTTGGAGACTGCTCGGAGTCACAGCGCCGTCGATGACATTGGCAGCGGCAATCGCGTATGGGGCCGAAGCGATGCGGACGCGCGGGACCAGCGGAGTGAATCCGACGGCGCCGCCATTGGTTCGCACCGCAATGTCCAACCAGCGATTGACTCCCAGGAACGGTTGGTTCCCGAAGTCTAGCGACGTTATGAACAACCCGTTGGTCACCCCCACCGCGGTATTGGTTAATGGGCCGGCGATGGCGACACCGCTGACTTGCACTTTGTAAATCGTAAACTGGATGTCGTAGAAGCCATTGGCCGGGCTGCTGTTGACCGCCAGACGACCCTGGTAGGTGAAGATCGTGCTCTGGGCAGGCGCGCGATGCGTCCAACCAAACGTCAGGCCCACGAGTAGAAGACAAGTGCGTTTGTGCATAACAGGTCCTTTTCGGCAGATGGTTTTTGAGAAGGGAACAACTATACAACTTTCGGGATTGATTCCGTGTGCTGACCTCACGCCTTATAGCTCAAAGGCCTTCATTCGACAAGGTGAATTGACCCGGCGGGCCGCGAATCGAGTCGAGGGCGTCAACCGACTCTTGCCACGTGGATTAGCTGCTGGAACGCCGAAGCCACTGGCTTGCAAAGAATTAGAAAACAGGGCGTGGTCGGAATCGAAGTCGATTCGATGTAACCGGTGCGGCTCGACCATCGTCTCAACAAGAGAAGAACGTAGAAGTGGGTCGCAGATTTATCGTGCGGCCGTTGGCCAGGAAACAAACCAAACAATAGACGACAAATGAAAATCAATAAAGTCAGTGTTATGACAGGGCTGGTGCTCGGTGGCCTGATGGCTTGCAGCAGCATGGCTGTGGCCCAGGACCAAAAGCCCGGCGGTGGAAAAGGACGCGGGCCGTCGGTCGAACAGCGCATGGAAAGATTGACGGAAGAGCTCAAGCTGACCGACGAGCAAAAGCCAAAAGTGAAAGCTGTGCTCGAGGCGTCGGCCAAGAAGCGTCAGGAAATCTTCAGTGACAGCAGCGTGCCGCGAGAAGAGCGCCGCGAGAAAATGATGGGGATCATGCAAGAGGAAAACAAGAAGCTGAAAGAGATCCTCACCGCCGACCAATATGCCAAGTACGAGAAACTCCAGGCGGAAATGCGCCAGGGAGGCAAAAAGAAACAGGAAGGCGAACCCAAGAAGAACTAATCAGGTTCCAAGTAAGTTTTGTGCAGGGGCGGCCTCTGGCCGCCCCTCTTTTTTGTCTTCGACCACCGCAAGCTGCCACTGCATTCCACCTTCGCTTCTCCCAATTCTTAGTTCAGGCGAATTGGCTTTGACTGGCCATAGTGCTTGAATATTCTTCGCGACTCTCGATCCGGCGATCCGAGCTTATGGCGAAACTGACGGTGAACGATTTGAACGTGCGCGGCAAACGCGTTTTGATGCGCGTCGATTACAACGTGCCGCTCGATGAAAAGGACGGGCAAATGGCCATCACGGACGCCACCCGCATCGTCGAGACGCTGCCGACGCTGCGGTTGTTGATCGAGCGGGGGGCAAAAGTGATCCTCGCGGCGCATTTGGGCCGGCCCAAAGGCAAACGTGAAGCTTCGATGTCGCTCCGACCGGTGGCCGCCAAACTGGCGGACCTGCTGGGGCGGCCAGTGGCCTTCGTGGACGATTGCATCGGTGAGAAGGTGGAAAAGACCGTGGGGCTGCTGCAGCCCGGCGACGTGCTCGTGCTGGAGAATACACGCTTTTACTCGGAAGAAGAGGCCAATAATGCCTCCTTTGCCGAGGAATTGTCACGGGTGGCGGACGTTTACGTCAATGACGCGTTCGGCGCGGCCCATCGCGCCCATGCTTCCACTGAAGGAGTGGCTCGAGCGGTGACCAAACGCGGAGGCCAGTGCGCGGCCGGCCTGTTGATGGAACGCGAGCTGAAGTTTCTCGGGGATGAACTCGAGCATCCTGCGCGTCCGTTTGTCGTGATTCTGGGCGGGGCAAAAGTTTCGGACAAAATCCAGGTGATCGATCGGTTGCTGGAAAAGGCCGACGCCGTTCTCATCGGCGGGGCCATGGCGTACACCTTTCGCATGGCCCAGGGTTGCCGAACCGGAAAATCGCTGGTCGAACCGGACAAAACCGACGTGGCCAAAGCCGCGCTGGCCAAAGCCAAAGACCGCGGTGTGAACTTTCTCCTGCCGATAGACGATGTCGTGGCCACGCCGGTCCAGACGGAAAATTTGGACAAGAAAGGAAAGTCGGTCCTTAATTACCAGAACGTGCGAGTTAACCGCGAGTTGAATTGCCCCGAGGATGCCGCCGGGCTGGATATCGGGCCGGCGACGGTCGAAGCTTACGCGGCGGAGATCGCTCAGGCCAAAACGATCTTGTGGAACGGCCCGATGGGTCTGTTCGAGGATAAACGGTTTGCCGAAGGAACCAACGCGATTGCGCGCGCGGTCGCCGAAGCGACTCAAACCCTCGGCGCCAAAAGCATCATCGGCGGCGGCGACAGCGTCAAAGCGTTGAATAAGGCTGGGCTCGGCAATCAGGTCAGCTTTATGAGCACGGGCGGCGGCGCGAGCCTGGAATTTCTGGAGGGCAAAGAACTGCCCGGCGTTGCCGCATTGAGTGATAAGTTCTAGCCTCACCTTTTCTCGCAATGAACAAAGACCGCAAGCTGATAGTGGCCGGCAACTGGAAGATGAACAAGACCGTCGCCGAGGCGCTGGCCCTGGTGAGCGACCTGAAGCTGGAGCTGGCCAACGTCAAAGAGGTGGACATGGTTGTCTGCCCTCCCTTTACCGCGCTGAGCGAAGTGTCGAAATCGATTCTGGATTCCAATCTGCGCCTGGGGGCGCAGAACCTCAGCGAACACAACATGGGTCCGTTCACCGGCGAAATCACGGTCCTGATGCTGAAAGAATTTTCCGTGCGCTACGTGATCGTCGGTCATTCGGAGCGGCGGCAGCACCAACAGGAATCGGACGCGTTAATCGCCAAAAAGGCGCTGGCGGCGCACGGGGCGGCGCTCAAACCGATCGTGTGCGTGGGCGAGACCCTGGCGGAGCGCGAGTGTGGCCAAACGGAGAAGGTGCTCGATACACAAGTGCGCGGCAGTCTGACCGGCGTGACGAAGGAACAAATGGTCGAGACCATTATCGCTTACGAGCCGGTTTGGGCCATCGGAACCGGCCGGACGGCCACTACCGCCCAGGCGCAGGATGCGCACGCGTTCATCCGAGGCTTGCTGTCGCGGATGTTCGACGATACAGTGGCCCGGCGCGTGCGGATCCAGTACGGAGGAAGCGTCAAGCCTTCGAATGCGCGCGAGCTCATGAGCCAGCCCGATGTGGACGGCGCGCTGGTGGGCGGCGCTTCGCTTGAACCGCGCAGTTTTGCTGATATAATCAGGAATTCGATTTAGGGACAAAAATAGAGAGCTTTTATGATGGGATTTTTCATCGCGCTGTTGACCCTGGTGATGGTGCTGGACTGTCTGATCCTGATCTTTCTGGTGCTGATTCAGCTTCCGAAAAAGGATGCGGGCGCGGGCCTGGCTTTCGGGGCGACGGCCACCGATGCTTTGTTCGGCGCCGGTTCGGGCACAGTTCTTACCAAGATCACCAAGTATGCCGCTGGCGGCTTTTTCGTCCTCGCCCTGGTGTTGTCTGTCATGCAGAGCAACTATCACCGTCAAGCGGGCAGCGAATTCCAAAAGAACCTCGAAAAGGCGGGTGCGGCAGCGCCGACCAGCCGGCCGTCGAGCACACCGGCCAGCGTGCCGACGCCGGTAACGAATCTCACCCCGGCCGCCGCTCCAACCAACTTTCCGACCGTTCAAGCGGCGGAATTGACCAATGTTCCCGCCGCGGCAGTCACTCCGGCTCCGGCCCCGGCTTCAACCAACGCGACCCCCTCTCCAGCCCCGCCGAAGTAGGCCGGCGCTCAACACGCCGGTGCGCGGAGCCTTGACGCGTCTGTTTCAGGCGCGCAAGTTGTCTTTAGAAACACAGCTCGAGGCTCAAGAGTTTATGCCGATCTACGAATACGCCTGCCCGAAGTGCCGGGTCATTTTCAATTTCCTGTCTCAGCGCATTAATCCCGCCCGGCTGCCGACCTGTCCGAAGTGCGGCAACAAAAAGATGGTCAAGCAGGTCAGCCGCTTCGCCTTGTCGCGCGGTTTGAAAGAGCCGGCGGCAAAAACCGAAGGCGAAGAGAGCGGACCACCGATGCCGGATTTTGACGATCCGCGGGCAGAACGCGCCATGATGGAGCTGGAACGGGACATGGAGCACCTGGATGAAAACAATCCCAAGCACATGGCCCACATGATGCGCAAAATGAAAGATCTGATGCCGGCCGGTTCGGTGCCCAAGGAACTCGACGTGGCTATCAAACGGCTGGAAGCGGGGGAGGACCCGGAGAAAATCGAGGAAGACATGGGCGACGTGCTGGGCGATTTCATGGGAGGCGAAGAGGGCGGCGGACCAGGCGGCGGCGGTTATGCGCACGATGGCGGGCTATACGATTACTAAGGTCCAATCCAAGCTCGGTGAGTTGTCGTACTAACTTTCGGCCCGGCCCCTAATGCAATTCGCCAGAACGAGTTGTTGCTCCTCGTAGGAAGCTACTCGCAAAATTGGGGTATCGCCCAAGCCTCTCAGGGCCGAGGATTAGGAAGGAGAGAATTATTTTCGGCGACAAATCTGATCAAACGCGCTCTGGAGCAGCCACACCAGCTAAACCAGCGTGGGCAAGCAAAACGTCCAGGTTTTCCAGGCAAAGCCGTGACCAGGATTCGTAATTGGACGCGTCCTGCTGAGCTTCACCAGCGAGGATGAACTCTGGGCTAACGATTCCGCTTCGCCGACCCGCGACTGATTCGTTGATCACCCGGACAATGTGCACGACCCCAAAATGGACGTAACCGACTTCTGTGGTGTCATCATTGATCACCGCAACCGTCGCCTCACTTACCTGGTCTATTGCAACCTCCTCCCTCAATTCCCGCTGCATGCCCTCTCGATAACCTAAATCCTTGGAAAAAAGACCGTGATCTTCCTCCGAGATGTGGCCCCCAATTCCAATGGAGTATAGCCCGTGCAACCTTTTTTCTTCGCCGCCCCGACCTCGTCGATATCGTAAGAGCCGGTCGTTGCAGAAAATGAGAACGTAAGGAATGAGCTGTTTGAAACGTCTGTCTTGTTCAGCCTGAGCCCTGTTCAGGTAAACCAGGTTCGCAGACGAGGTTAAGACGGGTAAGTATTTCCCTGTTTCCAAGCTCAGGCCCTGGAACATCCCCAAGTCCTCCAAAAGCTTTCGCCTAAAGCAAAGTACTCGTTCTTCTGCTGCCATAGTTCAATCGCCTATTGTAATTGCTCCAGATGATGATCATGGAGGCCTTCTTGAGCGAGCAAAAGATGTTAGCCGCTTGTTTACACGTTATTGACACCTGCCTGGAATGGTCCTGCGGTTACTACGTCAACCCGCGGAGCCTTCAGCAACGGCAGAAAAAGCGCCGCCCCCGAGGCCCTCTCGGTTGAAGGCCCGGCTCGATGAGTGGCCTGCGAGTCCCGTGCGCATTTGCGGAAATCTTGTTGAGATGGTCGATAGGCAGACCCAGTAGTCCATTCCCCAAAAACGATTAGCAATTCCTGTCCTCATCCTAACCTCCTGCACCGCGCGGTGCGAGCAGAAAAGCGGGGGCTGGTAAGACTCGCCCTTTTTGATAGGGTTTGGTGTGGCTCACATTCATGAAAAAATTGATTTCACCGTTGCGATATTCGTCGTTCATCAGGAGAAGGTCCTTGTTGTTCATCATCGGAAGCTCGGTCAATGGTTGCCGCTTGGAGGACATGTCGAATTAGATGAGGACCCGGAACAAGCGGCCCTTCGCGAAGCGAAAGAGGAGAGCGGGTTGGAGGTCGAGTTGGTGGGCCAACGCCCGCCGACGACCGGAGACGGGACGCGCGCACTAATTGCTCCCCGATACCTGGACATTCATCGAATTACCGACACGCACGAGCACATCGGAATGATTTATTGGGCCCGGCCGACCAGCGGAACCATGACGCTGGCAGAGAGCGAGCATCAAGACATCCGCTGGTGTTCGGCAGTAGAATTAGATCTCTTACGACCAGCCATGTCCGCGGCAGTCAAGTGGTATTGCCGGCAGGCGATACAGGAGAGCAAATCGTCCTGAGTTTTGTCGCCAATGTCCCCGCGGCAACTTAAGAACGGGTACTTCATCCTCGAAGGGCTCAACTCCTTCGCGACGACTTATTATCTTTACTACCTGTACTTCTTCATGCAGTCGGCCTACGGGTTCGGCAACCAGGCGAACCTGGAACTCGCAGCCTTGAACGGCGCGCTCTACATGATCGGCTCGTTCTGGGGCGGAAAATTCGCGCAGCGGGTTGGCTATTTCGCCGCACTCAAGTTGGGGTTCGTGGTCATGATGGCGGGACTGGCCGCGGGGCTGCGCGTGAATTTCTCTGGTGGGCAGATTCTCGTCATGGCCGTAATGGTCATCGGGATGTGCTTCACCTGGCCAACGCTCGAAGCGCTGATCAGCGAAGACGAAACCCCGGCCGGAGTACAGCACATGGTTGGCATCTACAACGCCGTTTGGGCCGGCACCGGCGCCCTGGCCTACTTCACGGGCGGGGCAATGCTGGAGCATCTCGGGCTCAATAGCCTGTTTTATGTGCCGATGGGCGTGCAACTGATCCAGCTTGGTCTGACGATTTGGCTCGAACGGAGAGCGATGCTCGGTGGGGTCAACGGTGGAGTGCGCCCGTCCTCGGGCGCAGCATGGTCGTCCAGCACGGCGACGCTGGCTTCCTCGAAAAAAACTTCCATTGCGTGGCAGGCTGCGCCCGAGGACGTGCGCACTCCGCCCGCGGAATTGAATCCGCGGCCGATCGCGCGCGCCAGAACGTTTCTGCGGATGGCCTGGCTGGCGAATCCGTTCGCCTATGTTGCGATCAACACATTGATCGCGGTCATTCCCGGAGTAGCTGTGAAGTTAGGCTTGTCAACGATGCTCGCGGGCTTTTGCTGCTCGGTGTGGTGCTTCGCAAGATTGGGAGCATTCTTCGGTTTGTGGTACTGGAGCGGCTGGCACTATCGATTTCGCTGGCTGCTGGGGGCTTACTTGTCAGTAGTGTCGATGTTTACCGTCATCGTTCTGGCGCCCAATCTGGTGGCACTGGTCCTGGCACAGATCGTCTTCGGCTGCGCAGTGGGGCTGATCTACTACTCCTCGCTGTTCTACTCGATGGACTTGAGTGACACCAAAGGCGAGCACGGCGGCATCCATGAAGCGGCGATAGGCCTCGGCAACTTCGCCGGTCCGGCTGTGGGCGCTGCATCTTTCCACTTCCTGCCCAACTACGCCAACAGCGGCGTGGTTGCCGTGAGCCTGCTGCTGCTCTTTGGCTTGGGAGGATTGGCGGTGATTTGGCGGAGGAGGCGAGCCTGACGAAGGATAGTCGCTGCGGCAGTCTTCCCGGATCAGTTACGAAAGACCCGCGCGGCAATCGCTGTTCCCGCCAAAGCAAACATCGTGGCCGCCAAAATCAGGACACGCGCCGCCCACGACGCCGCTTGGACGGCAGAGGCTGCCAGACGAATACGCAAGTCCGCCCACGCATCCACCACGACCGACCGCCGGAACGTGAGCACTCGACCTTGGTCGGGAATGCTTGCCTTTGGAGCGGTCGGGTTGCTGACGGCGGCATCCTGCTGCTGAATCAGACGCTCGGCCAGCTTCATGAAAGCGGCGTTTTCATCTGCTGTGTTGCGATCGATGATGTCCTTGGCGTCCTGTTGGGAATAGTTGATCTCTATGCCGCCGCGCCGATAGTTCAGCGCCAGGTTATGCACGGTGCGATAGAGCCAGCGCCTGGGCTCGCGAACCTCATCGAACTGTGCGTGTAGTTTCATGAATGCTTCCTGGACCATGTCCTCGGCAACGCCCGCGTCGCCGGTTAACCTAAGGGCATAAGCCAACAGCGGAGATTCCAGGGCTGCGAACAGCTCCTCGATCGTGTCGCATTCGGACGGCTCGGCGCTGGTTGGCTCGGGTTCCATCACGGCCTTGCTGGTTGGCTGCTCACTGTTCACCCTCGCTCATCGCGCCCTCCCCGCGTTTTGACCGCAAGAGGACATCGTCTGCTATCTTATATGACACCGGACCTCACAGTTTCTTAGACGAAAGATATAACCCCGTTGTCCACAAAAGGTTGTAGGAGAACACTGGTCAAAAGCTCCAACATCCAAGCACCAAGCTCCAGAGAAGATCCAAACATCAAACTCCAAGCTCCAAGCGCCAGAGAAGATGCAAGCCGCAAGCTTCAAAGGCGTCATAGTCTCAACGATGGTTTGAAACTTGGTGCTTGGCGCTTCTCTGGATCTTGGTGCTTGGATGTTGGAACTTTCGATTGATAATGCGACCAATGAATGCAGGCTCACAAATAGCCCTTCTAACCCTCGCGCTGAGCCTTAACCCCGCCCTCGCTCAACCCAACACGAATCAGGCGCGTCCTCGGCTTCAGCTCCCACCGGGTGTGACCGCGTTGCGGGACCTGGAATATGGACGTGTCGGCGAGAGGCCGCTGCGTTTGGATCTTTATCTGCCGGAGGATACCACCAAACCCCGACCCCTAATCATATGGATTCATGGCGGTGCGTGGCTTGCCGGCAGCAAGGATGGCGGCAGCCCGGCATTGCAGTTCACCGGCAACGGATATGCAGTGGCTCACGTTGGCTACCGGCTCAGCGGGGAAGCAAAGTTTCCGGCGCAGATCAATGACTGCAAAGGCGCCGTTCGCTGGCTGCGGGCAAGTGTCAGGAAGTACCAACTGGACCCGGACAGATTCGTCGCGTGGGGTTCCTCAGCCGGTGGTCATCTGGCGGCTTTGGTCGGCACCAGCGGCGGCGTCAAGGAGCTCGAAGGCGCGGTGAATGATCTGAAAGAATCGAGCCGAGTGCAGGCGGTGATCGACTGGTTCGGTCCGACGGATCTATTGCGCATGAACGAAACCGAAAGCGATCGCCGGCATGATGCGCCGAATTCTGCCGAATCGAAACTCATCGGCGGACCGCTTCTCGAGAACAAAGACAAGGCGGCCAAAGCAAGCCCCACCACGTATGTCTCGAAGGACAACCCGCCTTTCCTGATTATGCACGGCGACCGCGACCTGGAGGTTCCGATTCGGCAGAGCGAAATCCTGGCAGAAGCGCTGAAAAAAGCCGGCGTGGACGTAACCTTCATCCCGATGAAAGGAGCCGGGCACGGCTTCGGCGGGCCACAGGCAACCGAGCCTGTGCGAGAATTCCTCAAGAGTTGTTTCAAATAGCGGTGATGGCGCGCTCGCGCTTATCCTCCCTCGATGACCAAGAACCGGCTGGAAGCCTTCAGCGATGGCGTGCTGGCCATCATCATCACCATCATGGTGCTGGAACTAAGAGCCCCGCAGGGGGTCGAGATCGGCGCGCTGAAGCCGTTGCTGCCGGTCTTTCTGAGCTACGTGCTGAGTTTCCTCTATCTCGGCATCTATTGGAACAACCACCATCACCTGCTGCACACCGTACACCACGTCAGCGGCGGCATTCTGTGGGCCAATCTGTACCTTTTGTTCTGGCTGTCGCTGTTTCCCTTCGCCACCGCCTGGATCGGCGAGAATCACATCGCGCCCACGCCAACCGCCGTTTACGGTTTCATACTGCTGATGGCCGCCATGGCCTACTACATCCTGCAACGCGCGATCATTGCCAAACAGGGCCGCGCCTCTCTGCTCGCGGCGGCGATTGGCTCGGATTGGAAAGGCAAAATCTCGCCGGTGCTGTACTTGGCGGCAATTCCGCTCTCGTTTGTGCATCCATGGATTGGCCACGGACTTTACGTATTCGTCGCGCTGCTCTGGCTGATTCCTGACCGGCGCATCGAGCGCGCGCTGGCCAACCGAGAGGCGTGACTGCTCGTTCAACTCACCGTGCGTTTGGTTTGGAGAAGCGCGTCGCCTTGCGTCGCATGGCAGCTTCTCTTAGACTACGGACAATCGAGGGAATGCCCGATGGCAATGTGAATGATTGATTCTGCGGGCCGTGTGCCCCCATAGCTCAAATGGATAGAGCAGCGGTTTCCTAAACCGTTGATCCCCGTTCAATTCGGGGTGGGGGTACCAGCCGAAGCCACGCTGGCGACAAAGAGGAACTTAACCGGAAAAATTCCATGGAACCGCTCATCAACGCTAATCTCCGCTGATGAAACTCAGGTCCAGAAATTGTCTCCCCGGATTAGCGTGAATTAACGAACATGAGCGGTTTCGCTCCACCGAACAGATTTCGCCCGGCCCTGTTTCGCGCTGGACAACCGGCGTGGGAGTGCTTAAGTAACAGGCAAGCTCCCAAGTGAGATTGCTATGAATACGAACGAATATCTTTTCCCTAATCGCCTCACCCGACGCGACTTCCTGAAATGGACCGGAGCGGCGGCGGCCGGCCTGGCGGTGCCCGGCGAGAGCCAGGCGGCGGAATCCAAATCGCCCACGCGGATCGGCGGCGGCGGCGACACGTACGAGCTGGTCGAGGAATGGGGACAACTCCCCGCCGGCATGAAGTACGGCTTCGGCTGCGGGATCGTCGTCGATTCAAAGGATCGCGTTTATGTCACGTCGCGTTCGACCAGTCCTTCCGTTGCGGTCTTCGATCGGCACGGCACGCTCCTGGAAACCTGGAGCAGCGACTTTGCCGAACGGGTAGGTTACACACCTGAGCAGGTCAAGGACACCGCCCACTGCATTTACTGGAGCAGAGAGGGAAAGGACGAGTTTCTTTATTTCACGGAGAACGTTAGCACGAACAAAGAGGGTCCGAAGCTGGGCAAACGCGTCTATAAGACCGATCTCCACGGCAAAATCCTCTACGTCATCGGAAACGTGGATAAAGAAGGTTCGACCTCGCAGAAGTTTGTATGGACCAACCCGACGGACGTGGCAGTCGCCGCCAACGGGGACATCTATGTCGTGGATGGCTATGGCAGCCAGCGCGTCAGCCGGTTCGACCGGAATTTCAAGCACATCAAAACCATCGGCGAACGCACTGACAAAAAGGCGGTCGGCCCTAACGCGCCACCCGGGACGTTCAACACCTGCCACGGGGTTTGGATCAATACGCTCCGGAGCGAACCCGAAGTGTTCATTGCCGATCGCCACAACGATCGCATCGAAGTCTATTCTCTCGAGCTGGACTACAAGCGCACCCTGGCCGGTGATGTGCGCAATCCCTGCTGTTTCTACCAGCACAAGGATAGGCTCTACGTGCCGGACCTGGCCGCGCGGGTCACCATCCTCGATCCCGACGGCAAGCTGGTTGCCCATTTGGGAGATGGCCGGGAAGCGGATGGCAAAACCAACAAACCTGACAACGCCAAAAACCCGGCGTTGTTCGCCGCGCCCCACGCCATGTGCGTGGATTCGCGTGGGGATTTCTACGTCGTGGAATGGGTGGATTTCGGTCGGGCGCGGAAGTTCCGACATGTCGCAGCGTGAGTCCAGGCAACGATTTCTCAGTCGCGGGACACTGGAGCGGCGAGTTCGACGAGCGCGGACTCCAGCAATGGGCGGAGGACCTGCGCCGCCGGCTCCGCGCGCCGCAGGTTTCGCTCGGGCTGGCATTCATGTCCCCGAGGTTTTTCCCGCACGCAAAGGCCTGCCTCGAACTGCTGCGGGTCCATGCCCGGGTGCCGCTGCTGGCGGGTTGCTCCAGCCTGGGCTTGATTGCCGGCGCGGAAGAGGTGGAGGAAAAGGCCGGACTGACACTCGGGCTCTACTCATTGCCGGGAGTGGAGTTAAAAGCCTTTCATTTTGCACAGGAACAGGTTGAAGAAGCAATCGGACCGGGCTATTGGCGGCTGGAGACGGGAATTGAGCCGGAGCAAACCAACGGTTGGCTGGTTTTCATTGATCCGTTCCATCTGGACAGCGAGTCGTGGATTCGGACCTGGAACGAAGCCTACGCGCCGCTGCCGGTGCTCGGCGGGCTGGCCAGCGGCGAGATGAGCGAGCAGCGAACACAGCTTTATCTCAATGGGGATGTGTTCGAGGCGGGAGGCATTGCGATTTCCGTCGGTGGCGAGGTCAAACTGGCCGGCGTGATTTCCCAGGGCTGCACGCCCATCGGCGAAACCTGGACGCTGACCAAAGTGGAGCAGAATATTATCCAGGAAATTGGCAACCGGCCGGCCTACCAGGTGCTGGCGGAGACGTTCAACCAGCTGTCTACCGAGGACCAAAGAAACGCACGCGGCAATTTGTTCATCGGTCTTGTCGTGAACGAGTACCTGGAGGAATTTCACCGCGGCGATTTTTTGATTCGCAACCTGCTGGGCGCTGATGCGCGCTCCGGCTGCATCGCCGTCGGGGCTTTGCCTCGCTCGGGGCAAACCGTCCAGTTCCAGCGCCGCTCGGCCGCCGCCGCCACGGAGGATATGACGGAGCTGCTGGGCCGCGCCCGGCAAGGCATCGAAGCGGCAACGGTTTTCGGCGGCTGCCTCTGCTGTTGCAACGGGCGCGGGCGGAACCTTTTTGGCCGGCCGAACCACGACGCGCAGATGGTCCAGCAGCGGCTGGGGCCTTTTGGACTGACGGGCTTCTTTTGCAACGGCGAAATCGGGCCGATCGGCGACAAAAACTTTCTTCACGGTTACACTGCTTCGCTGGCGCTGTTCGTGAAAAAGTAGCCCGGAAATAATTCGCTGCCCATGAAGGCTTTGGTTCCCAGCTGAAGGAGAACTCCACACTGTTCCCAGGGAGCATGGCGACCATAAACCGGAACCCCTCAGAACCAGGCATCGCCTTGCCGATTCACCGCCCGACCGACGATTCTCCAGCGCGGGGAATCCGGGTGTTAACCCTGGCCGTGACTCGGTCGCTCCGGTCGCCTCAAGGCCGGCTCGGGCTGCTGCTGGTGGCCGTCTGCTGGCCCTTGAATTGGACACTGCCTGGAATGCGCACCGCCTATCTGTTTTTCCCACTTTGGCTGGGTTATGTGCTCGTCCTGGATGCTCTTGTCCTGGCCCGCACGGGTGCCTCGCTTTACTCGCGTTCGCGGCGTGACTTCGTGCTGCTATTTTTCGCATCCGCGCCGGTGTGGTGGCTGTTCGAGCTGATTAATGCGCGGACCGGGAATTGGGAGTACCTGGGCAGCGATACCCTCTCCCAATTTGAGTATTATTTGCTTTGCACCCTCTCCTTTTCGACGGTCATGCCCGCGGTATGCGAGACCGCCGAACTGGCGCGGACATTTGGCTGGACGGAACGGTTCGGCTCCGGCCCACGCGTGCGCCCGACGCCGATACTTAACTTCGGTCTGCTGCTGATCGGACTTGGCATGCTGGGAATGACGCTCGCGTGGCCGAAATACTGCTATCCGATGGTCTGGACATCCCTGGCGTTGATTCTGGAGCCGTTAAACAGTTGGCTGGGACGCCGCAACTTACTCGAATTTCTCCAGCAGGGTGACTGGAGGCCGCTGATTTCGCTCTCGCTCGGCGCGCTCATTTGCGGGTTCTTTTGGGAAATGTGGAATTACTATTCGTATCCGAAGTGGATCTACCACACGCCCGGTACCCAATTTCTGCACATTTTCGAAATGCCGTTGCTCGGTTACGCCGGCTATATTCCCTTCGCGTTCGAACTTTTTGGCCTGAAGAATTTTCTCTGGCAGCGCTCGCCGATCCTCAGAATTTGACGCGAATGACGGCTTTAGGACCGGAGGAGCGTCTAAGGCTAGCCCTTGGCAATCAGCTGCGGGCTATTGATAAAGTAGCCGCCGAATCACCAGGTAGTGTGAAAACGCGGAGCAGCATTTGTAAGTCGTTAATAAACTTTTTTAAGTGGTTGATGCGACTTATTGGCAAGCTGAATCTCGGAGTTTTCACACAGTCCGTCACGTCGGAGGCCAAGAAGTATGTAAAGGCTCGCCTCACTCAATTTCAGGCTTCCGCGACTCGTACTTACCGACAGGCTCCTCGGCTGCTTATTTCGCCGCACGCAGCTCTAGCCGGGCGACGTAGGCACCGTCCACGGCATCCACAAACGGCAGCAACTCGCGCTCTTGTTCCAGCTTGCAGCCGGGCTGCCCACGCAGAAACTCGCTCACGACATCCCGGTTCTCCTCCGGCTCGAGGCTGCACGTGCTATAGACCAATGTCCCGCCCAGTCTCAACTGCGCTGCCGCCTGCCGCAGCAAGTCCAACTGAAGCTGCCTCAGCCGCTGGATTTCCTCCGGCTCAATTCGCCAGCGCAAGTCCACACGGCGGCGCAGCACACCTGTGTTCGAACAGGGTGTGTCCAGGATGATTTTATCGAAGCGAGGGCGGTTGGTCGCGGCGGCTGAGATAGACGAAATTATTTCTGCGGAGGTGACACCGAGGCGGGCGCAGTTTTCCTGGATGAGATTCCTGCGCTCGGGCGAGATGTCGTGCGCGACGAGCCGGCCTTCGTTGCGCATGAGCTGCGCGATATAGCTGAGTTTGCCCCCCGGCGCGGCGCACAAATCGAGCACGCTCTCGCCCGGCCTGGGGTCCAGCGCGCGCACTGCAAGGAGGGTGCTGGGATCCTGCACATAGAAAAAGCCCTGCTGAAAACTCGGAAGCGCCTGCAAAGGCGGATGCGACTTGAGCTCGAACACCAGGTTTTCCTCGAGCCAATCTCGGCACACGAAATCATACTCGACGTCCTCCTCGCGCCACTGAGCCAGGAGTTTGCCGGGGTCTGTCTTCAAGCAGTTGACGCGGGCAAACAGCTTTGGCGAGGTGTTGTTCCATTGCATCAACGTCGCCGCGGTTTCGTTGCCCCAGCGCATTTGCCATCGCGCCACTAGCCAATCAGGGTGAGAAAAGCCCAGATGCGGCTGCTCAATTTTCAGTTGCTCCAGCAGGCGCTTCGTGGCGTCGAACTCGCGCAAATAACCGCGCAACACGGCATTCACGAACCCGACCTGCGCCCCAAACCCGGAATCCCTGGCCAACTGAACCGTTTCAAAGACGGCCGCATGGTTGGGGATGCGTTCGAGCCAGAAGATTTGGTACAATCCCAACCGCAAAAGGTTCTGAAGCCCGGACTTTTGCCGGCGCTGGCCGGCTTTTCGTTCTAGCAGCCAATCCAGCGTGGCGCGCCAGCGAACAACGCCATAGACCAATTCCTGGCACAAGCGGCGGTCGGACGGCTTGAGCCGCGCGCGGTTTAAGGCCGCTTCAAGGGTATCCTCGACGAATTCTCCCCTACCGCTTTTTCCCGGCAGCTCCAGGCAAGGCATCTCGCCTTGCGGAATCCGCGGCCCGGCCGCGCGCTCAGGCTGCCTGGAAATGGCGTGTGTGAACCGCATCCCGTCAAGGACTCTCGCCGCAATTTCTCTTGGTTTTTGGCCGCTCACGGTTTTTAATAAACCTGTCCTCGCCGGGGAAGCGAGCAAGAAGACACGATATGAAAGAAGAGTTCGAAAAAATGGCCTCCGCCGGTAAATTGGAGCGCCAATATATCGAAGCGCTGGTGCATCTTACTGAGAGCGGTTTTTGCATGCATCGCAGCTGGGGTTTTGGGCGCATCAAGACGGTGGACACCGTATTTGCAAGATTCACGATCGATTTTCCCAACAAGTCCGGCCATACCATGGATTTGGCGTTTGCAGCCCAATCGCTCAAGCCCATTGCCAAGGAGCACATTCTCGCGCGAAAAGCTGCGGACCTGGACACCCTGCGCCAGATGGCGGCTACCAATCATCTGGAGTTGGTCAAACTGGTGCTCAACAGCTTCGGCGGCAAAGCCACGGTGGAACAGGTCCATGACTTGCTGGTGCCGGATGTCATCCGCGATGATTGGAAAAAGTGGTGGGAGGCGGCCAAGCGCGAGTTGAAGAAGGACGGGCATTTTCAAGTCCCTCTGAAGAAGACCGAGCCGATCATCTATCAGGTAAAGGAAGTCTCGCTACAAGAGCGATTGCTTGAGGAGTTCCGCGCGGCCAAGGGCCTCAAAGCGCGCGTCGCCGTGGCGGGTGAAGTGCTCAAGAACGCTCATGACCTTTCCGATAACCAGGCCGCGGCCACTGAGATCATCACGGCGCTCAATGCGGAGATCCCCAGCTACCAGCGAACCCAGCCTGCCGTCGCACTCGAGGCGATTTTCGCACGCGATGACGTTCGGGAAATGGCCGGCCTGCTGCCCAGCGACGGACAGCTCGAGGCGCAGACGATTTGGCTCCAGGAATTGAAGCTGGGCCTGCTGATGGAGGCGCTGCCCGCCGTCAAACATCGCCGGGCCCTGGAATCGTTCAAGGCCGCCAATCCCGAGCATTGGCCGGAGGCCTTGCGTAATTCCCTGAACTCGATTTCAGCCAAACTCGCCCGCGAATTTGCCGGTTTGCTCATTCAGGAAGGAAAAATCGAACAGCTAAAAGAAAGTCTGGCGCGGCTCATCAGCCAGCACACTGCCAGCAGCGAGCTGCTGCTGTGGCTGGCCAAAGATCGAAACGACTCCTTTGCCGACGTGCTTGGGCCGGAGGTCTTCCGCGCCATGCTCACCGCCATGGAGCGCGATCAATTCCACGAGCGCCGCTCCAATCGGCTGCGCGATTTTGTCCTCGACGATCAGGATTTGCTGGTCGAATTGATTGGCTCGGCCGACCTGGAAGTCATCAAGGATCTGACGCGGGCGCTTCAGCTTTCACCCTCTTTCGATGACATGGACAAGCGGTCTCTCCTGGCGCGGATTGTCAAGAGTTACCCGGCCATTCAATCGCTCATCTCCGGCGAGCAAACCCAGAAGGAATCACATCTGGTCGTTTCCTGGGAAAGCCTGGAGCGGCGCAAACAAGAATACCGCGAACTGGTGGAAAAGAAGATTCCCGCGAACTCGAAGGAAATCGCCGTGGCGCGCAGTTACGGCGATTTGCGCGAGAATCACGAATATAAAGCCGCCAAGGAAATGCAAAAGCTGCTCATGCGCCGCAAGGGAGAACTGGAGCTGCAATTGGTCCGGGCTCGGGGCACGGATTTCTCCAGCCCGCGCACTGACGTGGTCAGCATTGGCACGCGGGTCAACGCGATCGACCTGGCCACCAATCAAGCCGAACATTTCACCGTGTTGGGCGCTTGGGACTCGGACCCGGAAAAGGGCATCGTGAGTTATCTCTCCCCCATCGCGCAATCGTTGCTCAACCGCAAAGTCGGCGACGAAGTCGAGTTCGAAGTGCACACCGTGCGGCACCGGCACCGCATTGAATCGATTGTGCCGTTCAAAACCGCCTGACTCCGGAGTCAGGACTCGCTGCGAGAGTAACCTCGGCCCTTCAGCGCCCCTGCGCCACCGCCGATGCGGCTGCGACCGGCGCGGCAGGAGCGGGGGCCGCGGTTAATTCCAGCGGCACTACCTCGTATCGCTCCGGGTTCTCGAGCTTAACCACCAGTTGGACGTTTCCCATGCTCTCTCTTTGGACATGCTCGAAAACAGCTTGTGGAGTTCGAAAATCGTAGGCCGACTCTGGGCTCGAAGTCCAAACACTACCGTAACGGAAGAAGAGCTGGCTCTGCGTGTTCTGCAACAAAATCTTCATGGCACACTTTCTCGGGTCCACACTTGAGCCGGTCGTTGCCAGCCGGCACTTGGGTTCCCGACTACTCTTCGATCATAGCTCCAACAATCGCGTTGGCAACTCCGCGCAAGGAAGAATAATTACGGATAGAAGGGTCGGGCCATTTTCGGACATCACTGATTTCGGATTTCGGATTTCGGGCTTCGGGTTTCGAGTTCGGGATTGCCCTTGCCTGCCGGCGGCCTTTTCCCTACAGCTATATCCACCGTCTTAACCAATCTTGAATCCATGCTTTTAGCCGGCAAAGTGGGAGTTGTGTGTGGCGTGGCCAATAAACGCTCGATCGCCTGGGCCATTGCCCAAGCCTGGCACAAAGCGGGCGCCACACTCGCTTTCACGTACCAGGGCGAGCGACTCAAAGAAAACGTCGAGGAACTGGCCGGCACTTTTGGCGGGGATACCATGATTTTGCCGTGCGATGTGGCCAGCGACGACGACATCGCCAATGTGTTCAAGAGCGTCGGCGAAAAATTCGGCAAGCTGCACCTGCTGCTGCATTCGGTCGCCTATGCGCCGCGAGAGGCGCTCGAAGGCGAATTCGTCAACACCAGCCGCGAAGCGTTTCGGATAGCGCAGGATGTTAGCGCCTATTCGCTCGTCGCGCTCGCGCGGGCGGCTGCCGCCCTTATGAGCGGAGGCGGTAGCATCGTCGCGATGAGCTATTACGGCGCGGAAAAAGTCGTGCCGCATTACAACGTGATGGGCGTGGCCAAAGCGTCTCTCGAGGCTTGCACCCGCTACCTGGCCTACGACCTCGGCCCGAAGAATATCCGCGTCAACTGCATCAGCGCCGGACCAGTCAATACACTGGCCGCTCGCGGGATTGCCGGCTTCACCGACATGCTCAAACATTATGGTGCCCACGCGCCGCTCAAACGCAATGTCTTGCCGGAAGAACTGGGCGCCACCGGCCTCTTCCTGGCCAGCGATGGGGCGGCAGCCATCACCGGCCAGGCCCTTTATGTCGATTGCGGCTACCAGATTATGGGCATGTAGAAAATCCAGTCTTAATCATAATCTTTCTCTTAATCTTAATCTTAATCTCCTGAGCTCAGTGTTTGCTGATCTTTCACTTCCCGTTTGCGCTTCAGATTAAGACCGTTCACTCATGCTCCCACGCAAGCCGGCTCTCGCCTTCGTTTTCGTCACACTCGTCCTCGATATCCTGGGCATTGGCCTGATCATTCCGATTCTGCCCCGGCTCATCGAAGAACTGTGCGGCGGCAATGTATCGGCCGCCTCGCGCGTGTTTGGCTCGCTGGCGGCGCTCTATTCCCTCATGCAATTTGTCTTCGCGCCGGTGCTGGGAAGTCTGTCCGATCGGTTTGGAAGGCGCGCCGTGATCCTCAGCTCTCTATTCGGTTCGGGCCTGGATTATCTGGTGCTGGCGTTCGCGCCGACGCTGCCCTGGTTTTTTCTCGGCCGAATTATCGCCGGCATTACCGGCGCGAACATCGCCGCCTCGAGCGCCTACATTGCCGATGTCAGCCCGCCGGAGAAACGGGCTGGGAACTTTGGACTCATCGGCGCCGCGTTCGGCCTGGGCTTCATTGCGGGGCCCGCCTTGGGCGGCCTGCTCGGCCATTTTGGATTACGCGTGCCGTTCCTGGTGGCCGCCGGGTTGACGCTTTTGAACTGGCTTTATGGCCTCTTCGTCTTGCCTGAATCATTGCCGCGAGAAAACCGTCGCGCCTTTTCCTGGGCACGCTCAAACCCGGTCGGATCGCTCCTGGCCCTGAAGCGCTATCCGGTGGTGCTGGGGCTCACCGGTACTTTTTTTCTTATCAACCTCGCCCACCAAACGTTGCCCAGCACCTGGGTCCTTTACACTGGCTATCGGTATCATTGGAGCAGCGCCCAGGTCGGCCTTTCGCTGGCCATCGTCGGATTGATGGCGGCGATCGTGCAGGGCGGGCTGGCGCGGCGCATCGTGCCGGCCCTGGGCGAACGCCGCTCGATCATAATCGGACTGACCAACGCCACCATTGTCATGACAGCCTACGGCCTCGCGACCCGCGGCTGGATGATTTATGTCATCCTTGCTGTTGGCTCGCTGGGCGCGATCGCCATGCCGGCCATTCAGGGATTGATCTCGCGAAGCGTGCCGCTCAATGAGCAGGGCGGCGTACAGGGTTCTCTGGCCAGCCTGGGCAGCGTGGCGGGCATTATCGGTCCTCCGCTGGCCACGGGGTTGTTCGGTTATTTTATCAGTCCGCGAGCTCCAGTGCATGTGCCGGGCGTTGCCTTTTTCTGGGGATCGACGCTGATCTTCTGTTCGCTGTTGCTGGCCCTCCGGTCCTTTCGCAAGCAACCTGCGGAGACGTCAGCAGTGGGTGCGCCAAATACCGGGCTTGAAGCGAGCCAGCACATCAATCCGGCTTGAAGGCATCCTCCGTGACATTAACAGAATGAGGAAAACAGCATGACCCGATGTGGAGTCCGGCGTCGCTTTTTCGGTGGAACGGCATGGTAAATTGAAGGCATGAAAGAAAATCAAACTCTGCAACTGCTTCCCGCCGAGCGGGAAATGATGCGCGCCTCTCGCGACAAGAACGCCGATTACGACGGGGTCTTCTTCGTCGCCGTCAAAACCACCGGCATCTTTTGCCGGCCATCGTGTCCCTCGCGCCCAAACCCGGGCAATGTGGAATTCTTCGGCTCGATCAAGGACTGCCTCTCCGCCGGATATCGGCCATGCAAACGGTGTCGTCCGCTGGAAACCAATGGCGCACCGCCGCCCTGGGCGGCCAAATTGATCGAACTGGTCGAAGCATCTCCCGATGCGCGGCTCAAAGCCGGCGATTTGCGGGAGCTGGGTGTCACGCCAGAACGGGCGCGACGCTGGTTTAGACAGCATTACGGGATGAGTTTCTCCGGCTGGTGCCGGGGCCATCGCCTGGCGGGCGCACTGAACCGAATCCGGAACGGCGCCCCGCTGGATGATGTGATCTTCGACAGCGGTTTCGAATCGCACAGCGGCTTTCGCGAAGCGTTCAGCAGGACGTTCGGCGACGCGCCTGGCCGCGCCCGGCGGGCGGGTAGTCAGATCGTTATGGCAATGATGGAGAGCCCTCTGGGGCCGTTGCTGGCCGGGGCAAGCGACGACGGTATCTGCCTGCTCGAATATACCGACCGGCGAATGCTGGAGACAAACCTGGAGACGATGCGCCGGCGATTTGGGTGCGCGATCGTGCCCGGCGAACACAAATGGTTGACGCAGCTCCGGAAGGAGCTTGCGGAATACTTCACTAGTGGGCGGCGCGATTTCACCGTGCCGCTGGCGTCGCGCGGGACGCCCTTCCAGGAAAAGGTCTGGCGCGAGTTGAGGCTGATTCGGCACGGTGAGACCATCTCCTATGACGAGCTGGCGAGGCGTATCGGCCAACCCACGGCCCAGCGCGCTGTCGCGCGCGCCAACGGTATGAACCGAATCTGCATCTTGATTCCCTGCCATCGCGTCATCGGTAAAGACGGCAGCCTGACCGGCTACGGTGGCGGCCTGTGGCGGAAGCGGCTGCTCCTGGAGTTAGAAACGAAATCACCGCGCCTCGCCGCAAAACGGCGCCAATTGACGTGCGCAGGTGTGCCGAATTTGGCGTAACAATTCTCCTTGAAGAACAAGGACAAGGGCGGAGCGCGGAATTTATTCCGCAGCAATGGCCGAAATCCTACGCTGCTGCGGGATTAATTCCGCGCTCCTGCTTGTGCTCCTGCCTTCACCGAAACAACGCCTGAGTCAGGCAAAAGTTCTCTAAACACAAAGGACCGCTCGTGGTATCTTGCCGACCATGAACCGAGTGGACCGCCTCATGGCGATTGTAGTGCACCTGCAAGGCCGGCGCGTTGTGCGGGCTGAGGACATTGCAGAGCATTTCGGCATTAGCGTTCGCACGGTGTATCGCGACATCGCCGCTCTCGGCGAAGCGGGCATCCCGATCCTGTCCGAGGCGGGAATCGGTTACGGTCTGGCCAAAGGCTATCACTTGCCGCCGGTGATGTTCACTTCCGAGGAAGCCAGCGCGCTTTTTATTGGTGCAACCCTGGTGGATCATTTCACTGACGCTTCGCTGCGGAAGCAAATGGAGTCTGCGCTGCTGAAGATCCGTTCCGTGCTGCCTCGGGACCGGCAGGATTTTCTCGACCGACTGGAACGTTCCACCGCGGTGGTTGCGCGAGGGTTCACAGCAATTCCCACTCCGTCCAGCGAATCATTAATTCCTATCCAGTCCGCGCTGGCACAACGGCGGGTTTTGGCTCTCGACTACCTGGGCGCCCAGCGCCGCGAACTGACGAAGCGGCTGGTCGAACCACTGGGCCTGGTTCATTACTCTGACAACTGGCATCTTATCGCCTACTGCAGGCTGCGCCGGGATGTCCGCGACTTTCGCACTGACCGGATTCGCAAGATTCAGTTGCAAAACGAAGTCTTTTCGGGTCATGCCGACTTTTCCCTGAAGCGATACCTCGAAACGGCAGCGCAGGAAGGCAAGTTCCAGTCGGCCCGGGTGAAATTCCACCCGGGGATCATCGAGCGAATCCGGCGCGACTGGTTCGGCAGGCTGGCCCAGGAACAGCAGCAGGGTGACGGAATCGTGGTCACTTTGCTGGGCTATTCGTTGGAATGGATAGCGGAGGGCATTCTATCGTATGGTTCCAGCGCTGAGGTTCTCGCCCCCGCGAAGCTTAAGGAACGGGTTGCCGCCGAGGCGGCCAAGGTGGCTGCCAAATACGCTGTGGCTCGTCGAGCTGCCTGGAGTGTGCAAACTGAAAGGACTTCAAGTCTCCTGACATAGGGTTGTCACTGGCATGGTTTAGGCTCAGGCGCTATGAACGCTAAACCCCATTCTATTGAAGTCCTGCCGGCAGTCATTGGAAGGGCGCGAAGTCGCCGACTGCCGGTGCTTGCAAATCACACGATTCCCGTTGCCTGGGCTCCGCCTGTGCTCTTCGAAGTCGAGCCGCCTCGGAGCCAGCCAGGTCTTCGGCTCGCATCGCTTTCGTTGAATGTTTCGGCGTGCGATCCATGGGAAACCCTGGGCTTCGCGACGCTCTGGCTTTGCGGCCTCATCGGCGTCGGCCTCTGCTTCCTCGGGATTGCGCGCTTCTGAAGGCGCTATTACATTGGGTCATCCAGGCATTAACCAGGAAGGAGCGATCTGGGCAGAAGCTTACGCCGTTCCTGTGGTTGGCCTGAGACAATTCCGGATCACGAAGCGAGTCACAAAACCAAGTAAATTTATGACAACAACCGATGCACCCACTGCTGCTCCGGCGGCAGGTCAGCCGACCAAATCGTTCACCCGATACATTCCCGTCGTGACGCGAATCCTGATGGGATTGATGTTCTTCGTCTTCGGCCTTAATGGGTTTCTGCATTTCATCCCGGAACCGAAGACCCCAATGCCCGAAGGCGCCGGCGCCTTCGCCGGCGCGTTGATGAAGACGGGCTACATGATGCCGCTGGTCACGGGAATGCAATTGCTCGTCGGCGTGCTGCTCCTCCTAAATCGCTTTGTCCCGCTGGCGCTGGCCCTGATCGCGCCAATCATTGTCGGCATTATCACGTTCCATCTATTCCTGGCACCAGCCACAATCGGGCCGGGGATTCTGGCTTTGGTACTGGAGGTCTATCTGGCGTGGGCGTATCGCAAAGTGTTCCGACCGATGCTGGCCATGCGAGTCACTCCTGGAAACCAGTGAGCGAAACGCCAGTCGCGTTCTCAGGGAAGACTAATTTGCGGCTTGTCAACGTATTGGATCCCGCCTATCCACTTTGACGACTCAGTGCACAACGTCTCAGCCGTGCCACCTCAGGATGATCGCGATGAGCTGGTTGGCGGGCGCGCTCAATGGTTCGTGACGACTCACTGGAGTGTGGTGCTGGCCGCCGGCCAGCCTCACGCGCCGGGGTCCGTTCGCGCCTTGGAAGATCTGTGCCGCACCTATTGGTATCCGGTGTTTGGCTTCATCCGACGTCAGGGATACTCGTTGCACGACGCCCAGGACCTGACGCAAGGGTTCTTTGCGCATTTCCTCGAAAAGGACCTCGTGGGCCTGGCGGATCGTCAGAAAGGCAAATTCCGCTCATTCCTCCTGGCCGCCCTTAATCATTTCCTCGGCGACCAGCGCGACCGTGCAACTGCTCTCAAGCGCGGCGGCAGCAAGATCATTATTTCTTTGGAGGAACAAATCGCCGAAGGCGGGTGGGCGCTCGAGCCGGCAACTCATCTTTCGCCTGAGAAGGAGTATGAAAAGCTTTGGGCGGTGACCGTTCTGAGGCAGGCCCTGAATCGTTTGCGGCAAGAGAACGAGCAGGCGGGCCGAGGTCAGACCTTCGAGGCATTAAAGGCCTTTCTGGAGGGCGAGGCCAGGTCTGGCGATTACGCCACGGCGGCTGCGAAGTTGGGAATATCAGCAAACAACGTGGCTGTCGCGGTGCATCGCCTGCGCCAAAGATACCGCGAACTGGCGCGGGCTGAAATCGCCAACACCGTTGCCAGCGCGGAGGAGATCGACGAAGAGTTGCGCCATTTGTTTGCTGTGCTGGCATAGACACATCGCCCGCTGTAATCTGCGACTGGATTTTCCCAAGTATCAATTGCGAGCGATGGCCTCCACGTGCACCTGCCACAAATGCGGCGCCAGCTTCTCCGGTGAGGCGCTGGGGGGATTGTGTCCAAACTGTGTGGGCCGGTTGGCGTTTCTGTTGGAACCGAGCGCCGACCTGACTGGGGAACCACGGCAGTCGCGCGCGTCGGGAACTCTTCTCCGCCACTTTGGCGATTACGAATTACTCGGCGAGATAGCGCGAGGCGGCATGGGCGTGGTTTACAAGGCCCGGCAGGTTAGCCTGAATCGGACGGTGGCAGTTAAGACCATTCTTGCGGGCAATCTGGCCAGCGCTGCGGAAGTGGCGCGATTTCGCGCCGAGGCTGAAGCCGCGGCCAACCTGCGCCACCCCAACATCGTCGCCATCCACGAAGTCGGCGAGCAGGATAGCCATCACTATTTCTCGATGGAGTACGTCGCGGGCCAGAACCTGGCGCAGTTAAGCCCCGGGTCGGGCGGCCGCAACGCAATCTGGTTCCGGCGGGTGGCTGCCTGGATTAAGACCATTGCCGAGGCCGTTCAGTACGCGCATGAGCAAGGAACCCTGCATCGCGACCTCAAGCCATCCAATGTCCTGATTGACGAGCTGGATCAACCGCATGTCACCGATTTTGGCCTGGCCAAGCAATTGAAGCAGGACTCAGATCTGACTATTACCGGCCAGGTTTTGGGCACGCCGGGTTTCATGTCGCCCGAACAGGCAAGCGGCAAACGCGGGCTGGTCGAGCCGCAAAGCGATGTCTATTCGCTCGGGGCCATCCTCTATTTTCTGCTAACGGGCCAGCCGCCGCATACGGGTGAATCGGTTCCGGAAACGCTGGCCCAGGTGCTGGACTCGGAACCGGTAGCCCCGCGCACGTCCAATCGGAACATACCGCGGGATTTGGAGACCATCTGCCTGAAATGCCTGGAAAAGGCGCCGGCCCGGCGCTACGCCTCGGCCCGGGAGCTGGCTCTGGATTTGGAACGATTCATGAATTACGAGCCCATCCTGGCGCGGCCCATTTCCAAGCTCGAGCGGTTCGGGCGACGCTGTCGTCGGCATCCCCTGGTGACAGCTCTTATTTCGCTCCTGCTTGTGTTGCTGGTGGGTTGGGTCCTGGTGCTCTACCGCCTGGCGCAGGACAAAGAGGCGCGAACTTCCCGGATGTGGGCAGTAGATCCCAACACCTTGACGATGCGCATCGTCGGGCCGGTCCAGGCCGCGGCGGTGGACCCTAAGTCCGGCGATTACTGGACCGCAGTGCCGAAAGCTACCCTAATGAACCCCGCCGGCGTTTTGATCCGGGACGGCTCATCGGATCTGGCAAAACAGGGCATTTCGCTCGGCGGCACGAATAATTACATACCCGGAAGCATTGATTTCGATGCCAGCAGGCGGGTGGTCTGGATTGGCGCGCAAGGAGGTCACAGCAACGATCCGATCTGGCAGATGGACGGTGACAATTACCGGGTCAAAGATCCCATCGGCTGCGGCGGTGTCCACGGCGAGCCCAGCGCGGTAAATCCCGCCACCGGACGATATTATCATCTGGTCAGCGGCTCGGTCCAACAACGCATCGATCCGGTTAGGCTAGCCTTGACGAAAACGGCATTCGGCCCGGTGGTCGGAGTCAATGCGGCCGCCAATCTGCTTTACGCAGTGGATCCGGACGGCAACCTGCAAATCGTTGACGGCGCGCCTGACCCGGAAACGATTTTGAATACTGTAAAACTCCCCTTCCCATGCCGCCTGGGTCGGATCGGTGTAGATGGAACGCACAACCGAATTTACATCCCTGACAGTTTCTCAAGGCTAATTCTGATCTTGGATGGTCGTTCGGGTGAGTCGTTGGGTGAACTCCGGCTCGATGGCCGCTGGTCACACCTCAAGGGGACAAAAGAGGTCATTTGTGATCCGGAGCAGGAACGGATTTTCGCGCTGGCTGCGGACAAAGATTATCGCCTGGCATGGCTTTTTGTCATTCGGGGCAGGCAGCAGCGCGCCATAAAGATTCCCGGGCGCATTGGTGACCTGGTCTGGAACACGAGATACCATCAAATTTACGTTTGGTCCGGTGGGCTGGATCACTGACTCCGCCTTTGGGCCACCGGCAGCGTCCTTCCAGTTCAATCTCCCCTCCTTGCGTCGGCTTAGTTCCCGCCGAGAAAGCACCCCGTGCCGCCTCCAATCTGACGATCTCTGAAAAAAGTCTGTAATAGCCGCCGACGGTTTCCCCAGTAAGAGGTGAATGAGACATATTACTGCTGAACACCCTGCATGCATGCCTCGAAGATTTCCAACGCAAGCGGTGCCCGGGCAGCAAATTCAAAAACCTCCTAATAAAATGAAAATCCAGAAGCATATCCTCTTCGCCGGGCTGGCACTTTTGACCGGCATCACCACTGCCCGGTCCCAAGGCACCGCCTTTACCTACCAAGGCCGTCTAAATGACGGGGGCCACCCCGCCAATGGCACTTATGACCTGACCTTTGCCTTGTTCAATGTCAGCAGTAACGGCGCGGCATTTGCCGGACCCATGACCAATGGCGCAACGTCTGTCAGTAATGGGCAATTCTCTGTGACGCTCGATTTTGGTTCCGGCGTTTTCAATGGCGCAAACTATTGGCTGGAAATTGGCGTTCAAACGAATGGCGGCAACGCTTTTACAACGCTAGTGCCGCGACAGCCGTTGCTGCCGGTGCCTTATGCCATGATGGCCAGTAGCGCGAGCAATCTGCTGGGGAGTCTGCCGGCATCGCAGCTCTCTCCGGGCACAGCGAGCATCAATATCACCGGCAACGCCGCCACCGCGAGCTCGGCTGCAACCGTCGGTGGCGTCACAGCCCCGAACGTGGCCAGCGGCGTCAACGCAGCCCTGGCCGCAACCAGCGCAAATACTCCCAGCACTATTTTGGCTCGCGACGCAAACGGCGCCCTTTCCGCGGGAAGCGTCACGCTCAGCAGCAACCTGTTTCTGCCAGGGCCGAACGCAACGATCTACAGCGGCGGTGACAGCCTGCTGCGCTCTGATACCAGCGACAATTTCTTTGCCGGTCCTGGAGCAGGCAATTTGACCGCCACTGGGTTCGGCAACACCGCCAACGGCTACCAGGCGCTCGCGCTGGCCACCAGCGGTGGCCACAACGTGGCGAATGGCTACGAAGCACTACACGACCTCACAACCGGTGACGGCAACACCGCCATTGGTTACCAGGCAGCTCAAGCCACTATCAGCGGTCAAGGTAACATCGCCATAGGTCTGGATGCCCTTCTAAACAACACCAGCGGTAATTTCAATATCGCCATCGGCAACCACGCGGGATTCAACATTGGATTTGGATCACCTCCCGGCAGCAACAATATTCACATCGGTAACATGGGATTGCCCACAGACACCAACCTCATCCGCATCGGCGATGGACAGGCCCAGGCGTTCATCGCGGGTGTCCTCAACGGCAATGGCTCCGGATTGACCAATTTGAGTCCGGCCAAAATAGGGGCGGGCACAGCAGGTATCAACATCACCGGCAATGCGGCCACAGCCACGATGGCAAATGGTTTCTCAGGCGGGCTTTCCGGCGATGTGACCGGAACGCAGGGAGCGACGGTCGTTTCAGCTGTCGGCGGCGCAACTGCCGCGAACGTGGCCAGTGGCGTAAATGCAGCCCTGGCGGCGACCAGCGCGAATACGCCAAGTACCATCGCAGCTCGGGACGCAAATGGTGCTCTCTCTGCCGGGAGCCTCACACTCAACAGCAACCTATATCTGCCGGGGCCAATCTCCACGATTTACAGCGGCAATGACAGCCTGATGCGCTCTGATACAGGCGACAATTTTTTTGCCGGCCCAGGAGCGGGCAATTTAGCCACCACTGGCTTCGGCAATACCGCCAACGGCTACCAGGCGCTCGCGCTGGCTGCCAGCGGCGGCCACAACGTGGCGAATGGCTACGAAGCACTGCATGACGTCACAAACGGTGACGGCAACACCGCCATTGGTTACCAGGCAGCTCAATCCACGATCAGCGGTCTAGGCAATACCGCCATAGGTCTGGATGCCCTTCTCAACAACACCAGTGGGAACTACAATATCGCGATCGGCAACCACTCTGGATTCTACATCGGATTTGGATCACCCCCCGGCAGCAACAACATTCACATCGGCAACATGGGGTTGCCCACGGATACCAACATCATTCGCATCGGCGATGGACAGACCCAGGCGTTCATTGCGGGCGTTATCAACGGCAACGGCGCGGGATTGACCAACCTGAATGCGGGTCAATTGACCGGTGGCACGGTGCCGTTGTCTCAATTGCCTGCTGCATTGGTAACGAACAACGCGACAGGCATAACCTTGAACGGCAATTTCAGTGGAAATGGGGCGGGATTGACGAATGTTGCTTCAGCGACTATCGGGAATTACGTCCACTCTTACTCTACCAGCACGCAGGTGGTTGCTTCCGCGAACACCTTTCAAAATATCACCAACCAGATTGACGTGCAGATTAACGGCTGGGTGCATTCGTCAGATGGAGTCTCACTTACCAATAAACAGACCGGCTTGTACTTGATTCATTATCATGCTGAGGTCACCACGAGCTCAGGGACCCCCACAACGGTTTCTCTTAGGGCGGCCGCGAACGGAGTGGAGATCGAAGATAGCCAGGCCTGTGCAGTGGCAAATCAAGCCAATCAGCCGATGTCGTGTTCCAAGAGTTTCATCGCCAACGTTAACACGGGTGACGTAATAACGTTTCAACTAGCCGGTCCTAGCACCACGGACAAAATAGTTTCCAATAACGGCTTGGGAACCACACGACCGAGTTTTTCCTGCAACATTGTTCGAATTCAATAACGGGGGGCCGAAATGAAATCTCTTGTTTTCTCTTTAGCCGCTAGCATTGCGTTCTCAACCTTCGCGCAACAATATTCCATCGGTTGGTACACAATCGCCGGCGGCGGCGGCACGAGCAGCAACGCCCAGTACTCCGTACTCGGCACCATCGGTCAGGCCGATGCTGGCACGATGAGCGGTGGAAGTTTTTCCGTGACGGACGGATTTTGGAGTCTGATTTCTGTTGACCAAACCCCAAACGTACCGCCCTTGACCATCACGCATGTGGGCAATAATGTCACCGTCTCCTGGCCCAATACCGGCAGTTACACTTTGCAGCAAAACAGCAACATCGCCATCTCCAGTGGATGGAGGGCGAGCAGCTTCACTATCATCACCACCAACGGCACCAACAGCGTCGCCATTTCGCCGCCGACCGGGAACCTGTTCTTTCGCCTGACCAACCCGTAGGGACTTTGCCATTATCAGGTGTTGGCGCGTGAACGAATTACCTGACCTGCCTGCCTTCCGGCACAAATGTCTTGTGCAGTGTCTTTCCACGAACGGCATGCGGTTGGGTTCATCCGAGCAAGCCAGTGAAGAAGCGCTACCTCGTTTTTGACCTTGCAACCCGACTGGAAATGGACAATGTTTCCGCCTCGCAAAGGTTCCGAAAAGACCCTGCAGATCAGTGATTTTCAGCGGTCTTCCAGCGAGGGTCGCGCGGTTAGCTCAGTGGTAGAGCACTTCCTTGACACGGAAGGGGTCAGAGGTTCGAACCCTCTATCGCGCACCATGTTTCTGACTGTGAAGACGAAGGTTCCTCTGACGACGATTTTTGTCATGGCGCTGCTGGGCGCGTCCAGCGCTGCGCGTGCCGAGTTTGTGGCCTCGCTTTTCAGCGGCATGGCGTTAACCGAGAATAATGATTTGCGCCTGAAACAGAACAGCGGCACGGACCTGACGTTTCATGGCGTTTCCTATGACGGCAAAGACTTTCAGTCGCCTATCTACTATGGCGCACGACTGACTTACTTTCTTTCCGAAAAATCTCACTGGGGTTTCGGGCTTGAGTTTTTTCACGCCAAGCTCTATCTGAATACCGACGAAACGGTTCGTGTAACTGGCACTCGCGACGGCGCGCGGGTCGATGACCACGAACGAGTGGGCGACACCATCGAGGCGTTCAATATGTCCCACGGCTTTAATTTTCTAACGGCCGACGCGATGTACCGCTGGTTCCTGGGTCAACGCGGGCAGGATTTTCTGGGGCGCTTCCAGCCTTACGTCGGGGCGGGAATTGGAGCGGTCATTCCCCATGTGGAGTCAACTATTGGGGGAGTTCATTTTGAGCAATACCAATGGCACGGCCCGGGGGTCCAATTCTTCACGGGATTGAACTTTGACCTGGCCCGGCACTGGTCACTCTTTGTCGAATATAAAATGTCCTACACCGACCTCGACCATCTCAGCATCCCCGGCGGCTCGATCGACCTTACACCGTGGACCCACCACCTGGTGACGGGCCTTTCATTTCGCTTCTGAACTTCTACCAACTCCGGCTCAACCTGATGCCATAGTACCCGTCCGCCGCTTCGGCTTGAACATGCCAGCCTTTGTAAGGGCGCGTGAAGATATAGCTGCTGACAATGCCGATAGCTGCGCCAGCCAGCACATCATGCGGATAATGCTCGCGGGCCTCGACTCGACTGTAAGCGACGAATGACGCGACCCCGTATGCGGGCACGCCATACTCCCAACCATAACGCTTGCGGATAAACTCGGCTGCGGAGAAGGAAATCGACGTGTGTGCCGATGGAAAAGATTGAGTGCCACCATTGGGCCGTCTTTCGTCAACGGTGGATTTGAGGCCGTAGGTCACACCGAGCGTGAGCGCGGCTGATTCTCCGAACTGCAAGGCGCCCTCGCCGTCGCAGTGAGCAAGCGTGAAGCCGGCTGCTGTTCCAGGCAGCACGTACTGCAAAATGTCGCCTGCGGATGCAATAATATCCTCTGCACCCGCGTTGATGCCAATGGCGAGGAACAGCACAAGTCCAACGAACCAACCGGCGGCAAGCCGAACAGAAATCGGCAATGGCGCGGCCAGTCGAAGAAGGAAAGGCAGCAACGATCTTTTCATTCTGCCCGCGCCGGTAATCCAGACAGGAGATCGGGTGCGTGTAAAGAACTAACCGAAACTCTACGTTAAGGAGCGGCGGCGAACTTCAGTCCCTCCATGTGCGAGCCGTCCGGTTTCACCACTCGTACGCAGAATTCCCAGCCGAGATTGTTCTGGGTCACCTTCAGCCGCAACTCATTCCAGCCGGCGTTCAAGTTGACGTTGGCCTTGTCCGAACCGGGTTGCAGCGGGCGAGCGACGTTATGCGCGTGAACCATCTCGCCGTTGAGCCAAACTTTAACGCCGTCATCGCTGCCGAGTTCGAGTAGAGCCGCCTGCTTGCTCTCGGAGTAAATCCGTGTACGCGCGTAAGCGACGCATTGTTCACCGCCCAAGTGCTTGAGCAGATCCATCACGCCCGGGCGAGAGGGATCTGCGCCTGCAGGCAAAGGACGCCAATTCACATCGGTTGTTTCCTTGCTCGGAGCGCCAGCCTCAGACGGACTCGCGGGCGGGCTTGCCGCGCCTTGCGCTGAACCGTCCTCCGGCGCGAAAGCAATGTCAAACAAAGCTGCGTAATCCTTCCCGGCTTGCCGATAAGGACCGGCGACCATCCACGAGGTGATGAACTCGACTCTCGAATGGACCTGTTTGAGCACCGCCTCCGCAGCCTGGTGCGTGGCAGCGTCCGTGGCCAAGGCGAGGACTTTTTTGAGCGCCGCCGTCACCGAAGCATCCGCGCCAGGCAAGGTCGGAGCGATCTTGATCACGGCCCGGGCCGCCTCGGCCTGCACTCCTGCCTCGTCGAGGAGCGCTGCGCTCAGCGCTAGCGCTTCCGAGTCTGCTATCTCGGCCAGGCCGGCCAGAACCATCCGTTTCTGGGCAGCCGAAGGGTTGCCGGTCAGCAACTCTTTCAGGGGCACGAGCCGGGCAGCATTGGATAACCTGGCGCCTTCCTCCTGACTCGTCAGCCGGACGCAAGCGGCTGTGGCCAGTGCGCGTAGATTTTCTTCCGGCGCGGTCCTGGCGATTTTCAAAACGTCGGGCAACAACTCGGCGTCGTGCGTGTCACAAAGCGCGTGCATCGCCGCCTGCCGAATGCCGGGGTCGGAGTCGGCACTGGCATTTCTCAAAGCCAACCGAGTCCTGGCATCGCTCAAGCCGCTGCACACTGGCAATAAAGAAATCCGCACAGGGGCCGGACTGTCTTCGAGGGCTCCCACCAGCGGTGCGAGGTCCACGTGTCGGTTCATGGACTGAAGGCGCTGCAAAACGGCGCTGAGAGCCTCGACAGCCTCGGAGCGCGCCGTTTCGTTCTTGCCATCAACCACCAGATGAACCAGCGCCACCACATCGCGTTCATCAGCCAGCGTTGCCAGGGCCCGAAGCGCAGCCTGTCGGACCGAATCGGAATCCTCGCGCGCCAATTGGAGGAGTTTCGGCACCGCCGCTGAATCCGCTCGTTCGCCCAAGGCCCGAGCCAGTTCGGCCTGGACTTTCGGGCCGGTCACGGCCAGCCGCGCGAGCATCGCTGCAGTCGGTATGCCAAGAAGCAGCTCGACCAGGGCCTGCCGGGCCACTGCTTGCTCCTCGGCATCTCCGGATGCGGCGGCTTCCGCCAACAACAGGACGATCGAATCATCCCCCAATCGACCGAGCGCCCGGAGCGCGGCCACCCGCACCGCCCCTCGGCTGTTTCGGGCCAGCGCCGCAATCGCCGGGGCCGCGGCGTAATCGCGGCGCTGCACAAGCCCTTCGATCAAACTAATCTGAACCTGGGGCGATACCCTTGGCAGCAGATTTAGGAATGTTCGCTCCGCGCCAGGAAACTCGGCTCCCGGCACCAACTGCAGCGCTGCAGTGCGTTTAGGGCCAGCGGCGCCGGTCAGCGACTCGGTAAACAGGGCCTGGGCCTCGGGACCGGCGGCACGGAGCAATCCCGCGTGGGCAGCGATCCGGACGGGCTCGTTCGTTTCGGCTGCATAAATTCGCCTGAATAACGCTCGTGCTTCGGAGGTTTTGCCGCCTGTTAGCCAACGATTGGCACTCCGCAGCAAGGCATCTACGCAAGAGTCGTGGCCCGGACTTGAGGAGGTACGTTGGGCGATTTCCAGCGCCTGGACGGCGGCCGGAGTAGCGATTTCACCGAGAGCGTAAGCGGCGGCGGCTTTGGTCTCATCCCCGCGTGCGGCAGCCGCCTCCTGCTGCGCTGACAATAGCTTCGCCAGGGGCGGCACGGATTGCGCTTCGCGGCGGACCGCAAGCGAATCGATGATCCCGACCCGCGTCAGACCCGAGGTCGTATCCAGGGCGTGGACCAGGGCGGCGCCGGCTTGCGGTGACGACAATGATTCGAGCGCATAGCGTGCGGAATGGGACAGTTGTTCATCGGCAAGCAAAGTGGCCAACCCCGGAATGCAAGCCTCCGTCCCAATGCGCTTAAGCTGCGCGCAGGCGGCGTCCTTTTCCTGGGGAGTCGCTCCGGACTGCAAAACGCGGATCAACTGCGGTTCATCTGTGCCGGCCGCGCCCGCTTCGGCAGACTCGCCGCGCCCACTCACCAGCACGAGAGCGACCGCCAGTCCGAGTATTCCAGACTTCATAGCTCCTTCAAACCCGCCACGGCGGACGTTTCGCAATCGACAGCATCCGGTTGGCTTCGTCGTCGTTGATGAACTGTTCGGCTTTGGAATCCCATTTCAACGCGCGGCGCAATTGTTTGGCGACGCCGCCCAAGAGCAGTGCGCTGGCGGCGCGATGAGCCACGCTCACATTGCAGATGGTGGGCTGCCGCGTGCGCACACAGTGCAGGAAATTGCCCGAATGACTGTCGCTGCGGTAAAGGTGCGTCTCGTTGGGCCGCAGCGGTTCGCGGACAATGTCCGGAGGGTCGGACACCAGCGCTGAGCGATCCACGGCGATGCGGCCATTCGTTCCCACAAAACACCCGCCGCCCTCGCCGCCCACCGGCTCGCCTGGATAACCCTCCCCAAAAACGACAACGCCGCTCGCATAGGTGTAGCAGGAGCGGTCGCCCTTCATGAAAATTTCCACTGGCCCGGTTTCGTCCGCATCCGCGGCCCATTGCACGATGTCGTAATGATGCTGGCCCCAATTGAGCTCGCCGATATCAAACGGGTGCGGTCCCACGTTTCCGTTGAATGGGATCATCGGTGCCGGGCCAAGGAACAAATCGTAATCAAAACCCTCCGGCACCGGGCGCCCCGCGCCGAAGCGCGGCGGCCAGAAAATCGCTCCGCCGTCACGATAAGCATAGATGGCTTTGAGATTTCCGATCCGCCCGCTGCGCACGAATTCGCAAGCCATGCGAAATTTGCCGCCGTATTCGCTGCGCTGCTGCGTGCCTGCCTGATACACGCGCGCGTAACGGCGAACGGCTTCGTACACCGCCCGGCTTTCCTGGACGGTGCAGGCGGTCGGTTTTTCGCAATAAATATCCTTCCCGGCCGTCGCGGCCATAACCGCCATCGTGGCATGCCAGTGGGCCGGAGTGGCAATCAAGACCGCGTCGATGTCCGGCCGCGCCAGCACCTCGCGAAAATCGCGATACGCCTGGCAAGCTCGGTAATTGCCTGGCCCAAAGACTTCTGCATAACGCTCGTTCACGCGGCGGGCGGCCCTCTCGCGCCGCTCACGCCATACATCGCACACGGCCAGTACTTGAACGTCGTTGCGGCCCGCATATCCACCCGCCACATAAGTCCAGGCCCCGCCGAGTAAATGACCGCCGCCCTGTCCGCCGACGCCGATGAAACCCATCGTGATGCGCTCGCTGGGCGAGACTGCTCCCGCTCGTCCCAGAGCGGAAGCAGGAATGAGCGCAGGCGCCGCCGCTGCCGTGCCCAGCGCGGTGCCGACACGGCCCAGGAAGCGGCGACGCGTAATTGTTCGAGTCATATCGTCGTTGCTCGGCAGGCTAAGCACTATCCACGCAGCAGACAACCACGAATCGACGCGAACCAACACGAATTTCCTGCGCTGGCTGCCCGCACAGCCCGAACTTGAACCAGTCGCCCTCAGGGTCAGTCCCACTTCTACCACGAGCACCGCTCATGTCCCCGTTCCATTGGGTCTATTGGTGTGCATTAGTGGTTCAACTTCAGAGTGGCGGACCCGTCCCTAACGACCAGAAATCTTGTAACGCACTGTCACATATTCGGATTTCGGACTTCGGGCTTCTTCTCGCCGCGCTGACGCGCTGTCGCACGCGCCGCGCTCCGCGCTTGTCGCAGCGGGGCGGGTCGGCCTTCGGATTTCCTTCGCCTTTCGGGCTTCTTTCGGCCCTCGGATTTCGCCCTTCGGATTTTTTCTGCTGCCCTCACCCTCTGTCCCATTGGATCACCTGTACGGTCGCGCCCGCGGGCAGATGGGTTTCAGGCGGCACATCAACCAGCCCATTGGCAGCGGCCAACGAGCTCAGCACGTGCGACGCCTGCAGGCCAGCCGAGAAAACCTTCCCGGACCCATCCAGTCTCACACGCATGAAATGCCGGCGCGCGCCCGGGTTGGCCAGAGGCTCTGCCAGCACGCCGGGATGTCGCGGCGGGGAAACGTCCACCGCGCCCTGCCAGCGCAACAGCGCCGGACGAGCCAGCAGCACGAAAGTCACCAGCGCAGAAACCGGATTGCCGGGTAAGCCGAACAGAAATTTTCCGCGACAACGCCCGAACACAAACGGCCGGCCGGGCTTAATCGACACGCGCCAGAATTGCAATTCACCGCCGATCGCCTCGAATGCGCTCTTGATAAAATCCATCTCCCCGACGGAAACACCACCGGACGTCACTACCGCGTCGCACTCGCGCAGAACGGCTTCAAACGCGCCCCGCACGGTCTCCGGTGCGTCTGCCACCAGCGGAAAGATTTTAGGAACGCAGCCGCTGCGCCCCAGCAGCGCAGCCAGGCCCAGGCGATTGCTTTCGTAGATCTGGCCCGGCCCAAGGCTTTGGCCGGGCTCGCGCAATTCCGAACCCGTAGCCAGCAGCCCCACAACGGGCTGCCTTCCCACCTTGAGTTCGGCGCGGCCCGTCGCGGCCAGCAGACAAATGTGGCCGACCGTCAACACCTGGCCGGCTTCTGCGACCGTCTCCCCTTGCTTTATGTCTCCTCCTCGAACCCGGACATTCTCCCCCGGTTTGACCGCGTCGAGGATGAAAATCTCCTGTGGTTTATCAGTCTCAACCCGCGTGTCCTCCTGCATCACGACGGCATCGGCGCCTCGAGGCAACGGCGATCCGGTGAACAAGCGCACACAACTTCCGGACACCACTTCGCCGCTGAAGGTTTCTCCCGCGGCGACTCTTCCCGCCGGCCTCAAGCGTACCGGCCCGGCCGGGCTCGCCGAACTCACGTCCGCTGCCCGAACGGCATAACCATCCATTGCTGAATTGTCGAACGGGGGCAAGTCAACCGCCGAGACAACAGTTTCGTTCAGCACTCGTCCGTGCGCGCGGTCGAGCGGGACGACTTCGGTCACGGGCGGCGGCATGGCCGCTAATATGAGTGCCAGGGCTTCTTCAAACTCGAGCATGAAGCCAAAGTGCTCAGCTTTGAGACACGTTGCAAAATGAATTCCGCCAATTTTGTCACGAATTATTTGCTTGCGAACCCTATGATTTATGCTTAAATAGCGTGTGTTAGAACTAAAGAATGGCTGTTACAGAACTGCATGAATAAGCTTCAACCCGCGGGGGTGTCTTGAGTCGCCCCTTCCCGTCACGTTCTTCTTCTCCCTCCGGTCCGTTCGTTAAGGTAAATGGGAAAATCCGTGCCCGCGAGGTCCGGGTTATTGGGCTGGATGGCAAACAACTTGGTGTTCTAGGGCTGGGCGAGGCCCTGAATTTAGCGCGGGCCAACGGCGTCGATCTCGTCGAGGTCGCTCCGAATGCGACGCCACCTGTCTGCCGCATCGTCGATTTCGGCAAGTTCCGTTACGAGCAGGCCAAGCGCGAGAAGGAATCCAAGAAACATCAGCACGCCAATAAGGTCAAAGAGATCCAATTAAGTCCCAAGATCGATCCCCACGACCTGGGCGTAAAAATCCAGCACGCGGTCGAATTCCTGTGCGAGGACATGAAGGTCAAGGTCAACCTGAAGTTCCGCGGCCGTGAAATGGCCCACACCGAGTTCGGCTACGAAGTCGTGAACAAGTTTCTCGAGGAAATCGCCCCTTATGGCCACCCGGACTTCCAGCCCAAACTGGCCGGGCGCAATATCAACGTGATGGTCAGCCCGCTGCCCCGGAGCAAACGAGCCAGGAATCCCCACGAAGCCATGAGCACCGCGCCACCGGCCACTCAGGCTCGGCCTGAAGCCAATCATCAGCCTCGGCCCGTCGAGAACGAATCGCCGGAGGCCCCCGCACCGGCAAAGCCCAAATCCAGCGCTTTCGTCAATAACCCCTTCGCTCAACTCGAAGCCAAAACGTAGCCGCCGGCGAATGTCTGAGACGCGGGGATCTCTCAGGCTGCTTGAAGTTTTTCCTTTCGGGGCACAAAGCGGATCTCAACGCGCTTATTCACCGCTTCGGCGATGCGCCTTAGCATGGTAAGCGAATGTCCCGTGTAATCTGAGTCCTCCAGTCTGCTGATGACAGACTCGGTTGTTCCGATCAGCTTGGCGAGCCGCGCCTGTGTTAAACCTGCTTGCTCTCTTAACTCGTAGATTCTTCGCGCGAGGTCGTCCTCAGCCCTTGCTGCTTCAAGTTGTGCAATCCGCTCCGGCTTGCCCTGGTAATACCGCCGATGCAGAATTTCAACTGCGTCGGAGGTCGCTCTGCTCTTCTTTGGCATACTCAACTCTCCTCGTAAGTGTGAGACTTAGGGTCCTTTTCAAATTTTCGTTTTCGTTCGATTGCCTTCTAAATCTCTTTCGCCGGAACTTCTGCCTCTTTTACCAGCCCGTGCGAAACGACTGCCGCAGTTCGCCCATGGAAAAAATACGGCATTCGATAATTCACATGCTGCAATCCGATGCGGAGCTCATAAATTCCATCCCGCAGAAAATCCGCTTCCGGCCGCCGGAGCTCGTGGCCCATCTCCCTCAGGCGTTCGATCCTGACCGTGCACTTGTCCAGCGCCTTCGGCTGCAACGAATCGAGCCATTCGAGTATCGGCACGAAACCGTCCTCTTCTTTGTAGAAGACCACGTTTGTCTTCGGCACCTGTGCGCTTTCTCAATAGGTCAATCTTCGCAAAATTGCGAAGTTTGTCAAGGTCTTTCTTTCCTTGAGCGTCCGTTCGCCTGCTTTTCCCAATAAATCCGAGTTCCTCTGGCGGCTTTATTCAATTTTGACGAGCTTATCCACTACCACCAAATTCCTTTACCAAAGCCGGAAACTTGCAGTCGTCGCAGACCGCATTCGAGTGCTCGCAAAAATCGCGCACAATCTGGATCAGCCCTTGTTGTACTGCGGCGATGGCCAGGAGGCGGGGCGAGGCGCTGCCCAGAAGCCTTTGGCGAGCGAGTCGCAGCAGCGAGTTGTCTTCCGCCGGCGGCCAGGCGAAGTAACGGTGTTCTACCGCGCGCTGCGCGGCCTCGTTTTTGCCTTCCACCGCTCGAATCCAAAGCCAGGGCAGGACCACGTTCACCGCCAAGTCCGTCACGCGCCCGCCACCGAGCAACGGCTGAGCTTTTTTGAATCGCGCCGACCGGAATGTCCAGTGCCAGGACCAAAAGTCATCAAGGCCGACTTGCAAAACATCGAGCAAAGAGCTGGCCACTTCTTTATCAGGCACAGCGCGAGCGCACCATTTTGCCAGCTTCGCCGCGAGGTCGCCTTCGACCGACCAGCGGGAGGCCAGCGCCAGCCGCCGTTGAGGATGATTGGCGGGGCGCAGACCGTGAAAGCGCCAGAGCGCCTTCGGCAAAAGGCAATCCGAGAACCCGTCGCGTTCGCGCCACCACGCATCCCAAACGCGGCGGAGGTAGCCGTCAGAACTGATTTGGGAGTGTGACAGTTCGAGCGGCAAAAGACCGCTGATCCCGAGCAAGCGCGCCTGCAGTGGCAGTGCGTCGGCGGATTCGTTCGACCAGCGCGGGCGCAACTCGGCCAGGCATTGCATCGGCCACACGTTATGCTTGTAGCCCAGTGCGCGAAAGAGTCCCTCCCAGAGCGCCTGCTCCCAGCCAGCCTGGCGCGCGCGCGCCTGAAACTG
>JACXTT010000176.1_pt1 | contig 101801 bp, 92 predicted proteins | sample 9270951 | NCBI WGS metagenome assembly JACXTT01 (sample SAMN15532306, study PRJNA645909) | rock metagenome | isolation source: weathered quartz diorite | place: Puerto Rico | collected 2017-06-21 | reverse complement strand
CCGAGCGCAGCGATGGCACGTGTATCGCCCCAATCCCTTCTGTCGGAGCCGAGGAGCGCAGCTTGGGGCGGATCAAGGGGCGTGCATGTTTGAGCGCAGCGAGTTTGCACGCACCCCGCCCCAAGCGAGCACCGCAGGTTGCCCCGGCAAAGCCGGGGTCGCAGACAGCAGGGTCGCCTTCTTTTGCTTACTTTTCTTGGCGAAGCAAGAAAAGTGAGTGCGCTGTCGGGCGCACATCCCGACATGCCACATAAACAAACACATACACCATGAGCAACACCCTCTTTGCCCAAGATGCACTCCTTCCAACCGGTTGGGCCAAAAACGTCCAACTCCAATGGAACGCCCAAGGCCAACTCACCCAGGTGAAGGCCAACAGCACGCCCGACAGCACGGTGCAAAAGGCAATAGGCCCACTGATCCCTGGCACACCCAACCTCCACTCCCACGCCTTCCAACGCGCCTTCGGCGGCCTCACCGAATACCGCGGTGAAGCACAGGACAGCTTCTGGAGCTGGCGCACCCTGATGTACCGCTTCGCCCAGCGCATCACGCCCGAACAACTGGAAGCCATCGCCACCTGGCTCTATATCGAGATGCTGGAGGCCGGCTACACCGCGGTCTGCGAATTCCACTACGTGCACCACGACCAGGACGGCACGCCCTATGCCGACGACACCACGCTGGCCCAGTGCCTGCTGCGCGCCGCCCAGAAGACCGGCATGGGCCTCACGTTGCTGCCCGTGCTGTACCAGACCAGCGGCTTTGGCGCCACGCCACCCACCGACGGACAACGCCGCTTTATCCGCAGCACCGACAACATGCTGCGCCTGCTGGAGCGGCTCAAGCCCCTGTGCGACGCACAGGGCGCACGCCTGGGGCTGGCCCCGCACTCGCTGCGGGCCGTGCCGCCGGAGGGCCTGCGTGATGCATTGGCCGGGCTCAACGCGATCGATGCCACCGCCCCGGTACACATCCACATCGCCGAACAGACCGGCGAGGTCGATGCCTGCGTCGCCTGGAGCGGCCAGCGCCCGGTGGAGTGGCTGCTCAATCACGCCGAGGTCAATGCCCGCTGGTGCTTGGTGCACGCCACGCACATGAGCGACACCGAATACCAGCGTGCCGCACAGAGTGGCGCCGTGGCCGGCATCTGCCCCAGCACCGAGGCCAATCTGGGCGACGGCATCTTCGACATGCCGCGCTGGCTGTCGCACGGCGGCGCTTGGGGCATGGGTTCGGACAGCCATGCCACGGTCAATGCGGCGGAAGAATTGATGCTGCTCGAATACGGCCAGCGCCTGCACCTGCGCCAGCGCAATGTGCTGGCGACGCGCCAACAGCCGCAGGTGGCGACAGCCATGACCCTGCAAGCCTTGCAGGGCGGGACGCAGGCCGCGGGCCGCGCCATTGGCGGTCTGGCCGTTGGGCAGCAAGCAGACTTTGTAGAGCTGGATGCCTGCCATGTTGCGTTGGCGGGCTTGTCTGCGCCCGAGATGCTGTCTAGCCATGTGTTTGCAAGCCACCGCACTTCGGCGCTCAGCAGCGTCAGGGTCGCCGGCCAGCAGCAAGTGCAAGCGGGTCGCCATGCTCTGCATGAAGAAGCTGCGCAGGCCTTTGCCACCGCCCGCAGCGCCATCATTTCCGGAAGCTAAACCATGAATCCCATCACCACTGAAGCGCCGTTCCTCTTTCACCAGGGCACGCGCCCGCTGCTGATTTCCATGCCGCATGTGGGCACGCACGTGCCGCCTGCGATTGCGGCGCGTCTGACGCCCGAGGGCCGCGAGGTGCATGACACCGACTGGCACCTGGGCCGCCTGTACGACTTCGCCAAGGCGATGGGTGCGTCCATCCTTATGGCCACGCATTCGCGCTATGTGGTGGACCTGAACCGCCCGCCCGATGGCGCCAGCCTTTACCCGGGCCAGAGTGTCACCGGCCTGTGCCCGGTGGACACCTTTGACAACACCCCGCTGTATGCCAATGGCAGGGGCCCGGACGAAGCCGAGATCGTTGCGCGGCGCGAGGCGGTCTGGCGGCCGTACCACAACCAGCTCGCCGCCGAGTTGGCGCGTATCAAGGTCGCACACGGTGTGGCGATGCTGTGGGACGCACATTCCATCCGCTCGGTAGTGCCGCGCTTCTTTGAAGGCAAGTTGCCCGACTTCAACCTCGGTACGGCCGACGGCGCCAGCTGCGACCCGGTGCTGGCCCAGCAACTGCTGGCCATTGCCCAGGCTTCCCTGGGCTACACCGCTGTGCTCAATGGCCGCTTCAAGGGTGGCCATATCACGCGCCACTACGGCCAGCCTGCGCAAAACGTGCATGCCATCCAGTTGGAGATGACGCAGTGCAGCTACATGCAGGAGACCATGCCCTTCGACTACCTGCCTGAGGTGGCCCAGCGTGTGCAGCCCACGGTGCGTGTACTGCTGGAGGCCGTGCTGGCCTTTGCCGAACGCGGGGGGCGCTGAGATGTCGAACCCTGCAGTGTTGGACGCATTGATCGCGGCACTCGGTGCCGATGGTGTGCGCTGTGGCGACGCCATCGACGCACGCAACCGCACCGATTGGAGTGGTGCTGCGCCGGTGCAGCCCCTGGTGCTGCTGCGCCCCACCAGCACCGAACAAGTGGCGGCAGCGCTGCGCATCTGCCATGCGCACGGTGTGCCCGTGGTGCCGCAGGGTGGTATGACCGGTCTGGCCGGTGGTGCGGTGCCGCATGCCGATGCGGTGGCCTTGTCGCTGGAGCGCATGAACGCGATTGAGCAGGTCGATACGGCAGCGGCCACGATGACGGTGCAGGCCGGTGCCACGTTGCAAGCGGTGCAGGAGGCGGCATTGGCCGTGGACATGGTGTTTGGTTTGGACCTGGGCGCACGGGGCTCCTGCCAGATTGGTGGCAATCTGGCCACCAATGCCGGCGGCAACGGCGTCGTGCAGTACGGCATGGCGCGTGAACAGACCTTGGGGCTGGAAGTGGTGCTGGCCGATGGCACGGTGCTGCCCATGCTGCGCCCCATGCTCAAGAACAACACCGGCTACGACCTCAAGCACTGGTTCATAGGCTCCGAAGGCACGCTGGGCATTATCACGCGCGCCGTGCTGGTGTTGCGCCCGGCACCAAGTGCCCGTGTCAGCACGCTGGTGGCCCTGCCGGACTATGCCAGTGCCATTGCCTTGCTGCGCCGCCTGCAAGCCAGCTTCCCCGGTGCGCTGGCGGCGTTTGAGTTGATGTGGGACGATTTCTTCAGCACCTCGCTGCGCTGGGCCCAAATGGCGTCGCCGCTGTCGCAGGCCTATCCGTTCCAGGTGCTGGCCGAAGTCACCGGCCATGGGGAAGCCGATCTGGCCGAGGCGTTGCAGACCGCGCTGGGCGAGGCCATGGAAGAGGGCCGTGTGCTCGACGCCGTGGTGACGCAGTCGCAGGCCCAGGCCCGCGCGCTGTGGCGCATCCGCGAGGCGACGGCCGAGTTTCACACCCATATGCTGCCGATCAACTTTGACATCAGCCTGCCGCTGGACCAGATCGAAGTGTTTGCCAATGACTGCGTGCAGGCCTTGTCGGCACGCTGGCCCACGCAACACAGCCTGCGTTTCGGCCATCTGGGCGATGGCAATCTGCACCTGACCACCGATGCGCGCTCGTTGGGCGGCGGCATGTCGCCAGCCGAGGCGGAGCATGCCGTTGAAGAAATTGTCTACGGCCTGCTGGCGCAGCGCGGCGGCAGTGTCTCGGCTGAACACGGCATCGGCCTGCACAAAAAGCCCTACCTGGGTGTCAGCCGCACACCTGCGGAACTGGCGGCCATGCGCGCCATCAAGCAAGCCCTTGATCCCCTCAACCTGCTCAATCCGGGCAAGGTGTTTGACCTCCATCCCCTAGCCACGAAAGCGATCCCATGACTGTTGCCACGACCTCTGCCAGCGCCGAACTGCTGACCCGCCTGGCCCGCCCCGAAGTGCGCGAACTGCCGGCCTACAACGCGGGCCTGTCGTCCGAGGTGGTGCGCCAGCGCTATGGCGTGCAGCATGTGGCCCGCCTGGCCAGCAACGAGAATCCGTTTGGCCCCAGCCCTGCGGTAGGGCAAGCCCTGGCGCAATTAGCACTGCGTGCGGGCCTGTACCCAGACGCCAATTGCCGTGCTTTGCGCGCCGCCATTGCCGCGCGCACGGGTGCCCAGCCAGAGCAGGTGGTGGTGGGCAATGGCTCCGAGAATCTGCTGGAGGTGCTGTGCCAGGCTTTTCTGGCACCGGGGGACCGTGTGGTCACGCTGTTGCCATCCTTCGGTCTGCATGAAATCTACCCGCGCATGATGGGCGCGCGCGTGCAGATGCTGCCGGTCACGCCCGCGCTGGAGTTCGATGTGGATGCCTGGTGCACCGCGCTGGCGCAGGGCCCGGCTCCGAAACTGGCGATGCTGAGCAACCCGTCCAATCCGGTGGGCTGCATGCTGGACGCGGCGGCGTTCCAACGTATCGTGCAGGCCGCGCCGCAGGAGACGTTGCTGGTGATTGACGAGGCCTACTACGAGTACGCGCTGCACACGCCGGGCTTCCCCGACGCGCTGGCCGCACTGCGCGCGCAGAACCGCCCTTGGATTGTGCTGCGCACCTTCTCCAAGGCCTGGGGCCTGGCCGGTCTGCGTGTGGGTTATGGCATTGCCTCAGACGACAGGCTGGTGCAGATGCTGGACCGCGTGCGCACGCCTTTCAATGTGAATCTGGCGGCGCAGACGGCGGCATTGGCCGCGTGGAACGATGTGGCTTACATGGAGCAGTGCGTGCGCGACACCGTGGCCCAGCGCGAGTGGCTGGCTACCCAGCTGCGCGCCATGGGTGTGCGCATGGCGCCGTCGGCCACCAACTTTCTGTTCCTGGACCTGCAACGCCCCAATGGCCCGGTGGCCGAGGCGTTGCTCCAACGTGGCGTGATCGTCAAGCCCTGGAAGGAAGCCGGCTACGAGAGCTTCATTCGCGTGTCCATCGGCAGTGCAGACGACAACGCGCTGTTCTTGCAGGTGTTTGCTGACGCTATGCGCGTTCCTGCTTAGGGTGCCTTCAGTTCAAACACCAGGCAGGTTGTGGTGGCATGCGCATACAGCGTGCCATCGGGCCCGACGATGCGGGCTTCTGCGGTGGCAAGTTGGCGGCCGCAGTGGATTACCCGGCCTTCGGCGCGTACGCGCGGCGTCTTGGCCGGATTGATCGCCTTGACCAGGTTCACACCCAATTCCGCCGTGGTGTAGCCGCGGCCTGCCGGCATCATGGTGTGCACTGCGCAACCCAGCGCGGAATCGAGCAGCGTGGCGTACCAGCCGCCGTGGATGCCGCCCATGGGGTTGAGGTGCGCCGGACCGGGCGCGCCCTGGAACACGGCGCGGCCTTCGGACACCTCCAGCAACTGAAAGTCCAATGTCTTGGCGATGGGCGGGTAGGGCAGCTCGCCGCGCAGCATGGCGTGCATCATTTCCAGACCGGTCTTGCCGGCGACCTGCTCGGGGCGGGACACGCCAGCACCTGCACCGGCATTCATGCGGGCAGTGATTTCCTGTTCCTGGGCCATCCAGGTTTCGATTACGGACAGGTTGGACATTTCTGGGTTCCTTTCAGGGGTTTTGAAAAATAGTTGCATATGCATCAATTGTAGCTACAATAAACAACATGAAAACCGAAGTCAAGCCGGAAATCGAAAATTCCCCCATGGACAAGCCGCAGGGTTGTACCAATCTCAAGCTGCGCCAGCTGATGCGCCGCGTGGCCCAGCACTACGACGCCGAGGTCGGCAAGACCGGCCTCAAAGGCACGCAATATTCCTTGTTGTCGTATGTGGTGAAGCTGGGCCCCATTCGCGCGGTCGATCTGGCGACGGAAATGCGCATCACCACCTCCACGCTGTCGCGCAACCTGCAGCCGCTGGTGGCCATGGGCCTGTTGGCCATCTTGCCCGGCGACGACGCACGCAGCCGCCTGATCGTGGCCACCGAAGAAGGCAAAAGCAAACGCACCGAGGCGCAGCGCAAATGGCGTATTGCGCAGGAAGGCATCAACCAAATGCTGGGCCCGCAGCGCGTGGTGGCGCTGCATGCACTGATTGACGAGTCCCTGGAACTGTTATCCCCTGTGGATGGAGAAAATGACGATGTCTGAACAAATCAAAAAACATGCTGTCTGGCTGGTATTGATGGCGGCAGCCGGTACGTTTGCACTGACCATGGGGGTGCGCCAGTCCATGGGGCTGTTTCTCAGCTCCATGAACACTGCAACGGGTTTGGGCGTGGGCAGTATCAGTCTGGCCTTTGCGTTCGGTCAGTTGTGGTGGGGGCTGACGCAGCCGTTTGCCGGTGCCTTTGCTGATCGCGTCGGTGCCGGGCGTGTGCTGCTGCTGGGCGTGGCCCTGGTGGCACTGGGCACGTTCATCACACCGTTCATGACTACCACCGCAGGGCTGATCTTTGCCATTGGTGTGTTGGCCGCCGGTGGTGCCGGCATGGCCGGGCCTGCGGTGCTGATGGCGGCGACCGCGCGGCTGTTGCCCGCTGACAAGCGCGGCATGGCTACGGGCATCGTCAATGCGGGCGGCTCGTTTGGCCAGTTTGTGATGGCGCCGATTGCTGGCGCGTTGATGGTCAGTGTGGGCTGGGGCAACGCGATGCAGGTGATGGCTGGGCTGGTGCTGCTGGCATTGCCCGCCGCCTTCTTCCTCAAGGGCAGCAACGTGCAGGTGGCGGCGCCGGGTGGCAAACCGGTCGGTACCGGCGAGGCCGTGCGCCAGGCGCTGCGCACGCCCAGCTTCCTGTTGCTGGCGGCTGGTTTTTTTGTCTGCGGTTTCCATGTGGCGTTTCTGGCCACGCACCTGCCGGGTGTGGTGGCTGCCTGCGGCCTGCCTACGCAGTGGGGCGCCTGGGCGCTGGGCATTCTGGGTCTGTTCAATATTGTGGGCAGCATCGCCATGGGCTGGGCCGTGGGCCGCTGGCGCATGAAGTCGCTGCTGTCGCTGGTCTATGCCACGCGTGCGGTGGCGGTGCTGGTGTTCCTGCTGGCGCCCAAGACCGGACCGGTGGTGCTGGTGTTTGCCGCGGTGATGGGGGTGAGCTTTTTGTCCACCGTGCCCCCCACCGCAGGGCTGGTCGCCAAGTTCTTTGGCACCGCCAATATGGCGACACTGTTTGGCGTGGTGATGCTGACCCACCAGGTCGGTGGCTTCCTGGGCGCTTATCTGGGTGGCAAGGTGTTTGATGCCACGGGCAGCTACAACTGGATCTGGTACACCGATATCGTGCTGGCGGTGGGCGCGGCGTTGATCCATCTGCCGATACGGGAAGCTAAACTGGTGCCCAAAACCGCCTGACCATGACTACCTTCACCAAAGTTATTCTTTTCACCGATACCGATGGCCGCGCCAAGTTTCGCGAAGAAGCCGTGCCGCTGGACCAGGGCACGCCCCAGTCCCTGCTCTCTGAGGTATTTGCCTCCGGCGGCTACCAGTTGCGCACCAGTCCGGTGGGCTTTCGCAGTCAGTTCCATTGCTCAGGCCATACCCAGTGGTGTTTCATTCTGGGGGGGCAGATGGAGATTGGCATCCAGGGCGGTGTGTCACGCATCTTCAAGCCGGGTGAACATTTCTATTCGGCCGATCTCTTGCCCGAAGGCGCCGTGTTTGACCCGGCCATCCATGGCCACTGGAGCCGGCAGGTCGGGCCGGACCCGCTGATTACGCTGTTTGTGCGCGGTTAGCGTCGGTCCGCCGCGCCCTGCAGGGCGCCCGATAGCAGATGCGTTACGCCGGATTTGGCGGACTGCACGCCCTGTACCAGGCCGGCCGCCACATCGCGTGCGGCGACGGAGCGGTAGTTGGCGGGGATCAGGGGTTTGAACAGGCGGGTAAAGGTCAGCGCCATGCCTTCGCCGGGACGTACCGGCTGGTTCAGCGCTTCGCGGTCGCCCGCCAGCATGGAGGGGCGGGCGATGACCACGCTCTTGAAGCCCAGTCCGGCCAGTGCCACTTCCATCTCGCCCTTGACGCGGTTGTAAAAGATGGGCGAGCGCGGATCCGCGCCCATGGCACTGACCACTCCTAATTTAGTAGCGCCTTGTGCACGTGCTGCGCGGGCTACAGCCACAACCGCCTCAAAATCCACGGCACGGAAAGCGGCCTGGCTGCCCGCCACCTTGATGGTGGTGCCCAAAGCAATAAAGACCTCGTCCACGGCCGGCAGGGCTGCCAGCGTGGAGAGGTCTTTGAAGTCCACCACATGCTGCGCCAGCCTGCGGTGGTTAGCGATAGCGCCCGCCAACTGGCGGCGCCCCACGCTGTGTACCTTGGTGTAACGCTTATCGGCTAGAAGATCCGCCAGGACCTCGCGGCCCACGAGGCCCGTTGCCCCCACGACCATTGCCACCGCCGTATCCGCCGCCGTTGCCGCCATAGCCACCACCTCCACTGGAACCGCGGTTGCCACCATAGCCACCGCCGCCACGGCGTGCGCCGCGTCCGGCCATCATATCGACGCTGGTGCGCATCGGGTCAGGTTGTGCCGTGGAAGGGCGCGGAGCGCGGCCTTCATGGGTAAAGCCTGCCGGGGGCTGGTGCTCTGCGTTGCCGCTACCCTGGCGGGGCCCACGGCCCTGCGGGGGACGTGCGCTGTGGGGACGGGGTTGCTGGTCGCCGCGGGCCGGGCCCCGGCCACCGCCATTGCCGCCACCACCGCCATTGCGCGGTCCACCACGGCCTGCGCCGTTGCCACCGCCACCTTGAGAAGCCTTGTTGTCGCGCACGCGCTGCAGCATCTCGGTGCGGGCGGCCTTGGCGGCTGCCTGCATCACGTCGCGGCTCGGGGGTTTGCCGGCGCCGCCCCAGATGGTCTGGCGGCCCATGGCAATGGGTTCGGCCTTCTCACCGGGTTCGGGCTGGAAGCCTTCGACGATCTTGACTTCGATGTTCTGCTTGGTGAAGCGCTCGATGTCCTGCATGAAGCCTTCTTCGTCCAGGCACACCAGGTTCACGGCAGCACCCTCGGCGCCGGCGCGGCCGGTGCGGCCGATGCGGTGCACATAGTCTTCGCAGACGTTGGGGATTTCATAGTTCACCACGTGCGGCAGGTCATCGATGTCGATGCCGCGGGCGGCAATGTCGGTGGCGACCAGGGCCTTGACGTCGCCGCTCTTGAAGCCGGCCAGCGCCTGGGTGCGGGCCGCCTGGCTCTTGTTGCCGTGCAGGGCCATCGCGGTGATGCCGTTCTTCTCAAGGAATTCGGCGACGTTGTTGGCGCCAAACTTGGTGCGCGTGAACACCAGCACCTGGCTCCAGTTGTGTTCCTTGATGATGTGGGCCAGCAGGGCCTTCTTCTTGCCGCGGCCGACCGGGTGGATCACCTGCGTGATGCGCTGTACCGTGGTGTTGCGCGGCGTGACCTGCACGCTTTGCGGGTTCTTCAACAGGCCGTTGGCCAAGTCGCGGATTTCATCGCTGAAAGTGGCGGAGAACAGCAGGCTCTGCTTTTCCTTGGGCACCAGGGCCAGCACCTTCTTCACGTCATGGATAAAGCCCATGTCCAGCATGCGGTCGGCTTCGTCCAGCACCAGCATCTGCACCTGGCCCAGGTCCAGCATGCCCTGCTGCGACAGGTCCAGCAGTCGGCCGGGGGTGGCGACCAGAATATCGACGCCCTTCTTGAGCTTGGCGATTTGCGGGTTCATGCCAACACCGCCAAAAATCACGGTGGAGGATAGTTGCAGGTATTTGCCATAGACACGGACGGATTCTTCAACCTGGGCTGCCAGTTCGCGGGTAGGCGTCAACACCAGGGCACGGATGCCGGTGCCGCCGAATTTGTTCTGCGCGCTGCGGCTCATGGAGAGGCGGTGCAGCAGGGGCAGGGTGAAGGCCGCGGTCTTGCCGGTGCCGGTCTGGGCGCCGCCCAGCAGGTCGTGGCCTTCCATGACCAGGGGGATGGCCTGCGCCTGGATGGCCGTAGGGGTTTCGTAACCTTCCTCGCGCACGGCTTTCACAATGGCGGGAGCCAGCTTCAGTTCTTCAAAGTTCATAGTGGTGCGCCCATCCGGGGCGCTCAAGGATCGGCCTGTACCGCGGTTGCAACAGCGGTTCAGTCAAAGGCAGATGGATTTCAGGGGTGGACGCAAATTGTCGGTCTGGTCCCCAGCAAGGTGCTGGCGTTGTGGGCAACTGACGCGCCGCAACAACCCGTATTGTCGCACGTTGTGGCCAGAACCCCTAAAACGGGCCATCCGCGGCCCCTGGCGGTAACAAATTGTTAGGGTGCTGGCCCGGGGGCTGGCCTTGTTTGCGCAGTGGGGTGAGAATCCGCAAACGATGAACAAATTTCTGTTGCGGCGCCTGGGGGTGGCCGACGATCCCACGGGTTTCAAGCCTTCGCTGCAGGACTGTCTGGAGGCTGTGTTGGCCCAGAGCGACGCCCTGGTGGACGACATGCTGCGCGGCCTGGCAACCGCCCTGTCGCCGGCACGCGGCAAATCCAAACCTGCCCAGCACAGCGCCGCAACGCGGGCTGCCATGGAAAGTCTGCTGGGGCAAGGGGCGGCTTTCAAGCTTGCATTTGGCAAAGCCTTGCGCGTGGCGGTCTATGGTGGTGACACCCAGCGCAGCCGTACGCAGGTGCGGGTACGTTTTGACGATTTCCAGTTTCTCGAAGAAGATCAGATCGACGCGAACATCGAGGTGGCACTGACCCAGCAGGAAGTGCTGTTGGCGGTGGAGGACGTCCTACCTGCCCTCCACGCGCTGATCAGCAGCTTGTTGGGCTGGGTCACGGTACAGGGGCATTTGAATCCGCTCAAGCCCGAATCCTTTGTCTATGCCCTGCGGGAAAGCCTGGAAAGCGTCCTGCCCGAAGATGCCCAGCGCTCGGCCCTGATGACGCCGGTGGCCGGCATGTTGGGCGCCAGCCTGCGCCAGCTGTACAAGGAAATCATCGAATGGCTGCGCTCCCAGGGCGTGGAGCCGGTGGCACCCAGCAGTTCCTCGGTGGGCGGCTTTGGTGCGCCATTGAAAACGCCGGAGAACTCGGTCACCCGCACCATGCTGACCCTGGACAAGCTGCGCCGCCTGCTGTCGGGCGAGCTTGACCCCGGTCCGCAGGCCGTGGGGGCCAAGGATTTCACGCACACCGTGCCCGCATCGTTCGTGGCCCTGGAAGACATGAAACTGGTCGAACCCATGATGAAGCGCCTGGCTGCCCGGGCCAGCCAGGCGGGGGCCAAGACGGCCCAAGGGCGGGGCGATGCGGCGGCACCGGTGCGGGGGGACGCACCGGTGGTAGCGCGCGAGCAGGCCCAGCGCAAGCAACTGGGCCGGCAGTTGGGAGAGGAAGTGGTGCGCCTGATGCTGGAAAACCTGATGCAGGACGGCCGGCTGCTGGCCCCGGTGCGGGCCAATCTGCAGGCGCTGGAGAAAGCCCTGATCCAGCTGTCGCAGACCGATGCGCGTTTTTTCAGCGAACGGCAGCATCCGGCGCGCCAGTTTCTCGACAAGATCACCAGCCGCAGCCTGGCATTTTCTTCGGTGGACGAACCCGGTTTTGCGCGTTTTCAGAAAATGCTGGAAAACGCGGTCAATGTGCTGGTCATGGGGGAGAGCGATGCCCCGGCCTTTGCACGCTTGCTGCGCAAGTTGGAAGAAAACTGGGGCAAGGATGAGCAGGAGCAGCGCCAGCGTGCCGAAGAGGCGGCGCGCGGCCTGCTGCATGCCGAGCAGCGCAACCTGCTGGCCGAGCGGCTGGCACAGGATTTTGCCGAACGCCTGCAGAAAAAGCGCGTGCCCGAGATGGTGGCGGCCTTTCTGCGTGGTCCCTGGGCCCAGGTGGTGGCGGAGTCGCAATTGCGGCGTACCGATGGCGGGTCGGATTCCGAAGGCTACCTGGCCCTGGTGGACGACCTGATCTGGAGCGTGCAACTCAAGCTGGCGCGGCGCAACCGGGCCCGGCTGGTGGCCTTGGTGCCGGGCATGCTGGTCAAGATGCGTCAGGGCCTGGAGCTGATTTCCTACCCCCAAGAGCGCATCGCGGTGCTGTTTGACGAGCTCATCACCTTCCATGAACAGGCGTTTGAAACCGCGCGGGCTGCCGGCACGGATTCTGGAGAGGTGCCGCGCATTGCCGGGGTTGCCGCTCAGACGGCGGATGATGAAACCGGTCTGTCCCGTGATGCGTTCTGGATTGCCGAGGGAGAGGCCCAGGATTCGGGCTACCTGCAGGAAGCCGCCGACCTGGAGCTGGATTTCACCCAGATGCCTGAGCCACCCGAAGTGGCCGAGCCGCAGGACTGGGACTTGGAGAGCCTGAACACCGGCGCCTGGGTGGACCTGGCGTTGGGCGGCGTCTGGGTGCGTGCCCAACTGACCTGGACCAGCCCGCACCGCACCTTGTTCATGTTCATCTCGGGAGCCGGCATGGCGCATTCCATGTCCCGGCGCACCATGGACCGGCTGCGTGGCATGGGCCTGATACGGATGGTGTCGGATGGCCGCGTCATGGACAACGCGCTCGATGCGGTGGCCCAGGCGGCCCTGCGCAATGACGTAAGCAGGTCCTAGCACCCCAACCCAGAGGTCTCGATCGATATCTCGGGTTGGGGCCTAGTTTCTGCCGCCAAAAGGCACCCGGAAGGTGCCACAGTCGATAATGGCGGTTTTACGCCTCCCGAAATTACTACTGCAATGGCCCAATACGTTTTTTCCATGAACCGCGTCGGCAAGATCGTGCCGCCCAAGCGGCACATTCTCAAAGACATTTCCCTGTCCTTCTTCCCCGGCGCCAAGATTGGCGTGCTGGGTACCAACGGCTCCGGCAAGTCCACGCTGTTGAAGATCATGGCGGGTATTGACAAGGAAATCGAAGGCGAAGCCATCCCCATGGCCGGTCTGAACATTGGTTACCTGCCGCAGGAACCCCAGTTGGATGCGGCGCACACCGTGCGTGAAGCGGTGGAGTCCGGCATGGGCAAGGTGTTTGCCGCCAAGGCGCGCCTGGAAGAGGTCTACACCGCCTACGGCGCTGAAGACGCCGACTTTGACGCCCTGGCCGCCGAGCAGGCCGAACTCGAAGCCATCATCGCCACCGCCGGCACCGACTCCGAGCACCAGCTCGAAATCGCCGCCGACGCGCTGCGCCTGCCGCCGTGGGACGCCAACATCGGCGTGCTGTCCGGCGGTGAAAAGCGCCGTGTCGCTCTGTGCCGCCTGTTGCTGTCCAAGCCCGACATGCTGCTGCTCGACGAGCCCACCAACCACTTGGACGCCGAATCCGTGGACTGGCTGGAGCAGTTCCTGCAGCGCTATTCCGGCACTGTGGTGGCCATCACCCACGACCGCTACTTCCTGGACAACGCGGCCGAATGGATTCTGGAACTGGACCGCGGCTCCGGCATTCCCTACAAGGGCAACTACTCCGACTGGCTGACGCAAAAGGGCGCCCGCCTGGAAGCCGAGCAAAAGGGCGAAGAAGCCCGTGCCAAGGCCCTGAAGAAGGAACTGGAATGGTCGCGCCAGAATCCCAAGGCGCGCCAGGCCAAGAGCAAGGCCCGTCTGGCTCGCTTCGAGGAACTGAGCGACTTCGAATACCAGAAGCGCAACGAAACCAATGAAATCTTCATCCCCGTGGCCGATCGCCTGGGCAGCCAGGTGATCGAGTTCAAGGGCGTGACCAAGTCGTTTGGCGACCGCGTGCTGATCGACAACCTGAGCTTCAACATCCCCGCCGGTGCCATCGTCGGCATCATCGGCCCCAACGGCGCCGGTAAATCGACGTTGTTCAAGCTGATCGCCGGCCGCGAGAAGCCGGACTCCGGTGAAGTCGTGATCGGCTCCACCGTCAAGATGGCGTTTGTGGACCAGAGCCGCGATAACCTGTCGGATGATAAGACCGTGTGGGAAGACGTCTCTGGCGGGCTCGACATTCTGAACGTCGGCAAGTTCCAGATGGCCAGCCGCGCCTACTGCGGCCGCTTCAACTTCAACGGCTCGGACCAGCAAAAGAAGGTTGGCATGCTGTCCGGCGGTGAACGCGGCCGCCTGCACCTGGCCAAGACGCTGATCGCCGGCGGCAACGTGCTGATGCTCGATGAACCGTCGAACGACCTGGACGTGGAAACCCTGCGCGCGCTGGAAGACGCGCTCTTGGAATTCGCCGGCACCATGCTGGTCATCAGCCACGACCGCTGGTTCCTGGACCGTATCGCCACGCACATCCTGGCCGCCGAAGGCGACAGCCAGTGGACCTTCTTCGACGGCAACTACCAGGAGTACGAAGCCGACAAGAAGAAACGCCTGGGTGAAGAAGGCGCCAAACCCAAACGCGTAAGGTATAAGGCACTCAAGTAAACCACCGCTTTCCGCCGCCCATGTCCCAAGCTTCTGCGCAGTACCAGGCCCTCTACCGGGCTACCGTTCAGGAGGCCGCAGCAGGTGGCAATCTGCTGATGGGCAAACTGGTGGCGGCGGCGCGCCAGAGTCTGCAGGCGCGCGAAGCGGCGTCGCGCGACCTGCGTGAGCGCGACGCCCTGGCCGACTCGGGCCGGCAGTTGCGCAACAAGGAATCGGAGCTGTGCCAGCGCTACCCGCAGGCCCTGCTGCGGGCGTTTGAGCAACCCGAGGTGGCCAAGAAAACGGCAGCGACCGCGCGTACCGATGTGCACTTCGATCAGTTGGAGTTGATGGACGAGGTGCAAGTCATGACCAGTGTGGCCCTGGCGCGCACCCAGCAGGTCGCCATGCTTGCGGCCGAGGCCAGTCTGGTGGAACTCAACACCCTGATCTGCAGCACCCTGGGCCTGCGCGCGGTGCGCCCCGAGAGCAATCCGCTGCGCCCCGAGATCTATATCCAGGCGCTCAAGGACGTGGTCGAGCAAGCCCAGGTGTCGCCCTCCATCCAGCTCGATTGGCTGGGTGCCATGAGTGCCACCCTGGGGCAGGAGTTGCGGGCGCTGTATGTACAACTCAGTGCCAATTTGCGCAAGCAAGGCGTGGTGGCAGCGGGTTATGCCATGGTGCAAACACCCAGTAGCCCCGGTGTCGGGCGCGGTGTGGCCCAGGCCCTGGCGGAAGGGAGCGCCGCCCCTGTGGCTGCATCATCGGCAGCGGCACCACCTGCAACGCCCTCCGTGCGCGTGCGCACTGCCGACGAGGCCCTGCTGACCCTGGACAAGCTGCGCCGCCTGCTGGCTGGCGAACTGGAGGCTCCCGCCGGCGGCAACCGCATGCAGCACTTTGCGCAGCAATTTGCCCGCGAATTTGAAAGCGCGCCCCAGCCTATGGAGACGCCGCCTTCCGACTTTGATGCCACCGTGCCCGCCGCGCTGGAAGCCCTGACGGAGATGAAGCAGGTGGATCGGGTCGTGCAAAGCCTGGAGCAACGTCGCGCAGCGCCGACCATGCCGGCGGGCGCACAGGACGCCATAGGTGCGGTGCGCCAGAGTTTGCGGCGTGGCGCCCGGGGCATTGCCCAGGCCCTGAGCCTGGAGGTGGTGACCCTGATGGTGGACAACATGGCGCATGACCCGCGCCTGCTGTCGCCGGTGCAGCAACTGATCCAGCGCCTGGAGCCCGCGCTGTTGCGCCTGTCGCTGGTAGATCCGCGTTTCTTTACCGACAAGCTGCACCCGGCGCGCGTGCTGCTGCAAGAAATCACGCACCGCAGCCTGGCCTATGTATCGGTCGAAGCGCCTGGTTTTGACGGATTTTTGCGCCACCTCAAGCTGACTCTGGAGCCTTTGGTCGATGCCGATATTCAGAACGCCGAAATATTTGTGGGTGTACTGGCCCAGTTGCAGATCGCCTGGATGGAGGTGGACCAGCGCCAGGCCCAGCAAAGCCAGCAGGCGGTGGACGTGCTGAAGCACGCCGAGGCACGCAATGTGCTGGCCGAGCGGATTGCCCGTGAGATCGATGCCCACGCAGATGCTTCGCGGGTTCCCGAGGTGGTGATCAATTTCCTCTGTGGCCCCTGGGCGCAGGTGGTGGCGCAGGCCCGCATGACCAGTGGCGCGGGCTCCAGTGCGGCCGACAAATACCAAGCGCTGATTTCGGCGCTGCTGTGGAGTGCCCACCCCGATCTGGCGCGCAAGAACGTATCCAAGTTGACCCGGCTGGTGCCGTTGTTGCTCAGCACGCTGCGCGAAGGGCTGGACAGCATCCGCTATCCGGCCACCAAGACCAGTGCTTTCCTGGAGGCGCTGATGGGGCTGCACCAACTGGCGTTTCGTGCCGGACCCCAAGCCCCGGATACGCCAGCCCCGGCCGACGCGGCCCCGACCATTGCCCAAAGCGTGCGCTCACGCTGGCTCGACGAGGGCGACCCCTGGGTGGCACCGCAGGAGGCCCAGACATCCAACTTCATCGAGTTGCCTGACGCCCCTGCCGCCACCGCACAAGCGGATGCGGGAGACCTGGCGGACGGGGCGCAGGATCTCATCGACATCACCCTGCCCGAAGTGCAGGTGGATGACATGCCGTTGGGTACTTGGGTGGAACTGCTGGTGCAGGACCAGTGGGTGCGCACCCAACTGACCTGGGCCAGCCCGCATGGCACGCTGTTTTTGTTCACCAGTGTGTCGGGCACTACCCAGTCCATGACGCGCCGTTCGCGCGACAAACTGGTTGAGGCCGGCAAGCTGCGCGTGATCTCGGCCCAGCCGGTGGTCGATGGCGCACTGGATGCCGTGGCGCAGGTGGCCATGCGCAACAGTGTGGAGGAGTTGTAGCCCCCACGCTCCACTGCTGCGCGTGTCGCCATCCCCAAGGGGGTTAATTTCCCCTACCGGGGCTGACCGCCAAGCGGTTCAGAGCCTTGGGACGGCCCGGCGGAAAATTGGTCTTCGCAGCCTGTACCTTTGGTCGCTACTTTTTCAACAAACGCTGCCGTACCAGATCGATATGGTTGCGCAGTGCATAAAGTTCGTCAGCGTAGGACAGCGGCACGATCACTTTCTCCACACGGGTCTCCATGGCGTCCAGTTCCGCCAGCAAATCGGCGGCGGCTTCTTTCTTCAACTCCAGCCGTTCTTCGAGGTCGCGCAGTTGCCCGTACCAGCGGAACACGCGCGAGCGCACGCGAAACGCGTACAGCGGCGGTGCAATCTTGCCCAGCGGCAGCAGCACCGCCACGATGATGCCCAAGGCGAGCCACATGCGCTCGATCAGGTTGGCCCAGGAGAAGGGCAGGTAGCGCTGCAATGTGGGCACGCCATTGCGCAAGGTGCGATCGGCCTCCTGTGCAATCGGAAATTCACCCAAGCTGGCCTTGGGGAACTCATGTGCGCGGTTGAACCAACCCGCATTGCCGTGCAGCGCCAGCGTGGCCTGTGACACCAGTTGCAGCAGGGCTGGGTGCACGTCCTCGCGCGCCAGCATGGCGGTGGTTGTGGCGATCAGGCGCACGTCCTGCGGCGGCAGGTTGTGCGCCAGGTCCACCACGCCGCGCGGCAGCGTCACCGGGCTGACGAAGGACAGGCGGCGCGCATAGGCTTCGTTCTGCGGAAAGTCCATCAGGCGGATGCCCGGGGTCTGCAGCAGCATCTGCACCATGGGCGACTCCGGCGCCGAGGCAAACACCACCGCGTCCAGCGTGCCGTTCAGCAGGCCCACCGTAGCGGGCGTCTGTTCGAGTTGCGAGAGCGTGAGCGTCTTGCTCTCCACCTGGTTCAAGTCCAGCAGGGTACTCATCAGGTGGGGCACGCCGCTGCCCGGGTCTCCTACGTTGACGCGCAGATGCCGCAGTTGGGCCAAGGAGTTGAGCCGGCCGGACGGGCTGATGCGCCGTGCTGCCGCTTCACGGTAGAACAGCCACACCGGCTCGACAAACAGGCTGCCCAGCGACTGCAGGGGCTGGTCGTCGTCGCTGGTCTGGCCGGCGCTGCCGCCCTGTACGAAGCCAATGTCGGCCTTGCCGTCGCGCAGCAGTTGCAGGTTGGCGGAAGAGCCTTCGCTGGGCAACAGGTCCACCGTGATGCCATTGGCCGCCAGCGCTTGGGCATAGCGCGCGCCGAACTCGGCGTAGGCACTTTGCGCCGGGCCGGTGGCCAGGGTGATGTGCTTGGGGGGCGTGGGGTTGAGCCACCAGTAGGCCAGCCACAGCAGGCCTATGGCGGCAATCACCAGCGGGCTGGCTGAGGTCAGCAGTTCACGCAGGGACAACAGGAAGCGGCGGATCGACGTTGACATAAAAATTGGTCTCCAGCCCTTATAGATATTGTGCAGGCAGCTATTGAAACAATAGCATTATGCGGTGCGCCGATTGACCAGCACGATGCCCACGGCCACCAGGGCCAGTGCCGCCAGCAGGGCCGGCGTTATGGCCTCGCCCAGCCACAGTGCGCCTATCAGCAGGGCGAACAGGGGGGTGAGAAAGGTAAAGGTGCTGACGCGGGTGGCGGGGTAGTGCGTGAGCAGCCATACCCACACCAGATAGCTCGCAAAGGCACCCACGCCAACCTGCAGCAGCAGCGAGGTGGCGGCAAAGGCGCTGAAGTGCCAGGTCCAGGCCTCGCCCATGGCCAGCGAAATCAGCGGCAGGACCAGCGCGCTCTGGGCGATCTGGTACATCAGCAGCTTTTCCGGGGAGACGGTGGAGAGCCGGGTGCCGCGTATCACCACCGTGGTCAAGCCCCACAGCATGCCCGCCAGCAGCCCCAACAGATCGCCCAGCCACTGCATCGGCGCTGCGGGCGTGGCAAAGCCTTCGCGCAGGGTGAACACCACGGCCGCAAATGCAAACGACAGGCCCAGCCACTGCAGGCGCGACAGGCGCTCGGCGTGCACCCGCCAGGGCAGCACCAGCGCCACCCACAGCGGTGCGGTGTACAAAAATACGGTCAGGCGCGAGGCGGCGGAGTACTGCAGGCCAATGAACAGGCAGACAAACTCCAGCGTGAACAGCAGGCCCGCCAGCAAGCCAGCGCCCAGCGTACCGTCGCGCTCCCACAACCGCACACCACGCAGTCCGCACCACAGCCACAGCAGCAGCGTGGCGCCGCCAAAGCGGATGGCCGCCTGAAACACGGGTGGCACTTCCCCCAGCGAGGCCTTTACCAGCACCTGCTGAAAGCCCCAGAACAGCGTGCACACCAACAACAGGCTCAGAGCCAGGGTATCCAGATGGGTTTTGCGATGGGGCATGGAGCGGCAAAGAAGTGGGGTGGCAATACCGGCACAGGGCCAGGCCCTGCGGGTGCGCAATTACAGGGGGTGTTCGGCGTAGAACTTGCCGCCGTGGAAGAGCAGGGGCGAGGCGCCGGCCTGGGCGGCACAGCGTTCCACCTCGCCGACGAAGATCACGTGGTCGCCCTCTTCATAGCGGCTGCGGTTGAAACACTCAAAGGTGGCGGCCGCGCCGTGCAGCAACGGGGCGCCGCCCGCACCTGGCGTGAAGGGCACGCCGGCAAAGCGGTCTGCACCCTGGGCGGCAAACTGCCGCGCCAGGTCCTGCTGTCCGGCGCTCAAGATATTGATAGCGTAGTGCGAGCCCGTGCTGAAGGCTGCCAGCGAACCGGCGGAGCGCGCCAGGCTCCACAGCACCAGCGGCGGCGTCAGCGAGACCGAGTTGAACGAATTGGCGGTCAGGCCAATGGGCGTGCCCTCGGGCGACAGGGCCGTGACGATGGTGACTCCCGTGGCAAACATGCCCAGGGCAGTGCGGAATTCAGTCTGGGAGAAGTTCGGAGGGACGGCCTGCAAGGGCTTGCGGGGGGAGGGCATGCATGCAATTTACCTGAAAACGCCGGGGCCACCTGTCACCGCGGGCCGCGGCGGGGTGCCCGCAGTGGCCCCCTACAATGGGGCCATGCCTTTGAAAACCCTTTTGGCCAGTTGGTTTGCTATGGTTTCCATAGCTGCTTACGCAAATTCTCCGGGGCCTTGCACGGACTTTTCCTACAAACTTCCGAATGTGCGCAATGTTCTGTGCGAGTCGGCACAACTGGAGGACATGCAGGCCCGCTCGGTCCAGGGCCGCATCCTGTGGGGCCGCGATGTGCGCCCGCTGGACGCCAAGTTGCGCGTGCTGGTGCTGGGCGGCATCCATGGCGACGAGATGTCGTCGAGTTCACTGGTGTTCCACTGGATCGCGCTGGCCGGCATACCGGTGGCCGACATGCCGCAGCCGGTGCATTGGCGCTTCATTCCCGCACTCAACCCCGACGGCCTGTTTGCCAATCCATCCAAACGGGTCAACGCCCATGGTGTGGATTTGAACCGCAACTTTCCCACGCCCAACTGGGAGCGCGACGCCAAGGTCTACTGGGAAAGCCGCACGCGCCGCGATCCGCGCCGCTGGCCCGGCGCCAAACCCCTGTCCGAACCCGAGTCGCGCTTTTTGCACGAGCAGATGGCCAGCTTCAAGCCCAACCTGATCGTCAGCATCCATGCACCCTATGGGGTGCTGGACTTCGACGGCCCCTCGGTACCACCGAGCAAGCTGGGGCGCCTGTACCTGGACCAGGTCGGAATCTTTCCTGGCTCGCTGGGCAACTACGGCGGTGTCCACAAGGGCGTGCCAGTGGTCACCATTGAACTGCCCAGCGCCACCCGCACGCCGCTGGACGCCGAGATGCGCCAGATGTGGCTGGACCTGCTGCGCTGGACCAGCGACCGGCTCGGCCCCACGCTCACCGCTGCGTCAGCGCCCTTACCCAAGTAAGGCGAGGGCTTGTTCCGAGTTGACGGAGTGTCTTTCGGGCCTGTGTTAAGTTGGCGCCATGAAAATTCTGGACGTAGCGATCGTAGGTGCGGGTGTCGGCGGTTTGTGTGCGGCCATCCGTTTGCGTGCAAGCGGCGTGGGTGCGCTGGTCATTCTGGAGCGCAGCGCCGAGGTCGGTGGCACCTGGCGCGACAACGTGTACCCGGGTTGTGCCTGCGATGTGCCTTCGCACATGTATTCCTTTTCGTTCGAGCCCAACACGCAGTGGACCCGGCCCTACCCGCAGCAACAGGAAATCCAGGACTACATCCTGCGTGTGGTCGACAAGTACGCCCTGCGCCCACTGATCCGCTTCAATACCTCGGTGCAGTCCCTGCGCTGGCTACCAGACACGGCGTGCTGGCAGATCGATCTGCCTGAAGGCAGCCCGGTGCATGCGCGCCACGTGGTGCTGGCCACCGGCCCGCTGAACAAGCCGCTGATACCCGACATACCCGGCGTGCAGGACTTTGCCGGAACGGCCTTCCATTCCAACCAATGGCGCCATGACGTGGACTTGCGCGGCAAGCGCATCGCCGTGGTGGGAACTGGCGCCAGTGCCGTACAGATCGTGCCCGAGATTGCCCCGGACGCCGCCCATCTGGATGTGTTCCAGCGCACCGCGGCCTGGGTGTTGCCGCGCTGGGACCAGCCCTACAGCGGGTTCAAGCGCTGGCTGTACCGCTGGGTGCCCGGCCTGCAGCGCGCCAACCGTTGGCGCATCTACTGGCTCAACGAAATGGTGGGCATGGGTTTCATGGGCTCCAAACGCATGCAGGCCATGCTGGTGCGGCTTTCGCAGCAGCATTTGCGCAGCCAGGTGGCGGACCCGCAACTGCGCCAGGCGCTCACCCCCCACTTCAACCCCGGTTGCAAGCGCCTGTTGATTTCCAACACCTGGTTTCCCACGCTGCAGCGGCCCAATGTGCAACTGGTCACCCAGGCTGTGGCCCGCATTGCACCCGAGGGCGTGGTGGGGGCCGACGGCGTGCTCTACCCCTGCGATGTGATTGTGTGGGGCACCGGATTCAAGGCCACCGAGTTTGTGGCGCCCATGCAGGTTTTTGGTGAAGCGCAAGGGGGTGCGGTCCCGGAGCTGGGCACCCTGTGGCGCAGCCAGCCGGCTCAGACGCGCCTGGGCATCACGGTGGCGGGCTTTCCCAACCTGTTCATGCTGGTGGGGCCCAACACCGGGCTGGGCCACAACTCCATCATCTTCATGATCGAGGCGCAGGTGAACTACATCGTGGGTGCACTGTGCAGCCTGCGCCAGCGGGGTCAGCAGGTGCTGCGTTTGCGTGCGGACGTCCAGCGCGACGACTACACCTTGGTGCAGCAGAAGATGAAAGACACCGTGTGGTCTTCAGGTTGCAAGAGCTGGTACCAGAATGCTGACGGCCATATCGACACCCTGTGGCCGGGCTATACGTGGGAATACTGGCTGCAGACCCGCCGCTTCCAGGTGGGGGACTATCTGGAGCCCGTAGCGTCATCCCTGTTGGAGCGGGTGGATTGGGTGTGACGCAGCCGGTGAGCAGCGCCAGTGCGCATGCCCACGGGCGGTGGTGCTTAATTCACCGCAAAGCAGTAGAACAGCCCGGCACCACCGGTACGCACCAGATCCGGCTGGCTGCAGCCCACGGTGTTGTGCGAGGAATTCCAGGATGCGGACCAGGCGTCAGTGGCCAGACCGGATCGGTCGTGGTGGCCTGTCATGGCAGAGCCCGCACCATTTTTGGTCCATTCGCCGCAGGTCATATCGGGCATGCCGGGGGCGGATGAAAACGCCGTGCCATCGCTGCGCGATCCAGTCAGCATGTCGTGCGTATTGGGGGTGTCGCCCCGGCCGTTGACTGGTGCGCCCATTTCTGTCAGGGCCGTGGCCTTGGTGATGTTGTTGGCGGTGTGCAGGTTCTCGACGTCGGTGGCGATCAGTACGCCTTTGGCGTTGAACCAAGGGCCCTTGCCGATGCGGTCTCGGGCGTTGACCACGGGCGTGGTGCTGGTCCATCCGGTGCTGAGGTAGGCGCGCCAGGTGCGTGCACCGGCGCCCGCCGCAGTTGCCAGTTTCTGGCAATGGGCATCGGCACCGGCCAGTCCTCCCAGGTTCGCACCGTTGCCGGGGCCGGCACTGGTGACGAAGAAACCCATGGGTCCGGTCGGTGGCGTGGTGGCACAGGCCACCAGGATGGCCGTGGCCGCAACGGCCGTCAGGGAAAACGCGATGGCACGGGTGGACTTTTGCATGGGAATCTCCTCGGATAGTGGGGAACTGCAAGGGAAGCATTGCCGCGCCAGTATCGCATCGACCGGCGCGGACTCCAAGCCCCCCAGCAGGCACTCAATGTCCCAGGATCTTGGAGAGGAAGTCCCGGCTGCGTTCGCTTTGTGGGTTGTTGAAGAAGTCGTGCGGGTTGTTTTGCTCGACGATCTGACCCTGGTCCATGAAGATCACGCGGTCGGCCACCGCCTTGGCAAAGCCCATTTCGTGGGTCACGCAGATCATGGTGATGCCGTGGCTGGCCATCTCCACCATCACGTCCAGCACTTCCTTGATCATCTCGGGGTCGAGCGCCGAAGTGGGCTCGTCGAACAGCATGATCTTGGGCTTGAGGCACAGTGCGCGGGCAATCGCCACACGCTGCTGCTGGCCGCCGGAGAGTTGCAGCGGGTACTTGTTCGCCTGCTCGGCAATGCGCACGCGCTTGAGCTGCTCCATGGCCTTTTCTTCGGCTTCCTTCTTGGGCATCTTGCCCACCCACATGGGTGACAGTGTCAGGTTCTCCAGCACCGTCAGGTGCGGGAACAGGTTGAACTGCTGGAACACCATGCCGACTTTCTTGCGCACGTCGTCGATGGCTTTCACGTCGTCGGTGAGTTCCACGCCGTCGACGATCAGGTTGCCCTGCTGGTGCTCTTCGAGCCGGTTGATGCAGCGGATCATGGTGGACTTGCCGGAGCCCGAAGGGCCGCAGACCACGATGCGCTCACCCTTGGTGACGGTCAGGTCAATGTCGCGCAGCACGTGGAAATTGTTGCCATACCACTTGTTGACTTTGTTGAAGGTAATGATGGGTTCGGACATGAATTTTCCTCAGCGGAGTTTGCTTTTGTTGACCTGCTTTTCAATCCAGATGCTGTAGCGCGACATGGAGAAGCAGAACACGAAATAGATCAGGGCAATGAACAGGTAGCCTTCAATCTTGAATGGGCGCCAGTTGGCATCCGAGTTCAGGGCCAGGCTCATGGCGCCCGTGAGTTCGTACAGGCTCACGATGGTCACCAGCGAGGTGTCCTTGAAGGTGGAGATGAAGTTGTTGATGATGCCGGGTACCACCATGGCCAGGGCCTGGGGCAGCACAATCTTGCGCTGGGTTTGCCAGTACGACAGGCCCAGCGTGGCGGCAGCTTCGACCTGTCCCTTCGGAATGGCCTGCAGACCGCCGCGGATCACCTCGGCCATATAGGCTGCGGCAAACAGCGTGATGCCAACCAGCACACGGATCAGCACGTCGATGTTGAAGCCCTGCGGCATCAGCAGCGGAAACATGAACGATGCCATGAACAGCACCGAGATCAGTGGCACGCCGCGAATCAGCTCCACATACACGGTGCAGACGCTGCGAAAGGCCGGCAGACTGGAGCGCCGCCCCAGTGCGATGAGCAGTCCGATCGGAAAGGCCATGGCCATGGACAGGGAGGCCAGCAACAGGGTCAGCGGCAGTCCACCCCATCGGTCGGTTTCCACGCGCGACAGTCCCAGCACGCCACCGGACATCATGGTGAAGAAGAAGACCAGCACGGCGACCCACAGCAGGCCCAGCCATGACTTCCAGAATGCGCGCATGCAGCTCGCCACCAGCAGGGCCAGCAGGACCAGCGTGGCGATCAGCGGGCGCCATTGCTCCTCAAACGGAAAGCGGCCGAAGATGATGATGCGGTATTTTTCCGCCACTACGCCCCAGCAGGCGCCCGCGGCGGCGTGGCAGGCATCGAAGTCGGGTCGCCAGACCGCATTGGCAAAAGCCCAACCGAAAAAGCGGGGAAGCACCGTCAGCATCACTGCAGCGATGACCAGGGTACCGATGGTAGTGGGCAGGTTGCCGAAAAGGTTGTTGCGGACCCAGGCCACCAGGCCGGTCGTCTTGACCGGCGCGGGGCGGGCGGGAATGGGTTGAAAGGTAGTAGCACTCATGGCAATCCTCTAGCGTTCCTTGATGGCCGCGCGGTCGTTGTACCAGTTCATCAGCATGGAAGTGGCCAAGGAGGTGGTCAGGTACACCAGCATGATCACGGCGATGCATTCAACTGCACGCCCGGTCTGGTTGATGGCCGTGTTGGCGATCGACACGATGTCGGGGTAGCCGATGGCCACGGCCAGCGAGGAGTTTTTGGTCAGGTTCAGGTACTGGTTGGTCACTGGCGGAATGATCACGCGCAGGGCCTGCGGCAGCATTACCAGGCGCATGGTCTGGCCGCGTGAGAGGCCCAGAGCGCCTGCAGCCTCCGACTGGCCCAGGGCCACGGACTGGATGCCACCGCGCACCACTTCGGAGACGAAGGCTGCGGTGTAGATGGTCAGCCCCAACAGCACCGAGAGGAACTCGGGCGTCAGCGCACCGCCGTTTTCGATGGCGAATTCGCCCAGCACCGGGCGGTTCAAGGCGGTGGGTGCACCGCCCAGCAGCCAGCCCAGCACGGTGCAGGCCAGCACCAGCGCGCCGGGCGCCAGCACCATGCTCTTGGCAATGCCGGTTTTCTCGAACGACAGTCGGGCGAAGTGGCGGTAGGCCAGAGCGGCGAGTACGCCAACCAGCAGGCCCCAGGCCGCCCAGACATGGCCGCTGGCCCAGACGGGGACCGGAAAGCTCAGACCGCCCTTGCTCAGGTATACCGGCCCCAGCACCAGCGGTTCGGAGGCTGCAGGCAGTACCTCGGTGAACATCAGGTACCACATTAGCAATTGCAGCAGGATCGGGATGTTGCGGAAAAATTCGACATACGCGATGCACAGGCCGCGCACCAGGACGTTGCGTGAAAAGCGCCCGACACCGATCAGCGTACCCAGGATGGTAGTCAGGACGATGCCCAGAATGGCCACGCGCAGGGTGTTGGTGATACCGATCAAGAAGGCCCGCCAATAGGGCTCGCCCGAATCAAATGCAATGAGGCTTTCGCCAATGTCAAAGCCGGCAGCGCCGGTCAGGAAGTCGAAGCCGCTCTGGATGCCACGCAGCTTCATGTTGGTAACGGTGTTGTTCGCCAAATAGAGCACGACCAGCGCGATCAGCGCGACGGTGACGATCTGGTAAATCAGGCCGCGGAATGCCTGGCTACGCCAGGACCACGTTTTTTTGGGGGCGGTGGGCGGTGAGGACATGGTTTCCCTTGTGGGGCTAAGAGTCGCAAGAATTCGCAAGAGGAAAGGGGCAGGGCAACTGGATTGCACCTGCCCCTTGGTATCAAGGGGTCAGACCCCTTGCACGAGGATCAGCGAACGGGGAAGGCGTATTGGATGCCGCCCTTGTTCCACAGATTGTTCATGCCGCGGGGCAGTTGCAGTGCCGATTTGGGGCCCACATTGCGCTCGAAGATTTCGCCATAGTTGCCGGTGGCCTTGATGGCACGGGCCAGCCATTCCTTGTCCAGACCCAGCAGCTTGCCGGTGTCTTCGGTGGAGCCCAGCAGGCGGCCCACGACGGGGTCTTTGCTGGAGCCCTTGAGCTCGTCCACATTGGCAGAGGTCACGCCGTACTCTTCAGCTTCCAGCAGGCCGTAGATGGTCCATTTGACGATGGCGAACCACTCGTCGTCACCACGGCGCACCATGGGGCCGAGCGGTTCCTTGGAGATCAGCTCGGGCAGGATCATGTGGTCGGCGGGGTTCTTGGCAACCTTGTTGCGGGTGGAGGCCAGGCCGGAGGCGTCGGTGGTGTAGGCCACGCAACGGCCGGCGAAGTACGCGCCTTCAGCAGCTTCGAGCTTTTCAAACACGATGGGCTTGATGCCCAGGCCGGCCGCTTTGGAGTAGTCGGTCAGGTTTTTCTCGGTGGTGGTGCCGGACTGCACGCAGACGGTCTGCCCCTTGAGCTGCTTGGCGCTCTTGATCTTGTTCTTGACGGGCACCATGAAGCCCTGGCCGTCGTAGTAGGTCACGGCGGTCTGGTTCAGGCCCAGAGATGCGTCGCGGGTCAGGGTGAAGGTGGTGTTGCGCGAGAGCACGTCCACTTCGCCGGATTGCAGTGCCGTGAAGCGGGCCTGCGCGTTCAGGGGCACGTACTTGACCTTCTCGGCGTCGCCCAGTGTGGCGGCGGCGACGGCGCGGCAGACGTCCACATCCAGGCCGGTCCATTTGCCGTTGGAGTCCGCTGCGCTGAATCCGGCCAGGCCGGTATTGACGCCGCAGATCACCTGGCCGCGGGATTTGATCGCATCCAGCGTTTTGCCTGCGTGTGCGGGCAGGGCGATGACGGCGCCCAGGGTGGCTACTGCGGCAGCCAATGTCTTGATTTTGTTCAGTTTCATTCGGTTCACTCCAATAAAAGGGGTTGGGACTCCGGGCGGCGATTCCCGTTTCATCCTGAGGCGCAACTGTAATGCGATTCGGCACGGAAAAATATGGGGGTTTATGCTCGGAAACCAGAATAAGAATTCATATACAAATAGGGTCCATAGCTTGGTGCATCCTTACAGCACAAAGCATGTTTCATGCCACTGCAGGTGGCACCCCTCTGCAAGGATATTCCATGCGCGCACATTACAAATTTTGGCCATCACGGCTTCCCCACGCAATTACTGTGCCTGCGACGTCCCTGTGGGACAACCTGGCCACCAGCGCACGTCGCTACCCCGACAAGGCGGCCATGGTGTTCTTCGGCCGGGTCTTCACCTATGCTGAAGTGCTACAAAAAGCAGAGCGCATTGCGGCCTGTCTGCACGGGCTGGGGGTGCAAAAGGGTGACAGGGTGGTGCTCAACATGCAGAACTGCCCGCAACTGGTGATCGCCCATTTCGGCATCCTGCGCGCGAATGCCGTGGTGGTGCCAGTCAACCCCATGAACCGGGCTGAAGAGCTCAAGCACTACATCACCGACCCGGACACCAAGGTCGCCATCACCACGGCGGACCTGGCCGCCGAGCTGGCGCAGGCCAGCGATGCACTGGAGCCGGCGCAGCGCCTGAAACACCTGCTGGTGACGCATTTCACTGATGGCTTTGATGGCGCGACCGATGGCCCTGATGCACCCCCCGCCGCTTGGCGCGACTGGTTGCTGACCCGGCACGCGGCTCCCACTTTGCAGGGTGGGCAGGTGCATTCCTGGGAGGCGGTCATGGGCGCAACGGGTGCTGCCCCTGCGCTGACTGCCGGACCTGCCGATCTGGCGCTGCTGCCCTATACCAGTGGCACCACCGGCCTGCCCAAGGGCTGCATGCACACGCACGCCAGCATCATGCACAACGCGGTGGCCAGTGGCCTGTGGGGCAACGGCACCATGGAAAACGTCACGCTCATGGTGGTGCCCATGTTCCACATCACCGGCATGGTGAGCCTGATGCATACCAACATCTGCGCCGGTGCCACCATGGTCCTCATGCCGCGCTGGGACCGCGAGCTGGCCGGGCAGCTGATCTCGCGTTACAAGGTGACGCACTGGACGAATATCCCCACCATGGTGATTGACCTGATGGCCAGCCCGAATTTTGCGCAGTTTGACCTGTCCAGTCTGGTCTACATCGGCGGTGGCGGTGCGGCCATGCCGCAGGCCGTGGCGCAGCGCCTGCTGGAGCAGTTTGGCTTGCGCTACGTGGAGGGCTATGGCCTGACGGAAACCGCCGCCCCGTCCCACACCAATCCGCCGGACCACCCCAAACAACAGTGCCTGGGCATTCCCTTCATGGGGGTGGACGCGCGCGTGGTCGATCCCGACACGCTGAAGGAATTGCCGGTGGGTGAGCAGGGCGAAATCCTGATCTGCGGACCGCAGGTCTTTCAGGGGTACTGGAAGCGGCCCGATGCCACGGCCGCCGTATTTGTGGAGATCGATGGGAAACGTTTTTTCCGTTCTGGCGACCTGGGCCATGTGGATGCGGACGGCTATTTCTTTTTGACCGACCGGCTCAAACGCATGATCAATGCCTCGGGCTTCAAAGTCTGGCCGGCGGAGGTGGAGGCGCTGTTGTTTCGTCATCCGGCCGTTCAGGAGGCCTGCATCATCTCGACCAAGGACAGCTACCGCGGCGAATCGGTCAAGGCAGTGGTGGTGCTGCGCGCATCCCACAAAGGGCAAGTCACCGAACAGGACCTGATTGCCTGGTGCCGCGAGAACATGGCCGTCTACAAGGTGCCGCGCGCCGTGCAGTTTGTCGAAGCCTTGCCCAAGAGCGGCGCCGGCAAAGTCATGTGGCGCAAGCTGCAGGAATTGGAAAGCGCTGGCGCCTAGAAATGCACCACGAGGAAACACCGCATGTTTGAAACTGCAATCGCCGGCAGCTTGCCCAAGCCCGCCTGGCTGTCTGAAACCGAAAAGCTCTGGCCGCAATGGAAGCTGCAGGGCTCCGATCTGCTGCAGGCCAAGGCCGATGCCACCTTGCTGTGGATCAAGGCGCAGGAGGACGCGGGCCTGGACATCATTGGCGACGGCGAGCAAAGCCGCCAGCACTTTGTGCATGGCTTTCTTGAGCAAGTGAACGGCATTGACTTTGAGAACAAGGTCACCATGGGCATTCGCAACAACCGCTACGACGCGCAAGTGCCACAGGTTATCGCACCGCTCACCCTCAAGGGCCGCGTGCATGCCTTCGAGGCGCAACTGGCGCGTGCCCATACGAAGAAGAAACTCAAGTTCACACTGCCTGGCCCGCTGACCATTGTGGACACCGTGGCCGACCGCTTTTATGGCGACCGGCAAAAGATGGCCTTCGCGTTTGCCGAGCTGCTGAACCAGGAGGCACGGGCGCTGCAGGCGGACGGCGTGGACATCATCCAGTTCGACGAGCCGGCGTTCAATGTCTACATGCAGGATGCCGCAGACTGGGGCGTCCAGGCGCTGGAGGTGGCGGCGAAGGGCCTCACCTGCACCACCGCCGTGCACATCTGCTACGGCTACGGCATCAAGGCCAACACCGACTGGAAAGAGACACTGGGCCAGGAGTGGCGCCAGTACGCGCAGGTGTTCCCGGCGCTGGCCGCCAGCAGCATTCAGCAGGTCAGCTTGGAGTGCTACCACTCGCATGTGCCGCCCGACTTGATGGCCCTGCTCAAGGACAAGGACGTGATGGTGGGCGTGATCGATGTCGCCAGCGATGTGATCGAAACCCCGGAGCAGATTGCCGACACCGTCGGTCTGGCGCTGCAGCACGTGCCACGCCACCGCATCTTCCCCTGCACCAACTGCGGCCTGGCACCCATGAGCCGCGCGGTGGCCATGAAGAAGCTCGAAGCGCTAGCCCAAGGTGCCGCCCTGGCCCGACAGCGCTACGGGCAAGCAGGGGGTGCGGCATGACGGGGGCAGCGCTGCCAGTGGGAACACCTGCCGCGAATGGCTTCTCCGCGGAGCGAACCGACCACCTCCTGCAGGTATTGCAGTCCGAAGTGGACCGCCAGCGCCTGCCCGGTGCCGTGGCGTTGGTAGCGCGGCGCGGCCAGGTGGTGCTGCACCAGGCGCTCGGCCATCAGAACCCGGCACACGCCACTCCCATGGTGCTGGATTCCATCTTTCGCATTTACTCCATGACCAAGCCGTTGGTGTCGGTGGCGGTGATGCAGTTGATGGAGCAGGGCAAGTTGCTGCTGAGCGACCCGGTGGCCAAGTACCTGCCCGAGTTTGCCCACCTGCAAGTCGCGGTACAGGTGGGGGAGAAGACGGTGCTGCGCCCACCCAAGGCCGCACCGACGGTGCAGGACTTGTTGCGCCACACCTCGGGGTTGACCTACGAAATTCTCGGCACCGAACCGATACAGCGCCAGTACGCGCAGGCGCAGTTTGGTACACGCAAGCACAGCAATCGGGAGTTTGCGCGGGCGTTGGCAGAGATGCCGCTGATGTTCGAGCCCGGCACGGTGTGGGAGTACAGCCGTGCGACCGATCTGCTTGGTGCGCTGGTGGAAGTGGTGAGCGGCCAGACGCTGGGCGCATATCTGCAGCAGCACATCCTGGGCCCGTTGGGCATGGTGGACACGGCCTTCCATGTGCCGCCCGACAAGCACCATCGCATTGCCGAACCGTTCGAGAAAGACCCTGACGGTGGCATCGCCATGCGCCTGATGGACGTGCGCCAGCCGGCACCCATGGAAGCCGGCGGTGCGGGCCTGGCCTCTACGGCCATGGACTACGCACGCTTTTGTCAGTGCCTGCTGGATGGCGGTGTGCTCGGCGACTACCGCATGCTGGCACCCAATACCGTGCGTCTGATGACGGCAGACCATCTGGGCGACATAGGCCCTTACCGTGCCGGTCGCTCCGGTGAACTGTTGCCGCCGGGCCATGGCTTTGGTCTGGGCTTTGCGGTGCGCACGCACGACGGCATCGCTTCTGTGGCCGGTAGCAAGGGCCTGTACTTCTGGGGCGGCATAGCGGGCACCACGTTTTTTGTCGATCCGGCGCAGGAGCTGTACGCCGTCATGATGATCCAGGCGCCCAACCAGCGCGACTACTACCGCCCGCTGTTTCGCAATCTGGTCTACGCTGCGCTGATGGACTGAAGGAGACTGCTATGGGTCATGAGCATTCACATACCCACCAGCACGAGTATCCGCACACCGACTGGAAGCACGACGGCGTGCGCGTGGTGCCCGGTAACCAGCTCGATGGCAATGTGCCATCCACCCCCGGTATGGATCGCAAGGCGGCGATCAACTTCGCCCGCGTTGGCGCGCAAAAGCTGTGGGCCGGCACCGTCACCATCCACGCCAATGCCAAGACCGGCGCGCACCACCACGGCCCGCTGGAAAGCGTGATCTACGTCGTCAAGGGCCGCGCCCGCATGCGCTGGGGCGAGCACCTAGAGTTCACGGCCGAGGCCGGCCCCGGCGACTTCATCTACGTGCCACCCTATGTGCCACACCAGGAAATCAATGCCAGTGCGACCGAAGTGCTGGAGTGCGTGCTGTGCCGCAGCGATGGCCAAGCCGTGGCGGTGAACCTGGACATTGAGCCGGTGGAAAAGCCCGAGCAGGTGCTGTGGGTAGACCCGACACACCCGCATGGGGCTGTTTAAGCCCTGTCATCGGGAATGGGGCCCGGGTTGGAGTAAGTTTTAGGCCTCTAGTGCCCGTGGAATATGCGCAAGCAGCTATTGAAAGAATAGCAACTTGCGCGTCTATCAACCGGCGGTGACTCAGTCCTTCGCCACTTCCAGCACCAGCTTGCCGAAGTTCTCGCCATTGAACAGCTTGAGCAAGGTGTCAGGGAAGGTTTGCAGGCCGCTCACCACATCCTCTTTGCTTTTCATCTTGCCGCTTTGGATGTAGCCGGCCATCTCGGCCACGGCCAGGTGGTAGCGGTCGGCGTAGTCGAACACCACGATGCCTTCCATGCGCGCGCGGTTCACCAGCAGGCTCAGGTAGTTCTTGGGGCCTTGCACGGCGGTCGTGTTGTTGTACTGGCTGATGGCGCCGCAGATGATGATGCGGGCGCCACGCGTGATCTTGGCCAGCACGTCGTCGAGGATTTCGCCGCCGACGTTGTCGAAGTAGATGTCCACGCCCTTGGGGCAGTGCTCTTTCAGGCCCGCACGCACGGCACCGGGGCCGGCCTTGTAGTCGATGCAGGCGTCAAAGCCCAGTTCCTTCACGACCCAGTCGCATTTGGCGGCACCGCCGGCAATGCCGACCACGCGGCAGCCCTTGATCTTGGCGATCTGGCCCACGGTCTGGCCCACGGCACCGGCGGCGCCCGACACGACGACGGTCTCTCCGGGTTTGGGCATGCCCACGTCCATCAGGCCGAAGTAACCGGTCATGCCGGGCATGCCCAGCACGTTGAGCCATTGGGTCAGGCTACCGGCGCGCAGGTCGATTTTGACCAGGCCGTTGCGCTTCATCTCGTCTTGCGCGATGGTGATGTACTCCTGCACGCCAAAGCCGGCACTCACATAGTCGCCGACAGCGAACTTGGGGTTCTTGGAGGCGATGACCTTGCCCACGCCACCGGCGCGCATCACTTCGCCAATGCCTACCGGCGGGATATAGCTCTTGCCTTCGTTCATCCAGCCGCGCATGGCCGGGTCCAGCGACAGCGCCAGTGTCTTGAGCGTGACACCGCCTTCTGCGGGTTCGGCCACTGGCTCGGTGGTGTGGCTCCAGTCACTGGCTTTGGGCATGCCCACGGGGCGGGCGGCGAGGCGGATCTGGTGATTGACGAGGTGGGCGAGGGACATGGTGTTCTCCGACAGGGATGGGCGGCGATGGTACCGCGAACCCCCTGGTTTACAGCGTTGCCTAGGTGACAGGGCCGGTTGTCAAGCGCTGGGCAGCGAGACGGTGATGATGGTAGCGCCTGGCTCGGATGTGTCCAGCGCGATGCTGCCTTCCTGGGCTTCGGTCAGTAGCTTGGCGGAATAGGTGCCCAGGCCGGTGCCCCCGGTCTTGCCGTGGGTGACGAACTTGTGGAAGAAGCGCTCGCGTATTACCTCGGGCACTACCCCCTGATTGTGGATGCGGATCTGGACGGGACTGCCCGCATACAGGCTCAGGCTCACGCGGCTGCCGGCAGGCGCTGCTTCGCAGGCATTCTTGATGAGGTTCTGAAACAGGGAATAGCACAGCATGGCGTCGCCCAGCACCTGGGGTGCCGGGCTTTCGCCACCCAGCAGTTCCACCGTGAGGTTCTTCTCGGCATGGGCGTTGCGGGCGATTTCCACCAGGCGCTGCAACACGTCGGCGATCGCCACGGGCTGGGCCAGCAGCAGAAAGCGTCCGGTCTCGATCTTGTAGAGCTCGGAGGACAGGTTGATCATGTCCATGACCTGCAGCGCCGTTTCTTCGGCCAGGCGTGCCTGGGCGCTTTGCTCCGTCGTGAGGTTGCTGGCGGTGGCCAGAGACTGCAACAGGCCGATGACGCCGGCCAGCCCACCCTTGAGGTCATGGCGCGTGATGTGTTCCACATTCTCGCGCAGCCGCGCCGCTTCGAGCATGGAGTCGTAGTCGTTTTGCAGCTGCTTGTGCAGCTCCACATAGCGCAGGAAGTTGCGCACGCGGGGCCGGAGCACATCGGGGTCCACCGGCTTGGTGACGAAGTCCACGGCGCCCAGCGACAGGCCCTTCATGCGGGCATCGTTGTCCGTCATGGCGGTGACGAATATGACGGGGATGTGCTGCGAATTGGGGTGCTCGCGCATCTTCTGCGCGACCTCGAAGCCGTCCATGCCCGGCATCATCACGTCCAGCAGAACGAGGTCGGGCGGGTTGTCGGAGTGGCAGATGGCCAGCGCCTTCTCACCGCTGGAGGCGACCTTGACCTTGTACTCGTCCTTGAACAGCTGCGAGAGCAGGTGCAGGTTGTCCGGTGTGTCGTCCACGATGAGGATGGTGGGGCGCGCGGTTGCAGTGCCTGCGGCGGCGGCCGGCACGGCAGGCGCTGGCGTGGGCGAAGGGTGGGGCGTTGCTACCGCATGCCCGGGTGTGCTTGCCGGAGCGGACGGATGGCGGGGGATCGCCGTGCGGTTCACCCCGTCGGGCTTGAGGGCGCGTTCAATACGCGCCTCCAGGTTGGCGGCCGAATAGGGTTTGACCAGCAAGTTGCTGACGCCGTGGTTGATGGCTTCCTCGATGCGTTCGCGCTCCACCTCGGCCGTGATCATGATGAAGGGCAGGTGCTGCAGGGCACCGTCACTGCGGATGGCCTTGAGCAGCTCCAGCCCGTTCATCTCGGGCATGTTCCAGTCGGACAGCACCACGTGCACGAGGTGGTTCTGCAGGATCTTGAGGGCCTGCACCCCGTTCTTGGCGCGCAGGATCTTGGTGTAGCCCAGGCTGTTGAGCTGCGTGGAGGTGACCTTGAGCATGGACTCGAAGTCGTCCACCAGCAGAAATACCAGATCGCTCATGCGTTTGCTCCTGTGCGGTCGGCTTGCGCCAGGTAGTCGGCCTTTTTCTGCATGTCCAGGTCGGAATCCGCATAGCGCTGGGCGATGCGGCGGAACTCGTCCTCGATTTGCACAAAGGCGTCCACCATGTCGGGGTCGAAGTGGCTGCCCTTTCCCTGGGTGATGATTTCCACGGCCTTCTCGTGGGGCATGCCTTCCTTGTAGACGCGCCGGCTGATCAGGGCGTCGTAGACATCAGCTACTGCCATCAGGCGTGCCGACACCGGAATGGCATCGCCGCTGCGTCCTTCGGGGTAGCCGCTGCCGTCCCACTTTTCCTGGTGGAAGAGTGCGATGTCTTTGGCCATGCGCAAAAAGTCCACCGACATGCCCAGCGAGTCCTCGGCATTGGCAATGGCCTCGTAGCCCAGCGTGGTGTGGGTCTTCATGATCTCGAATTCTTCGGCCGTGAAGCGGCCGGGCTTGAGCAGGATGCGGTCTGGAATGCCCACCTTGCCGATGTCGTGCAGCGGCGCGGACTTGAACAGGGTGTTGATGTAATGCTCGTTCAGCAGACCGACAAAGCGCGGGTGATCCTGCAGTTGTTCGGCCAGCACCTTGACATAGTGCTGGGTGCGCCGGATGTGGTTGCCGGTATCGGTGTCGCGGGTCTCCGCCAACGAGGCCATGGCCAGGATGGTGACGTCCTGGATAGCCGTGACTTCTTCGGTGCGCCGTGCCACTTCCTGCTCCAGAAAGACATTCTTGTCGCGCAGAAAGTCTGCGCTGGCCTTGAGTGCAAGCTGTGTGGCTACACGGGCCAGCACGATGGGGGGACTGATGGGCTTGGTGATGTAGTCCACCGCACCCAGTTCCAGGCCCATGCGTTCATCCTCGGCCTCAGACTTGGCCGTGAGAAAGATGACGGGGATGTCGCGCGTGCTCACATCGGCCTTGAGCCGGCGGCAGACTTCGTAGCCATCCAGGTCGGGCATCATGATGTCCAGCAGGATCAGGTCCGGCGGGGTGTCCGATTGGGCAATGCGCAGGCCTCTGTCGCCGTGGTTGGCGACCTTGACCTTGTATTGGTCCTTCAGCAGTGCGGACATCAGCGTCAGGTTTTCGGGGGTATCGTCTACCACCAGGATGGTGGGTCTCTCGGTGAAGTCCAGGGCATTCATGGAAAGAGGTCACAAGGTAAGCGCGGTGCTGCTGGCCGCATTGTGCAACGCTTGCAGCGCGGCTTCGAAGTCGAAATTGGCAATGGCCGTCTGGACGGCATGGAAATGTGCGCCCAGGGCTGCGCGCAGCAGGGCAGCGTTGGCATCCAGTACGTCAGCAGCCTGGGCATCGTCGTCGGCCAGCAGATCGCGCAGCTGCTGGCACACCGCCTGCAATTGCTGCGGGTCCACGGCCGCGCTGGCCTGGGCTTTGGTATCGGGTGGCAGCTTGGTCTGCAGTTGCTCCAGCAGCTGGGACAGCTGGGCCGTGGCGCTGGCCATCAGACCTTCGATGGTGTGCGGACTGGCCTGTTCGCGCAGGGCCATCTCCAGCTGTGCCATCTCTTGTTGCAGAGGACCGGCACCGATGTTGCCGGCCAGGCCCTTGAGGGTGTGGGCATGGCGCTCTGCCGTGGCTTGGTCCCCGGCCTGCAGCGCCTGGGCCACGGCTTCCAGTAGGGTGGTGTTGCCGGCGGCGAACTTGCGCAGCATGCTGAGGTACAGGCTGTGTTTGCCGAGCACCCGGCGCAGGCCGGCCTGGATGTCTAGTCCTTCGATATTGGCCGGGATGGAGGACTCTCCTGCACCATTCTCTGCGGCTGGCGGCACCCAGGAAGCCGCCTGCGAGGATGTTGCGGCGGGGCGGGCGCCCAGTCCGGGCCGGGGGCGGATTCCACGCGCCAGTGCGGCCCACAGCGCATCGGGCTCAATGGGCTTGGTCACAAAATCGTTCATGCCTGCGGCGGCGCAGCGGTCCCGGTCGGACTGCATGGCATTGGCTGTCATGGCAACAATGGGCAAGGCATCGTGGCGGGACTGCTTGCGGATTTCCTCGCTGGCAGTGAGGCCGTCCATCACCGGCATCTGCATGTCCATGAAAACTATGTCGTAGGGGCGACCGGCATCGGCTGCGGCATTCACCTGGTCCAGCGCAATGCGACCATTGTCTGCCAGCGCCACCACAAAGCCAGCGTCCCCCAGTAGCTCCAGGGCAATCTGCTGGTTCAACTCGTTGTCCTCGACCACCAGTATGCGTGCGCCGCGCAGAGGGGCGAGCGCGGCTGTCGCAGCGCCTGTGCGGCTGGCCGGGTGCTCGTGCAAGTCATCCCTGCTGTGGCCTAGCAGGCGCATCATTGTGTCAAACAGCAGGGAAGCGTTGACTGGCTTGGTCAACACCTCGTCGATGCCGGCTTCCTGGGCGCTTTTGAAAATTTCTTCACGGCTCTGGGCCGTCACCATGACCAAGCGCGGCGCTTGCGGCAGCCCCAGCGTGCGCATGTGTATGGCGGTGCTGATGCCGTCCATTCCCGGCATCTGCCAGTCCAGCATGGCAAAGGCGAACGCCTGTCCGGCCGCACTGGCGGCTTGTACGGCGGCAATGGCAGCGGTGCCCGAGTGGACCGTCTCCACGTTGAAACCTAGAGTCTGCAGCAGATCGCTGAGCACCAGCGCGGCATGGGCGTTGTCGTCCACGACCAGCACCCTGAGCATCTGCACATTGGCACGCGGAATGTGCAGCCGGGGCTTGGCCATACCCTGCCCCAGGCGTGCCGTGAACCAGAAGGTGGAGCCTTGTCCGGGGATGCTGTCTACACCGACCGCGCCACCCATGAGTTCGGCCAGACTCTTGCTGATGGCCAGTCCCAGTCCGGTGCCGCCGTATTTGCGCGTGGTGGAGGTGTCGGCCTGCTGGAAGCTCTGGAACAGGCGGCCTATCTGCTCCTGGGTCAGACCGATGCCGGTGTCGCGGACCTCAAAGCGCAGCAGGGCCTGGTCGCCCGACTCTTCGACCAGTCGCACCACGATGCTGATCTCGCCTGTCTCAGTGAATTTGATGGCGTTGTTGGTGTAGTTGATGAGCACCTGGCCCAGTCGCAACGGATCGCCGACCAGGTTGTGCGGCACCTCGGGTGCCACGTCGCAGATCAGCTCCAGGCCCTTGGCACTGGCCTTGTCCACGGTGACGGTGGCTACGTTCTGCAGCACCTTGTCCAGCTCGAACGGTATCTGCTCTACCGTGAGCTTGCCGGCCTCTACCTTGGAGAAGTCCAGAATGTCGTTGATGATGCCCAGCAGGTGCTGGCCCGAGAGCTGGATCTTGCTGATGTAGTCGCGCTGGCGGGTTGTCAGATCGGTCTTGAGCGCCAGGTGCGACATACCGATGATGGCGTTCATGGGGGTGCGGATTTCGTGGCTCATATTGGCCAGGAAGTCTCCCTTGGCCTGGCTGGCCGCATCGGCCGCTTCCTTGGCGCTCTGCAATTCCTCGGCAGCCTGGCGGTCCAGCGTGATGTCCTCTAGCACCCAGACCACGCCGTGCTGCGGGTCGGCATTGTCGGCCGCGCGACCATGCACGCGGACCCAGAACAACGTGCCGTCCTTGCGCCGGTAGCGCCGCTCGCCGGTGTACAGCCCGCCTTGCGTCAGCCCCGCATAGGTTTCCCGGCCCATGGATTCGAAGGCTTCGTGACTCTCGAACAGAATTTCAGTGGACTGGTCCAGCAACTCGTCAGGGCCGTAACCGAAGATCTGCTCCAGCGCGTGGTTGCAGCGCTTGATCTTGCGGTCTACCGTCAGCAGCACGCCCAGGCTTACGGCCTCAAAGATCACGCGTTGTTCTTGCATGGTCTCTGCAATGGCGCGCTCAGCTGCCTTCTGCTCGGTGATGTCGACAAAGGTGCCGACCAAGCCAGCCGGCGTGCCATCGGCCTGGGCAAAGCCGGAGACGAAATACAGGGTTTCGTGGGGACGTCCATCGGCAAACGGCATCACCATTTCCCGGCGCACCTGGCCGATCTCGGCAATCATGCTGATGTCTTCGGCCTGGTAGGCCGTACGGTCCGCCTGCGACAGGTACTCCAGGTCCAGCACCTGCTTGCCAATCAGTTCGGAGCGCTGGACTGCGAAGGCGGCTTCGTAGGCCCGGTTGACCCCCAGAAAGCGCGCGTCAGCACCCTTGTAAAACACCGGATAGGGAATGGTGTCCACCAATGCGCTCTGGAAGTTGGCCTGCTCGGTCAGCCGGGCCTGCAGGCGGATGTGTTCGCTGATGTCTTCGACGACCCAGATGGAGGCGCGATGGAAGCCTTCCACAGTGACCTTGCAGCCGGTCAGGCGACCGTGAAAAGGCGTGCCGTCCAGCCGTGTGCACATGCGTTCTTCAATGACCCGCTGGTTGGCGTCCAAGTGTGGGACGACACGGGTATCGAAATCTTCCAGCGCCTCCGCACTTCCAAACAGGAAGGTGAAGTCGTGCCCGACCAAGGCGTCAGCTGGTGCGCCGGCAATGGCGGCAAAGCCGGCATTGACCTGCTGAATCTTGCGGTCGGCTGTGAAGAGCAGGCCGGCGGGAATGTTGTCGAAGATGACGCGCTGCTGCTCCATGATTTCGCGCAACCGCTCATCGCGTTGCACCAGCTCGTGGATGCTGCGCGCAAAGCCGGTCCACACGACGCTGCCGTCGGCCAGTTTGCGAGGGGTGGCGGACACATGGACCCAGCGCATGTCGCCCGCGCTGTTCTGCACGCGCATGTTTTGGTTGAACGGTTCCAGCGCGGCGCCGGAGGCCTCGGCCAACTGGCGCAGGTCGCGCATGTCCTGCGGATGGGCGCGGCGGATAAAGGCCGTGGTATCGTCCAGAATCGCCTGGGCGGACACGCCCCACATGTCCTCGATCTGGTGGCTGATGTAGGTGATGACGAAATGCCCGGCCTCATCGGTGCGTGCCCGGAAAATCGCCAGCGGCAGGGCGTCGGTGATTTCCCGCACCTCTTCGCGCGTGGATTGGAGCAGGGCTTCCTTCTCCAACTGAGCGGCGGCCTTGGCCAGCTCCAGCTCGCTTTGCAGCGCGGCAGCCTGTGCTTCCTCGCGCTTGCGGTTCTGGCGCAGCACGGTGATCGCAAACACCAGGGTCAGCGCGCACAAAAAGGCCGTCAGTGCGCCGGTGGTCATCAGCTGTGATCGGACTTCCTGGGTGCGTTTGTCCACGACCAATGCTGACGACTGCGATGCCTCCACCGACAGGTCGTGAATCAGGTTCTGCAGCATCTCCAGGCTTGTCCGCATGGTCCGCAGGTCGCGTGGTTGCAGCTTGTGGTCCGGTTGCGGCCCCAGGACATGGTCGGCCTGGGCGATGAAGGCAGCCAAGGCATCCATGGTCCGATGGAGCAGGGCCTGGTTCATGATCAGCGTGGGTGCGGTGGAGTCCTTGAGTGCCTCGACCCGGCTCACGAAGATGTCATAACGCAGCTGCAACTGGTCCAGCGGCACGCTCTTGGCGGCCCGCTCCCGGTCGTTCAGGGTATTGCTGAAGCGCAGGTATTCGCGTTCCAGTTGCAGGACGGTCCACAGTGCGTCCCGGTCACTGCGGCCCATCACCTGGTTCAGGTTCTGGACCTGACGGGTCTGAATGTAGGCAATGGCCGCATACAACGCGGTCAGTCCCACCAGCATCAACACCATCAGCTGGCGACTGCGTAGCGTGCGTGGCGCTACGGAAGTGATCATGGCGCGGACTCTGTCAATGCACAGAACGCTTTATTGCACGGTCATGCGGACCAATTGCCAGGCAGACCGGTTCTGGTAGACCTCCGATTGCAACTCGGGTTTGGAGTCAAAGGGGTAGACGATGAACAGCGGCCCCTTTTCACGTACCGGCATGGGTTTGCCATTCATGTGGTGGGCCACGATGACATCGAATTTGTAGGCGTCCTGCACCGGGATGTCCGTCTTGTAGTCATTGAGGGCAACGGCAATGATCTTTTCGCCCTTGGCACCGGCGGCGGCCAGCACGTCACGCAGCAGTGGGCCGGTGAACTCGGCGCCTTGCGGGTACCACGGTGATTTGGTGAAGACCTTGTGCTGCGGCAACTTTTCCAGCATGGCCATGCTGAAAACGGCATTGGCATCCTGGTTCTTGTTGCTGACGTTGCCACTGATGGTCAACACCACGCGCTCTTGCGGCTTGTCCAGTGCCATTGCCCATTGGCTGAATGCCAGCCCAGCCAGCACCAGGGCGGCTATGGTTCGGAAACCGCGGATATATGAGGCATTGCGAAAAGCGTGCATGGGGGCTCCCGGAAATAGGTGTATGAGGCCTTGCGGCACAGGGTGTCTGAAGTATATGTCTCCCTGCAGAGCCCCTGCAGTGCCCTCAGTAGGGGAGCTGGAAGCCGTCGCGCCCCACGCTGATGCGGTAGGTGGTTGGGCGGCCGTCCACCAACTGCGCCGAAAGTGAGACGCTGGCGCCGTGCACCAGCAGACTGCGGTCGGCTGGACGGAAACTCACCACGGGTGCGCCCTCGGGCACCACGATGCGCTGGCTGCCGTCCTTGTACTTGACCTCCAGTGTGCGCCCCTGGGGCGAGGCCTTAACCTCGACCACTGTGGCATTGGTCATGGTGCTTTGTGGCAGCAGATCAAAGGGGCGGTGCCCTTCGCCCAGACCGCGGGCGGATTCGGGAAATACCGTGACCGCAATCGCCTTTTGGCTGCCATCGGCCTGTGGCATGGCCGCCGTACCTATGAAGCTGCCGGGCTGGATGTCGGCCAATGCCATGGGGTACACCTCGACGACTGTCAGCTTGTCGGGCAAGACCAGTTCCACCACTTCGCCACTGCGGTCCTTGACGGTCAGCGTGGTGGGATCCACCGCCTGTATGGTGCCGCGCACGCGCACGGTGGTGGCAGCGGGGGGCGTGCCCTGCGCGCTGGCCATGCCGGCTGCGCCGCAGAAGACAAGGGCCAGGGCAAAGCGTGCTAGTGCAGTCATGGGCAACTCCGTGTGGTGTGCAGGCAGTCTACTGCGCAGTGTCCCTGTGCAGGTAAACAAAAGTAAACCGGTCAACGCGGGGCTCTATCGCCCGTTGTAGGTACAAGCCCGGAGCATTCCAGGCTCGCTCAAGAAGGTCGGAGCTGATGCGATCTTCGTTCTATGAGTGAGAGTAACCATGTTGAATATCAAAACCCTGATCGCTGCCACCTTGCTGACGGGCGCTGTTGCTTCCTTTGCCCAGGCACCGGCCGCTCCCGCCAAGCCCGCGACACCGGCTGCGGCACCTGCTGCCACACCTACCCCGACTGCGGCACCTGCCGTAGCCGCAACACCTGCCAAGCCAATGGCCAAGCCCGCCGCCAAAAAGGTCAAAAAGGCCCATGTGAGCAAGGCCAAGAAGATGGATGCCACCAAGAAGGCCGACGTACCTGCCAAGTAAGCCGGCGCAGGCCGCTTCGCCAGGGCACCCGGGAAACCGGGTGCCCTTTTTTCATGGGACGCCACTGGATAATGGGGCCACCATGACATCTTCTTTCTCTCCCCCCTTTCTGGCCGAGACGGCGCAATTGGGTGCTGCGTTGCAAGGCCAGGGCTATGCGGTGCTGACGGCCGCGCAAGTTGCGGCGCTGGCCGGTGTGCCGCTGCCTGCACTGCAGGCCTGGCAGGACCTGTGGGGCCTGCTCCCGCCCGACCACTACCTGCGCGACGGGGGGCGCTACCGGCGCCGGCGCCACAGTTGCTTTGTGGTGGACGGTGCACAGGTGCAGCAGGTGCCGCACCGCCCGCACTGGCAACCGGTGGCCTACAACGCGCTGCATGGCGGCATGCAGCGCCACTTTGAACCCATGGACAGCGCCATGGTGGCCCAGGCCCCTTGGCAACTGCTGCTGGCTTGGCTGGGTGCTGTGTGCTCGCGGCTCAAGGGGGCACAGGCCTGGTACACCGAGGCGCACCAGTTCCGTATCGACACCACCGACGGCATTGGGCGTCCCACGCCCGAGGGTGCGCACCGCGACGGCGTGGACCTGGTGGCCGTCTTTCTGGTGGACCGCCACGCCATCAAGGGTGGTGAAACGCGGGTGTTTGACGCCGATGGCCCGAACGGCCAGCGCTTCACGCTGGACCAGCCCTGGTCGGTGCTGCTGCTCGACGACGCGCGGGTGATCCACGAATCCACCCCCATCCAGCCCGACGGCGAGGGCGGTTACCGCGACACGCTGGTGGTCACGCTGCGCGGTGGCGGCTTTCAGGGCGAGGCAGGCTAAGATAGCCGTACAAAAAAAAGCCGGACCAGCAGCCACGGGCGGGTTGCGGCCGGTATTGAGGAGTCATATTGTTTTCGCCTGAAGAACTCAAAAGAAAATCGGACGATCTGGAACGCAAATGGCAGGCCTGCGCTGCAGGCACCGAAGCCAACAGCCTGGTGGAATTCGCCGTGATGGTGTCCAGCTTCACGGCCTACCTGGAGACCAAGGGCTTGTCCGGGCTGCACCAGGGTGCCCACGGCCTGGAGAAGGACGTGTTGGCGCTGCTGGAGTGCGGGGATGCGCTGGACGCGCAGGCGGCGCAGATCGCCACCCTGTCCCGGCAAATCACGGAATTCCATGCCCGCATTGACGGGTTCGTGGCCGGCCAGATCAGCCTGCAAAAGGATCGCCGTCTGGGGGCGGGCCGGGAAGCCCCTGTCGATGCACTTCCCGTCAAGAAAATATGCCTGGTCACATCGGCGGTTGCCGAGTGGCAGGACTTGGTGGGCAAGGCCGCTTGCTTCAATATCCAGGTGGAGGTGGATGCGGCCAGGGCCGTGTCATTCGCCGGGCCAGAGCCGCTACTGGTGATGGTGGACGCGCAAACCATGTCCTCCGATGAATTCACCGGCTACGTGGCCGCACTGCGTGCGCGGTTTGCGGCCGGCAAGATCATGGGTCTCAATGTGCGGGACGAGTTTGACCAGATGAATGCGGCGCTGAATGCCGGGTGCGACTTTTGCCTGGCGCAAGGCACAACGCAAGGCATGGTGCTGTCGCGCATCGTCAAGCTCTGTGCCGACGAGGAAGAACCGGCCTACCGGGTACTGGTGGTGGAAGATTCCAAGACCGCCAGCACCTTGATCCAGCGCACTTTGCGCGAGGCCGGCGTGGAGTCGCTGGCCGTTGCACGGCCCCAGGATGTGCTGCGCAACCTGATGGCGTTCAAGCCCGATCTGGTGCTGATGGACATGTACATGCCAGGGTGTACCGGGGTAGAGGTGACCCGGGTGATACGCCAGCATGCGGAGTTCCTGTCCACGCCGGTGGTCTACCTGTCGGGCGATGCCGATGTGGCTCTGCAGGTGGATGCGCTGCGCTTGGGCGGCGACCACTTTTTGACCAAACCCTTCAACCCGGTGGTGCTCAACGCGGTGGTGACCAGCAAGATCGAGCGCTACCGCACCCTGCGCCGCACCATGTACATGGACAGCCTGACCGGTCTGCTGAACCATACCGCCTCCAAAGAGCGGCTGGACGAAGCGGTCGACGCGGCCCGGGCGGCGGGCATGCCCTTGAGCATGGCCATGATCGATATCGACCATTTCAAGAAGGTCAATGACACCTATGGGCATCCGGTCGGCGATCTGGTGATCCGCAGTCTGGCCTGGCTGCTCAAAATGCGACTGCGCAAGAGCGATGCCGTGGGCCGCTACGGGGGCGAAGAGTTTGTGGTGGTGATGCCGGGCATGACGGCAGCCCAGGCCCATGAGAAGCTGGACCGCATTCGCCTGGATTTTGCGGGCTTCGAGATCCCATGGCAGGGCGACAGCGTGCGCTGTGCCTTCTCGGGTGGCATATCCGCCTTGTCGCAGGGCACCAATGCAGAGGCCCTCATCCAGTCGGCAGACGAGGGCCTGTACGCAGCCAAACGCGGCGGGCGCAACCAGATCGTGATCCGGTAGCACCCGTTGCTAAAGCAATGCTGAACAAGTATCCCCGTTCATACTGAGCCTGTCGAAGTCCTTGACAAGTCGGTGATTTGTAAGGTCGGCGTTTCGACAAGCTCAACGCGAACGGACTTATTTAGCAAAGTCCTATTGCGCTTAGACGCGCTCAAAAATCGCCGCAATGCCCTGGCCGCCGCCAATGCACATGGTCACCAGTGCATAGCGGCCCTGGATGCGCTCCAGCTCGTACAGCGCCTTGACAGTGATCAGCGTACCAGTGGCGCCAATCGGGTGACCCAGCGAAATGCCCGAACCGTTGGGGTTGACCTTGGCCGGGTCCAGGCCCAGGTCGCGTGTGACGGCGCAGGCCTGTGCGGCAAAGGCTTCGTTGGCCTCGATCACGTCCAGATCCTTGACCGTCAGGCCGGCTTTCTTCAGCGCGGCTTGTGTGGCGGGCACCGGGCCGATGCCCATGTACTTGGGGTCTACGCCGGCGTGGGCGTAGGCCACCAGACGGGCCATGGGCTTGAGGCCACGCGCCTTGGCGGTGGCGGCCTCCATCAGCACCACGGCGGCAGCCGCGTCGTTGATGCCGGAGGCGTTGCCTGCGGTGACGGTGCCGTTTTCCTTCAGGAAGGCCGGTTTGAGTTTGGCCATGTCGGCCATGGTGGCGTTGGTGCGGAAATGCTCGTCGGTCTCATAGGCCACATCACCCTTCTTGCTCTTGAGCATGACCGGCATGATCTGGCTCTTGAAGTAGCCGGCTTCGGTGGCCTTTTGGGCGCGCTGGTGGCTTTCCACAGCGATCGCGTCCTGCTCCTCGCGGCTGATGCCCCATTTGGCGGCGATGTTCTCGGCCGTCACGCCCATGTGGATGGTGTGGAAGGGGTCGTGCAGCGCGCCGATCATCATGTCCACCATCTTGGTGTCGCCCATGCGGGCACCCCAGCGGGTGTTGAGACTGGCGAATGGAGCGCGGCTCATGTTCTCTGCACCGCCACCGATGGCGATGTCGGTGTCGCCCAGCAAAATGCTCTGGCTGGCGTTGACGATGGCCTGCAGGCCTGAACCGCACAGGCGGTTGACGTTGTAGGCCGGCGTGCTCTCGGCGCAGCCACCGTTGATGGCGGCCACGCGGCTGAGGTACATGTCTTTGGGCTCGGTGTTGACCACGTGGCCGAACACCACATGGCCCACATCCTTGCCCTCTACATTGGCGCGCTTGAGCGATTCGCGCACCACCTGGGCGCCCAGCTCGGTGGGGGGGATGTCTTTGAGGCTGCCGCCAAAGGTACCAATGGCGGTGCGCACTGCGCTGACGACGACGACTTCACGGGACATGGAACTACTCCTCAAGTTGAAAAAAGAAAAAGCGGTGGCGCGCGCCGGCTGTCAGATCGGCAGGAAGCCGCTGTTCTTCTGCTGGGCCACCAGATCGGCCAGCATGATGCTGGAATCCTGCAGGCGGCCGGACAGAATGCGCGCCACGTTGCGGTAGATGTAGTAGGCGATGGCGGGGTTGGCATCGATGCGTTCGCGCTCAAAGCGCATGGTGGCGCTGTCGCGCGTGGCCACTACGGTGGCGGAACGCACGTCGTTGCGCACCAGGGCCATTTCGCCAAAACATTCGCCGGTGCCCAGGGTAGCCAGGACCACCAGTTCCTCGCCACGGTGCTTTTGCACCACCACTTCGCCTGAAATGACGACGTAAAACGCGCTGCCGATATCACCCTCGCTGAACACGGCTTCGCCGGCTTTGAGGGGGTAATTGTCGGCACTGGCCAGGGCTTGCATCAGGCTATCCGGCGGCATGCCGGCAAACACCGGCACGCGCTGGGCAATCTTCTGCACGATATTGGGCTCCAGTTTCAGCCCGGGCAGCGTGCGCGGAATGATCTCGGCGCGCACATTCTCGGCCATGATCTGGATCACTGCGGGGTCAATCTTGGAGGACATGGGTACGGTTTCAAAAGCGGCAGCCCCGGCTGGGCGCTGCACACCGTATCGTACACGCCTGTTCCGGGGGACGCGCGGGCCGTTGGGCGAGCTCTCTAACTGGCGCTTAGTCGCGCACGTCCGCAACCGCCGGGGTACCAAAATCGGGGCGTGCGAGGTAGGCCAGCACTCGGCGGGCGGCCTCCTGCGGGCTGCTCAGTTGGCCCTGCTGGTGCATGCCGGTGAAATTGGCGCGGTCAGGGAAGTCCTGCACTGGCGCGCTGCGCAGTTGCACCTGCATGTCGGTGTCGATGACGCCGGGGGCCAGCGAACACACCTTGGCACCATTGTCGCGCGCAGCCTCGTCCAGCGCCAGGCAGCGCGTGAAATGGTCCATGCCGGCCTTGGCCGCGCAGTAGGCGGCTTGCGATGCCATGGCCCGGCGCCCCAGGCCCGAGGAGATGTTGAGTACTTTGCGCGGCAAGGTCCAGTCCTGCGTGGCGCCCAGAAACGCGGCACTGAGCTGCATCGGTGCTTCCAGCCCCACGCGCAGCGCCTGGGCCAGCTCGGCAGGGTCGGCCTGGCGTAGCGGCGCAATGGTGGGGATGACGCCAGCGTTGTTGATCAGCGTGGCGCCGGTCAGCAACTGGGGGTCTTGCGCCTGCAGCCAGGTGCGCAGGCGCGCGGCCACTGCAGCACCGTCGGCCAGATCGGCGGTCCATTGTGTGAGCGTGCTCTGTGTGCGCTGGGCCATCGCGGTGAGGTCGGGGTTGGCCGAGCGCGCAATGCACAGCAGCGTGGTGGGCTGGGCCAGCAGTTGTTCGGCCAGAGCCAGGCCCATCCCGCGCGAGGCGCCGGTGAGAATGGTGAGAGGGTGTTGCATAGCATGCACTGTACTGCGGCGGCGCGGGTGAACGCCGGCTCACGGGCTCAGGGGCTGGATGCGGTTTTTACCTAGGCAGCCGCGTAGGGGTGCAGGGTAATATGTCCCATATGCAGATGCACATAAAACGTTGGACACGGATCGGCATTGCGCTGGCGGTGGCGTTGTGTGCTGCATCCTGGGCGCAGGCCGCGACCAGCACGGTGCGCATCGGCATTGGCGAATACCCACCGTTCAAGGTGGAATCCGAAAAAGGCGGCGGCGCGCTGACCGAGATCGTGGTGGAGGCATTCAAGGCCCGCAACATCACGGCCACTGTGGAATGGGTACCCAACAACCGGGCCATTGCCGGTGTCATGTCGGGGCATTTTGACGGCAGCTTCGGCTGGGCGCACAGCGCCGAACGCGACGAGGCCCTGCTGTTTTCCAGCAAGCCCATCTACACCTACCGCATGGTGTTTGTGCAGCGTGCGGGGGAAAAATGGGACTGGTCCGCATTGGCCGATCTGACGGCCGCCCGTATCGGCATCACGCGCGGCAATTTTTACTCGCAACCGTTTGCCGACCTGCAGGCTCAGGGTGTGCTGGCCGTCGACGAAGCCTCGGACGATGTCAACAGCCTCAAGAAGCTGCTGCGTAAGCGGGTGGACTTGTTTCCCATAGAAGAGTCGGTGGCGCACTACCTGATCCTCTCCAAACTCGAACCCACCGAGGGCAACCTGCTGGCGGTGCAAGACAAGCCCTTCTGGACCGTGCCGATCTACTTTGTCGTGTCCAAAAAAATCCCGAACGCGCAAGAGCTGATGGACGCGTTTGACGCCGGCTACCGTGAGCTGCAGCGCAGCCGCCGTCTCGAGGCGTTGGAGCGCAAGCTGCGCCACTAGGCGCCAAAGCTGCTATTGTTTCAGGAGCTGTCCGCACAATCTGCATGCGGGCTACAGGCCTAAAACGCTTAAATTTCTGCGCCTTCCACGAGAAAACGCACGCGCCGCTGGCCGTTCCACTCATCGGCATCCAGGCGAAACGCCAGGGTGACTTTGGGCGGCAGCGGCTCGGTGTGACCGAACCAGATGCCGTCTACCGGCTGGCCCTGGTGCTTGAGTTTGAGCGCCAGGTGTTTCTCGCCGACCAGGCGTTGTGAGACCACCTCCACCTCTTCGCTGAAGGTGGGCGCGGCAAAGCCCTGGCCCCAGACTTCCTTGTGCAGCGCATCGACCAGTTCCACACGGCGGTACTCGGGTGCCAGCGGGCCGTCGGTGTCCAGGCGGCGTGTCAGCGTGGCGGCGTCCAGCCACTCCTGCGCCACTTCGTTGAGACCCTGTTCGAAGTCGTCGAAATGCTCCTCGGCAATGGTGCAGCCCGCGGCCATGGCGTGGCCGCCAAAGCGCAAGAGCACGCCGGGGTAGCGCTTGGCCACCAGGTCCAGCGCGTCGCGCAGGTGGAAGCCGGGGATGGAGCGGCCCGAGCCCTTCAACTCGTGTTCTTTGCCGGGCGCGGCACTCGCGGCAAACACAAAGGCCGGGCGGTGCAGCTTGTCCTTGATTCGGCTGGCGACGATGCCGACCACGCCTTCGTGGAAGTCGGGGTCGAACACGCAGATCGCGGGTGGTGGCTCGTCACCCTCGTCGAACAGGCTCTCGGCAATCAGCATGGCCTGTTCGCGCATGTCGCCCTCGATCACGCGGCGCTCGCGGTTGATGCCGTCCAGCGTTTTGGCCAGCTCGTCGGCGCGGCCTGCGTCGTCGGTCAGCAGGCATTCGATGCCCAGCGTCATGTCGCTCAAACGGCCGGCGGCGTTGATGCGCGGGCCCAAGGCGAAGCCAAAGTCAAAGGTGGTGGCGACCTCGATTCTGCGCCCAGATGCTATGAAAAGGCTAGCTAACCCCGCAGGCAGGGAGCCGGACCGGACGCGTTTCAGCCCTTGAGCGACGAGGCGGCGGTTGTTCGCGTCCAGCTTGACCACATCGGCCACCGTGCCCAGCGCCACCAGCGGCAACAGCGGGTCGAGTTTGGGTTGCGTGGCCGCGTCAAACACACCACGGCTGCGCAGTTCGCTGCGCAAGGCCAGCAGCGTGTAGAACATCACGCCGACTCCGGCAATGGATTTGCTTTCGAACGTACAGCCGGGCTGGTTGGGGTTGACGATCACATCGGCATCGGGCAAGGCCGGTCCGGGCAGATGGTGGTCGGTCACCAGCACCTGCAGGCCCAGTGCCTTGGCTTGGGCGACACCCTCCACGCTGGCGATGCCGTTGTCTACGGTGATCAACACGTCGGCACCTTGCTCTTTGACGCGCTGGGCGATCGGTGCGGTCAGCCCGTAGCCGTCGACCACGCGGTCGGGTACCAGGTAGTTCACATGCTGTGCACCGAGCAGGCGCAGGCCGCGCATGGCCACGGCGCAGGCGGTGGCGCCGTCGCAGTCGTAGTCGGCCACGATGCACAGGCGCTTGTTGGCCGCCATGGCGTCAGCCAGCAGCACTGCGGCGCGGTCCAGGCCCAGCATGGTGGACGGGGGCAGCAGCTTGCCTAGCGCATCGTCGAGTTCGGAGGTAGAGGTGACGCCGCGCGCGGCATACAGGCGCGCCAGCAGCGGGTGGATGCCGGCCTGTTCCAGCGCCCAGACAGAGCGGGGAGGGATGTCGCGGGGAACGATGTTCATAAGGTTTTCAACAAATCATGCACCGACGGCGGTGCGAAGCGCCGGCGCAGGCGCTCCCAAGGGGAAAGCGGGTGCAACTCCAGTGCCAGCGCCTGGGTTTCACCGCACAAGGTAAGTTGCACAGGCTCGCCGTTCTGCAGGCGCTGCACATCGTGCGCCAGCGTGGTCGCGTCCAGCGCATGCCAGGCGGTGGCCCAGGCGGCGGCATCGTCGTTGAGGGCGGGAATGCGCAGTGCGTCGCGTACCGAGCACACGCTGTCCTGCTGCAGGGTGCTGGCAGCGCCCTGCAGCGTGCCGGTGCCGCTGGCCCAGAAGGCGTTGACGCTGGGCAACTGCGTGTGGTGGCGGTGTTCGTTGACGGTGTGGGTGTACAGCAGCATCTGCATTTCATTCTGCAGGCGGCGCAGGGGTTGGGCTTGGGGCTGGCGCGGCATCCAAGCGTCGACCGTGTGGCCGGCCACGCGGTCCAGCGAGGCGGTGGGCAGGTTGGCAAACACGGCGCCGTGCGCCAGCCAGCGCGTATAGGCGTGGCCCAGTGGCTGGGCGAAGAGCAGGATGCCGTCCTCGGCAAAGTAGGGCTGCATGGCCAGGTACAGCGCTTCGGCATCACGCGGGGTGAGGCTGAGCTTTTGCGGGTCGGCCATGGCCACATGGTCGCTGTGCACGTCCCAGTGGCAGGGCGTGATCCAGGCCCAGCCATCTGCGCCGTGCAGCTCGGTCAGGCCCAGGCGGTGCGCGTCCTGCGCGGCCCAGGGCACCAGCCCGTCGGCACCGGCCAGTCCCATGGCGTTGGCCAGCACCCGTTCGTGGATGGGCGTGCGGTCATCGGCCTGACCGTGCAGCCGCGCGCCGGGGGTGAGCAACTGCAGCAGGCGGCCCAGGTTGGGCAGGGCCAGGTGGGCCAGGGCCTGCTGGCACTGGGGACCGGCGGGCGCCGCGTGGGTGATGAGCGTGTGCATGGCTGGATTGTCTCGCATGGGCGCAGCAGGGTTATGCGGGCGCTGAGGAAGCCATGATCGGCTATATTGGCAGCTCAACTTTTAGCCATCGCCGGTATCGGAATTACGCCTTCTCCATGACCGATACGCTGACAATCAAACGGGACCGTTTTATGCGCATGAATTCAACACAGCAGGGCCGGCATTTCTGCAGCCCGTCCTGGGTTGCGTCTGCCTGTGGCCTGGTGCTTGTGTTCCTTAGTGGTCCCGTATGTGCGGCCGCTACCGCGATTCCCACGGTGGAGCAGAAGTCTCCGGTGGCATTCAAATCAGATGAGCCCGGCCGTCCGCTCTTTCTCAAGCAACTGAAAACCCGCTTTGAGGCGCCGGGGATTATTGGCGAAGCGCAGGCGGGCTGGCTCTGCACGCGCACCGGCGACGTGGTCTGGAACCAGGCGACCCTCAATATCACCATGCCCGTCGGGATGCTGAGTTCGCGTTTCCGCACCGAACTGGAGCATGCCGGTTATCCGGTGCCGGTGGCTTCCGATGCAGTTTTTGAAGAGAAGAAGAATCCCGCACTGGAAAAGCCCGGCAACGGGCCGTTGCAGGTCGGCGTATTTGTCAAGGAAATTGCGCTGAATTTCTGCTCCAAGGGCAGCGGCGAATGGACGGGGGGGGCCTACGTCAAACTGAATTGGCAGGTCTTCGCACCCGAGATCCAGAAGGTGGTTTATGAAATGTCCACCGAAGGAAGCTACAAGAGGACGGATGCACCCGTCAAGGGCTCGTTCTCGGCATTTACCGCTGGGGCATTTACGGTTGCCGCGCGCAATTTGCTGGCGGACCCCGGCTTTCTGAAGGCAGTGACCACTCCCATCACCGTGGATGCTGCTGCCACCACCGACGTGGCCCACGCCAGCGAAGCCGCCACGCAGCGCTTGCAGGTGGATGGCGCGGTAGGGAACAGTGAGCCCCTGACCCAGAAAATGACGCAGCTGCGCGCCGCAGTGGCGACCGTGTTCGGGGATGCCGGCTCGGGTTCGGGGTTTTTCATCGGCACCAACGGCATCCTGCTGACCAACCAGCACGTGGTGGGCAAGGCCAAGTTCGTCAAGGTGCGCCTGCCCACCGGGCGTGAGCTGGTGGGTGAAGTGGTGCGCGCCGACCCGGCGCGCGATGTGGCTCTGGTCAAAACCGAACCTGCGGGCGTACCGCCGCTGGCCTTGCGCACCTCGGACGCGGTGATCGGTGAAGACGTGTTCGCCCTGGGCTCACCGCTGGGCGATTCGTTCAACTCCACCCTGACCAAGGGCATTCTCAGCGGGGTGCGTGAGATGGGCAACCAGCCCTATCTGCAAAGCGATGTGGCCATACTGCCTGGCAACAGCGGCGGCCCCTTGCTGGACAAGAGCGGGCAGGTCATAGGCGTCACGGTCATGGGCTTGGGTGCCAAAGGCATGGCGGGTATGAATTTCTTTGTGCCGATTGGTGACGCACTGGTCAAGCTGGGGGTGCAGATGGCGCCCAAGAAGCTTTAACAGCGCGCGCCCTCATGCAAGATACTTCTTCCCGCTGGCAACTCCCGTACGAACTCCGCATAGGCTGGCGCTACACCCGCGCCGGGCGCGCCACGCGGCGCAACGGCTTTATTTCCTTCATCTCGGGTGTCTCCATGCTGGGCATTGCGCTGGGTGTGGCGGCGCTGATCATTGTGCTCAGCGTGATGAACGGCTTTCAGAAAGAGGTGCGCGACCGCATGCTGGGCGTGGTGTCGCACATCGAAATCTACGCCGCCGGCGGCCAGGCGCTGCCCGACGTGCAGCAGACCCTGGTCCAGGCCAAGGCCCATCCGCAGGTCATCGGTGCTGCACCTTTCATAGCAGCCCAGGCACTGCTGGCGCGCGGCGAGGACATGAAAGGCGTATTGGTGCGCGGAATCGACCCTGGCCTGGAGCCACAGGTGACCGACTTGGTCAGCGGCGCCCAGACCGCCTTGCTGGGCCAGTTGCAGCCTGGCGCGTTCGGTGTGGTGCTGGGCGCAGAATTGGCGCGCAGCATGGGTGTGCGCACCGGCGACAAGGTCACGCTGGTGGCGCCCAGCGGTCAGGTCACGCCAGCCGGTGTGGTGCCGCGCCTCAAGCAGATGACGGTGGTTGGCACCTTTGATTCGGGCCATTTCGAGTACGACTCGGCCATGGCCTTTGTGCATGTGGAGGACGCGGCCCGCATCTTCCGCCTTGAAGGCCCTTCCGGTGTGCGCCTCAAGCTACGCGACCTGCACCAGGCGCGCCAGGTGGCGCAGGAACTGAGCCGCAGCCTGGGCGGCGACCTCTATGTGCGCGACTGGACGCAGCAAAACCGCACCTGGTTTGCCGCCGTGCAGGTGGAAAAACGCATGATGTTCATCATCCTCACGCTGATCGTCGCAGTGGCGGCCTTCAATCTGGTGTCCACGCTGGTGATGACGGTGACCGACAAGCGCGCCGACATTGCCATCCTGCGCACCCTGGGCGCCAGTCCGGGCAGCATCATGGGCATCTTTGTGGTGCAGGGCGCCATGGTGGGCGTGATTGGCACGCTGGCCGGGCTGTTACTGGGCCTGGGGGCGGCGGTCAATATCGACGTCATCGTGCCGGCGCTGGAACATGCGCTGGGCGCGAGCTTCCTGCCCAAAGACATTTACCTGATCAGCCGCATGCCCAGCGATCCGCAGAGCGGCGACATCGTGCCGATCGCCGTGATCTCGCTGGTGCTGGCGTTTGTGGCCACTATTTATCCGAGCTGGCGTGCCAGCCAGGTGAATCCTGCCGAGGCACTGCGTTATGAGTGATATGACCAATATTCCCCATGTGCCTGCTGCCCTGGCTGCCGCGCACTACCAACTAGTGGCGGAATTGGGCAAATCACCGGTTGCAGAAGCGGGCACAGGCGAGCTGCTCCTGCAATGCCGCGGCCTGACCAAACGCTTCCATGAAGGCCGCCTCGATGTGACCGTACTGCACGGTGTTGACCTCGAAGTACGGCGTGGCGAAACCCTGGCCATCGTTGGGGCTTCCGGCTCGGGCAAAAGCACACTGCTGCATTTGCTGGGCGGGCTGGATGCACCCACCAGCGGCAGTGTGGTGCTGCACGGCCAAGCCCTGGTGGGGCTCAACGCCGCTGCGCAGGGCCAGTTGCGCAACCGCCACCTGGGCTTTGTCTACCAGTTCCACCATTTGCTGCCCGAATTCAGTGCACTCGACAACGTCGCCATGCCATTGACCATTCGGCGCGTAGCGCATGCCGATGCGACACAAGCAGCTATGAAAATGCTAGCGGCTGTGGGGCTGAAAGACCGTGCCCAGCACCGCCCGGCAGAGCTGTCGGGCGGCGAGCGCCAGCGTGTGGCGATTGCGCGGGCATTGGTCACCCAGCCCGATTGCGTGCTGGCCGATGAGCCCACCGGCAACCTGGACCGCGCCACCGCCGACAGCGTGTTTGCGCTGATGCTGCAACTGGCGCGTGAGCAAGGCACAGCCTTTGTGCTGGTCACGCACGATGCGACGCTGGCCGCGCGTTGCAGCCGCCAACTGCATCTGGAAGCCGGGCGCCTCGTACCCGACCGCGTCCCGGCCTGAGCGCTGCCATGCGCTGGATTGACACCCACTGTCATCTGGATGCATGGGAGTTTGGGCCCCAAGCCAAGGAGATACGTGCGCGGGCTGCTATCAAAGGTGTAGCGCATTGCGTGATCCCTGCAGTCGAGGTGGGCAATTTTGAGGCCGTGCGCACACTGGCTCACGCGGGCGGCGACAGCTACTGCCTGGGCACCCATCCGCTGTACGTGCCGCGTGCGGCGCCCGATGCCCTAGCCCGGTTGGAGGCGCACCTGCTGGCGCACCGCGACGACCCACGCCTGGTGGCAGTGGGTGAAATCGGACTCGATTACTTTGTGCCGGAACTGCAGCAGGAGCCGCTGCGCACGCTGCAGGAAGACTTTTACCGCGCCCAGCTCCAACTGGCGCGCCAATACGGCCTTCCCGTGGTGCTGCATGTGCGCCGCTCGGCCGATCGGCTGCTCAAGCACCTGCGCGATCTGTCCCGCCACGGCCCGGCCTGGAGCGGGATTGCCCATGCGTTCAACGGCAGTGCGGTGCAGGCACAGGAATTCATCCGCCTGGGGTTCAAGCTGGGTTTCGGTGGTGCCGTGACCTTTGAGCGCGCGCTGCAGCTGCGCCACCTGGCGCAGAGCCTGCCGCTCGAATCGATCGTGCTGGAAACCGATGCGCCGGACATTCCGCCGCACTGGCTCTATGCCACCGCGCAGCAGCGCGCAGCCGGCCAGCCGCAGGGGCGCAACGAACCGGGCGAACTGCCACGCATTGCTGCGGTGGTGGCGCACTTGCGCGGTATCTCTGTCGATGCCCTGGCTGCGGCCACGACGGCCAATGCGCTGCAAGCCCTGCCGCGTCTGGCGGCACTGGGCGCGGCAGGGTAGCCCCAATCCGGGGCGTCGGCTTGACATGCCCTTGGACGCGTGACCATACTGCCTGCACATGCTAAAAAACTGCCATGCCCTGGTGTTGCTGGGTCTACTCTGGGCCCTGGCCGCACATGCCCAACCCATCGTTCTGCGCACGGCTGTGCAGGAGGGGTCTGCGCCCAAATACATCGCATGGGAGGGACGGGTACAGGGCCACTGTCCCGACATTTTTCGCGCGCTGGAAAAAGTGGACCCGCAACTGCATTTCGACATTGAGGCGGTCCCGACTTCCATCAAACGCCTCGAAAACAGCCTGAAAGAAGGGCACCTGGATGTGGTGTGCGCCCTGCTGGATACGCCCTTGCGCAATGAAATCGCCTACCGCGTCTCCACCCCGCTGTTCCATGTGCGCGAGCGTCTGGTGGCGCGCCGGGACGACCCTGCGCAAATCCGCACGTACAAGGATCTGGCCGACACGGGCGCCATGGTGGCCACGCAGATTGGTGCCAGCTATGCGGCTGCGCTGCGCAGCAGCGGCGTCAAAGTGGACGAGAGCAGTGGTGACAGCGCCATTGCGCTGCGCAACCTGCTCAACGGCCGTGTGCGTTTCTACTACACCAACGAGTTGACGGGGGCCTATTACATCCAGGCCGGTGGACTGGAAAAACAGCTGCGCCTGCTGCCAGCTACCTTGCAGGAATCGCCAAGCTACCTGTGGATCAGCCGCAAGCAGAACGATGCCGTGGTGCAACGCCTGGAGCGCGCCGTGGCGCAGTTGCAAAAGGAAGGTGTTTTGGACCGGATTTACCGCAGCTACCTGAACCGGCCTTGAAGCGCCTGGAGCAAGCGGCTGTGGCCCATGCGCATGCTGGTATAAATCCCCATGGCACGAAAAGAACAGATTCAGCACCCCGAGGTCAATTTTTCTGAAGAGGGTCCCATACGCCATCTGCACCTGGGCAGCGAGTGGATACAGGGTTCCATGCTGGTGGAGGCTCCTACTGTGCTGGTGCACGAGTACATCCAGCGCATGATGGCCTGGCTGCTGTTTGTCGATCCCACCACCGTAGGCAAGCGCCAGGCCCTGCAACTGGGGCTGGGGGCCGGATCGTTGACCAAGTTTTGCCACAAGGAATTGCGCATGCGCACCACAGCCATCGAACTCAACCCGCAGGTGCTGCAGGCCTGCCGTGGCTGGTTCAAGCTGCCCGCCGACAACGCCCGCATGCAGGTGGTGCTGGCCGATGCCGCGCAGGAGATCCGCCAGCCGCGCTGGCTGGGCGCGGTCGATGCCTTACAGGTGGACCTGTACGATGAAGAGGCGGCGGCGCCGGTGCTGGATAGCGCCGATTTTTATGCTGACTGCCGCGCGACGTTGACCGAGGAGGGCTGCATGACCGTCAATCTGTTTGGCCGCAGTTCCAGCTACGCCAAGAGCGTGGAAAAAATCAGTGCTGCCTTTGGCGCCGATGCGCTGTGGGCCTTCAAGTCCACGCGCGAAGGCAACACCGTGGTGCTGGCCCAACGCACCCCGTCGCGCCCCAAACGCGCGTTGTGGGCCGAACGGGCCGATGCCATCCACACTCAATGGGGCCTGCCGGCCGACAAATGGGTGCGTGTTTTCAAACCGGTGACCCCATGAGCACGGCGCAGGACCACCCCAAACCGGCTCGCACCGTAGCCCACGAGGGCGAAGGTATTTCCATGCACACCTCCCACAAGCGCCCCGCAAGCCCCCACGCGCAGCCCCTGCATATCGGCCCGCTGGACTGGCGCCGTCTGGTGGAATGGCTGCAGCAGGACGGTGTGATTGCCCATGACGAGGCGCAGCGCACCATTGCACGTTGTTCCCAGGCCGAGAGCGCGCAGCACCCTTTGGTGCGCCTGGCCAGTGTGTCCATGCGCCGCGTGGCCGATGGCAGGGCGCTGGACATGGAGTCGCTGAGCCAGTGGCTGGCCGGTCGCGCCGGGCTGGATTACCTGCGCATTGACCCGCTCAAGGTGGATGTGGGCAAGGTGGCCGACGCCATGGGCGCCGCCTATGCCGAGCGCCACAAGATACTGCCGGTGGTGGTGACCTCTACCGAAATTACCGTGGCCACGGCCGAGCCTTTCATTGCTGATTGGGTGGCCGAGGTAGAACGGCAATCGCGCCGCAGCGTGCGCCGCGTGGTGGCCAGCCCGCTGGAAATCCACCGGTATACGGCCGAGTTCTATGCCCTGGCCAAGTCGGTGCGCGCGGCCAGCAAATCGGGCGCCAACAACGGCGCCAGTTTTGAGCAACTGGTGGAGCTGGGCAAGAGCAACAAGCAGCTCGACGCCAATGACCAGGGCGTGGTGCAGGTGGTGGACTGGCTGTGGCAGTACGCTTTCGACCAGCGCGCCAGCGACATCCATCTGGAGCCGCGCCGCGAGCAGGGCGTGATCCGCTTTCGCATCGATGGCGTGCTGCATCCGGTGTACCAGATGCCCATGGGCGTGCTCAATGCCATGACGGCGCGCATCAAGCTCTTGGGCCGCATGGACGTGATCGAAAAGCGCCGCCCGCAGGACGGCCGCATCAAGACGCGCAACCCGCGCGGCGACGAGATCGAAATGCGGATTTCCACCTTGCCCACGGCGTTTGGCGAGAAGATGGTGATGCGCATTTTTGACCCCGATAACGCGGTGAAAGACCTCGACGCGCTGGGCTTTTCCGCGCACGACGCCACACGCTGGGAAGCGTTGGTGAAGCGTCCGCACGGCATCATTCTGGTGACGGGGCCCACGGGTTCGGGCAAGACCACCACGCTGTACTCCACCCTGAAGCGCGTGGCCACGGAAGAGGTGAATGTCAGCACCGTCGAAGACCCGATCGAAATGATAGAGCCGGCCTTCAACCAGACCCAGGTGCAGCCGCAGCTGGACTTTGGTTTCCCACAGGGCCTGCGCGCGCTGATGCGGCAGGACCCAGACATCATTATGGTCGGCGAAATCCGCGACCTGGAGACGGCGGAGATGGCGGTGCAGGCCGCGCTGACCGGCCACCTGGTGTTCTCCACGTTGCACACCAACGATGCCCCCTCTGCTGTCACGCGCCTGATGGAACTGGGCATCCCGCCCTACCTGATCAATGCCACGCTGTTGGGCGTGCTGGCGCAGCGCCTGGTGCGCACGCTGTGCACCCAGTGCCGCGTGCGCGACGACAATTCCACGCGTGAGGCGCTGGGCGAGCTGGTCAAGCCCTGGCAAATCAACGGCGGCTACAAACCCTACAAGCCGGTGGGCTGTGTGGATTGCCGCATGACCGGCTTCATGGGCCGCATGGGCCTGTACGAATTGCTGGTGGTTACCGAAGGCTTCAAGGCCCGGGTCAGTGCCGATCCGGGCATGGACGCACTGCGCCGCCAGGCCGTGGCCGACGGCATGCGGCCGTTGCGCCTGGCCGGGGCCCTCAAGGTGGCCGAGGGGGTGACTGTGATTGAGGAAGTGCTGTCTTCCACTCCGCCCATGAGTGAGGCCGGACTCAAGAGCGCCTAAGAGGCTGAGAATCTTTTGCCCATGTCCGCTCACCAACCCAAAACGCACCCGCTCGGCGTTGCAAATGCTCGCCATAGCCCGAGCTATGACTGTGCTTTGCGCCTTGATCGAGCGCGTTTTGGTGCGTTGCTCGGCCACGTCCAAAAAATTCTCAGCCTCTGATACTGCAGAGGGTGGTTTGTGCAGGGAAGCCGCTGCGCGGAGGCCCTGTTTTTTCCGGGCAAAATGGACGGCCGACGATCTTTCAAGGAAGTAAGAATGCAAGAGTTGGAGATGAGCCGCATCCGCCGACGCGGCGTACTGGCCCTGGCAGCCGGTACGGCGGCGTGGGCTGGCACCGCCCGGTCCGAGGGTGTGTGGCCGTCCAGACCCTTGCGCCTGGTGGTGCCGTTCGCGCCCGGTGGCAGTTCCGAAATTGTGGCCCGTGCGGTGGCGACTGAAATGGCCAAGTCGATGGGGCAGAACGTCTATGTGGACAACAAACCCGGCGCGGCCGGCAACATTGCCATGCAGGAAGTGGCCAACTCCACCGACGAGCACACGCTGATCCTTGGGCACATTGGCACGCTGGCGGTCAATCCCTTCATCTTCGACAAGCTGCCCTACGACCCGATCAAGGACTTCGCGCCCATCACGCTGGTGTCCAAGGTGCCCAGCCTGTACGTGGTCCACCCCGATCTGCCGGTGAAGAATTTGCGCGAATTCGTGGCCTATGCCAAGGCCCGCCCTGGCCAGCTCAACTATGGATCGGCCGGCAACGGTAGCGCCGGCCATCTGGCCTTTGAATACCTCAAGATGGTCAGTGAGACCTTCGTGGTGCATGTGCCCTACCGCGGCACCGGTCCCATGCTGACGGACCTGTGGGCCGGGCGGCTGCAGGCGGCTTCGGTGGGCGCACCGGCGCTGCTGCAGTTCATCAAGGCCGGCAAGTTGCGTTGCATTGCCACCGGCACCACTGCGCGTCTGCCGCAGTTGCCCGATGTGCCGACCGTGGCCGAGCAGGGGTTCAAGGGCTTTGAGATGACGCAGTGGTATGGCCTGCTGGCGCCTGCACGCTGGTCCAAACCCAATCTGCAAAAACTCGAGGCGCAGGCCATCCTGGCCACGCGCAGCACCGCGGTGGTTGACCGGCTGGGCCAGGATACCGCGCTGGCCGTTGGCAACAGTGCGGCAGAATTCGCCGGTTTCATTCGCGCCGAGCGGGCTCGCTGGAAGCCCGTGATCGAGCGGGCCGCGATCAAACCGGATGGCACCTGACAGCAACAACCGAAGGGACGCAGTGTGAATATCAAGAGCCAGAAAGATTTTTTCTCCGGCCTCATGTTCATGGGTGCGGGGGTTGCCTTTGCCTGGGGTGCCAGCGCCTATAGCGTAGGCAAGGGCGCGCGCATGGGGCCGGGGTATTTCCCGCTGGTGCTGGGTATCCTGCTGGCCCTGCTGGGCAGCGTGATCACCTTCAAGGCCCTGGTGGTGGAGACGGTGGACGGCGACAAGATCGGCGCCATTGCCTGGAAGCCGCTGTTTTTCATCATCACCGCCAACCTGGTGTTTGGTGCGGCCCTGGGCGGTTTGCCCATCATTGGCTTGCCGCCGCTGGGGCTGGTGGTCGCCATCTACCTGCTGACCTTTATTGCCAGCCCGGCCGGCGATGCGTTCAATGTCAAGGAGGCATTCGTGCTGGCCACCGTGCTGGCCATCACGAGCTACCTGGCCTTCATCGTGCTGCTCAAGTTGCAGTTTCCCGTCTGGCCGGTTTTTGCCACCGTCTGAGAGCGCCCACCATGGAGCTGTTCAATAACCTCGCGCTCGGCTTTGGTGTCGCCTTCACGGGGCAGAACCTGGTCTACGCTTTCATCGGTTGCCTGTTGGGTACGCTGATTGGCGTGCTGCCTGGCATCGGGCCGCTGGCCACCATCGCCATGCTGCTGCCCGCTACCTATGCACTGCCCCCGGTGGCGGCACTCATCATGCTGGCCGGCATCTACTATGGTGCCCAGTACGGCGGTTCCACCACGGCCATCCTGGTCAACCTGCCCGGGGAATCGTCTTCGGTGGTCACCGTGATCGACGGCTACCAGATGGCGCGCAATGGCCGCGCCGGTCCGGCGCTGGCAGCGGCCGGCCTGGGCTCGTTCTTTGCGGGTTGCGTGGGCACACTGATCCTGGCCGCCTTCGCCGCGCCGCTGACCGAGCTGGCGTTCAAGTTCGGCCCGGCCGAATATTTTTCGCTGATGATCCTGGGCCTGATCGGCGCCGTGGTGCTGGCTTCGGGCTCACTGATCAAGGCCGTGGCCATGATCGTGCTGGGGCTGCTGCTGGGACTGGTGGGCACCGATGTGAACTCCGGTGTGGCGCGCTTCAGTTTCGACGTTCCCGAGTTGACGGATGGAATTGGCTTCATCGTCATCGCCATGGGCGTGTTTGGGTATGGCGAAATCATCAGCAACCTCTCCAAGCAAGAGAGCGAGCGTGAAGTGTTTTCGGCCTCGGTGTCCGGCCTGATGCCAACCCGGGAAGATTTCAAAAACATGGTGCCGGCCGTGCTGCGTGGCACCGCCCTGGGCTCGCTGCTGGGTATCCTGCCCGGCGGTGGGGCGGTGATGGCGGCCTTTGCGGCCTATACGCTGGAAAAGAGAACCAAGCTGCGCCCAGGCGAAGTGCCCTTCGGCAAGGGCAACATTCGCGGTGTGGCAGCCCCTGAATCGGCCAACAACGCCGGAGCCCAGACGTCGTTCATCCCGCTGTTGACGCTGGGCATTCCGCCCAATGCCGTGATGGCGCTGATGGTCGGCGCCATGACCATCCACAACATCCAGCCTGGCCCCCAGGTGATGGCCAACAACCCCGAACTGTTCTGGGGCCTGATTGCCTCCATGTGGATCGGCAACCTCATGCTGGTCATCCTGAACCTGCCGCTGATCGGTATCTGGATCAAGCTGCTGAGCGTGCCCTACCGCTGGCTGTTCCCTTCCATCGTGCTGTTTTGCGCCATTGGCGTGTACTCCACCAACAACAACACCTTTGACATCTGGATGGTGGGGGCGTTTGGTGTGATTGGCTACCTGTTCATCAAGCTGGGCGCCGAGCCCGCACCGCTGCTGCTGGGCTTCATCCTGGGGCCTATGATGGAAGAGTACCTGCGCCGAGCACTGCTGCTGTCACGCGGTGACTGGAGTGTGTTCATTACGCGTCCGCTGTCGGCCTCGTTGCTGGCGGCGGCCTTGCTGCTGCTGGTGGTGGTGCTGATGCCATCGGTGAAATCGAAACGGGAAGAGGCCTTTGTTGAAGACTGAGCGTTTGAACCAACATCCCCAGCGCGTCGCGCTGCACAATGAAATCCACGCCCGGCCCCCCGAGGCCATGGGCGTGCCACTGAGCATCTCGCATGTGGTCATGGTATGCAATGCGGCGCAGCGCGAAGCCAGCCGCAGCCACATGGCCGACCTGGCGCGCAACCACCACCTGCCGCAACCCGATGCCAGCTCTACCCATCTGCGCATGGACCTGGGATTGTTCCGCGTGCGCTGGGAGTTGCACACCGAGTTTGTGACCTGGACCTTCATGCGTGCGCTCAGCGCCGAGCAATTCGGCGAGCGCGAGCCCGAGACCGCCGTGGAAGCCGTGCCCCAGCAGTGGCTGGCGGCGCTGCCGGGGCAGTGTCTGGCCAGCCTGCACCTGTGGGTGTTGCCCAGCAAGACCTTTGGATCGGCGTCGCTGGTCAAGCATGTGTTGCATGAGGAAACCCTGGTGGCTTCTACCGTGGCCGATGGCTTTGGCGAGGTCTACACCGACTTCGCTGTGCATGCCGACGGCTTCTCGCGCATGGTGCTGCTGGCCGGTGGCATGGCGCCGCGCCGCCTGGGCCGCCTGGTGCAAGGCCTGCTGGAAATCGAAACCTACCGCATGGCGGCCCTGTTGGGCTTGCCGGCGGCACGCGATGCCGCGCTGGTGCTGGCCTCCGCCGAACGCGAGCTGGCCGAGCTGGCCGAGGCCATCCGCTCGGCCACGCGCGATGACGAGCCCCTGTTGCTGGACCGTCTGACCCGCTTGGCCGGGCAGGTGGAGAGCCAGCATGCGGCCACCCACTCGCGCTTTTCGGCCAGTGCGGCCTACTTCGAGCTGGTCGACAAGCGCATTGCCGACATTGCCGAGTCGCGTCTGGCCGGCATGCAGACCATCCGCGAATTCATGGACCGCCGGCTCACCCCTGCGCGCAGCACCTGCGCCTGGTCCAGCCGGCGCCAGGATGCGCTGTCACAGCGCGTCTCGCGCATCAGCAACCTGCTGCGCACGCGGGTCGAGATCGAGCAGCAGCAAAGCAGCCAGGCGTTGCTGGCCACCATGAACAGCCGCCAGGGTCTGCAACTCAAGTTGCAGTCCACCGTGGAAGGGCTGTCGGTGGCGGCCATTACCTATTACATCGTCGGGTTGGTGAGCTACCTGGCCAAGGGCGCCCAGCACTGGGGTTGGCCGTGGAGCGCCGAGTTGACCGCCGCGGTGGCCATTCCGCTGGTGGCGGCCAGCGTGTGGTGGTCGTTGCGGCGCATGCACGAACGGGTTTTCAAGGCCTGAGTGCCTGGCCCCCACGCATCCGCCGATGCGCGGGTCGCTGCCCCCCGAGGGGGCTAACTCGCCTTGAGGCGGCCCGGCGGTGAGTTGTGGCCCTCACGCTGCGCCGTTGCGCGGGTCGCTGCCTTCCCAAGGGGGCTAATTGCCAAGCGGTCCAGAGCGCCTTGGGGCGGCCCGGCGGCGAGTTGTGGCGGCAACGGGTATTCCGTTATAGGAAAAGCCAATCTGGTTGATTAGATCAATCAACCCAAAACATGGTGCAGTGGGCCTAAGATTCAGCTTGTTCAGTTTTCAGAACAGCAACCTCAAGAGGAAACCACCATGTCTTTGATCAACACCCAAGTCCAACCTTTCAAGACCGAAGCTTTTCATAACGGCAAGTTCGTGCCCGTGACCGATGAGAGCCTCAAGGGCAAGTGGTCCGTGCTGATTTTCATGCCCGCCGCCTTCACCTTCAACTGCCCCACCGAAGTGGAAGACGCCGCCGACCACTACGCCGAGTTCCAAAAGGCCGGTGCCGAGGTCTACATCGTCACCACAGACACCCACTTCGCGCACAAGGTGTGGCATGAGACATCTCCTGCAGTGGGCAAGGCCAAGTTTCCGCTGGTGGGCGACCCCACCCACGCGCTGACCCGTGCGTTTGACGTGCATATCGACGAAGAAGGCCTGGCACTGCGCGGCACCTTCATCATCGACCCCAAGGGCACCATCAAGACGTTGGAAATCCACTCCAACGAAATTGCCCGCGACGTCAAGGAAACCCTGCGTAAGCTCAAGGCGGCCCAGTACACCGCTGCCCACCCCGGCCAGGTGTGCCCCGCCAAGTGGAACGAAGGCGCCAAGACCATCACCCCGTCGCTAGACCTGGTCGGCAAGATCTAAGCGGGATTCAGTCACGGCAGGGCGCCACGAGCGCTCAGAGGCCGGACAGCGTCCTGGTGCGTGTGCGCCAGGCCGTCCGGCCTTTTTACGTAAAAAATGGCTGTAGCCGGCGCGGATTATGCGCATGCAGCTATCAAAAAGATAGTAAAAGGAAGTCACCATGCTCGACGACACACTCAAAGCCCAACTCGCTGCCTACCTGGAACGCGTGACGCTGCCGATCGAATTGGTGGCCTCCCTGGGCGGCGATAGCAATTCCGCCGACATGCGCGAACTGCTGCAAACTATCCAGTCCCTGCGCAGCGACAAGATCACCGTGACCTACGACGGTCAGGATGCGCGCAAGCCTTCTTTCTCGTTGAAGCGTGCAGGCACTGACACCAGCCTGCGCTTTGCCGGCCTGCCGCTGGGCCATGAATTCACCTCACTGGTGCTGGCACTGTTGTGGGCAGGTGGTCATCCACCGAAAGTGGAAGCTGACGTGATCGATCAGATCAAGGGCCTCGATGGTGACTTCAACTTCGAGGTCTACATGTCCCTGACCTGCCACAACTGCCCGGACGTGGTGCAGGCACTGAGCCTGATGGCCACCGTCAACCCCAGGGTCAAGGTGACGGTGATCGAAGGCGGCGCGTTCCAGGACGAAGTCAACGCCCGCGAAATCATGGCCGTTCCCATGGTCTTCCTGAACGGTGAAGTGTTCGGCTCCGGCCGCATGCTGGTCGAAGAGATCATCGCCAAGCTGGACACGGGGGCCGCGGACAAGGACGCTGCCAAACTGTCGGCCAAGGCACCATACGACGTGCTCATCGTCGGTGGCGGCCCGGCCGGTGCTGCGGCCGCCGTGTATGCGGCACGCAAGGGTATTCGCACCGGCGTGGCTGCCGAGCGCTTTGGTGGCCAGGTCAACGACACGCTGGCGATCGAGAACTACATCTCGGTCGTGGAAACCGACGGCCCCAAATTCGCGGCCGCACTGGAGGCGCACACGCGTGCCTACGACGTGGACATCATGAACCTGCAGCGCGCCGACGCGATCGTGCCTGCCGCAGAGCCAGGCGGTTTGATTGAAATAAAGCTGGCCAACGGCGGCTCACTCAAGTCCAAGACCGTGATCCTGTCCACCGGCGCACGCTGGCGCAATGTCAATGTGCCTGGTGAGCAGGAATACAAAAACAAGGGTGTGGCCTATTGCCCGCACTGTGACGGCCCGCTGTTCAAGGGCAAGCGCACTGCGGTCATCGGTGGCGGCAACTCCGGCGTGGAAGCCGCGATTGACCTGGCCGGCATCGTGGCCCATGTGACGCTGATCGAGTTTGCCGACCAACTGAAGGCGGACGCCGTTCTGGTCAACAAGCTCAACAGCTTGCCCAATGTGACGGTGCACACGAATGCCCAGACCACCGAGATCACCGGTGCCGATGGCAAGGTGAACGGCCTGAAGTTCAAGGACCGTGCGACGGGTGAAGAACACCTGGTTGAATTGGAAGGCGTGTTCGTGCAGATTGGCCTGATTCCCAACACCGAATGGCTCAAGGGCACGGTGGAACTCAGCAAGTTCGGTGAAGTCATCGTTGACGCCAAGGGCCACACCAATGTGCCGGGCGTGTTCGCGGCGGGCGATTGCACGACCGTGCCGTTCAAGCAGATCGTGATTGCGGCGGGTGATGGCTCCAAGGCAGCCTTGGGTGCCTTTGACCACCTGATGCGTTCGCCTGCGGTGGCTTAACGCCTGTCTTGTTTCACGCCAGACGCCAGGACTGGAAACGCAATGCCAACCAGGTGCCTGCAACGATGCCTGACACTGCAAGGCAGGAACCGGCGGATTGCAATGACAGGCCGGTGATACCCTGCCCAATGGAACAGCCCATGGCGGTCACCCCGCCAAAGCCCATGCATGCGCCGCCAATGAGGTGGTTACCCATGTCGGTCGCGTTCTGAAAAGACTCCAGGCGAAACTCCTTGCGCGCGATGGCCCATGCGGCGCTGCCCAAGAGTGTTCCCAGACAAACCACCACACCATAGGTCAGCACATTGTTGCTGTCTGACCAGAGCGTCAACAAGTCCAGCGTATGCGCCATGGGCGCCGCAAAGGTCATCGCTTCCGGCCGGTGCGAATAGGTTCCTGCCCAAAGAGGCTCCAGCGTTTCGGGGTGTTCAGGGATATAGCCCACATGTCCTGTCAGCGCCCAGGCCAGGGTCACCAGCAAGCCTACGCCTGCCCCCCCGAACCAGTGCTGCGCCTCCAGGGTATGGCGCTTTCGGTAGAGCAGGATGGCTGTAAGCAACAAAAAAGCACCAAGCACCAACCACCGCAGCCCTGAAGCGCTCGCCCCGGTCCAACTCGACAGGAGAGAGCCCAGATCTTGCGGAAAATTGAGCGTCACGCCTGCGGCGTCCAGTGCACGAACGCGGGCTACCGACAACACACCGCGTAGCGTTATCTGCGCAGTCAGCCCAGCCACGAGCAAGACCACCAGTGCCTTTAAATTGCCGGCACCCGCCTTGACCAAATTGCGTTGTGGACAGCCTGATGCCAGCACCATGCCAAAGCCGAACACCAGACCACCCACCACATTCGACAGCCAGAGAAGCCGCGTGCTCCAGGCGTTGGTTTGGGTGGCGTCCAGCCAGGACAGGTCTATCAAAATCAAAGCACCGGTGGCGGCGACTGCGACAGCCAACACCCACATGGAGAGGCGCCCGGTGCCCCCGAACGTGAACCAATCTGCGAGAGCGCCCATGGTGCAAAAACGTGTGGCTTGTGTCAGGGCACCCAGTAGGAAGCCCAGCAACAAGCCACCCCATAGAACTGCCAAAGTCGCTACATCCGGTCTAAATGGCAGTGTCATGGGGATAGGAAATTTGTAGGTCCATGGTGTTGGAGGGGCGTTTTTTCTTCAGTGTATTGCAGCGCCCTGCAGGGCAGGGTTTGTACTGATATAAACACATCATCATGTGCTTATATTCGTGGTCATGAATAAGATGACTTCAAATCTCATGCCCGCGGGGCGCCTTGTCAAGGCGCCAGAAAATTTCTTGAACACTGAAGGCATCAGTCAAGTCTTTGAAGAAGCCAAGACGGGAAGGCGTAATTTTCTCCGCAATGCCTTTGCTGTTGCGAGCGCCGCAGTGGTGGTGCCGGCGATGGCACAGTCCAATGCAGTCGCGGCGGATGGCGACCCCAACATCCTGAATTTGCCAGAGCATTCGCGGGGACTGGGCCAGCCTGTGGCTAGCGAAGGCTACGGCAAGCCATCCAAGTATGAGGGCAGTGTCCAGCGGCGCACCAGTCCGGGGTTGACGCAAACCACGCAGGCTTCCGTGTCATTCGCGCCGCTGCAGTCTCTCTTTGGGATCGTGACGCCAAGCGGCCTGCACTTTGAGAGGCATCACCAGGGCTGGTGGGACATTGACCCCTCCAAACATCGGCTCATGGTGAACGGATCGGATGCAAGCCTTGTCAAAACCCCCATGGTGTTCACCATGGATGATTTGATGCGTCTGCCATCCGTGAGCCGCTTTCACTTCATCGAGTGTGGTGCCAATACAGGCATGGAGTGGGGCAACGTGGCTGTGCCTACGTGCCAATACACGCACGGCATGCTGAGCTGCAGCGAATTCACGGGTGTGCCGCTCAAGATATTGCTGGACCGGGCTGGCGTCGACTACAAGCGCGGTCGCTACGTTCTTGCCGAAGGTGCGGATGGTTCCTCCATGACGCGCACGGTGCCCATGGAGTTGATCGAAAGTGGCGAGGTCTTCGTTGCGTATGGCCAGAACGGCGAGATGCTGCGTCCGGAAAACGGCTATCCGCTGCGCCTCGTGGTTCCGGGCGTGCAGGGCGTGAGCTGGGTGAAGTATTTGCGCCGCATTGAAGTCGGTGACAAGCCCTATGGCACCAAGGACGAAACCATCCACTATGTAGACCTCATGCCCAATGGGCAACATCGCCAGTACACCAGCACACAGGAGTGCAAGAGTGTGGTGACAACACCATCGGGCGGACAGATACTGTTGGACAAAGGGTTTTACAACATCAGCGGTCTCGCGTGGTCGGGCCGTGGCAAGGTGCGTGGCGTGGACGTGTCTGTGGATGGCGGACGCAACTGGCGCCAAGCCCGGTTGGAAAGTCCCGTCATGAGCAAATGTTTAACCCGCTTCAATCTCGACTGGGTATGGGATGGCAAGTCCGCACTCATCCAAAGCCGGGCGACGGATGAAACAGGCTATGTGCAGCCCACCAATCGGCAACTCAGAGCGGTGCGTGGCACCCGGTCGATTTATCACAACAACGCAATACAAACGTGGCTGGTGCAGGAGAGCGGTGAGGTGAAAAATGTTCAGGTCGCCTAAATTGCGCAAGGCATGTGCCACCTTTGCCTTGGTGGGAGCAAGCTTTGGCGTTGTCATGCCGGTGGCGGCGCAGAGTGACTACAGCAGTGTGGGCCGTGCCGCCACGCCAAAGGAAATCGCGGCGTGGGACATTGACGTTCGTCCCGACTTCAAAGGTCTTCCCAAGGGCTCCGGTTCGGTTGCGCAGGGCATGGATATCTGGGAAGGAAAATGTGCTTCCTGCCACGGTGTTTTTGGTGAAAGCAACCAGACCTTCGCGCCCTTGGTCGGGGGCACCACGGCACAAGATATTCAGACCGGACATGTGGCAAGGCTCAACGACCCAGCGTATCCCGGTCGCACCACCTTGATGAAGGTGTCCACGCTGTCCACGTTATGGGATTACATCCACCGGGCCATGCCTTGGAATGCGCCCAAATCTTTGTCGGCCGACGAGGTGTATGCGGTTGTTGGCTATCTGCTCAACCTGGGCGGCATTGTTCCGGACGACTTGGTACTTTCCGACGCCAATATGGCCGATGTGCAGAAGCTGTTGCCCAATCGCAATGGCGTCACCACCGATCACGGCTTGTGGCCCGGCAAACGGTTGGGCAATGGTGGCAAGCCTGACGTGAAGGCAACGGCCTGCATGAAAGACTGCCCCATAGACGGTAAGGTCACCTCGTATCTGCCAGACTTTGCACGCAATGCCCACGGCAATCTGGCGGAGCAAAACCGTAGCGTGGGTGCACAGCACGGCGTGGATACCACACGTCCATCCGTGGCCAATGCAGCGGAAGCCAAACAGATGGTCGCGGCGGCCGCGGCTTCCACACCTTCCACGGCAAAGCCAGGCAATGCAACAGCGATTGCCTTGATGCAAAAGTACACCTGTGTTGCGTGCCATGGTATTGACAGCAAGATCGTGGGGCCTGCATTCAAGGATGTTTCCAAAAAATACGCAGAACGGGCGGATGCAGTGGCCTATCTCGCAGGGAAAATTCGCTCTGGTGGATCCGGACTGTGGGGCCCCATCCCCATGCCGCCACAAAGTCTGAGTGACGCAGATGCACAAACGATCGCCAAGTGGCTTGCCGCTGGCGCCAACAAATGACAAAGGAGATATCCATGACCACCCGCAGACAAGTAATTTCACGCAGCGCTCAACTGGCCGCCATGCTGACTACCTTGGGCTTTTTGCCAAAGGTGGCGTATGCGCAGGCAAGTGCCTACAACACAGCGGCGTTTGACGCCAAGACCATGCCTGAGCTCATGAAGGCATTGGGGACCTCGGCGCCCGTGGAAAGCAAGGACATCAACATTACCGGGCCGGACATTGCTGAAAATGGTGCAGTCGTTCCGGTAGGCGCGTCTACGGCACTCACAGGCGTCAAGCGGATATTGATCCTGGTAGAAAAGAACCCGTCCATGCTCTCGGCCATGTTTGATGTGTCCGATGCGGTGGAGGCCAATTTCTCAACACGGGTCAAGATGGGGCAATCGTCGAACGTGTTCGCCGTCGCTTTGATGGCAGATGGCAAAGTGCTTTACGCGGCCAAAGAAATCAAGGTCACTCTTGGCGGCTGCGGCGGCTAAACAATCCATACCAAAACAAGGAGAACATCATGGCAGATCCAATGCGCATTCGCGCCCAGGCCGCAGGAGACAAGGCCACCGTACGTGTGCTCATGAGCCACGAAATGGAAACAGGCTTGCGAAAAGATGCTTCCGGCAAGCCCATCCCTGCGTGGTTCATTCAGGAAGTGGCGGCACAACTCAATGGCAAAACCGTGTTGACGGCGCAGTGGGGCCCCTCCGTGGCGAAGAACCCGTTCTTGCAATTCGTCGTCAAGGGGGCAAAAGCCGGTGACAAGATATCCGTGTCATGGACGGACAACAAGGGCGACAAACGTTCTGACGAAGCCACCGTTTCCTGACTTGCGGAGGCATCATGCGAAAACTATGCACCCTTCTGGCACTCATTGCAGTGTCCACCCTTGCCAGCGCGCAGCAGAAATCGGCAACGGACGCCATTGCCGAGTACCGCGCCATGCTGGCAGACGGCAACCCGGCGGACCTGTTTGAGGCCAAAGGAGAAGAGCTTTGGAAGAAAAAGCGCGGCCCCAAAAATATGTCTTTGGAGCAATGCAATTTGGGCAAGGGCGCGGGTGTAGTCAAGGGCGCATTCGTGGAACTTCCACGTTGGTTTTCCGATACCGGCAAAGTCCAGGACCTGGAGTCGCGCTTGCTGACGTGCATGGAAACATTGCAGGGTTTCGATGCCAAGGCCATTGCCGCAACCCCGTTTGGCAAAGGCGAGCAAGTCACCATGGAAAGCCTGGTCGCATGGATCTCCGCCGAATCCAAGGGAATGCGCTTCAATGTGCCGCAGTCGCATGCGCAGGAGAAACTTAACTACGAGTTGGGCAAGCGCGCGTTCTATTACCGTGCGGGCCCCTATGATTTTGCGTGTGCCTCGTGCCACGGACAGGCGGGGAAACGCATTCGTTTGCAGGACCTACCGGACCTCACCCAAAATCCGGGTGACGGCGTGGGGTTTGCCGCCTGGCCGGCCTACCGCGTCAGCAGCGGAGAGTTGTGGAGCATGCAACGCCGTTTGAACGACTGCTTCCGGCAGCAACGTTTTCCTTACCCCGGTTATGCGTCTGACGTGACCATTGCACTGGGTGTTTTCATGGGCGTCAATGCGAAGGGCGCAGAGTCTGTTGCGCCTGCGCTGAAACGTTGAAGGAGATGGCATGTACAAATTGAAGACGATCGCGTTGGCGGTGACGGTATTGGCGATGGCGGGTTGTGCCTCGCTGGTATCTGAAAAGGACTATGACGCATTGGTCCAGAAAATGATGGCGTCGTCCTTTCGCAGCGAAGGTATTGCAACCACCGAACGCTTGACGCAAGACGAGTCCAACGCTGCCTGTTCTGCCGCGCAGGGCGAAAGCCCTCCTGAAGCCGTAGCCGAGGCGATCCAGCAGGCGGCACTGAAGAGTGTGCGCATGCCCGCAGACGGCAAGTTCTTGGGGGATTGGGTCGAAGGTGAAAAGTTGGCGCAAAACGGTCGCGGCATGACGTGGACCGACAAAACAGCACTGCCCAAAGACAATGGCGGCAACTGCCTGAACTGTCACCAGGTCACCAAAGAGGAAGTTTCCTTCGGTACCCTGGGGCCTAGCCTGTACCACTATGGCAAAGACCGTGGCGTTGCAGACCCGGAGAGCATGGACTCAAGGCCCATCGTGGAATACACCTGGACCAAGATCTACAACGCCAAGTCCTACAACGCCTGTTCTGGCATGCCCCGCTTTGGGCATGCGGGTTTGCTGGACGAAATGCAAATCAAACATTTAATGGCGCTGCTGCTGGACCCGAAATCACCTGTCAACCGCTGAAGCACGGACGAACCCCAACCATGAATTTATCCAAGCGGGAATTCCTTCAGGTGCTGGGCGCGGCTTCGGCCGCTGGCCTCCACCTCACCCGGTTTGCCAATGCGGACGCCGCCACCGCGCAACATGGTTTGTATGACATTGCACCTTTTGGCAATGTGTCGTTATTGCACATGACCGACTGCCACGCGCAGTTGCTTCCCACCTATTTTCGGGAGCCCCATGTCAACCTGGGTGTCGGGGACATGCAGGGGCGCTTGCCCCATCTGGTGGGGGATCATCTGCTCAAGGCAGCAGGTCTGGCGCCAGGCAGCGCACAGGCGCACGCATTTACCTACATAGATTTCGAAAAAGCGGCCCGCGCCTATGGCAAGGTCGGGGGCTTTGCGCACCTGGCCACACTGGTCAAGCAGCTCAAGGGCAGTCGCCCTGGTGCATTGCTGCTGGATGGTGGCGACACCTGGCAGGGCTCCGCCACGTCGTTGTGGACCCAGGCGCAGGATATGGTCGAGGCGACCAAGTTGCTGGGTGTGGACGTGATGACCGGCCATTGGGAGTTCACCTACGGGATGGACCGTGTCAAGGAAATCGTCGAAAAAGACTTTCAGGGCAAGATTGACTTTGTTGCCCAAAATGTCAAGACCACTGATTTTGGTGACCCTGTTTTCCAGCCTTATGTGCTGCGCGAGATCAACGGCGTTTCGGTTGCCATCATCGGCCAGGCTTTCCCCTACACCCCCATTGCCAACCCGCGTTACATGGTGGCTGACTGGAGCTTTGGCATTCAGGAGGAGAACCTCCAGAAAATGGTACACGAGGTTCGCGCTGCGGGTGCCAAGGTGGTCGTCGTACTGTCCCACAACGGCATGGACGTCGACTTGAAAATGGCATCTCGCGTGCGTGGCGTGGATGCCATCTTTGGCGGGCACACCCACGATGGCGTACCGATCGCCGTGCCGGTATCGAATGCCGGAGGGAAAACGCTGGTCACCAATGCCGGCAGCAATGGAAAGTTCCTGGGCGTGATGGATTTCCAGGTCGGCAGCGCGGGCGTTACTGACTTTCGCTACCGCCTTTTGCCAGTATTCTCCAATCAGATCCAAGCCGATCCGGCGATGGCGGCACTCATCGAGAGGGTTCGCCAACCCTATGCCTCCAAACTCGCCGAGTCGCTGGGCGTGACAGATGGATTGCTGTACCGCCGTGGCAATTTCAATGGCAGCTGGGATCAATTGGTATGCGATGCGCTGATGGACGTGCAAGGTGCCGATATCGCACTCAGCCCCGGCTTTCGCTGGGGCACCACCTTGCTGCCGGGGGACCACATTACGCGCGAACTCATGATGGATCAGCTGGCGATTACCTATCCCTATGCCACTTTGACCGAAATGACAGGGGAGACTATCAAGACCATTTTGGAAGACGTCGCTGACAACCTGTTCAATCCCGATCCGTATTACCAACAGGGGGGCGACATGGTGCGCGTGGGGGGCTTGTCCTACACCTGCGAACCGGCACAAAAAATGGGTCAGCGCATTTCCCGCATGGCCTTGAATGGCAGGCCTTTGGAAGCCTCACGCATCTATAAGGTGGCGGGCTGGGCCCCTGTGGCCGAGGCCGCACGCACCGCCCCTGGCAACAAGCCCATTTGGGACGTTGTGGAAACCTGGTTGAAGTCGCAACCCGGGGGGCATGTGAAGGCGCGTAAGCTCAACATGCCCAATTTGATTGGCATGGCGGGCAATGCCGGCATGACCACAGGGTGATGCTTTGACCTCCATGTGCCGCACCCGGATATTGCGATGCGCCATGGCGCTGCTTTTCGGCCTGTGCCATGCTTCGCTTTCGAGTGCGGCAACGGAAGGAACATTTACGGTCAGACTCCTGACGCCTGAAGTTGCAGCCATGGCGGCGCAGGCGGCCATGGCCACATGCCGTGAGGCCGGCTACCAGGTGTCGGTTGCCATCGTGGATCGCGCTGGCTTACTGCAGTTTTTGGTGCGCGACCGGTACGCAGGTCCGCACACCGTAGAGTTCGCGACGCAAAAAGCCTGGACGGCGGCCAGCTTCAAAATGGCGACTGCAGCCTTGGCTGTGGAGACACAACCGGGCAAACCGATGAGCGGCATGCGAGCCAATCCCCGGGTCCTGGCCGCAGGCGGTGGGCAAGTGATTGAGGTCGCGGGCAGCTTGCTGGGAGGCATCGGTGTTTCGGGGGCGCCCGGCGGAGAAGCCGATGATGCGTGTGCCATTGCTGGTGTACGCGCTATTGCTGAGACCGTTGAATTTTGATTATTAGCTGGAGTACGTCATGAAGTTTCTTAAAGTCTTTGCATTGGTCCTGGCGCTGATTTCCACTGGGTTTGCTTGGGCCCAGGACAAGGTGGTCTATCACATCAGCGATGCCGAAACCCAGGCCCTGGCGGGTCTGCGCAATGTGCGCAACCACCTGGACACCGATCCCATGGCAAAAATCGTCGTGGTTACCCACGCCAATGGCGTCGACTTCCTGATGGAAGGTGCCAAGGACAAAAATGGAAGCCTGTACGCGGGACCTGTCTCCGCACTCAAGAGCCGTGGCGTCACTTTTGAGGTTTGCGAAATAACCCTCAAAACACGCAATCTGAACAAAGATCAGTTCATCCAGGAAGCGGATTTCACCCCATCGGGTGTGGTGCGCCTTGCCAAGCTTCAACACCAGGGTTATGCCTACATTCGCCCTTGAGGCCCCGGCTACGTTCATGAACGCAGTGTTGCGTTTGGGGGCGTAGGCCGATGGATGGCCGTGGTTGGCCCGGTCGCAGGGATTTGCAGATGGTTGTGAAGGTACTGCTATTTTTGTATGCGTCACTTTGTCTGGGTGGCGTTGTACAGGCCGCAGAGCCTGCGCTGAAGGCGGTGCAGGTAGCGGACCGTGTATGGTTTGTGCAGGGCAACGCCGCCTTGGGGAGTACCGCCAACCGCAATTTCATTTCCAATGCCGGCTTCGTTGTGACGGACGACGGCGTGGTGGTGATTGACGCCTTGGGTTCGCCGGAGTTGGCAACTGAATTGCTGGCGGAAATCAAGCGCATTACGCCGCAACCCGTGCGCTACGTGGTTGCCACCCACTACCATGCAGACCATATTTATGGCTTGCAAGTGTTCAAGGCAGTGGGGGCCACGATACTGGCACACGCGTCTGGTCGCGAGTATCTGTACTCGGACACCGCGCAGAAGAGGTTGGAGGCCAGTCGTGTGGAGTTGGCTCCATGGGTCAACGCAGAAACGCACCTGGTTCCGGCGGACCGATGGCTGGAAGGCCAGGAAACGCACCTTCAGGTAGGAAGCTTTGATTTGGTGATCGGGCATGTCGGCCCGGCACATACGCCGGAGGATGTGGTGGTTTATGTTCCACAGCTTGGCGTTCTGTTCGCGGGGGATTTGTTTTTTCGCGGACGTATTCCCTTTGTGGGCCAGGCAGACAGCAGGCTCTGGATCGACTCGCTCGACCGCCTGATGCAATACCAACCCAAAATCGTCGTTCCCGGTCACGGCCCCGTATCCACGGACCCGATGGCAGACATGAAGATGACGCGGGACTATCTGATTTATCTGCGTAAGACCATGGGTGAGGCCGCCAGAAATATGGAGCCTTTTGAAGATGCCTATGCCAGGGCCGATTGGTCGCGCTTCGAGGCATTTCCCTTGTTCCGGGTCGCGAACCACATGAATGCATACAACACCTATTTGCTCATGGAGCGGCAAGACGCACCATGACATTGCAATCGTTTTTTGCCGATGCGGTGCCGCGCAGGTTGGTCCTCAGTGGCCTTGCCGCGACCTTGTTGCCGGTTCCCCTCACGGGATCTGCGGCTGGTTCGGATTCGCGAGGCGGAACCATTGCTTGGCCTGAGTTGCGCCTGGTGACCGGGGGCAGGTTGAAGCCTGAAGCATGGGTTGACATGCCCGCCATCGTGGTTTTTTGGGAAACCTGGTGCCCGTTCTGCAAGCGCCACAATGGCCACATGGAGAAACTGCATCAGGCCACAAGGGGGAAAAAATTGCGGATATTGGGTGCCACAACAGAAACGGATGAGGCCAAAGTCCAAGCCTATGTCCAGTCCAACCAGTTGCACTTTCCGGTGGCCTTGGTGGATAGGGATTTTCGCAGCCAGTTCACCACGCGCCGTGTCATTCCGCTAACCTGTCTGGTGTCAGCGTCCAGCCAATTGATGCAAGTGATCCCAGGTGAAATGGCGTACGACGATGTTTTATCCCTGGGAACTGAAGTGATGAAGCGCAGTTCTGAAATCGGCAACACCTAACCAGGCCCATCATGGACGAATCCAATAGCCAAGACCGTGTTTTTGAAACGGCAGCAGAGCTGTTTTTCCTCTTGTCTACGCCCATGCGCTTGAAAATCATCAGCGCTGTGTGCGAAAAGGAAAAAAACGTGTCCGAGCTGCTGGCGTTGATCAATACCACGCAGCCCAACATGTCGCAGCACCTTGCCACCTTGCACCGCAAGGGCGTGCTGTCGCGGCGCCGGGAAGGTGCGCAAATCTACTACCAGTTGCAAAACGAGCGCGTTGCCACTTTGTGCCGCGCCGTCTGCACCCAGGTTGCCATTGAATTGGACGATGAGGCGAACATAGACAACGCAGATCGACTGACGCTTCACAGCGCCAGTCTAGGCAACTAAAAAACTCAATTTTTGCCGTGCATCGAAGACGCAAAATAGGCGTTGTATAGTTAAAAATCGATTTCAAATGCCGGTGGATATTGTGCTGAATGCTACAAATTAAATAGCAATGGAAGGTGCTAGGACCACAGGCTTTCCAACCCGCCTTCGGGAACAAATCGCTTGTTGCGGATGTACAGCCGGGTAGGGCCGGGCAGGGCACGTTGTTGTACCGAGTGCATTGGGTCGCCCGGGTAGCAGAGGATGACTTCACCGTTCTCTGAGAAATTCTCCGGGCAGATGCAGGGCGGCATCTGCTGTTGGGCCGCATGCAGCACGTCTGCGGCGCTGGTATAGCGGGCCAGATGTGCCAGGCTCATGATCTGTGGCGGGGCCATTTCAATCTCACCGCGGTCATAGCGCTGCAGGGCTTCCTTGGGATCCAGCCACACGCTGGCGGTGGTTTCAAAATTGTCGTGGCTGGCCACCTGGCCTGCAGGTACCAGGGCCAGGAAGAAGCGGGTGTCAAAGCGCTTTTTGCTCAGGGCTGCCATGCGCGGCGTGATCCAGCGGCTCCAGGGCACCAGTTGGCTGGCCTGCAACTGGGTCTCAGGGGATGCCAGCCACGCCTGCCAAGCATCCGATGTAGATCCAGCGGGACGGCTGTTGCCCCGGGCCAGCAGCACGCCAGCTTCTTCAAACATTTCGCGCAGCGCCGCCACATGCAGGCCGGCGGCGACTGTGCGGTCCAGGTCGGGCTCTCCCAAGCTCTGCACCAGCGTGTCCACCGGTGTGTCCAGCGTTGCCAATGCGGCGGGGGACTGGTCGTGGGCATCGAGCTTGCCTCCGGGGAACACGTAGGCCTCGCCAAAGGCGTCCGACAAGCCGCTGCGTTTCATCAAAAACACTTCCAGGCCAACCGCACAGTCGCGCAGCAGGACGACGGTGGCGGCATCGCGGGGGATGCCGCTGGCGGGTTCCAGGGTGGTTTGCATTTTGGGGAAGGTCTCTATTTTGGTTTTTTGCCGAGCGCTTGCTTGAATTAAAGTATGTCCGGCGCGCTAGGGCTATACGCATTAGCCCTTAGCTACCTATTCATCAACGATAAAGAGGAAACAGCAATGGAATTGGATTTCAAAGGCCGTGTGGCCATTGTGACGGGTGCCGGCGGCGGTTTGGGGCGCCAGCATGCGCTGGCCCTGGCGGCCCGCGGCGCCAAGGTGGTGGTCAACGATCTGGGCGGTGCCCGTGACGGCTCTGGCAGCTCGCTCAGTGCGGCCGAATCGGTGGTGGCAGAAATCCGGGCCGCCGGTGGCGAGGCCATCGCCAACGGCGCCTCCGTGACCGACTGGGATGCGGTGCAGGCCATGGTCAAGCAGGCGGTGGATACCTGGGGCCGCATCGACATTCTGGTGAACAACGCCGGCATCCTGCGCGACAAGAGCTTTGCCAAGATGGAATTGGCCGATTTCCGCCTGGTGATGGACGTGCACCTGATGGGCGCTGTGCATTGCACCAAGGCCGTGTGGCCCTACATGAACGAGCAAAAATACGGCCGCATCCTGATGACTTCGTCATCCTCCGGCCTGTACGGCAACTTTGGCCAGTCCAACTACGGCGCGGCCAAGCTCGCGCTGGTGGGCCTGATGCAAACGCTGTCCATCGAAGGCGCCAAGAACAATATCCGCGTCAACAGCCTGGCGCCGACGGCTGCCACGCGCATGACCGAAGACCTGATGCCCGAAGCCGTGCTGGCCGCACTCAAGCCCGAAGCTGTGGTGCCCGCCATGCTGGTGCTGGTGGCTGAGAACGCGCCTACGCGCACCATCCTGTGCGCGGGGGCTGGCAGTGTGGAAGCAGCGCACATCACGTTGACCCAAGGTGCCTGGATCGGGCTGGACGCCCAGTCGCCCGAGCGCCTGGCGGAGCAGCTCGCGCAGGTGCGTGATCGTACGGGCGAAGCCGTACCCGAGAGCGGTGCTGCTCAGGGCACACTGGAAATCACGCGCGCCACAGCCAAACTCGGCTAGGCCCCGTCGCAACGCCCTCAGTGGCTTTCGCTGGAGGGGTGCTCCAGCGGCCCCATGTCACTGGCCAAGGCCAGGCGTTCGGCCTCGTCGATCACTGCGGCGGGGTCGGCGTTGCTGGCGTTGACCATGACGGTGCCTATGCTGAAGCGCGGGGTGAAGGTGTGGTTGGTTTCGTCCACGCCTACCACGTCCAGCGTTTTGCCCATCAGGTAGTGCAAGCGTGTCACGATGCGCACGACCAGCTTGGGCTGCTTGACGGCCGACACCACCACGACAAAACAGCGCGGGTGGTACAGCCCCACCACACTGCGAAAACCGACGGCACGCCGCACCCGGGCGGTGAGTGCTGCCAGGATCTGTTGGTCCACATGGTGGCCGGCAACTTCACCCAGTTCATACAGGTTGCGCAGGTGCAGGCAGATCACCGCGCACTGGCTGTTCATGCGGGCGCTGCGCCAGAAGGCGTCGTCCACCTTGGACAGCAGGATGGAGCCCTTGGGCAGGCCGGTGGCCGGGTCCACCCCCTGCGCCAGGCCGGCCAGACGCTCCAGCCTTCGGTTGAGGCGGTTGCGCTGCAGGTTGAGCGAGGTGGCGATCAACAGGTAGGACACGGTACAGACGGCCGTGAAAGTCTGCAGGACCAACCCCAGGTGGTCAGGCGCCAGATGGTGGGTGTACAGGCCGCCCACCATCACCGCCAGAAACAGGCACGCCAGCACCATCCAGCGGGCCAGGCGGTCGCCCAGCATGGCGGCACGTGCGGAGGCCAGCAGCGTCAGCACCACGGCGATGCCACTGATCACGGCGGTGGCGAGCATGGAGTGGGTGGCCTCGGCGACGGTATGGCCTTGCGACAGTACCGCCTGCAACAGCGCAGCGACGACCAGCAAGATAGAGCCCCAGACGATGGTGTGGTGCACAAACGGGTCTTCGGCTGCCACGCCCAGCCACAGCCCCAGGTAGGTCAGGGCCAGTGCACCGGACAGTGGCCCCAGGCTGGCCTTGAGGACCAGTACCGGCGTGGCGGGCAACTCCGGGAACAAATACTCCGGCACCCCCGTCATCATGAAACTGCTGGAGCCGGTCAGGACAATGAAGATCAGGCCGCGCAAAGCACCGAGACTGCGGTTCATCGCCACATCGTAGAGGGCCATGGCGGTTAGCGTCAGCAGCCCTCCCAGCATGGCACACCAGATGACGAGTTCGGAGGTGTCCATGGAGCGGCGGCGTTTGGCGGGTGCCTTGCGATCAGGTCGGCGCCCCGGCGTCTGGGAGTTGGGCTTGCTTCCAGAGCCGGTGCGAAATATGCGTGCCCAATTTGTCGAGTACCCGCTGCATGAATTCGGGGTGCACCTCGTGCCCGATGTAGGGCAGCACCTCGGCGGTCATGTCCACGCCCAGGTCGCGCAGGTGGTGCGCTGCCATCACGGTGTGGCTGTAGGGGATGACGGCATCCTCCTTGCCGTGCAGGAAGTGGATGCTGCCGGTGTACTGCCCGGTGGCGGGCAGATGCGCAAAGCGGCCCCCAATGGACACTACACGGCTGGCTGGCGGCGGCACCTCCAGGGTGGATTCCAGCGCCAGGATGGCGCCTTGCGAAAACCCCACCAAGGCGGTGGCCTCGGGCCCCAGGCCCGCTTCCTTTTGCCAATGGGCGATGCAGGCGGTGAAGGCCGGCATGGCTTGCGCAATGCGCTCGGCGCGGTTGTCTTCCGTGATGCCCGCCACGCTGAACCACTGGAAACCACCCGGGTTGCCCGCAGGGGTGGGGGCATTGACGCTGACCACCATGGCCAGGGGAAATCTGGCGGCCAGTTGCCGCGCCAACGGCTCCATGGCATGTGCATTGGCGCCTACGCCGTGGAACAGTAGGATGAGCTGGGCTGCAGGCCCCGCAGGTTTTTGAATGGTCAGGGCATCGTTCGACATTGAAATCTCCGCCATGGCCGCAATCTACCGCGAATACGGCAATGGGCCGGGCTGCCAGCAAAAAAAATCAGCCTGTGTTACCTTTGCGCCGCACAAAAAATCATACAAAGGGCCATTGGCATGGACAGTACTACAGAGGCCCTGGATGCCCTGACCTCCCAGCGTTTGCACGGAATCCGCCGCGGGGTGGAAAAAGAAAGCCTGCGCGCGCTCCCCAGCGGTGCGCTGGCCATGACGCCGCACCCCGTTGCGCTGGGTTCGGCCCTCACGCATCCCCACATCACCACCGATTTCAGCGAGTCGCAGGTGGAATTGATCACCGGTGTGCATGCCGGTGTGCAGGCCTGTCTGGACGAGTTGACGCAGGTGCAGCAATTCACCATGGCCGCGCTGGGCGACGAAATGCTGTGGGTCTCCAGCATGCCCTGCGGGTTGCCGGCCGACGACCAGATTCCAATCGGCCAGTACGGCACGTCCAATGTGGGGCAATCCAAGAGCGTCTACCGCACGGGCCTGGGTCACCGCTATGGCCGACGCATGCAGACCATCTCGGGCATTCACTACAACTGGTCCTTGCCCGATGTGTCGAGTGATGCCTATTTCGGGCTGATCCGCAATTTCCGCCGCCATGCATTTTTGCTGCTGTACCTGTTCGGGGCATCCCCTGCGGTGTGTTCCAGTTTTGTGGCGGGCCGCCAGCACCAGTTGCAGCCGCTCCGCGACGGCACCATGTATTTACCCTACGCGACCTCGTTGCGCATGGGGCGCCTGGGCTACCAGAGTGAGGCGCAGACCTCGCTGGCGGTCAGCTACAACAGCCTGGAAGGCTATGGCAACTCGCTGCAGGATGCGCTGACCCGGCCCTACCCGGCCTACGAGGCCATCGGTGTGCGCGGGCCGGACGGTGCCTACCGCCAACTGGCCACCAGCCTGCTACAGATTGAGAACGAGTTTTACGGCACCATCCGCCCCAAGCGCGTGATCTTCCCGGGTGAGCGCCCCTTGCATGCCCTGCGCGAGCGGGGGGTGGAGTATGTAGAGGTCCGCCTGATGGATCTGGACCCGTTCGAGCCCGTGGGCATCAACGCCCAGACGCTGCGCTTTCTCGATGTGTTCCTGCTGCATTGCCTGGTGGCGCCAAGTCCCAACGACAACCCGCAGGAGATTGCTGCACTGGCGCGCAACCAGCACCGCGTGGCCGAACGGGGCCGCGAACCGGGGCTGGAGCTGGAGCGGGGCGACGGCATGGTCACACTCAAGGACTGGGGCCTGGAACTGGTCGAGGCCCTGACGCCCATTGCACGTCGGCTCGATGCGGTGCATGGTGGCAGCGACTATGCGGCGGCCGTGGAAGCGGCCCTGCTGGGCCTGCAGCAGCCGGAAACCCTACCGTCGGCACGCGTGCTGCGGGCGGTGCAGGAGCAGTTTGACGGCTCGTTTGTGGCCTTTGCGCGGGCCCAGTCCGTGTTGACTAAGCAGGCCATGCGGGATGCCCCGTTGGCGGCAGCCACCCAGGCCCAGTTCGTTCAGCAGTCGCAGGATTCGCTGGCCGCGCAGCGTGCGGTGGAGGCGGCGGACACCATGCCGTTTGACATCTATCTGCAGCAATACCTGTCACCACACCGCTTGCTGGCGGGCCAGGGACGGGCGTAAAAAAAGCGCCGGGGGCTTATCGCCCCGGCGCCTTTTTATCTTCGCTTCAGGCCGCGCAGGGCGGCCTGATGGCCATTTAGGCGGCCTTGCGAGCGCGTGCGGCCTTCTTGGCCACGGGGCTCTTGACAGCCTTAGCAGCCTTGGCGGGCTTGCCGGCAATCTTGGCAACCAGCGCGCCGGACTGGGCTTCCAGCTTGGCAGCAACCTTGGTCACAGCCTGGGCGGCGGGCACAGCGGCCACGGCCAGCTTGTTGAGGGCGGTGGTGCCCAGGGCCTTGTCGAAGCGGCTGGCGTTGGCAGCGACTTGCTCAATACCCTTGCCGGCCAGTTCCACAGCCTTGTTCACGGCGGTGTCGGCGCTGTCGGTGGACAGGGTCACGCCATGGGCGTACACAGAAGTGATCTTCTTCTGGGCAGCCAGGGCGTTGCCACGCACTTCGGCGCTCAGGCGGGTGCCGGCCTTGTTCACGGCGGTGGCCCAGCTCTGGTCCACATAGCCGACGGCGCGGGCGTTGCCGACGCGGTAGGCGTTGATCACGTTCTTGGCGGTGTTGCCGTAGGAGGCGATCAGTTCGTTGGTGACGGTGGAGAGTTTCTTGCTGGCCATGGTGGTTCCCTATAAAAAAAGTGATGGAGAAAACGTGCTGGAACGGATTCTCAGGGGGCACTCCTAGTGGAGACACCTTAATTCACGGGCATTTCCTAGAGCGCCCTGTCTAGGAAACACAGAGTTGCCGACGCGGCAGAGGCGTCAGCGCGGCGTTACCCCCTGCGATTCGCGCTGGCGCAGCCAGGCGGGCACGACTTCTGCCGGCATGGGTTTGCCGTGCAGATAGCCCTGGATTTCCTCGCACCCCATCTGCTGCAGCAGCGCGTGCTGTTCGGGCGTTTCCACGCCCTCGGCAATCACCGTCAGGCCGAGGCTGTGGGCCAGGGAGAGGATGGCGCCCGCGATGGCCTGGTCATCGCGGTCCGTGCAGATCTGGCGCACGAAGGACTGGTCGATCTTGAGTACATCCAGCGGAAAGCGCTTGAGGTAGGCCAGGCTGGAGTAGCCCGTGCCGAAGTCGTCGATCGCCAGTTGCAGCCCCATGGCCTTGAAGCGCCGCAGCAGTTCCAGCGTGTGGTGCAGGTCTAGCATGGCCGTGCCTTCGGTGATCTCCAGCTCCAGCTGTTCGGGGGGCAGGCCGGACATTTCCAGCGCCTGCTGCACATGGCGCATCAGGTGCGGGTCGCCAAACTGGCGCAGCGACACATTGACAGCCACGCGCAGTGGCGATGCGTTGGGTCCGCGCTGGGCCTGCCAGGCCATGGCCTGCTGGCAGGCCTGCTGCAGCATCCAGGCGCCCATGCTGACGATCTGTCCGTTGTCTTCGGCAATCGGGATGAAGTGGGCCGGAGACACCAGGCCCAGTGTGGGGTGGCGCCAGCGCATCAGCGCTTCAAAGCCCTGGAGCGCGCCGTCCTGGGCCCGCACCTGGGGCTGGAAAAAGGCGGCCAGTTCCTGCCGTTCTACAGCACGGTGCAAATCGTTGTGCAGGCGAAACGCTGCCGTCAGGTCGGGCATGTCGCAGGCATCCAGTACCTTGATGCGCAGGCCGTTCTGGGCGCGTGCTGCAGCCAAGGCCAGGTCCAGCCGCGCGAGCACGGCTTCGGCCCGGTCGTCCAGTTGCAGCTGCCTGCAGACCGCCACCGAGACCGTGGGAAAGTGTTCCTCGCCGCTCAGGGGTACGGGCTGTGCCATGGCTTCCAGCAAGCGAGCCGCTGTATCTGCGTGCGCCGCTTGCGCAGGCCAGCGCGGTACCAGCAGGGCCAGGCGGTCATCGCCGAGCCGGGCCAGGCTGCAGTGCCCGATGGGCAGCAAGTCGGCCTCCTGCATCAGATCGGCCAGGCGCCGGGCCAGCAGGCCCACGCAGGCGTCTACCGGGCCGGCGCCCATGACCTGGGCCATCTGCGACAGATTGTCCAGGCCCACCGCCAGTACGGTCAGTCCCCCGGCGTTGTCGGCATCGGCCAGGGCATTTGCCAGCAGCAACTGGAAATGCGCGCGGTTGGGCAGGTCGGTCACTGGGTCGTAGTGCATCAGGCGGTGGGCCTGGGCCAGGGCGCTGCGGCTGGCCATGTGCCGGGTGGCGGCCTTGTCGAGCTGGGTCTGGATGCAACTCAGGAGTTCGGTCCGCTGCACCGGTTTGATCAGGTAGTCGTCGGCCCCGATGTTCATGCCTTCGCGCACGTCGCTGCGGTCGGCTTTGGCGGTGAGCAGCACGATGGGAATGTGCGCGGTGGCCGGCGTACTGCGCAGGGCCTGCACCAGCGCATGCCCGGTCATCTCCGGCATCATCACATCGCTCAGCACCAGGTCGGGCAGATGGGTCTGTACCAGGCGCCAGGCTTCCTGGCCGTTGGGCGCGGCAAAGACCGTGAAGCCCTCCATGCCCAGCAGGCGCTGGAGGTTGTTGCGGATGTCGGGTTCATCCTCGGCGATGACGACGGTGGCGCTCATGGGGTCGGGGGTGGGGGAGGATTCGACGGGATGCACTGTTGCAGCACGGAGCGCAGTTGCACCAGGTTGAAGGGTTTGGTGAGGTAGCCGCTGGCGCCCATGCGCACGGCTTCCTCCAGCCGCTCCGGCTCGGCGCTGGCGGACAGGAAATAGAACGGAATGGCGGCCAGGGCTGGGCGGCTGCGCAGGGCCGACAGCACTTCCAGGCCGGTCATGCGCGGCATCATCATGTCGCACAGCACCAGGGCGGGCAGTTGCTGCTCGACCAGGGCCAGGCCCTCGACACCGTCGCACGCCTCCACGGGGCTGTGACCTTCGAGCCGCAGGAAGCGCACCAGGTTGGCCCGGATCGGGGCTTCGTCTTCAATGACCAGGATGTGTGCCATGTTGTGTTTTACAGGCGCACCGTAAAGCAGGTGCCCTGGCCGGGTGTGCTGCGCACTGCGATGCTGCCGCCATGCAGATCCACCGAGTTTTTGACGATGGCCAGGCCCAGGCCCGTGCCCTGGATGTTGCCGACATTGCTGGCCCGGTGGAACGATTCGAACAGATGCGCAATCTCGTCCTGCGGAATGCCTATGCCCTGGTCCGACACCTCCATGCGCAGCTTGCCATCCTCCGGCACGATGCGAAAGCGCACCTCACCGCCCTGGGGCGAGTACTTGATGGCGTTGGACAGCAGGTTGCCGAAGATGTGGCGCAGCAGCTTTTCGTCGTACTGGCCGGTGGCCGGCAGGGGCGCAAAGTCGGTGACCACGGTGCAATGGTGGTCGGGCTGCTGGGTCTGGGCTTCTTCCACCAGGGTTTGGCACAGCGCCAGCAGGTCGATTTCGCGGGGTTGGAACTCCAGCATCTGGGCGTCGGCCTTGCCCAGCATCAGCACGCGGTCGAGCATGCGCGTCATGCGGTAGACACCGTTCTCTATGGTCTGGATCACATCGGCGATCTCTTCCGGTGGCAGGCGGTCACCGTAGTATTTGATCAACTCTGCCGACGACAGTATGGTGGCCAGCGGCGTGCGGAACTCGTGGCTGGTCATGGCTACGAAGCGGCTGCGCAGTTCATTGAGTTCTTTTTGCTGCTCCAGCGCGGCGCGCGTACTTTGTTCGGCTTGGATGCGTTCGGTGATGTCCAGGAAGGTCCAGATGATGCCGGAGTCCGGGTCACGGTCGCGCACACAGCGCCCCGCCATCTGCACCCACAGGATGTCGCCGTTGCGGCGCTTGAGCGGGCGTTCGTTGGAAAATGTGCCGGTGGCCAGCATGGCCGCGCGTTGTTCCTCACCCCAGCGCTCCCAGGTCTCGCGGTCGGAGTGCACCATGAGGGTGGACTGGCCTATCAGTTCCTCGCGGGTGTAGCCCACCATTTCAGCAAACTTGTCGTTGACCCACTGGTGCTTGCGGTCTACCGACAGCACGATGCCGACCAGCGCACTTTGCAGTATCGCCTCGCGCTCGGATGAGGTGCGCTGCAGGTCGGCCTCGGCCTGCTTGCGTTCGGTGACATCCGAGAAAAAGGTCAGCGTGGCCGGCGTGCCGTCCCAGGGCACCACTGTGACGCCAATGTCAATCCAGCGCACGACGTTGCCGGGCAGCAGCAGGCGTATTTCATAGCGGCTGGGAACGTCTTCACCGGCCAGACGGCGGCGGCGCCGGTCGTCCACCATGGCGTGGTCATCGGGGTGGATGCGGTGCAGGTAACCTTCGCGCAGCATGTCCTCGCGCGTCATCTGCACCAGTTCGGCGGCACGGTAGTTGACGAACACAAAGCGGCCATCCTGCACCACCAGCATGCCTTCGCCGGAATGTTCGATCACGGCGCGGTAGCGCTCTTCGGAGCGGTGCAGCGCCAGCGTCATGCTTTTGCGCTCGGTGATGTCGGTGAAGAAGGTGATGGTGGCAGGCTGCCCGTCCCAGGGCACCACCGACACACCCAGCTCCAGCCAGCGGATGCTGCCGTCCTCGAAGAGCAGGCGGATCTCGTAGCGGTTGGGCACCTCTTCGCCGGCCAGACGCCGGCGCCGGCGCTCCTGGATCAGGGCATGGTCATCCGGGTGCACGCGGTGCAAAAAGCCGACCTTGAGGATTTCGTCGGGCGGCATCTGGGTGAGTTCGGCGGCGCGCCGGTTGGCATAGACCAGGTGCTCGCCCTGCAGCACCACCATGCCGGAATCCACATGTTCAATGACGGCCAGGTAGCGTTCCTCGGAGCGCTGCAGCGCGGCCTGGATCCGCTTGCTCTCGGTGATCTCCGAGAAAAAGGTCAGTGTCGCTGTGCCGCCTTCCCAGTCCACCGGCTTGGGCCGGATGTCCAGCCAGCGCACCACGCCGTCGCGCCCTACATGGCGCGCTTCGTAGTGGCTCTGGATCGCCTGCTGCTGGGCCAGGCGCGCGCGCAGGTCGAGCACGGCGGCCCGGTCGTCTTCGTGGATCCATTGCACCGGGTCCGAGCCGATGATCTCCTCGTTGGGAATGTGCAGGATGTCGCTGGCCTGGCGGTTGGCGAACACAATGCGGTTGTTCTTGGCCACGAACATGCCTTCGCCCAGGTGCTCCACGACCGAGCGGTAGCGCTCTTCCGAAATGCGCAGCGACTCCTGCGCGCGGTGGCGCTCCGACACGTCACGCACCGATGCTCCGAAGCCCTTGCCCCGCTCTTCGGCCAGTGTCCAGATCGACAGCTCGATGGGGAAGATGTGGCCGTCCTTGTGCAGGGCCTCGATCTCGATGATGCGGTTGAGCACCCGGGCCTGGCCGGTCTGCACAAAGCGTCGCATGCCCTGTTCATGGGCCTCGCGGTAGCGGTGCGGAATGATCAGTTCGGACATGCGCCGGCCAATCGCCTCTGCGCGGGTCCAGCCCAGCACCCGCTCGGCGCCAGGGTTCCAGTCGGTGACCATGCCCTCGGTGTCCATGCCCAGGATGGAGTCGGGGGCCGAGCCCAGCAGGCCGCTCAGGTGGCTTTCACGCGCCTGCAGCAGGCGCACCGTTTCGGCCAGTTGCTCGGCACTGTGGCCAAGCCCATTGAAGACTGGGCTGTTGTCGGAGGCACGCGTGTCGGGAGAGGAATCCATGCAGGGTCCTTGTTCGGTGTGCGCTACGGTCAGGAAGGGCGGGTCGGTGCTCAGGGCGTGGGGACCGGGGGCAGGTCCAGCCGCAGCCGGATGCGCTGGTCCAGCAGTGCCGCGGTGAATGGTTTGATGATGAAGTCGGTGACCCCGTCGGCAATGGCGGTTTTGACCTGTTCGGCGGAGTTTTCGCCGGTGATCATGATGAACGGCAGGCTTAGAAAGCGGATGTCGGCACGCACCATTTTCAGCAGTTCATGGCCAGAGATCCTGGGCATGTTCCAGTCACACAGCACCAGATCGTAGCTGTGCACCTGTATCAGGGACCAGGCCTCTTCGCCGTTGCGTGCGATGTTGACCTTGGTGAAACCCATGGCGCCGAGTAGGCGGCGCAGGATGTTGCGCATCTCCTCCATGTCTTCGACCAGCAGAATGCTGGCATTCAAAGGTGTATTCACGTCGGGTGTCCCTGTCAAAGACCCGGGCAGCGGGTGGCTTACCCAGTTGCATTTTTAGCCGCAGTGTAGCTTTAGGCGCGGTTTTTGTGGCTGCAATCTGCCCGACAATCCCCGGATTCCCGATTATTCGCAACAGAAAGAGCACAGGCATGGCCATTCAGTGGTTCCCAGGGCATATGCACCTGACCCGCAAGGCAATTCAGGAACGCATCAAGGAGATTGATGTGGTCATCGAGTTGCTGGACGCGCGCCTGCCCGGCTCCAGTGCCAACCCCATGCTGGCCGAGATGACGGCAGGCAAACCCGCGCTCAAGGTGCTCAACAAGCAGGACCTGGCCGACCCCGCACGCACCGCGCTATGGCTGGCCCACTACAACGCCATGCCCGGCGTGCGCGCACTGCCATTGGACGCCAGCATGACCACTCCGGCGCGTGCGCTGGTGGCAGCCAGCCACGAGCTGGCGCCGCGCCGCGGCGGCATGGCCAAGCCGATGCGCGTGCTGATCTGCGGCATCCCCAATGTGGGCAAGTCCACACTGATCAACACCCTCAAAGGCAAGCGCGCCGCCAAGACCGGTGATGAGGCCGGTGTGACCAAGCTGGAACAGCGCATCACCATTGCCGACGACTTCTACCTGTATGACACCCCCGGCGTGCTGTGGCCGCGCATCATCGTCGCCAAGAGTGGCTACAACCTGGCGGCCAGCGGCGCCATCGGCAAGAACGCGTTCGATGAGGAGGAGGTGGCGCTGGAGTTGCTGGACTACCTGCGCCAGCACTACGCGCCATTGGTGGAAGCGCGTTTCAAGCTCAGTGGTGTGGCGGGGATGACGGACGAAGAATTGTTGGAAGCGATTGGCCGCAAGCGCGGCGCGCTGCAAAGCGGCGGCAAGATCAATCTGCAAAAGGCGGCGGAGATTGCCATCCACGATTTCCGCGCTGCCGTCATGGGCCGCATCACGCTGGAAACGCCCGAGGAGTTCGCCCAGTGGCTGGCAGCGGGCCAGAAGCTCGACGCCGAGCGCCAGCTCAAGAAGGACGCGATTGAACTGGACCGCATGATTCGCTTCAAGAAGGTGCCGCGCCCGCCGCGTCCACCTGAGCCGGAAGACGAAATTTCAGACTAAAACGGTCTGTAGTCAGCACAGGGTTTACGCAAGAAGCTATCAAATTTGTAGCAAATCGCACGCCAAGGTGACCACGCAATGGGGTGCTGCGTGCGTGGACAGGTGACAAGTGGGCAGGCAGCGCATAGCATGCGCTCTCCTTAACCCATGCGAGGCAGGTTCCGATGACCCAGGATTTCACCCCCAGCACCCAATGGCAAGAACAGATCGGTGCGGACGAAGCGCAGCGCTTTACGGCGTATGGCGAACAGTTTGCCGCCATCCAGGCACGCAAATCACAAAAATACGGCACTGGCCGCGCGCTGCACCGCAAGCAGCTGGTGGCCGCACGGGGGAGCCTGGAGGTGCTGGGCAGCATTCCCGCCTTTGCGCGTCACGGCCTGTTTGCAGCACCCGGCACCTACGAGACGCATGTGCGCCTCTCCAACGGCGGCATGGACCGCGCGCCCGACAAGATGCCCGACATCCGCGGCTTTGCTTTGCGCGTGCTCGGCGTGCATGGCGATTCGGCCCTGGGCAATGGCCCGGCAAAGAGCCAGGATTTCACGCTGATCAACCAGGAGCAGTTTGCCTTTCCCAAAAGCGCGGAGTTTGTCGACTTTGTCGTGGCTGCCTCCAATGGCAACGGCGCGCTGTTGAAATTTCTGTTCCAGCGCTACGGCCTGCTGGGCGGTCCGGCGCGTCTGCTCAAGATGCTCAAGACCGTGGGGCGGCCGTTTGGCGGCTTTGCGACCGAGCCGCTGTTCAGTGCGGTGCCCATGGCCTGCGGGCCCTATGCCGTGCGTGTGCGCCTGGTGCCATCCCCCGACAACGGCAGCGCCACGCCCGGTGCCAAGGCCGACTGGGGCGCGGACTTCAGCGCCCGCCTCAAGCGCCAATCGCTGTCCTGGGACTTGCAACTGCAGCCCTTTGTCAGCGAGGCCCTGACCCCCATCGAAGACGCCAGCGTGAACTGGCCCAGCCCGTACAGCACCGTGGCACGGCTGACCGTGCCGCAGCAGGACACGGCCTCGGCCGCAGGGACGGCGCTGGCGGCCGAAGCCGAGGCGGCGGTGTTCGACCCCTGGCAGGCATTGGCGGCCCACCGCCCGCTGGGCGACGTGCAACGCGCTCGCAAGGTGGTGTATTTCGTAAGCCAGAAAGGGCGCGGCGCTGCCTAGTGGCGTGGGGTTGCCATGACGTCCGCCTAGTGCACTGCCGCCGTGGCCATGGTCTGAGTGGTGTTACTGATCCAGATCAAGGCCGCGGCACCTTGTCGGGTGCACCATGAACGTGTCTCAAAACTCTGCAGGAGGATTTCATGTTCCAGCACATTTTGCTTGCCACCGACGGTTCTGCCGCATCCGCCCACGCCGCCTCGCTCGCGGTCGGGCTGGCACGTGCCCACGGCGCCCGTTTGACGGCGCTGTATGTCGCCGACCCCTATCCCTATATCGGTGTGGGTGAAGTCAATCCCATGGGCTTTCAGGCCTACCTGGCAGCGGGGCAGCAACTCGCCAGCCAGGCCCATGCACAGGTAGAGGCCTTGTGCAAACAGGGCGGTGCCAGCGTGCCTTTGCAGGTGAAGTTGGTGGAGGATGTGGCCGCAGCACACGGTATCGTGGAAACCGCCCGCACCGACGGCGCCGACCTGATCGTGATGGGCTCCCATGGGCGCTCGGGCATTGCACGCCTGATGCTGGGCAGCGTGGCCACCAAGGTGGTGGCTGAGTCCAGTGTGCCGGTGCTGGTGACACGCTGAGCCGTTGAGCTAGTCGGTAGCGCGCAACCAGTCTTTCACACACGCGGTGAATGCGGCGGGTTGGTTCACCATGATCCAGTGCCCGGTGGCAAAGCCGCGCACCTGTGAGGGCGGTTGCGCCTCCAGTTGTGCCAGCCATTGCTTGGAGTGGAACATGAAAGGCTTGCGCTCACCGTACAGGTACAGCGTGGGGCACTGCAGGCGCACCGGCGCGGTGTGGCGCAGCCCGCCGGCCGTGCCCATCCAGGTCATGGCGTAGGGGTAGTTCATCTGCCACTGGATGGCGTCGCTCGGTGTAGGGCAGCGCATGGCGCGCGCCATCCCGCGTGTCATGCGCGCGGCCAGCGCGCCGTTGACGAAACGCCCCGCTTGCCACGCCAGCGCCAGCCAGAGCTGATAGCCCAGGATCTGCAACTTGGCCTTGGCGGGGAGCGCGCGCTGGTAGGCCCCCGTGTTGTAGTCGCCAATGTCCACCGCCACGATGCGGGCCACGCGCTGTGGGTAGCGCGCGGCAAACTCGTAGCCGAAAATGCAGCCCCAGTCGTGGATCAGCAGCGTGACCGGTTGGTCAGGGCTGACGGCGTCGGCAATGGCGGCCATGTGCTGCACCAGATTGTCCAGCGGCACGGCCTGTGCCGGCAGGCTGGCATCGAAGCCGGGCAGGGTAAAACGCACACAGCGGTACCGGTCCTGGAGCGCCTCCACCGTGCTATCCCACAGGCGGTGCGTGTCGGGCCAGCCGTGCAACATCAGTACGGTGTGCGTGCCCTGGCCTTGCAGGTGGACCTCAGTGCCATGCACATGTAGCGTTTGTTTGGTCATGGTTTTGCTATTAATACAGGAGCATGTTGTGCACACCCCTATTGGGCTGCAGCCCAAAAATAGTCTATGCGCTCGGCGTCCGACGGGTGCGAGGCAAACGCGATGCCCATCCAGGACGTGTCGTTTTCCAGGCGGGCATGGGCTTTCTTCTGGCGCTCCCGCTCCAGCGCGTCAAACAGCGCCACCATGTGCAATGGTGACAGGCCGGCGTCCTTGAGGATCTTCACGGCATGGACGTCGGCTTCGTGTTCGACTTCGCGCGAGTAATGGGCCTGCCCCAGGAGCGCCGGGACGGCGGCCATCAGGGTACTGAAGTCGCCCAGCACCACGGCGCCCAGGGTACCCAGTACCGTGGCTTGCACCAGCATGCGCAGGCCGTCACGGTGCTGCACATGGCCCAACTCGTGCGCCAGTACGGCGGTCAGTACCTGGGTGTCGGCGTTGACCAGTTGCACCATTTCGTCGGTCATGATGATGGTGCCGCCCGGCAGCGTCAGCGCATTGGGGCCGAGGTCGCTCTGGCGAAACACCAGTTTCCACGGGCGCATGCCGCCGGCGTCCTGATGCGCCACTGCTTGCGCAAACGCCTCAGTGATGCGGGCTTGCTCAGCCGCGGGCAGCTTGCTGGGATGCATCAGCGTCTGGTCCATGGCGGCCAGTGTGCTGTCACCCAGCGATTGTTCGATGCCCGGTGGTGCGGTCGCCACCACCGCACGGACCAGCAGCGGCAAGCCCCACAGCTGCATCGCCACGGCAAGTGTGGCCAGCACCGCCACACTGCCAAGCACCCAGCGCCAGCTCTGCTGCATCTTCACCACCCATGGTTCGCCCAAGCCCTCGTTGCGCGCCCAGGTGTCCCAGGCGCTGGCGTCCTCGCACTGCACATGGCCACCACCCGGCAGGTAGGCGATACGCATGCCGTGGCGGGTTCGTTCCGGCCATTGCACTTGGCCAGCGGGTACTTGAAGGTCCACGCCAGCACCTTGTATCTGCAAGCGCATGTGCCGGCCTTGCCCGTTTAGCCACAGCGTAACCGGCTGCGCCCGTGCGCTGCGGCCATTGAAATAAGTGGCTTGCAACGGGCTGCCGGTGTGGGGCACGGCTCAGAGCCCCACATCCAGGCCGAAGAAATCGCCCGCAGCGTCACCGGCGGTTTCACCTTCGTGCACCTGTATTTCGGAGACCCATTGTTCAGGGTCGCTGAGGGATTGAACGTGTACGGCTTCCAGCCGCAGGCGCGTCAAGGCGACCGCTGCAAAAGGCCAGTACAAGCCCAGCGTGAGGATGACCAGCAACCAATTCTTGGCGGTGCACCACATCAGCGACCGCACGCGCAGGTTGCTCGCAAACTGCAGTTCAGTATTGCCGGTCTGTGTCCACACCAGGTTTTGCATACGGGTCACGGCGTAGGGTTTGGCACACACCAGGGCCGCCAGCACACCCAGCAATGGCAACAGGGAGACTAGCGCCACCCAGCCGCCTTTGCCCTGCTGCATGGGCCCATGACTGACCATACCGGCCACCGTTGCACCAAAGATGACGAGGGGCAGGCCGACCAGCAGCAGGCCAACACCAAAGGTCTTCAGCGATAGCAGGTAGAACGAACCCGCCGTGGCCTTGAAGCTGGTTTGCAGGTAGCCCAGGCCGTAGTGGTTGTGCTGGTACTGCTTGAGGTTCCACAGCAGCCAGGGCGCTACGCTCAGTGTCACAAGGACTACGCCGATGACCATGAAGCCGTACCACAGCGGTGGCGCGTGCCGGTTCGGCACAAAGACCAATGCACCCACAAAAAACAGGCCGGGTACAAAGACTGGCAGCAGGGCACGGTAGGCGCCCATGAGGTCGCCATGGAAGCGAAAGCGCAGACCGCGCCAACTGGTGTTGGCCAGACGGAACTGCATGGACGACTTGAACAACGCCGGCCACAGTGCCATCACGATTAGCAAGGCGGCCAGTCCTGCGGAGGCAGAAAAATTCCCGGCTGCCGAATACAGCGCAAACAATATGGCTACCAGCACATAGCCCTTGAACATTTTCCAGGGGTTGCCATGGAAGCCCAATGGCTGTCCTCCGACCAGCGTGTTGCCCATGAAGTAACGCAGTCGTCTGACTTTGGCCCATGGGTAGTAAATGCCCAGTGTCAGCAAGATCAGCAGCAGGTTCACGATCCAGATGCGCAAGTATTCGCTGCCGGAGCCCGTGAATTTCAGGTCCAGCGTATGGGGACTGGTTGCCCTGGGTGGTGTGGGGGTATCCTGCCACTCCGGCAGGTGGGGTGTCGACTCTGTCATGCGCTCCTCCTTGATTTATGCGTGTGGCGCTAAAACGCCTTTTCTGCACAAATCATATAGCGCTATTCCACCTTCACACCCTTCCAGAACGCCACACGCCCACGCACCATCTCGGCCTCAGGCTTGGGGTCGGCGTAGTACCAGACCGCGTCGGTGTTGATATCACCGTTGACGTTCAGCGAGTAGTAGCTGGCCTGGCCTTTCCAGGCGCAGCTGGTCTTGTGGTTGCTGAACATCACGTACTCGCGCTTGAGTGCGCTTTCGGGGAAGTAGTGGTTGCCTTCCACCAGCACGGTGTCGTTGCTCTCGGCAATCACGGTGCCGTTCCAGATGGCTTGCATGGGGTGCTCGCTATTCAGAGTTTGGCGGTGGCGGCCTTGCGCTCGGCGGCCACGCGCTGGGCGCTGGGGCGTTCGGCAATGAATTTGACGTAGGGCTTGTAGTCCACGCCGGCGGCCAGCAGCAGGTCTTCGCCGTATATGGACTTGGTGGCCAGGCCCACCAGCGGCAGGTTGTTGTAGGCCACGCAGTCGGCCAGCGTGAAACTGTTGCCCACGGCGTAGGGCGCGGGGTGGAACAGGCGTTTGACGCCGGCAATGTTCTTCTCCAGCAGCTTGCGCACGCGGGCCTGGGCCGACTCGCTCACCGTGCCGCCGAAAAAGGCCTGGGTGTACAACTCGCGCACCACCAGTTCCAGGTGCAGGTCGATGAACAGCATCAGTTCGCGCACCTTGGCTTTGGCAAAGGCATCGGTGGGCATCAGGCTGGGGCTGGGGTGGGCGGCTTCCAGGTAGTCCAGGATGGCGTGGCTCTCACACAGGCTGCCCTGCGGCGTGCGGATGAAGGGAATCTTGCCCAGCGGTGAACTGCTCAGCACGGCTTCGTCCTTGCTGCCGGTGCCCACATGCTCTTCGGCATAGGGCAGGCCTTTTTCCAGCAGGGCCATTTTGACGACGTTGTAGTAGTTGGATACGGCAAAGCCGCACAGGGTAATCATGAATAAGGTCTCCGAAGTGTTGAGGTCAGTCTAAGCGTGTGGGGTGCCAGGGTCAATGCAGGTTCAATGCACGGCGCAGAGCAGGGCCGGTCATGCGCTGGCCCTTGTGGTGCTGTCCCACCAGTGTGCTGATGGTGGCGCTGCAAGGTGCTTGCATGCCATGCTGCGCGGCCAGGCGCACCACTGCGCCGCACAGGTCGTCGATCTCGGTGGTACGGCCCTGTTGCAGGTCTTCCCACATGGACGAGCGCGCGGCTGCATCCATGCGCAGCATGCGTGCCGCCACGCGGGTGAACAGCCAGTTGGGCAGACGCAGCACATGGGGCAGTACGCGCGGCGCCACGCTGGCCGCCTTGACGGGTTGGATGCCGGCGCGCGCCATCACCGCCAGGGCCTCGGTCTGCAGCGCGGCCAGCACATGGCGGTAGTCGCGGTCCATCAGCTCTTCACGCAGCGGCAGATCGGACAGGGCGTTGACCGGGTTGTTCAGGTTCAGCAGCAGCTTGCCCCATTGCACGGCACGCATGTCCGGCGCCAGCACCGTGGGCAGGCCCGAGGCGTTCAGCACGGGGGTCATGTCCCGGGTGGCGGGGGTATCGGCCAGGCACAGGCTGCCGGTGGTGCCGCGGTGCACGCGGTTGGGCTGCAGCGCCACCACGTTGTAGGGCACCATGCCGGCCACGGCCTGCAGGTGTGCGGCAGCGGCGCTGATGCGCCCCACGTTGTCGACCCCGTTTTGCAGCGACACCACCACGGTGCCGGCCGGACAGGCCGCACCGATCTCGCGCGCCGCCGCCTCGGTGGCGCCGCCCTTGACGCACAGCAGCACGATGGTCGGACCACTCTCTGCCGCTGCCTTTTGCAAGCCAGCCCAGGCATCCGCCACACTCTCGGCGAGTGACAGCCGTGGCGCGTCGATATGGGCCTTGAAGCCGTCCAGGTCCGACACCGTCAGCCCCCCTTCGGCCAGCGGCGCCATGGTGCGGGGCCGGCCCACAAAGGTGACGCGCTGCCCGGCGGCGGCCAGTCGGCCTCCGACATAGCAACCAATGGAACCCGCACCGACAATCATGAAATTCATAGTGTTTTAGGGCTGTAGCCCCCGTGGAATATGCGCAAGCAGCTATACAAAATGTAGCGTTCTAAGCGTTGACGGAGCCTATGGCCGCCAGCGCGTCGTCGCGCCAATAGGCTACCGCATCGTAGTAGCCCTCCCAGACACATCCGTTACAGCCCCGCCCACAGCAGGTGGTGGGCTCCGGCGGCGGTGGGCGCAATGCCAGTCCGAGTTGTGTCGCCTGCGCGTACAGGGCGTTGCACAAGGCCTGGGCGGCTGCACGGTCCGTCACGGGCAGGAACAAGGGGGCGGTCTGGGGCGTCATGGGTGGTGTGGCGGTGCAGGGCGCACCGCGCCGCCGCAGTTTATCCGCAGGCCACTGTACCCTTATCGTGACGAAATAGTTGACGGAGTCAAGTAATTGCGTCAGAGTCAAGAGTATGGACACTCCAACGCACACACCTACCACCGAACACGTCCAGGCCCTGCGCGGCTTCAACCGCTTCTATACCCAGCGCATCGGCGTGCTGGCGCCCTACCTGGGCAGCGAACTCTCGCTGACCGAGGTGCGCGTGCTTTACGAACTGGCACATCCGTTGCCTGCCGCAGCACCGCTCACGGCTTCGGCGCTGGCGCAGACCCTGGGGCTGGATATGGGCTACCTGAGCCGCATCCTGCGCCGCTTCGAGGCCAAGGGCTGGATCAAGCGCAAACCTTCTGCGGCCGACGCCCGGCAGAGCTTGCTCACACTGACGCAGGCCGGGCACAAGGTGTTTGCGCCGCTGCAGCAAAAATCGCACGACGAAGCGGCCGCGCTGCTGGGCACAGTGCCGCCTGCACAACAGGGCGTGGTGGTGGACGCCATGCGCACCATCGAGCAACTGCTCGCACCGGTGGCTGCCGGCCCGCATGTGGTGCTGCGCGACCCGCAGCCCGGCGACATGGGCTGGGTGGTGCAGCAGCACGGCGAAATCTATGCGCGCGAATACGGCTTTACCGCGGAGTTTGAAGCGCTGGTGGCCGATTTGGTGGCGCGCTATGTGCGCGACTACCAGCCCGACTGGGAGCGCTGCTGGATCGCCGAACTGAATGGCCAGCGTGTGGGCGCCGTGTTTGTGGTGCGCAAGTCCAAACAGGTGGCGCAACTGCGCATGCTGATCCTCACACCGCAGGCGCGTGGCCTGGGCCTGGGTGGGCAATTGACGGACGCCTGCATTGCCTTTGCGCGTGACAAGGGCTACCGCAAGATGGTGCTGTGGACCAACCGGTGCCTGGACGCCGCACGCGCCATTTACGCCAAACGCGGCTTTGTGTTGACCCACAGCGAAACGCACCAGAGCTTCGGCCAGACCCAGGTGGGCGAGACCTGGGAGCTGGTACTTTAAGAATTCGCGCGAAGCGTCACCTTTGCGTCGCGGCCGCGATGCGGTGCGGCAGCAGATGCTCCCGGGGGGGCTCGCCGCCCCAGAGGCGGGTCAGCAGGTCGACGATGTGCGGGCCAAAGTCCGGGTGCGGGATTTCGACCGAAGTCAGCCACGGGGCCAGCCATGCGTTCAGCGGGTTGCCGTCGATACCGATGATTTCGCAATCCTGCGGCACCCGCACACCGTGTTCGCGCGCCAGCCGGTGCACGCCGTAGGCGACCTGGTCGCTGATGCACATGGCGCCGCGTGGCCAGGTTCCGGCGCTGGCGAAGTGCGCGGCTGCCGCATAACCGATCTCCAGATGGGACGGGCCCAGCGCATCGACCTTGCGTATCCGTTGCGAGGGCAGGCCACGCGCCACGGCACGGTCGCAAAAGCCCTGAAGCCGTTCGCGCGTGGTGGAGGATTCGCGCGCGGGGACGACGACGGCCGGTTCCTCGATGCCGCGGTCCAGCAGGTAGTCCGCCGCGTCGGCCCCAGCGGCCCGGTTGTCGGGGCCCACAAAGGCGCATTCGCCGAACGGGCTGCGCCGGCTCACGAAGACCATCGGTGCACCACGCGCCACGAAATCGCGCAGGCCCGGGCTGGGCTGGCTGGCCACCATCACATAGCCGTGCACGACCTGAGAACGCATGGCGTTCAGGTAGTCGTCCTGCAACTCGGGCTGGTCGTGCGTGTCGCAGAGAATCATCACGTAGCCGGCCTGGCGCAATGCTGCTTCGGTGGAGGCCGCGATGGTAGCCATCACGGGGTTGTGCAGGTTGGCCGCCAGCATGGCGACCAGGCGGCTCTCGCGGCTGCGCAGCGCGCGCCCGAGCTGGTTGGGGTGGTAGCCGACGGCCTGGATGGCCTGGCGCACGCGCTCCACCGTCGCGGGCGCGGCGCGCCCGGTCTGGCCGTTCACGATGCGCGAGACCGTGGCGATCGACACGCCGGCCTGTGCGGCCACAGTGGCGAGCGATACCGGGCCCATGCCCGGCTTTGCTCCTTTGCGCGGTGCATCCGTCATGGTTGTGTACCTCGTTTGTTCATCTCCACCTTCTTCCTTTTGCGCCATTTTGGAAAATTTTGACAGATTAGGCAAACGTTTGCCATAATATTTCCACAACGGGCACAGACCCGGTAAAGGCCGGCTCCGTGTATGCCTGGCGGGGCATTTCAACTCCCACAATGAAGGACGACATATGAAGCTCACCTCACTACACCTGCAGACGGTCCTGGGCGCCGCGCTGCTGGGCCTGACCGGCGCCGCGCTGGCCGACATCCGCGTCATGTGCTACCAGGATGGCAATGAATGCGATGTGACCGCAGACCTGATCAAGCGCTACGAGGCGCAGAACCCCGGCGCCAAGGTCATTCTCGACACCGTCCCCTACAAAACGGTGGTGGAGCAGCTCCCGATCCAGCTCGCGGCAGGTCAGGGCCCCGACATTGCGCGTGTGGCCGAGATCGGCGGCCTGTCGAAGAACTACATCGACATCGGCCCCTATGTGAAGGACCGCAAGTACTGGGAGGCGAACTTCGGCAGCACACTGCCCTGGATGCGCTACAAGGCCGGCGACAAGGGCATCTACGGCTTCATGTCGCAGCTCACCATGACCGGCCCCTTCGTCAACAAGACGCTGTTCGAGCAGGCCAAGGTGCCCATGCCCGGCCCCAAGGCGACCTGGGACGAGTGGGCCGATGCCGCGCGCAAGGTGGCCAAGGCCACGCAGACGCCGGCCGCCATGGCCTGGGACCGCTCCGGTCACCGTTTTGCCGGCCCAGCCGCAAGCTATGGCGCCAAATTCTTTGATGCCCGGGGCAACCTGGCGCTGGACGAAGGCTACAAGACCGCGGTGGGCAAGTTCGTGGGCTGGCACAAGGACGGCACCATGCTGAAAGACGTGTGGGGCGGCTCGGGCGGTTCCAGCTATGCCGACACCGTGGGTGAATTCAAGAACGGCCGACTCGTGATGATCCTGTCGGGGTCGTGGCAGATCAACCGCCTGCAAAAGGAAATTGGCAATGCCTTTGACTGGGTGGCCGTGCCCAACCCCTGCGGCCCGGCGGCCTGCTCGGGCATGCCCGGCGGCGCGGCCTGGGTGGCGCTGAAGACCACCAAGTCGCCCAAGGAAGTGGGCCAGTTCCTCGACTTCATGGCGCAGGAAGCCAACGTGGCCGAGTTCGCCTCGCGCACCAACAACATTCCCGCCCACGCCGGTGTTGCCAAGAAGGGTGTCAGTTACCCGAGTGCTGGTCCGGCTGCGCAGGCGGCGTTGGGGATGTTCACCAGCGGCACCGCCACACTGGCACCTGCCGCCTATGCGCTGCAAGGCTACAAGTTCAACCGCGCTCTGATGCTGCCTACCGTGACCCGCGTGACGCAGGCCATCGTCGGTGAAATCACGGTCAACGAAGCGGTCACCAAGATCGGCACCGACATGGCCGAGGCCGTCAAGCAGGCGGAAAAATAGGCCTGGCGTGTGCGCAGGCCCGGCATGCCGGGCCTGTTGCTGAACCGGCGCTGATGCGCCAGCTTGTGGGGAGAGTCGGCATGTCGTGGTTATCAAGCCTCCTGGGCTTCCTGTTCAATCTGCTGGAGCCGGTGTTCCGCCTCGGTCAACGCTGGCTGGGTGCGTCGCGCATTGGCTGGCTGTTTGTCGGGCCGAACCTGCTGATCATCAGCGTTTTCACGTTTCTGCCGATCGTGGTGAACCTGGTGTACGCAGTCACCGGTGGCGTGAACCTGCTGCCCACGCAGCGACCCTTCACAGGGCTGGAGAACTTTTCCATCCTGCTCGAGTGCCGCGACTACGCCGACCTGCAGACTTGCCGTACCGATATCTTCTGGCGCTCCATCGTCAACACGGTGCAGTTCAGCCTGGTGCAGGTGGCACTCATGGTGTTCTTCTCGCTGGTCACGGCGCTGGTGCTGAACCGCAAGATCATCGGGCGCGGTTTCTGGCGTGGGGTGTTCTTCTACCCGGTGTTGCTGTCTCCCGTGGTGGTGGCGCTGATATGGAAATGGCTGCTGCAAAGCCAGGGTGTGTTCAATGCTGGCCTGGTGGCGCTGGGCAGCACGCCAATGGACTGGCTGCTGGACCGGCACTGGGCCTTCTTCTGGGTCATCGTGGTGTCGATCTGGGCGCACATGGGTTTTTACACGCTGATCCTGCTGGCCGGCCTGCAGGCCATTCCGAAGGATGTGTACGAGGCCGCCGAGATGGACGCCGCACCCCCGTGGCGCGTGCTGACCCGCATCACGCTGCCGCTGCTCATGCCCAACCTGATCGTGGTACTGGTGCTGGTGATGATCCGCGCGGTGCAGACCTTTGACGAGGTCTTTGTGCTGACCGGTGGCGGCCCGGGTTCGGCCACCACCTTCATCGTGCAGTACATCTACCAGACCGGCTTTGCCGAGCAGATCCACCTCTACGGCCTGGCCGCCGCGGCCTCGCTGATTCTGGCCGTGGGGCTGATGGCCTTGACGCTGGCGCAGTTGCGGCTGTCCCGGGCCAGCGAAGCCGGCACCGTCAAGAAATAAGGGGCAACGCAATGGCAAATTTCTTCACCCGCACGCGCGGGCATGCCCATGGCGGCACCCGGCTGCACTGGACCGATTGGCTGTCCTACGCCTACCTGCTGGCCGGCCTGGTGGTCATGTTCGGCCCGGTGCCGTGGCTGGTGCTGTCGTCCTTCCAGACCGAGAGCGGGCTGAGCCAGTTCCCGCCGACCTTCCTGCCCTTCAGCCCGGACACTGCGGGTGTCCCCGCCCTGCACCAGCCCTTCCCCCCCGTCCCCACCAAGGCCCGACCCGCC